>ERZ761602.328-NODE-328-length-107763-cov-6.900351_pt1 | contig 107763 bp, 82 predicted proteins | sample MGYA00512165_ERZ761602 | MGnify/ENA primary metagenome ERZ761602 (study PRJEB28899, sample SAMN02445085) | bioreactor sludge metagenome | biome: EBPR sludge; isolation source: Thorneside wastewater treatment plant | place: Australia: Brisbane, Thorneside...
CGGCAGCGTCAGATGTGTATAAGAGACAGCACGAAGCCCGCGCCGCGCCGCCGACAAGAACGAGTCGATCGACGCGACCGCGGCGCCGTCGAGCACGGGCGTCGAGCGAGGCGCGCCGCGCTGCAGATGCACCGTGCTCACGACGACCCCGGCGACGCCAGGCCAGGGCACGCGGCGCTCGGCGGCGACGATGCTCGCGCCTCGCTCCACGAGCAGCGCGAGGCCACCTCGGCGCGTCGCTCCCTGCGCGATCGTGTTCGTGACCACGAAGCCCACGACGCCGCCCTCGGCGAGCGCGTCGTAGGCGCTGAGCAGGAAGTGCGCGGCGAGATCGACGTTCTTCGACGTGCCGGGGTGCAAGCGCACGAGCGCCTCGGCGTAAGCGTCGCCGTGCACGGTGCGCAGGCGCTTGCCGCCCAGAAAGGGCGGGTTCCCCAGCACGAGGTCGAAGCCGCCCGCGGCCCGCGCCGCTCCGCCGAGCAGGAGCTGCGACCAGGGGCGAGCGCGCGAAGGCGGCGAGCCCTCGACGAACGACGCGCCGTCCTCGAGCAGGGCGTCCCCCACGTGGAGCCGGCCGGCTTCGTCGAGCGGCATCGAGGTGTCGCCGACCTCGAGCCACAGGGCGAGCCTCGCGACCTCGACCGCGCGCGGATCGCGGTCGATGCCGGCGAGGCGCTGCGCGACGCGGCGCCGCTCTCCCGGCGTCGACAGGGGCCCAGCGAGCTGGCGCAGCGCCTCGCAGAGAAACGCACCGCCGCCGAGCGCCGGGTCGCAGACCTCGGCGCGCTCCGCCCGCGGGGCCCCGAGCGCCTCGAGCGCCCGCGCGACGACGCTCGACGAGAGCGACCTCGGCGTGAAGTGGGCGCCCGCGCGTCGGCGGCTCTGGCCCGCGCGCCCGCTCGAGAGGTCCACCGCGTCGAGCCCAGCTTCGTGCACTGCGCCGAGCGCGCCGTCGGCGCCCTCGGTGCGCGCGAGGGCGACGAGCTCACCGACGAGCCCGCGCTCCTCGGGCGTCGCACCTCGGCTGCGCTCCGCCGGCGCTCGGAGCGGCCCGAGCGCTGCGCTCTGGTCGAGGCCTCGCTCGCGGGCGATACCCAGCGCGACCTCTGCGAGCAACGCGTCGACCTCGGCGCGCGCCTCCTCGCCCGCGACTGCAGAGCGCGCCACGCGCGCCGCCAGGAGCGCAGTGAGCCTCCGCGACGGTGGCTCGGTCGACGAGGCGCGTCGGGCCTTGCGCATGCGCGCAGCATGGCACGACCTCGCGCTCGCCGATCCGCTCGGAGCGGTGCGTTTCGCCCGGGGCGCACTCGCCTCGGGCCCCGAAGCGAGCATTGCCGCCGCAACACAGCTGCGTACGATCTGCGCATGCGTAGTTGGCAGCTCGGCGTGCTCGCGGCGTCCCTATCGCTCGCCGCGTGCACCGGCACGATCGGCCTGAGCGACGACGGCAGCTCGAGCTCGAGCGGTGATCCACCGGTCGAGGCGGCTTTCGACCCGGGCGAGGTCACCATGCACAGGCTCACCGCCGTGCAGGTGCAGAACAGCTGGCGCTCGCTGTTCGGCGAGCCGCTCGCGGTGCCCACGGATCTGCCAGCCGACGATCAGCTCTTCGGCTTCTCGAGCATCTCGGCCTCCGGCAAGACGATAAGCCCCCTCGACGCGGAGAAGTACGAGGCCGCAAGCTACGCGGTGATCGAGCAGGTCTGGAGCGACGATCCACGCAGGCAGGCGCTCGTCGGTTGTGCGCCCTCGTCGATGAACGAGCCCTGCGTGCGCAGCTTCGTCGAGAGCTTCACCGAGCGCGCGTGGCGCAGGCCGGTGAGCCCGGCCGAGCTCGACGCGCTCATCGCGCTGGGCACCACGATCGCGACCGATCTGGGCGGCCCCTGGGAGGGTCTGCGCTACACGCTCGCGGCGGTGCTGCAGTCGCCGCACTTCCTCTTCCGCGTCGAGGTGGGTGAGCCCGACGCCGAGACGGGCCTCTCGCGCTACACGAGCTGGGAGATGGCCTCGCGCCTCTCCTACCTGCTGCTCGACGCGCCGCCGACCGAGCAGCTCATCGGCGCCGCGAGGGCCGACGCCCTGCGCGAGCCGGCGCAGATCGAGGCGATGGCGAACCTCTTGCTCGAGGATCCACGCGCGCGGCGCGCGATGGTGCGCTTCTTCCGCGACTTCATGAACATCGGCCGGCTCGACGTGCTCGACAAGAACGTCGACAAGTTCCCCCAGTTCACGGCGACGCTCGGCCCCTCGATGCGCGTCGAGATCGAGCGCATGTTCGAGTCGACGGTGTTCGAGCGCGGCGGCGACTTCCGCGCGCTGTTCACGACGCGCGACACCTACGTCAACGGCGAGCTCGCGCGCCTCTACGGCATCGAGGGCATCGAGGGCACCGACTGGGTGCCGGTGACGCTGCCCGACGACGGGCGGCGCGGCGGCCTGCTCACCACGGCGGGCTACCTCGCGATGAACGCGCACAAGTCGTCGACCTCCCCGACGCACCGAGGGCGCTTCGTGCGCATGGCGCTGCTCTGCGGCGACGTGCCCCCGCCTCCGCCAGGCATCGACACGACGCTGCCCGAGCCGGTGCCCGGCGAGCAGAAGACGATGCGCGAGCGGCTCAGCGCCCACATGGAAGACTCGCAGTGCCGAGGCTGCCACGCGCAGATGGATCCCATCGGCTTCGGGCTCGAGCACTTCGACGCGCTCGGCCAGTGGCGCGACGACGAGAACGGGCTCGCGATCGATGTCGTGAGCGACGTCGACGGCGTCGACTTCGAGGGCGGCGTCGAGCTCGGGCGCGTGGTCGCCGCGCTGCCCGAGGTCGGCGCGTGCATCGCGCGGCGCTTCTACCAGCACGCCAACGGCCGCCTCGACACGGCCGACGAGAGCGTGGCCGTCGCCGCGCTGGTCGACGACTTCGTCACGCAGAACCACGACTTCAAGGCGCTCGTACGCGCGCTCGTGACGAACGAGGGCTTCCGCTACGCGTCCACCCCGGCGGCGGAGTAAGCGACCATGACGACTCGACGCATCTTCACGACGTCCTCCGCTCGGTCCGGCGCTCGCCCTTCCCTCCCCCAGCGACGCCGCTTCCTGCGCGGCGTGCTCGGCGGCGCGGCCGTGATGCTCGGCCTGCCTGTCTTCGACTACATGCTCGACGAGCACGGCGAGGCCTTCGCCGACGGCGGCGAGCTGCCGACGCGCTTCGGCCTGTGGTTCTTCGGCAACGGTGTGCGCCTCAACTCGTGGCTGCCGACGAACACGGGCGCCAACTGGCAGCCGCCGGCCGAGGGCGCGCTCGAGGCCCTCGTGCCGCTGCGCGACTACGTGAACGTCATCTCCGGCCTCAGCGTGAAGACGACGCGCCACCCGCACCACTCAGGCATCGCCGCGGTGTGCTCGGGTGGGCCGCACCTCAAGATCAGCGACGTGCGCGACACGATCGTGTCGACCTTCAAGTATCCCTCGGCCGACCAGGTCGCCGCCGCGCACTTCCAGACCGTCGCGCCTTCGCCCTACCGCTCGCTCGAGGCGGCGGTCACCCGCTTCCGCGGCACCGACGAGGGCACGAGCTTCCAGTACCTGTCGCACAACGGCAGCGCGAACGGCGAGACCAACGTGAACCCCTCCGAGGAGTCGCCCCAGGCCTTCTGGCAGCGCCTCTTCGGGCAGGGCGTCGTGGAGCCGCTCGTGCTGAAGTCACGCGCGAGCGTGCTCGACGCCGTCGGCGAGCAGATCTCCGAGCTCAAGCCCAAGCTCGGCAAACGCGATCGCGACCGGCTCGATCAGCACCTCACGAGCGTGAGCGATCTCGAGGCGCGGCTCTCGGCGCCGCTCGCCGAGTGCGTCCGCCCCGACGACCCCGGCACCTTCCCCGACGTCGGGGGCAACGAGCAGATGGCAGAGAAGAACGCCGTGATGAGCGATCTCATGGCGCTCGCGCTCGCCTGCGGGCTCACGCGCTCCTTCTCGATCATGTACTCGACCTGCGGCTCCGGCGCCGTCTACTGGAACGTCGGCGCGACCGACGGCCAGCACTACATGAACCACACGGAGCCTGCGCCCTACACGCGGCAGCACCAGGCGATGCGCTTCACCATGGAGCAGCTCGCGTACTTCCTCACGCGGCTGCGCGACACGCCCGAGGGCGCGGGCAACCTGCTCGATCACAGCTCGATCCTCGTGTGCACCGAGCACGCCGAGGGCTGGACGCACTCCCAGGACGACATGCCGATCCTCATCTGCGGCGGAGGCGGCGGCCGGTTGCGCGGCGGGTATCACATCCGCGACGTCGGCGGGAACGTGTCGCGCGCCGCGCTCACGGCGCTGCGCGGCGCCGGCCTGCCGATCAACGACTTCGGCCACGAGGCCGGCTACACGAACGCGCCGATCACCGACATCGAGATCTGAGTCGGTTGCTCGTTCGACGATCCTCGGCCGCTGCGCTGCTCGCGCTCGCATCCCTGTGCGGGCGCGCGAGCGAGGTGGCGGCCGAGGAGGGCGGCGCGGAGGCGACCGGCTCCAGCGCTGCCACCGACGAGCACGACGTGGAGGTGACCGGCTCCGCGGAGCCGCGCGCCCCCGGGGCCGGCGCCTTGGCGAACGACACGCGCTACGTCGCCGAGCCGGTCGTCGACGAGCGCGCGGCTCGGGAAGAACGCGAGCGCCGCGAAGAGGCCCGCCTGCTCGGGCAGGCGCACGCGTCGTTCGCGGGCGTCGCCTACGGAGGCACGCGGCTCTCGGGCACGGGCAGCCTCGGGCGCTACCGCCTCGGCACGGGCGCGATCGAGCTCGACGCCGACCGCTACTTCGACTGGCTCGGCGTCGGCGTGCACGTGGGCTTCTTCCCCGCAGCGGGGAGCGGCGTCGGCTACGACGCGCTCTACGCGCGCATCGAGGGCTCGCTCGGCGCGAAGCTCGCCACCTGGAGAGGCCCCGCCCCTGGCGGCGTCGCGATCGGGGCCGGGCTCGGCGGAGATTTCACGCCGGTGTGGTTCGCCGACGAGTGGCGCTTCTACCCGCTGCTACGTGCCAAGGCGAGGTGGTGGCTCTCGACCGACGTGCCGCTGCAGCTCGGCTACACGGTGTTGCCGGCGGCGGCCGGCAAGGAGGGCCTGAGCATGCACGAGCACCGATGGCAGATCGGCAGCGGCTACGGCCTGCTCGGCTTCGGCACGCGGCTGGGTATCGCCTTCATCGACGTCGATACGAGCCGGCGCAGCTACTTCCACCACGAGCTCGGCGCCTACCTGAGCGTGGGGGTGTTCGAGTGAAGCGGCGCCAGCTCGTGTGGGTGTGGGCGGTCGCGCTCTCGGCCTGCTTCGACGACGCCTCGAAGCTCAGCAGCGACGTGGCGACGGCCGACCTCAGTCTGTACGTCACGGGCGAGAGCACGAGCGACGCGACGACGCTGTCGATATCGCTCTCCTCGGCAGAGGCGAGCGCGGGCCTCATCCGCCTCGTCGAAGGCGATCGTCTGCGCCTCACGAGCCCGGGTTTCGAGGTCGTTCCTTCCCGGGGGGCCGATCGCTACGTCGCCGTGCTCCCGCCGGACGTCGGCGACTGGACGCTGCACCTCGAGCGCCCGAGCGACGACGGCGCGAGCGTGCGCATCCCGACACCGCGGCTCTCGCGCCCGACGGCCGCGCCGTCCTTCTCGCGCGCCGAAGGGCTCGAGGTGCGCTGGACCCCGAGCGCCGACGCGCGCTTCCCCGCGAGGATCCAGCTCGCGGGCACCTGCATTCCCACCGTCACGCGCACGCTCTCGCCCGACCCGGGTGGCTACACCTTCCAGCCGGCCGACCTCGGCGCGAGCACCGAGACCTGCGACGTCGCACTCGTGCTGAGCCGACTGCACGACGGCCTCGACGAGTCGACGCCGCTACGCTTCGCCCAGTACCTGCTCACGAGCACGGAGACGCTCGGCTCGACTTCACGACCATGAACGCACACACGCTCCTCACCGCGAGCTCGCTCGCCGTGCTGGCGATCTCCACCGCGGTGGGGTTCTTCGCCTGCGACGGCGAGTACGTGGCGCCGCAGAGCGGCGACTTCGAGGTCGCGGAGCTGCTCGTCTCCGCGAGGGCGGAGAGCAACGGTCTGCAAGTGCTCGTCGCCGCCTCGGTCGGCGCAGAGGGCGTCGGCGCGGAGATCGGCGCGGGCGACGTGCTGCTCGTCGAGGACGCCTCGGGCGCCAGCGCGACGCTGCGCTCCATCTCGGGTGGCTACGCCGCGCTGCTCGACTCGAGCGCGACCGAGGTGGAGCTCGTCTTGCGCCGCGCCTCGGGCGAGGCGCGCGGCACGCTCGCGCTGCCGGAGCCCTTCGCGCTCGAGCTCGCCGTGACGGAGGGCGAGCTCGGCAGCACGCTCGAGCTCTCGTGGCCCGCGAGCGCGGAGGGGTCCGCGGTGTGGTTCGTGGTCTACGGCGACTGCCTGCCCTACCCCTTCCAGCGTGGGCTCCAGGCCGACGTGGGCAGCTACGTGATCCAGCCGGGAGAGCTCCAGATCGATCCGAACGTCTCGCCTTGCACGCTGAGCGTCGAGCTCCACCGCGACGCGCTCGCGACGAACGCGGGCTTCGGCGACTCGAGCGCGCGCTGGTCCGGCGCGCAGGTGCGCACCGCCGCGATCGAGGTCGCGCCGTGAACGAGCGCACGCTGCGTACGCTCGAGCTGCTCTTCGCGTCGCTGCTCGCGACCGGCTCGCTCGGTGGCGCCTGCGGGCCTTGCGACCCCGAGTACACCTCGGTCACGCCTCGCCTGCCACCCGCGAACCCGGGCGGCACGGCGCCGCCCAGCTTCGATCCCACCGAGATCGGCCCGGGTGAGTGCGCGCGCTACTGCGGAACGGGCTACACCGCCTGCGACGCGGTCGTGCTCGCAGGCGGCCTGCCCGCGGTCGAGTGCGTGCAGCCCAACATGTGCGGCGCGGGTCGCAGGCCGCGAGGTCTGCGCAGGCCTGCGCTCGCCAGGCTGGACGCGAGCGCGGCCTGGCTCGCGCAGGCCGCTCACCTCGAGGCCGCTTCGGTGCACGCCTTCGAGCGTCTCGCGGCCGAGCTCTCCGCGCTCGGCGCGCCGCCCCGCCTCGTCGCCCGTGCACGGCGCGCCGCGCGCGACGAGCAGCGCCACGCGAAGCTCGTCGGCGAGCTCGCGGCCGAACGAGGCGCCGCCGCGCCCGAGCTCCGCGTCGACGCCGCCGCGCCCCGCACGGCGCTCGCCGTCGCGGCCGAGAACGCCACCGAGGGCTGCGTAGGTGAGGCCTTCGCGGCGCTCGTCGCGAGACACCAGGCGATCCACGCCGCGGCGCCCTCGCTGCGGCGCACTTTCGAGCGCATCGCCCGCGACGAGGCGGCACACGCCGCGCTCGCCTACGACGTCGACGCCTGGCTGCACACACGCCTCACCCCCGCCGAACGTGCGCGCGTCGCACGTGCGCGAGCGCGGGCCTCGGCGCGCCTCGCGTCGGCCTACTCGGCCCACGCGAGCGCACGCGCTCAGCTGGGGCTGCCCTCGCCGGAGGCCGGGCGCGCGCTCGCTCGCGCGCTCGACGAGGCGCTCGGCTGGTCGAGCCTGGCCTCGACCGCGCGCGCGACGCGCATGCCGTCGAGCGCGGCGCTCACGATTCCGCCCGCGTAGCCCGCGCCCTCACCGCAGGGGTAGAGCCCGCCGAGCTCCGGCGCCTCGAGCGTCTCCGGGTCGCGCGGCACACGCACCGGCGAGCTCGTGCGTGACTCTGTGGCGATGAGGATCGCCTCGTCGGTGACGTAGCCGCGCAGGTTGCGGCCGAAGGCCCGCAGCGCCTCGCGCAGACGGTCGGCGAAGCGCAGGCCCGAGGCGTCGAGCACCTCGGCGACGTCGGCAGAGGCCACACCGGGCAGGTAGCTCGAAGCGGGCACGGTGCTCGAGCCGCGTTTGTCGAGAAAGTCGGTCACGCGTGTGGCTGGAGCCACGAGCGCGCCGCCGCCAGCCTTCCAAGCGGCTTCTTCGACGCGCGCCTGCAGCTCCACGCCCGCGCGCGGGCCGCGCAGACCGAGCGCCTCCAGATCGGCGAGCTCGACCGAGACGACGAGGCCCGAATTGGCGTAGGGCGAGTCGCGTCGCGAGAGGCTCATTCCGTTGACGACGAGCGCGCCCTCTTCGGTGGAGGCGGGCACGACCCAGCCGCCCGGGCACATGCAGAAGGAGAAGACCCCGCGCTCTTCGACCGTGTGCGCGAGTTTGTAGGCCGCCGAAGGCAGCTTCGGGTGGCCCGCGTGGCGGCCGTACTGGATGCGGTTGATGAGCGGCTGCGGGTGCTCGATGCGCACGCCGAGCGCGAAGGGTTTCGCTTCGAGCGTGACGCCGTGTCGCTCGAGCATCGCGTGCAGATCGCGCGCCGAGTGCCCGCCCGCGACGACCACCGCGTCGGCGCCGAGCTCGCGTCCGTCGGCGAGGCGCACGCCGCTGACGACCTTCGCGCCTGCGCGTCGGGTCGTGATGAGATCGACGACACGCGCCTCGAACAGCACCTCGACGCCGACCGACTCGAGGCGCTCCCGCATGCCCGTCACGACCTTGGGCAGGCGGTTCGAGCCGATGTGCGGCCGCGCGTCGGTGAGGATCTCGCTCGGCGCTCCGTGAAGCGCGAGCACCTCGAGCACGTCGCGCACGTCGCCGCGTTTGTGTGAGCGCGTATAGAGCTTGCCGTCGCTGTAGGTGCCTGCGCCGCCCTCACCGAAGCAGTAGTTGCTCTCCGGGTTCACCTCGCCGCGCTGGTTCATGCCCGCGAGGTCGTGGCGCCTGGGCTGCACCTTCTTGCCGCGCTCGACGATCACGCTCGCGATGCCGGAACGCGCGAGCTGGTAGGCGCAATACAGGCCCGCCGGGCCCGCGCCGATGATCACGACCCTCGGCGAGGGGCGCACGTCGATTGGGTTCGGCGCGCCGAGATCGGTGGGTTCTTCTTCGGCGAAGCCCACGACCACGTGGAAGCTCACCTTGCCGCGGCGAGCGTCGATCGAGCGCTTCTTCAGCTCGACCGGCGGCAGCTCGGCCTCGGGAACGCGCAGCTTCTTCGCGACGAGCGCCCGCAGCGCGGCGTCGTCGTCGGCTTCGTCGAGGCCGAGCTCGAAGCTGTGCTCGCTCTCGCGGTCGAAGGGCTTGGCTGCCACGGGCGACGATCTAGCACGTGTGCGAGCGAGCGCGGCAGACCCGCGGCGGGTTCAGCTCTCCCCGGAGAGCGAGGCCGAGGCGGTCGCCGCCGCCTCGATGGCCGCCGCGGCCTCCTGCTTGCTGCTCGAGCTCGAGAGGCCGGACAGGGTGGCGGAGGGGATCGCGTAGACGGTGAACTGGTAGGTGTTCACACTGTTGGGCGAGCAGGGCCCGTAGTAGCCCACGAGCCCCTGGTTGAAGGGCGCCTGCTTCGCGCCGGCCGGCGCGCTGGGCTCGTAGACGTTCTCGATGCCGGCGGGCAGCGTGTTGACCGGGATGTCCCAGATCACCCAGTGCAAGAAGCCGCTCTGGAAGTCGAGATCGCGCATCACGATGGCGTAGCTCTGCGTGCCGGCCGGGCCTGCCGTCCAGCTGAGCACCGGCGACTGGTTCGCTCCGCCGCCGCTCACGCAGACGTTCGCGCTCGGGATCGTGCCGCCCTCGCTGAAGGCCGGGCTGGAGATCGCGAAGGGCACCGCTCCGCCTTCGCCTCCCTCGCCACCGCCACCCGCGCTCGAGCTGCTCGAGGTCGTGCTCGTGCTCGTCGTGCCGGAGCCACCCTCGCCGGTCGAGCTCGTGCTCGAGCTCGAGCCGCCACCTCCTCCGGATCCGGTCGAGCTCGTGTCGTCGCCGCAGGCGAGCGAAGCGAAGAGCAGCGAGCCGACGAAGAGCGAAGTGAAGCGATGGAACATGGGTGGACCTCCGCGCCGGAGGCTACCACCGGCCGAGCTCACTCGGGCTGCTGCTCCGGCGGCAGCGCCGCCGCGATGGCGTCTCGCACGCTCGCGACGTGCTCGTCGATGCGCTCGAGCGTCCAGTCCGTCGTCGGGATCGGCGGCAGGAATACGATCTCCACCTCGCAGGGCTCCACGACGAAGCTCGACTTCTTCCAGGCGTTCTGGAGGCCGATCGTCACCATCGGCACGATGGGCAGCTTCGTCTCGAGCGCGAGGTGCACGAAGCCCTTCTTGAACGGGAGCAAGCGCCCGCTGCGTGACCGCGTGCCCTCGGGCAGGATGCACACGTGCAAGCCTTCGCGCCGGATGAGCTCCGCCGCGCGGCGCAGCGAGGCCTTGGCTTTGTCGGTCTGGCCGCGGTCGAGGAAGACGTGCCCGGCGAGCCACCAGGCCTGCCCGTAGAAGGGGTAGTAGAGGATCTCCTTCTTCGCGACGCCGACCGTGCCCTTGGGCGTGAGCCAGATCGTCGTGAAGGCGTCGAGCGTGGAGGTGTGGTTGCAGGCGTAGATCGCCGGTTTGTCCGGCCCTATGTGCTCGGTGCCACGCACGCGCACACGCACGCCCGCGCAGAGCATCACCCAGCGACCGAGCAGCGTGCCGTAGAAGTTCGTGACGTGGATGCGCTTCACCCGGAAGGGGAAGAGCAGCACCAGCACGGGCAACATCGACGAGACGAGCAGCGCCACGCCCACGAACCCCACGAGGAGCCGGAGTAGGCTCGTGATCTGCCGCATCGTGGCGGGCTCCTAACATGAGCAGAAGCGCGGGCGACGTCGGCGTTCTGTCACGGCTTCGCGCCGACGATGACGCGCTCTGACGACGCAGTGCATCGTGGCATCCACGGAGCGCCCCGCTGCGTGCCTCCGCGCTCGTATGCTCGCGCCATGTGGTTCCGAACCGAGCCAGCCGAGCTCTCCCGCGCATCCGCCCACGAGTTCATCAACGCCGTCGACATCGACGCCCCGGCGGAGAGGGTCTTCCCGCTGCTCACCGGCGAGCGCTTCGAGGAGTGGCTCACGGACCTCAGGGGCATGCGCTGGACGAGCGCCGCGCCACACGGCGTCGGCAGCACGCGCGAGGTGCACCTGAAGATGCTCTCGGTGAAGGAGCGGGTTCTCGCCTGGGACGAAGGCAAGCGCTTCGGCTTCGTCATCGAGGCGATCACGATCCCGATCATCCGCTGGATGACCGAGGACATGCAGCTCGAGCCACGCGGCGAGAAGGCCTGCACCTTCCGCTACGTGGTCCGCTACGAGCCGGTGCGCTGGGTGCGCCCGCTCACGCCGCTCATCCAACCCGTCTTCGCGAAGATGTTCCGCCAGGCAGCCGAGAACGTGGCCCGCATCGCGCGCTGAGGCAGGCGCGACGCGGGCCGGGGCCTCAGCCCTTCTTCGTCGCTGCGATGCGCTCGGCGATGAGCGCACCGGTGCGGGCGTAGGCCGGGCGCGCGTCGAGCCGCGCGACGTAGTCGACGAAGGCCGGGCGCTCGTCGATCGTGCCGAACATCATGCCGTAGCGGATCGCCGAGCCGACGTAGACGTCGGCCGCGGTGAACTGCTCGCCACAGATGTAGGGGCCTGTCGAAAGCGCCGCCTCCAGCGCGTCGATCGTGCGCTCGTAGCTGCCGAAGCCCACCATGCCTCCCTTGTCGGCGGGGACCTCCCACTTCATCGACTTGCAGGTGACGGCCTGCTCCACCGGCCCGGCCGCGAAGAACATCCAACGGTAGTAGGCCGCGCGCGCCGTCGAGCCCGACGGCGGCGCGAGCTTCGCGTCGGGGTAGCGATCGGCGAGGTAGGCGCAGACCGCGGCCGCCTCGGTGACGACCGCGTCGCCGTCTTTCAAGGCGGGCACCTTGCCCATCGGGTTCACCGCGAGGTACTCGGGCGACTTCATCGAGCCGCCGTAGTCGAGCCACACCGTCTCGTAGGGCTCACCGAGCTCCTCGAGCATCCAGTGGGCGATCGCGCCGCGTGACTGCGGGTTCGTGTAGAGGACGAGCTTGCTCATCGGAGGGGGCCTCGGCTCACTTCACCGACGGGAACGAGTACACCGCGCCCTCGCGCACGCCTGCCGAGGGCCAGCGCTGCGTGATGGTCTTGCGCTTGGTGTAGAAGCGCACCGCGTCGGGACCGTAGGCGTGCAGGTCGCCGAAGAGCGAGCGCTTCCAGCCGCCGAAGGAGTGGTAGGCGACCGGCACGGGCAAGGGCACGTTGATGCCCACCATGCCGACGAGGATGTGATCGCTGAAGTAGCGCGCGGCCTCGCCGTCGCGCGTGAAGATGCAGGTGCCGTTGCCGTACTCGTGCTCGTTGATGAGCTTCATCGCCTCCTCGAGCGTCTTCACGCGCATCACGCCGAGCACCGGCCCGAAGATCTCCTCCTTGTAGGTGACCATGTCGGGCTTCACGTGGTCGAAGAGGCAGGCGCCGAGGAAGAAGCCGTTCTCGTGCCCGGGCACCTTCATGCCGCGGCCGTCGACGACGAGCGTCGCGCCCTCCTTCACGCCCTGATCGACGTAGCCCTTCACCTTCTCGAAGTGCGCCTTCGTGACGAGCGGGCCCATGTCGTTCTTCGGATCGGTGCCGGGGCCGACCTTCATCTTGGCGATCTCGGTCTTCAGCCCGGCGACGATGGCGTCGGCCGTCGCGTCGCCGACGGCGACGACGATCGGGATCGCCATGCAGCGCTCGCCGCAGGAGCCGAAGGCCGCGCCCATGAGCGCGCTCACGGCGTTGTCGATGTCCGCGTCGGGCATGACGACGGCGTGGTTCTTCGCGCCGCCGAGCGCCTGCACGCGTTTGCCGTTCGCGCAGCCGCGCGAGTAGATGTACTCGGCGATCGGGGTCGATCCGACGAAGCTGAGCGCCTGCACGCGGCGGTCGTCGAGCAGGGCGTCGACCGACTCCTTGTCGCCGTTGACGAGGTTGAGCACGCCGGGCGGCAGGCCGGCCTCGAGGGCGAGCTGCGTGATGAGCAGCGCGCTCGACGGGTCGCGCTCGGAGGGCTTGAGCACGAAGGTGTTGCCGCAGGCGACCGCCATCGGCCACATCCAGAGCGGCACCATCGCGGGGAAGTTGAAGGGCGTGATGCCGGCGGTCACGCCGAGCGGCTGCAGCTCGCTCCAGGAGTCGATGCCGGGCCCCACGTTGCGCGTGTACTCGCCCTTGAGCAGCTCGGTGGCGTAGGAGGCGTACTCGACGTTCTCGATGCCGCGCTGCAGCTCGCCCATCGCGTCACCGGCGACCTTGCCGTGCTCGGCGGTGAGCAGCGCGGTGATCTGCTCGGCGTTCTTCTCGAGCAAGACCTTGAGGTTGCTCATCACGCGCGCGCGCTTGAGCGGCGGGGTCGCGCGCCACGCCGGGTAGGCCTTCTCCGCGGAGGCGACGGCGGCGCTCACGGTCTCGGCGTCGGCGAGCAAGACGCGCTTCTCGGCGGCGCCGGTCGCGGGGTTGTACACCTCCTGCGAGCGCTTCGAGCCGTAGACGTTCTTGCCGTCGATGAAGTGGCCGATGATGGGCAGGTCTTGAGACATGGCGAGCTCTCCAGGCAGGGGAAACGAGAGCCGCGAGTCTTCCACATCCACGTGGGGCCGTCGAAGCCTCCCGAGCGTCCGCGGTGCGCGCTCGCGCTGGCCGCAGGAGCCCGTGAGCCGCTTCGGCTCGACCCCTGCGCTCCTGACGCCCTGCGGCACCCTTGGCTCCGCGACGCGCCGCAGCTAACCGGCCTCCATGCTGCGCTCCTCGGGCCTCGCCACCGTCTTCGCTGCGCTCCTCGCCTCCCACGTCGCCTGCGGAGGGATCGTCGACTACTACGAGGACGGCGACGACGGCGCGGGCCTCGCCGGCCCGAGCAGCGGCTCGGGCCAGGGCTCCATCGAAGACGCCTGCGCGAAGCTCTGCTCGCTCGAGTGCGCGGGCGGCGGGGATCCGAGCTGCGCCGCGCAGTGCGCCGCCGCGGCGCCGCCAGGCTGCGAGACCGAGCTCGCCGAGCTGCTCGGCTGCATGGTCGACGACATCGAGAGCATCGACCCGGTGACCTGCGAGGGCCTGGGCCTCTGCGTCGGCCAGGCCACGAACCTCGCGCGCTGCGTGTGCGAGGTCGAAGGCGGGCCCTGCCCCTTCTGAGCGTGCTCGCGGAGCCCTCTCGCGAGCGCGCGGCACCCACGCAGCGCTTCAGCGCGCGACGCGCACGAGCTCCTTGCTCGCCAGGAGGCGCGCCGCGGTCGTGCGTGATCGCCGCGCCTGCGCCGCATCGAGGAAGACCTTCCCGCCGTCGCGCTCGTAGCTCATGAGGTTGTTCTTCACGTAGGCGTGACCGTTGCCGAGGAAGTGCCCGAGCTCGTGCGCGAGCGTGGTGGGCATCGCGCTCGCGGCGACGATCACGTAGCGCTTCGCGAGGTTCGAGAGCTTGCGCCAGCACACGCCCATGCGCATGAGCGAGGGTGTGTCGACGTCGCGCAGCGACTCGACGAAGTACACGTTCGCGACCTGTGGCTGCATCGCGTCGGCGAGCGCGTCGCGATCGGCGCGGGTCTCGAGCCGCGCCGCCGTCTCGGGCAGCGTGCGGCGCCCCACGTGCTCGACGAAGCGGATGCCGTGCTCGCCGAAGACCTCGTTGGCTTCGTAGAGCTGCGCCGTGACGAAGCCCGGCTCCACGACGGGCACGAGCGTGGCCTCGCCGTCGACCTCCGCGCTGCGTTGCGCGACGGCGACCGCCACGGGAACGACGATCTCCTCGCGCCGCTCCGCTTCGCGCGCGTGGCCGGAGCCGGCTCGCGCCACCAGGCCCACGAGCCCCGCGCCGGAGCCGAGCAGGAGCGAACGTCGGGTCGGCACGAGCTCAAGCTACCAGAGTGAGCCGCAGGTCTTCAGCTCTCGCCGAACTTCGCCCAGAGCTTCGGGTAGCGACGGCGCATCTCGGCGGCGTCCTCGAAGTCCCAGCCCTCACCGAGCTCGGGGTAGTCGCCCTCGAGGGGAGGCAGCTCCTCGCCGTCGGTCGCGCCCTCGTAGGCTTCTCCGGCGACGTAGAGCATCTCCTCGCACTCGACCTCGCCGTCGACGACGTCGGCCAGCGAGTCCGGATCACGCAGCGCCTTCTCGTAGACCTCGCGCCCCATGCCGACGAGCCACGCGCGGAAGTAGTCGAAGCCGTCGTCGGAGCATCCGCCGTTGATGAGGTAGGCCGCGCCCCAGAGCTCCCAGCCGTAGGCCTCGAGCCAGAGCTTCGTGAAGATGTCCGCGAAGGAGGCGATCTCTTCGGGAGCGAGCTTCGCGAGCGCGCTCTCGAGCGCGTCGAGCTCGAGCTCTCCCTCGTCGACGATCACGTGCTCTTCGATCAGCGCCCAGAAGTCGTCGACCTTCATGGCGGCGGAGCCTACACGGCTGAGGGCCCGTGTCGATCGCGCGAGCTCGCCGTGGCGACGGCGGCCCTCGATGCTAGAAGCTCGCCCCTCGCATGGATCAAGCACTCAGCTACGCCGTCTACGGATGCGCCGCGGTCGCAGGCTTCTGTTGGCTGCTCGGGGTGCTCACGGGTGAGCACTCCTGGGTCGATCGCCTGTGGTCGGTCGTGCCCGGGGCCTACGTCGCGTGGTTCGCCTGGCAGACGGGCTACACCGACCCACGCCTCGTCGTGATGACGGCGCTCGCCTTGGCCTGGTGCGCGCGCCTCACGTTCAACTTCGCGCGCAAGGGTGGCTACGCGAAGGGTGGCGAGGACTATCGCTGGGAGGTGCTGCGCAGGAAGATGAAGCGCTGGCAGTGGGAGCTCTTCGCCTTCGTCTTCATCGCAGGCATCCAGCACACGCTCCTGCTGCTCATCTCCTTGCCGGCTTGGTATGCGCTGCGTGGCAGCGGCACACCCTTCGGCCTGCTCGACGTCGTCGCGACGGCGATCTTCGCGCTCGCCTTGGTGGGCGAGACGATCGCCGATCAGCAGCAGTGGGACTTTCACCAGAAGAAGAAGCTCGCGGCCGCGCGCGGCGAGCTGCTCGATCCACCGTTCTGCACGACGGGCCTCTTCCGCTACTCGCGCCACCCCAACTTCTTCTGCGAGCAGACGATCTGGTGGGCCTTCTACCTCTACTCGGTGGCGGCGACGGGCGAGTGGCTCAACGTCACGCTGATCGGCCCCGTCGCGCTCACGGGGCTGTTCAACGGTTCGACCAACTTCACCGAGCAGATCACGCTCTCGAAGTACCCGAGCTACGCCGAGTACCAGCGCTCGACCTCGAGGCTCATCCCCTGGATGCCTCGCTCGAGCTGAGCGCCTCGCTCGAGCGGAGCGCCGCGTCTCGCGCCCTCAGTGCGCGGTGATCACGAGCGCGGGCGGGACGGCGCCGAGCACGTTGGAGTAGTCGACACCGTTGGTCGAGAGCGGGAAGACGCCGAGGTAGACGCTGCCGCCGGCGGAGACGAGCGAGCTCGGCAGCTCGAAGACGACGGTCTGCCCCTGGGCGACGGCGCCGACCGAGGCGGCGGCCGGGCTCGCGCCGACCTTCGTGGGTGCGGCCGTGAAGAGGGCGGCGCGGTCGAACTCCGTGACGCGCCAGACCTCCCCCGAGTCGTTGCTCTCGGCCCCGACGAACATTGGCACGCTGAGGCGGAGCTCCACCGAGTCGACGCTCTTGCCGGCGAGCTGGGCGTCGAGGTCGAAGCGCAGGAAGGAGATGCGCGGCGTGGGAGGCATGCCCTCCTCGAGATCGACCGACATGCGGATGCCACCGCCCTCGGCGGCGCAGGTGTCCGGGTTCGGGCTCGTGGGGTTCACGCAGTCGGCGATGGCGGCGCCGTAGCTGAGCTCCACCGAACCGTTGCCGCCCTCGCCTCCACTGCCGCCGACGCCGCCGACGCCGCCGACGCCGCCACCGCCACTGCTCGGCCCGGCGGCGCCCGTGCCCTGCCCGCCACCGCCGGAGGGCTCGCCGCCTCCGCTCGAGGAGGCGCCGGTGCCGTCGCCACCTCCGCCGAGGCGTGGATCGTAGAGGTCCCACTCGTGGCTGCAGGCGAGGAGCCCGAGCAGCGCGCTCGACGCCAGGCATGCGATTGAGAGGACCGACGACGAGCCCGGCATCGGCGCCATCATAGGGTGCACGCGGGCGCGGAGGCCAGGATCCGCGCCGTACGTGTGCCATGTGGGGCTGATCATGTAGCCTGTCTCGGGCATGCAGCTCGGTCGGTACGAGACCCTGAGACCGATCGCCTCGGGAGGGATGGCGACGGTGCACCTCGGGCGCGCGCTCGGCGCCGGAGGATTCGAGCGCCTCGTCGCCATCAAGGCGCTGCACCCGCACATCGCCGCCGAGCCGGAGTTCGTCGCGATGTTCCTCGACGAGGCGCGCCTGGCGGCGAGCATCCGGCACCCGAACGTCGTCGCGACGATCGCCGTGCACGAAGACCCGCTCTTCCTGGTCATGGACTACGTGGAGGGCCCGTCGCTCCACCTCGTGCAGCGCGAGCTACGCAAGCGCCGCGCGCTCATGCCGCTCGAGGTCACCCTGCGCGTCCTGCACGACACGCTCGCGGGTCTACACGCCGCCCACGAGCTCCGAGGGGCCGACGGCTCCGCCCTCGAGCTCATCCACCGCGACGTATCACCGCACAACATCCTGCTCGGGCTCGACGGCATCGCGCGCATCACCGACTTCGGCGTGGCGCGCGCGAGCGCTCGCCTCTCGTCGACGCGTGGCGGCCAGGTGAAGGGCAAGATCAAGTACATGGCCCCCGAGCAGGTGGCCTCGGAGCAGCTCGACCGGCGCGTCGACGTCTACGCTGCGGGCATCGTGCTCTGGGAGATGCTCACGAACGAGCACCGCTACCAGGGCGAGAGCGACGCCGCGGTGCTCGCGCAGATCGTCATGGGCAGGCCGCGCCACCCGCGCGAGCTGGTGCCGTCGATCCCCGAGGCGATCGACGCGGTGTGCATGCGCGCCCTCGCTCCGAAGCGTGACGCCCGCTTCGCCACCGCCGCCGACTTCGCCGACGCGCTCGAGGACGCCGCGCGCTCCTCGGGGCTCTCGATCGCCTCCGGCCGCGCGCTCTCGGCCTTCGTGCGAGAGCTCGACCTCCACGAGAGCGCACCCGCGACGGGCACCGCTCCACTCGACACCAGCTCGCCGGGCAGCATCTCCGCGAAGCAGTCGCTCTCCGGGTCCTCGACCAGCGCACGCCTCGCGCTCGAGCGCCCCGATCCGCAGCACTCCACCAGCGCGGGCACCTTGGCCGCGACGCTGAACGGCGCGGGGTCGCGCACGAAGCTGCGCCGCGCGACGATCGTGGCCGCCGTGCTCTTGCTGGGCGTCGGCCTCGGTGTGGCGATCTACGGCGCGGGGTCGACCGGCCGCGCGAGCGCCACCGCGGGCTCGTCGAGCGCCATGGCAGCCCGGCCCGAGGCCGCACCCAGCGCCGAGGCCACCGTCGCCGCGGCGAGCGCCACGGGCAGCGTCGCTGCACCCGAGCCCAGCGCGAGCGCCGCCCCCTCCGCCGCGATGTCGGCCTCGAGCAGCGTCAGCGCGGGCGCAGCCACGGCGGCGAGGCCCTCGCAACCGGCCGCCGTGCGGCCTCGCTCCACCGCGTTCCGACCGGGAGATCTCTGATGAAGACCCAGCTCTCGCGCGTCGTGCTCGCCGCCCTGCTCGCGTTCGCCGCCTCGCCCGTGGCGACGGCGCGCGCCGACTCGCCGCCGACCCCCGCGCAGCGCAAGGCCTTCGGCGAGGCGCAGGCCCTCTTCGACGGCGGCGACTTCGCGGCCGCGCTGCCGCTCTTCGAGGCGCTCGCCGCCGAGACGAGCAGCCCGAACGCGCAGCTCTACGTGGCGCGCTGCCTGCGAGAGCTCGGCCGCACCACCGAGGCCTACGACCGCATGCTCGCCACGGTGCGCGACGCGACCGCCAAGGCCCAGGCCGACTCGAAGTACGACGCCACACGCAACGCCGCAGCCGGAGAGCTCGCGCTGCTCGAGGCGCGCGTCGCGCACGTGATCCTCGCGATCGCCGACGCGCCCGAGGGCGTCGACCTCCGGCTCGACGGCGCGCCCATCGACGCCGCACGCATGGGCTCGGCGATGACCGTGCTTCCGGGCAAGCACCGCATCGAGCTGTCGGGTCCCGAACTCGAGCCGGTGGTCCGAGAGATCGAGCTCGCGGGCGGCGAGAGCAAGACCGTCACGCTGCTCGCGAAGCGAGCCGCCGAGCAGAGGCCCACCGCGCCCAGCACGCCGGCGCCCGCGCCGCGATCGAGCGGGGGTGGACTGCGTGTGCTCGGCTTCGTGGCGGCCGGCCTCGGGGGCGCGAGCCTCGTGGGCTTCGGGGTCACGGGCGCGATGTCGAACGGCAAGTTCGCGACGCTCGAAGAGGAGTGCGGCGGCGCTCGCTGCACCGACCCCGGCTACGCCGACGTCGTCGACGACGGCAAGACCTTCGAGACGATCGCGAACGTCACGCTCGTGACGGGCATCGTGCTCGTGGCGAGCTCGATCCCGCTCATCGCCTTCGGCGGCCCCGACGAAGAGAGCACGAGCGCCTTCCTCTCGCCGACCGTCGGAGGCGCCACCTTCTCGCTCCAGCAGCGCTTCTGAGCCAGGCTGGGCGCGGTCGGCGCTGCCCGCGCGGCGCGAGCTGCGCTAGCGTCGCCGACATGCGGTATCGCGCGCTCGCCATGCTCTCGCTCGTCGCTTCGGCCAGCGTCTCGCTCGACGCCGGCGCGGCGCCGCTCACGCCTGCCCAGCGCACCGAGCGCGCGGCGGTGATCCGCGACGTCGCCGCAGACAACGGCATCTCGGCGGGCTTCCTCTTCGCCGGCATCGCCCAGGCCGAGACGAACCTCTCGCATTGCTGGGAGGAGCTCTCCTGGGCCTGCCAGGGCCCGAACTCGGTCGACTGCGGCGGCGGGCCCGTCGTGGCCGGCGCCGGCGACGGCCCCTGTTCGCTCCAGCAGGGCGGCCTCGGCATGTTCCAGTTCGACGGCGGCACCTTCGATCAGACGATCGCGCGTGACGGAGACGGCGTGCTCCTCCTGTCGGGAAACATCACGCGAGCCATCGATTTCGTCGTCAACATGCTGCTCGCATCGCAGTACGTCGACGTCACCACCCCCGACGAAGCGAAGGCCTGGATGAACCAGGTCACCGTCGACGGCCCGCTCTGGGACGACTGGATCACCACGGTCACGCACTACTACAACGGCTGCACGCCCACGGGCTGCAGCGTGTTCGAGCAGCGCTACCAGCACTACGCCGACGCCACCGCCGACGTGTACTTCGAGCAGGGCGAAGACTTCTGGGTCGTCGACCTGCCGCCTTGCGGCGCAGTCCCCGCGCTGGGGCGCACGCTCGAGGAGACCGATACTTGCTTCACCAAGGGTGGGCCGCTCGCCTTCTGGCGCGTCGGCATCGGCGGCGAGAGCAACCTGCACGTGTGGACGCGCACCACCGACGCCGACACCGCCGCGAACTACGCCGAGTGGACGCTCAGCTTCGACGAAGCCGGGCGCTACCTCGTCGAGGTCTCCGCCACGAAGGGCACGACGCCGCTCGCGTCGTACCTCATCGAGCACGACGCCACCTCGAGCGAGATCGTGGTCGACCAGTCGCAGGTCGACGGCTTCGTCGAGCTCGGCGAGTTCGAGTTCGCCGCCGGCGGCGAGCAGCGCGTGTTCATCGGCGACCACACCGGCGACGTCGCGAGCGAGCGGCTCGTGGTCGACGCGCTGCGCCTCACGCGGCTCGACCCGGGTGGCGGAGGCGGCGCGGGCGGGAGCGGCGCGAGCAGCGGCGCAGGCGGCGACGACGGCGGCGACGATGGCGGCGGCGCGGGTGATCCCGCGGACGACGCGGGCTCCTCGGTCGGCTGCTCCTGCACCGCGGGCGCGAGCAGCTCCGGGGGCGACGCCGCCGCGCTCGCGCTGCTGCTCGGTCTCGCCGCGACGCGCGCCCGGCGTCGCTCGACCGCGCGGCGCACCACGCGCTGAGGCGCCCTGGGCCCGCACCTCGGCGTCACGGCGCAGGAGGCGCAGGCGCGGCACGCCGCCACGCTCCGAGCTCGAGCCCCGCGCCGAGGACCGGGACCCACACCCGGTGTGCCTCTTGCACGTCGGGCTGTCGAAGGAGAGCGACCATGCTCCAGCTCAGGTGGCAGCTCGGCCTGCTCGGAGCCCTCGGCTTCGTGTGGGCCTGCGAAACTGAAGCCCCTTCTGGCAGCGGCGGGAGCGGCGGCGGGGGCGGTGACGGGCTCGGCGGCGACGCTGGCGCTGCGTCGGGCGGCGCAAACTCCGCGGGCGGTGGCGCGGGCGGCGACGGCGGCGAGGCGGGCGCGGGCGGCGAGTTCGGCGGCGGCGGCGTGGGTGGGGTCGGCGCCGGAGGCGGCGAGCTCGGCGGCGGTGGCGCGGGTGGGGTCGGCGCCGGAGGCGGCGAGCTCGGCGGCGGTGGCGCGGGTGGAGGCGTGGTCCTCTCGGCGCTCAGCTTCACGGGCACGGTCCTCGATGCGGGCGGCGCGCCCGTGGTGGGCGCCACCGTGAGTCTCGCGTCCAACCCCGCCATCAGCGATCTGAGCGGCGTCGACGGGGCCTTCGAGCTCGTCTCCGACCACCCGACCGGCAGACCCGAGCCGCCGCGCTACCCGATCTCACGCCCCGTCGAGCACACGCTCGTCGTGACGCGTGGCGGCTACCTGAGCACCTACCGCGGCGTGCCAGGCGCGCAGGCGACTGGCCTCGAGCTCAGGTTGCGCGAGGCGATCCCCACGACCACCGGAGGCGCCTCACCGAGCGCGCTCGGCGTGGCGCAGTACCGAGGCGAGCGCCGCGCGGTGCTCACCGCGACCTTCGACGACACGCTCCCGAGCCATCTCACGCTCGCGCGCCCGCTGTTCGATCTCTACGGATACAAGGCGACGTTCTACGTCAACAGCGGCGCCATCGGGCCGACGTCACCCACGAGCTGGTCGTCGTGGCAGGCCGTCGCGGACGCAGGGCACGAGATCGGCAACCACGGGCGCACGCATTGGGTCTGGCCGGAGTGCAGCTCCGAGGCGCTGGCCCACAACCAGGCCGAGATCGCCGGCGGCCACGCCGACATCCTCTCCCAGATCGGCGCGCCGCCGCTGAGCTTCGCCTTCCCGGCGGGTGGGCTGAGCGCGTGCTCCACGCCTCTCGTGACCGCGAGCGGCCACCTCGATTGGCGCCGCGCCGACCACGTCCAATACACCGATCGCCTCTACCCCGAGGGCGACGATCTCACGAGCGCTCAGGCCATCGACCACGTCGACGACGCGATCGCGCACACGGTCAACTGGAACGGGGCCGAGCTCTCGTGGCTCTTGTTCTACATGCACGACGTGACGCCTGCGCGCGCCGAGGTGCTCGAGGATCTGCTCGATTACGTCGCCGCCAACGACGAGCTGGTCTGGTGCACCGGCTATGGCGAAGCCACGCTCTACGAGCGAGAGCGCGAGCAGTCGACGATCCAGATCCTCCAGTACGGCTCGCGCAGCGTCACCTTCCGACTGACGAACGGCCTCGATCCGAGCGTCTTCGACGTGCCGCTCACGGTGATCGTGCCGTTGCCCTTCGGCACCTCGAGCGTCGAAGCGGCCGTGCTGCGTGCGCCCTCGGCGAGCCCGATCGAGCTGCGCGTGCGCCCCGGGCGCCTGCTCGTCGACGTCGTGCCGGGCGCAGAGAGCGTGCACCTCAGCTGGTAGGGGTTCCGCCGCGGCGAGCGGCTCGCGCGCTCGAGCCCACGCCGAGGTCGGATCGCGCCCGAGCGAACCGGAGGGAAGCTCTGGGGCCGATGTGCGTAGAAGGCCCCATCATGACGAACCGCTCTCTGCCCCGCGGTCGCACGCTCTTCTGTGCGGCTCTCACGGCCCTCTCGCTCGCCGCTTGCGGTGACGGCAAGAAGGGTGACGCCTCCTCGAGCGCCGAGCCCGGCGGCTCCGCCGCCGCCAAAGCCCCCGCCGCCAAGGGCGACCCCGCGATCGTGGCCGAGCTGAAGAAGCTCGCGGCCTGCAAGCGCGACGAGGGCTACCGCGAGAGCGACTGCGAGGCCGCCAAGGCCTGGGACACCTACGTCGAGAAGTTCCTCGAGGAGGACGACATGCAGCTCACGAAGCAGAAGAAGCTCGTGACGGCCTGCGTCGAGGGCATCGGCGAGAAAGACGACACCGTGCGCGAGGCGGCATACGAGTGCCTCTCGAACCACACCGACGGCATCGCCGACGTGAAGTCGGTGCTCGGCACGGCGATCGCAGACGTCGCCAAGGAGACGAGCCCCGGCGTGCAGACCGCGATGTTCGCGGCGATCCGCCAGATGGACCCGAGCAAACACGGCTACGCCGCGAAGCTCGTCGAGCTCGCCAAGCCGATGGTCGATCAGAAGTCCGGCACCGGGAACCTCTCGCGCATCGTCGGCACGCTCGTGCCGCGCTCGGGCGGCGAGCCCACGCCGGAGGCCGTCGGCTTCGCGCTCGAGCTGCTCGAGAAGGGCAAGGCCCAGGGCGACGCGATCGACGTGCTCGTGCGCACGAAGACGAAGACCAAGGAGGCCTGCGACGCCTTCATCAAGCTCGCCGAGACGAAGAAGAGCCCCTGGGGGCGCGCGCTCGACGGCATGCACCTCATCGAAGGTCACTGCAAGGAGCACGCGGGGCGCGTGGTCGAGGTCATCGTCGCGAAGGCTGCGGAGGCCGACGGCTACGACAAGGGCTTCATCGGCGCCGACGTCGTGTACTTCCAGCGCTTGGTCGAGACCAAGGTCTTCGACGACGCGCAGCGGGCCAAGCTGCGCACCGCCGTCGAGGGCGCGCTGAAGAACGCGACCAAGGATCACCAGAAGGAGAGCTACGAGAAGCTCATCGCCGCGCTGAAGTGAGCGCCGCGGCCGGGCCCCAGGGCGCCGATGGGCGCTCGCGGCCGGCTCAGAACCCGAAGACGCGCTGAGTCCAGGCCGGACCGTAGAGCGCGCGCACCTGGGCGCGCAGCGCCTCGGCGTCGGCTGAGCCGCGCAGCGCGCCGATCAAGCGCGGGCCGTCGTCCCATCGAAAGGGCGGCAGGCCCGCGCCGCGGTTCCACACCTGCATCGCGCGCTCGGCGTTGAACGCGAAGAAGGCCGCGAGCTGAGGGTCGCGCGCGAAGGCGCCGGAATCTCGCTGCGCGACGGCGAGCATGAGCGCCGTCGCGTAGACGGTGAACTCGAGCGCTGCGTGCACGCGATCGCTGCGCTGGTTCTCGGGGTGGAGCTCGAGCCCGAGCTCGTAGCGCTCGATCGCGACGGCCGCGCCGTTCACGTAGGCGTTCCACTCGTCCCAGACGTAGAGCGGTCGTGCGTCCCAACCCGGCTTGCCCGCGAGGTAATGGTCATAGCGGCTGCCTCGCAGGCTGGGCGGCACCCAGGCGGCGACGTCCGACTTGCGAATGGCCGGCTCGTCGACGATCGCGGCGCGCCCGCCTGGCACGTAGAAGCCATTGCGTTTGCGATCGGTCGAGCTCAGGAGGCGGAGCTCGAAGTGGATGCTGTGGCTCAGCTCGTGGGCCGAGGTCGCCGGGTCGTCCCAATGGCCGGTCTCGCGCGGAGGCTTGCGCTGCGCGATGTCGGTGAGCGTCGGCCCCCAGCGAGGGTCGAGCAGCAGGTTGGTGGGCGGGACGGCCATCCAACGGGGCCCAGCGAGCTTCGACTGGGCCGCCCCGGCTCCCGAAGGTGGGAGCGGCGCGCCGTAGCCGGGCTGCGCGCCGTAGCCGGGCTGGGCGGGAGCGTGGAAGTTGCCGTGCGGTGTGGGACTCGAGCGGCGCGACTTCGGTCGGAAGACGCCGCAGCCCGCCGTGAGGGTGGCGAGGGCGAGCGCGAACGCCAAGGAGCGGCGCAGAGACGAGTCCACCGCGCGAGGGTACACCTCGGCGCCGACGCAGCGCTCGAGCTTCGCGCGCGGCGGCGCGGGCTGCGGCGCGCAGGAGAGCGCGACGGGCGCGTCGGTGCCATGCTCGGAAGATGGCCAAGCTGCGAGCCGACGTCGCACGTGTGAGGTGCCCCTACTGCTTCGAGCGCGTGGAGCTCTTCGTCGACCCGGACACCAGCGGGAGCTACGTCGAGGACTGCGCCGTGTGCTGCCACCCGTGGACCGTCGTGGTCCAGCGCGACGGCGAGGGAGGCGGCGAGGTCGAGATCGACCGCGCGCAGTAGCGCCGCGCTCAGGCTGCCGCGCGAAGGAGCATGCCGCTCGCCTCGAAGAGCGGCACGACCAAGCGCCTGGCGTGCGCGTCGAGGCGAGCGCACTCCTCGGCGACGAGCGCCGCGAGCTCACTCCGTTGCGCCACCAACCACATGGCGGTCTCGAAGGCGAGCGCCGCGTGGCGCGCCTCGTCGTCGGCCACGCGCCGGAGCCAGCTCGCGAGCTCCGGAGCGGGTGCCTCGTCGGCGCGCGCGAGCATCGCCTCGGCCGCGAGCGCCTCGCCCACGCAGCCACCGCGCAAGACGTCGACGAGCAAGGCGCGCGCGAGCTCCGCTTCGTCGCCGTGCCCGGGCGCGAGCGGCGCGAGCGCCTCCGGGAGCCGTCCGGGCACGGCCTCGGCGCCCGCGTAGCGCGCGAGCCACGCGAGGCTCGTGCGTGTGTGCTCGAGCTCGTCGGCGAGCGCGGCCTGGGTGCGCTCGAGCAGCCCGAGCGGCGCGCCGAGGGCCATGAGCTGACAGAGCGTACGCGCGAAGGCCGCGACGCTCGCGTGCTCCTCGGCCGCGGCGCGCGCGAAGTACGAGGCCCATGCGTCGGCGTCGGCGACGCCACGCTCGGCACCGAGCTCGAGCTCCGCCACCCGCGGCGCTCCGTCGACGACGAGCGGCCGGCCTCGGTACACCGGGCGCTCGGTGGTGCATTGCCCGGTCTCGGTGAACTCGGCGCCGTCGAAGCCGAGGCGGCAGTGCAGCCCGGGTTTGCAGTCCTCCGCCGTCTTGCACGTCGCGCCGACCTCGCCGGTGCCCGCGGGCGCCGCGGCGGTGGCCGTCGCGGCCGGCTCGCCCGAAGCCGCCGCTGCGCCGCTCGAGACGGGCGACGAGGTCGCGGTGCCCGGAGCGTCGGGGGAGGCGAGCTCGGGGTCGCGGCAGCCGGCCGCGATGAGCAGGCCCGCTGCGCCGAGCTGCTCGAGGATGCGTCGCTGGACGATCGACATGTCGGTGGTTCCTCTCGCCGCGCGATCGCGGCGCGAGTGAGCGTCGCGCGACGGGGTTGGTCGGTGCAAGTGCGGCGGCTCGCCCTCGACCGTTCACACCCGTCGGGGCCACTCGTCGGCTAGCCTGGCTGCCGATGTCGACGATCGCGCGCTGCGGGGGCTACGAGCTCGTCGAAGACGGGGCGCGCCTCGTGTTCGTCGACCGCGCGATCGGCGCGCATACGATCGCGATCTACGTGCTCGCGCTGCTCAGCTTCATCACGGGCGCGAACGGCCTGCTGCAGCTCGCGCTCTCCTCCGGTGGTGGCGGCATCGCGCTGCTCGGCGCGGCGCTCTCCGCGCTGGGCGTCGCGCTCGGGTGGGTCAGCTGGCTCGTGCTGCGTGCGCGACGAGCGCGCCTCGCGCTGCCGGCCTCGGGCCTGCGCGTCATCGTCGCGCTCGACCGTCAGCGAGGCACGATCGAAGACGCGCAGGGGCGCGCCTTCGGCCCGCTCGCGAGCGCGCGCTTCCGCCGCGCCTTCCAGATCGGGTCCTCGTCGCAGGCGCTCGAGCTCGCCTACGCGGGCGGAAGCCTGGTCGTCGGGCGTGGCAGCCCCTTCCACGGTGGCGTCGACGAGCTCGAAGACGCGCTGAGGGCGCGCGGGTTCGTGGTGGGCTGAACGCGGGTGGCGTGACGCACGCGACTCGCCCGTGGCGCCTCGGGCCAAGCGATGTGGCGCCCTGGGCCACGACCGATCGGGGCATCGGGGTGCATCTTCGGCGCAGGAGACACGCCATGCACACCACCCTTCGCAAGCTCATCGCCGCCCTCTACGCCACGCTCGCCCTCACCGGCTGCGCCACCACCCACTCCACGCTGCCCGAGGAGCGCTCGCCCTTGCTCGCGCTGCCCGCCCACGCCGAGCGCCCCGAGGACCCCGATCTCGTCGTCGAGCGCCACGCCGTCGTCGAAGGCGAGCCCGAGGAGCTCTACGCAGCGCTCGCCGACGTCGCCTCGTGGCCCGCGTGGATGCCGAACATGACGCGCACGGTGGCGCACGCCGGACGCCCGCTCCACGCCGGCGACGGCTTCTATCAGGAGCCCGTCGGCTACCGCGTCGAAGCGAAGGTGCTCGACGCCGTGCCCGGGCGGCTCTTGCGCTGGCGCGGCGAGGCCGACGGCATCGTGGGCGTGCACAGCGTGCAGTTCTTCGGCCTCGGCGAGGGCAAGAGCCTCGTGATCAACCGCGAGGAGTTCCACTCGGGCTGGCTGCGGCTCGTGGGCTGGGCGACCGACGCGGGCATCGGCGACGCCTTCTCGGCGACCAACGAGGCGCTGGAGCTTCGGGTCGCCGCGCTGCGCAGCGAGCGCACCGAGGCCTCGCTTCAGCCCGAGGCGCCCGCCGAGAGCGCGCGCCGGTAGGCGCCGGGCGTCTGCTTCGTCCACCTACGGAAAGCCCGGTGGAAGGTGCTCGCCTCCGCGAAGCCCAGCAAGAAGGCCACCTCGGTGATCGCGATGGCCGGGTCGGCGAGGTAGCTGCGCGCGAGATCACGCCTGAGCTCGTCGAGCACGCGGTCGAAGCTCGTGCCCTCGCGCGCGAGCTGCCGCTGCAGCGTGCGCCCGCTCGCCTCGAGCTTGGCCGCGGCGGCGGCGAGCGTCGGCTCCCCCGCCTCGAGCAACGGCACCAGCGCGCGACGCAGGCGCGAGCTCGCCGCCTCGCTCGGCTCGGGCAGCTTCGACAGGAGCAGCTCCGCGTGGCGCGCCAGCACCGCGCCGAGCTGCGCGTCGACCCCCACCACCGGCAGCGCCAGGTCCGCCGCCGAGAGGCGCAGACCGCGATCGCTCGCGGCGAAGCGTGGCCTGTGACCGAAGGCGGCCTCGTGCGCGCGTTGATCGCGCGGCGGACCGTGCGTGAAGCGCGCGCCGGAGGCCCGGAGCGGCCTGCCCGCGAGCTGGCTGCCCACCACGAGCAAGCTCGAGAGCGTGAACTCGGCCGCGTGACGACAAGGCTCGCGTGCCACGCCTCGGAAGCGGTGCACCACCTCCAGCTCTTCGCCGAGCTCGCGGAGCTCGAAGACCGCCACGTCGTGCGCGAGCCGGTTGTAGCGCGCGAGCGCCTCGAGCGCGCCGCGAACCGTGGGCTGGCTGCGCACCACGTAGTCGAGCACGTCGAGCATGCCCGGGCGCAAGAGCGAGGCCGCGTAGAGCCCGAAGGCCTCGTCGCCCGACAGCTCCGCGGCGCCCTCCCAGAGCGCGTCCTCGATCGCGATCGGCATGCGCGCATCGGGATCGCCGAGCAGCTTCGGATCGAAGCCAGCGCGCCGGGCGAGCGACGCGCGGTCTACGCCGCGCGTCTCGGCCACCGCGAGGATCATGCCGCCGATGCGCGCGGAGACGGTGATGGTGGAGCTCACCGGCACAGCATGCCAAGGATGCGGCCGGGTGGGAGGGGCCTCTCGCTCGGAGCGGCGTCACGCACACGCCGCCGCAGTCCTCGTGCTTCAAGCCCCCGGCGCGTCGATGACCCGCCGCAGCGTGTGGAGCAGCGTCTCCGCCGAATAGGGCTTGGCGAGGAACTCGCTCACGCCGGCGTTCGCGGCCCGGGCCAGGTTGCCGTCGCTGCCCAGACCGCTCGAACCGATGACGCGCACAGCGGGATGGATGGTCTTGAGCGCCACGATCGTGGCCGGACCGTCCATCACCGGCATCGCCATGTCCGTGAGCACGACGGCGATCTCCGCGCCGCGTTGCGCGTAGATGGAGACTGCCTCCGCGCCGTGCGCGGCGAGGAGCACCCGATACCCGAAGCGCTCGAGCGTGCGCTTGGCGACCTTGCGGATGCCTTCCTCGTCGTCGACGACGAGGACGAGCTCACCGCGGCCCCGGGGCACGGCGGACTTGTCGAGATACACCTCCTCGGCGGCGCCGGGCGCGAGCAAGGCCGGGATGTACACTTCGAAGCGCGTCCCCTTCCCGACCTCGCTGAAGACGCGGATGAAGCCGCCGTGGTTGCGGACGATCGAGTGGGCGGTCGGCATGCCGAGCCCCGTCCCCTTGCCCACTTCCTTGGTCGTGAAGAACGGCTCGAAGAGCCTGTCGAGTACCTCGGGTGGCATTCCGGTGCCCGTGTCCTCGACCTTGATCAACACGTAAGGCCCTGGTTTGGCCTCGATGTTCTGGCCCGCGTAGACGTCGTCGATCACGACTCGTTCCACCCCGACCGTGAGCCTGCCGCCGGCTGGCATGGCGTCGCGTGCGTTGACGCAGAGGTTGGTGAGCAGCTGATGCATCTGCGTCGGGTCTGCGTGCACCGGCCAGAGCTCCTCGGCGAGCTCGAGCTCGAGCTTGATGCTCTTGGGGAACGAGTCGCGCATGATCCCCATCACTTCGTTCGCGATCGCTCGGAGGTCGGTGCTCCCCCGTCGCCCCTCGACGCCTCGCGCGAACGAGAGCAGCTGGCGGACCATGTCGGCTCCGCGCTGGGCGCAGGCTTCGATCGTGCGCAGGTCGGCCAAGGCGCTCGGGTCGCCCTCCTTCTCGCGCAGCATCGCGATGGACATGAGGATCGGTGCGAGCACGTTGTTGAGGTCGTGCGCGATTCCGCCAGCCAGCGTGCCGACGCTCTCGAGGCGCTGAGCACGCAGAAACTGCTCCTCGAGCTTGCGACGCTCGGTCACGTCGGTGTTGATGAGCAGCAAGGCGCGCGGCTGGTCTTGCTCGTCGCGCACCAGCGTCCAACGGCTCTCGACGAGGATGACCTCCTCGGTCTTCGTGGCCTGTTCCAGCTCGCCCATCCACTCGCCGACCGCCCTGGTGGCCTCGATCGCGGCGCTGAAGGTCGCAGCGTCCCGCCCCAAGAGCTCGGCCGCGGAGCGACCGAGCGCTTCGGCCGCCGTCCAGCCGTACACCCGTGTCGCCGACTCGTTCCAGTACTCGACGCGCTGCTCCAGGTCGCACACCACGATGGCGTCACGCGCACGGTCGAGCAGCGTGGCCTGCTCCCGCAGGCGCTCCTCGGCATGCCGACGCTCGGTCAGATCGGTCATGCCGCCGACCATGCGTACGGCCGTTCCTCCGGCGTCGCGGATGAGATGCCCGCGGTCGAGCACCCAGGTGACGTCGCCGTTCGCGCGGATGAAACGATACTCGCCGGACCACTCGGTCTTCGTACCGTCGATCGCCGCCGTCACTTCGTCGATCACGCGCGGCCGGTCTTCCGGGTGGATGTGTGCGCTCCAGGAGTCGATCGTCGGCGGGATGTCCTCGGGCCGGTAGCCGAAGAGCTTCTGGTAGCCCTCGTTCCACCACAGCGCGTCGGTCGCCAGATCCCAGTCGTAGATCGCGTCGTTCGTCGCCTTCGCGAGCAAGCGGAAGCGCTCCTCGCTCTCGAGCGAAGACTGGATCGCGCGCTTCTGCTCGGTGATGTCCTCGGCGACGCCGATGATGCGCACGGGGCGGCCGTCTGCGTCACGCACCACCGAGGTGCTGAGGCGAGTCCACACCGGGCGACCACTCTTGTGCACGTAGCGCTTCTCGAAGACGAGGCTCTCGCGTTCACCAGACAAGAGCGCATCGACGAGCTCGGCGTTCATGGCCCGATCGTCGGGGTGCGTGAGATCGAGGAAGCTCTTCTTCCGGAGCTCCTCGAGCGAGTAGCCGAGCATGTCGCAGTAGGCCTGGTTGGCGTCGAGCATCGCGCCGTCGAGAGCGCAGGTCGCGATGCCGGTGGCCGCGTGGGCGAAAGTGTCCCGCAACTGCGCTTCGTTGGCCCGCAGCGCAGCCTGCGCGCGGTCACGCTCCACGGCGATCCCCACGATGTGCGCCATGCGCTCGAGCAAGGAGAGCTCGCTCGACTGGGGGAGCCGCGTAGACCTCGCGTAGACCGCCAGGGTGGCGATCATCTGGCCAGTGGCGCTCGATATCGGCAGCGACCAGCACGCGCGTAGGCCGTGCGCGAGGGCGAGCTCGCGACGCTCGCTCCAATGGGTCGCTCGCTCGATGTCCTCCGTGATCACCGGCTCGCGCAGCGCCGTGGCGGAGCCGCAAGAGCCGAAGCCGACGCGGAGTGCCTTCGACCGCACGCGTGAAGGCGAGCGGCAGCGAGGGGGCGACGCCGACCCGAAGACACGAGCCCGAGGGATCGACGAGCATGATCGACACAGCGACCCCGTCGATCAATCGCTCGACGCCGTGCGCGACCGTGTGGAGGACCTCCAGGAGCGGCAAGTCGGCCGAGATCGCTTCGAGCACGCCCAGCTCGACCGAGAGCATGCGCTCGGACAGCAAGCGCTCGGTCACGTCGTGCGCGAGCACGAGGCGCGCGCGCCGCCCGGCGAAGGGCAAGGAGTGCGCCGCGATCTCCATCATGATGATGCGTCCGCTCTTGGTGCGGTGGCGCCAAATGCCGGGGTGGTCCAGCCCGTCGCCGATCCTGCGCACGTGCGCGAGCAGTGCGTCGGCGTCTTGCTCCGGGCGGATATCGGTGAGCTTCATCGCGAGGAGCTCCTCGCGCGAATAGCCATAGGTGCGAGTGGTGGCTTCGTTCACCGCCAAGAAGCTGAGGTCGTCGAGGTCGTATACCCACATCGGGTGGGGGTTGTTGTCGAAGAGCAGCTGGTAGCGCGCGTCCTGTGCGAGCCGCTCGGTGAGGTCGTGTGCGAGCAGCGTGAGCCCGTGGGACGAGGGGTGGACTCGCACGTCGAACCAGCGAGCGGTGGTTGGGTCATGCCACAGCTGCTCCACGACCCCGCCGGACTCGAGGGCCCGGCGACATTGCCCCACGAGCGCCTGGAGCGGGTGTCGTTCCCCCGTGGCGTCACCCAACAATTGCTCGCGCGGCACCTCGAGGAGGAGCGCTGCGGCTTCGTTCGCTCCCTGCACGACGAGCGCGTGGTCCAAGGTGACGAACACCTCCGAGAGGTGCTCGACGGTGTCCGCGAGCCTACGCGCAGCGACGCGGAGCTCGAGCGCGTTGACGATGTGGTGCGCGAGGGTCTGGAGAGCGCCCGACTGCAGGTCGCTGAGCGCACGTGGCTCTCTGTCGAGTACGCACAAGGTGCCGATGGAGTGCCCCTCGGGCGTGACGAGCGGCGCCCCTGCGTAGAAGCGCAGATGCTGTGGCCCGGTGACCAGCGGGTTGTCGCGGAAGCGCGGGTCGGCCGAGGCGTCCGGCACGACGAAGAGCTCGGAGCCGCGGATCGCGTGAACGCAGAACGACACCTCGAGCGAGGTCTCGCGCTCTCCCAGGCCGCGCTCCGACAAGAACCACTGTCGATGCTCGTCGACGAGGCTGATGAGGGCGATCGGTGCGTCGCAGATACCCGCCGCCAGCGCCGAGAAGGCCTCGAACTCCGGATCGACCGGGGTGTCGAGGACCGCGTAGCGGCGCAAGGCCATCAGCCGCGCGGCTTCGCCCGCAGCCCCTGGCTCCGCCCCGCCGCCACGCCCGGCGGCCTCATCCCTCGGATCGCTGCTCACGCCGTCCCCCTCTGCGATCCATGCGGATCGCTGCACTCTACCGTCATCGTAGGGCTTCGCGCGGCTGCGGCCAGCGGAGCTTCGAGCTCATGCGTCGTCCGGGATCTTGCCGAGCGCCTTTCCGATGGTGCCCAGCAGAGCCTCGGCGGTGTAGGGCTTCGCGACGAAGTACCTGACGCCCGCGCCCACGGCCTTGGCCACGTCGGCGTTCGAAGCGAGGCCGCTCGAACCGACGATCCTCGCGTCGGGATCCATCGCCTTGATCGCGATGATCGTCGCGGGCCCGTCCATCACGGGCATGGCCATGTCGGTGAGCACGAGCGCGATCTTCCCTCGGTGCTGGGCGTACAGCGCGACGGCCTCCGCGCCGTGACTCGCCATGAGCACCTCGTAGCCGGAACGCTCGAGCGTCCTGCGGACCACCTTGCGAATGGGCTCCTCGTCGTCGACGACGAGCACCACCTCACCGTCACCTCGCAACCGATCCGCCTGCTCGTTCGCGACCTCCGCGGCGACGGCGCTCGACGTGGTGGCCGGCAGGTAGACCTTGAACTTCGTGCCTCGACCGAGCTCGCTGTAGACGTTGATGAAGCCGCCGTGGCTCCTCACGATCGTCAGCGTGGTCGAGAGCCCGAGCCCCGTGCCCTTGCCGACCTCCTTCGTGGTGAAGAAGGGGTCGAAGATGCGATCCATGATCTCGTTCGGGATGCCCGTGCCCGTGTCCGCGACCTTCACGAGGACGTACGGCCCCGGGCGGGCGTCGAGGTTCATCGCCGCGTAGGTCTCGTCGAGCACGATGTTCTCGAGGCTGACCGTCAGCGCGCCGCCATCGGGCATGGCGTCGCGCGCGTTGATGCAGAGGTTGAGCAGCACCTGATGGAGCTGCGTCGGATCGCCGAGCACCGTCCAGAGCGTGCGGTTCGGTGTGGCGAGGAGCGTGATCGACCTCGGCAGCGTGTCCCTGAGCACGCGGGCGACGTCGAGCGAGAGGTGGGCGAGATCGACGGGAGCACGCTGCCCGCTCACCCCTCGGGCGAAGGAGAGCACTTGCTTCACGAGGTCGGCGCCTCGCCGAGCGCAGCTCTGGATCGTGTCGAGCGTCTCGATCGCGTCGGCGTTGTCGCCCACATCGGTCCGCAGCAGGTCGACCGATGCCAGGATCGGCGCCAGGATGTTGTTGAGGTCGTGCGCGATCCCACCAGCCAACGTGCCGATGCTCTCCATCCGCTGAGCGCGGATGATCTGAGCTTCGAGGTTCTTCTTCTCGGTGATGTCGGAGCTGATGATGAGCACCGCATGCGGCCGCCCGGCCTTGTCTCGTACGAGCGACCACTGACTCGAGACCAGGATCGTGCGGCTGCCGGCGCCGTTGACCTGCAGCTCTCCGGACCAGTGACCTCGATCGAGGGTCGCGCGGCGCGCCGCTTCCACTTCGGAGCGCTCGACGTACAGCGTGAACGCCGATGAGCCCCTCGCGAGCTCCGGCGTTTCGAAGCCGTAGAGCTGCGCGGCGCTCTTGTTGCAGTAGGTGAGCAGCAGCTCGAGATCGCGCACCACGATGGCATCTCGCGCCTCGTCGAGCAGGGCGGCCTGCTCGGCGATACGTTCCTCGTATCGCTTGCGAGCGCTGAGGTCCTCCATGCCACCGATCATGCGGACGGCCGCGCCCGCGGAGTCGCGCAGGATGTAACCGCGATCGAGCACCCAGATGTACGAGCCGTCGAAGTGACGGAAGCGATACTCGGCCGACCAGCTCTCGGCGCCGCTCTCGACCGCGCCCGTCACGATCGCTTTGGTGGCCTCGGCGTCTTCGGGGTGGATCCGGTCGAGGCAGAACTGGATCGTCGGCTCGACCTGGTCGCGTGGGTAGCCGAGCAAGGTCTCGACGCCGTCGTTCCACCAGTGAGCGTCGCTCAGCATGTCCCAGTCCCAGACGGCGTCGTTGGTCGCCTTCGACAGCAGGCGAAAGCGCTCCTCGCTGAGCCGGATGGCCTCGTTCCTCTGCCGAAGCTCGGACACGTCCTGGAGCGCACCCTGGATCTTGACGACTCGACCTGTGGCGTCTCGAACGGCTTCGCCGATCGACCTCACCCAGCGTCGATCGCCCGGTGCAGAGACGAGCTGGAGCTCGAGATCGAAGGGCGTTCCTTCCAGTAGGCACGCGCTGACCGCCTGGGCGATCACCGCGCGATCCTCGGGGGCAAAATAGCCGATCGCCTCCTCCAGGCTCGGTCGATATCCTGTGGGGACTCCGTGCACGTGGCAGACCTGCTCGGACCAGGTGACGGTGCTCTCGCCGACCTCGACGACCCACCCGCCGAGTCGAGCGGCCGCGCCTGCGATGCGCGCCAAGAGCTGGCTCTGCTGCACGGCCGTGAACGCCTCGGCGAGCGCACGCTCCGCCTCGACCTTCGCGGAGACGTCGCGCGCGTGGATGAGGCAAGCTGGGCGCCCCTCGAACTCGAGCCCGCGCGCGGAGATCTCCACGTGCATGATCTCGCCGTTCTTCTTTCGATGTCGCCACAGCCCTCGCGCCTCTGGACCCGCGCCCGAGGCCGCGAGCATGTCGAGCAGAGCGGGCACGTCGTCCACCGGACGGATGTCCTTGATCGTCATGCCCAGGAACTCTTCGCGGTCGTATCCGTAGAGCTGGATCGCCGCCTCGTTCACCGCGAGGTACCCGAGCGTCTCGCGGTCGTAGACGAACAGCGGCTCGGCGATGCAGTCGAACAGGTCACGGTTCCGCTCCTCGCTGGCGCTCAGCGCGACGGCGCTGGCGCGCTGCTCGGTCAGGTCTCGCACGACCTTCACGTAGCCCTTCAGGTGACCGTCGCCGTCGCGCAGCGCCGTGATCACGCTGTGCACTCGGAAGCGCGTGCCGTCCTTGCGGAGGTTCGTGACTTCGAGCGCGAGCCCGCCGGAGAGCGCTCTCGCGAGCTCGCGCCCGGGAGCATCGACGTCGACGTCCTCCGCACCGAACAGCATGCCGTGGCTCTGGCCGAGCACCTCCGCGACGGGGTAGCCGTAGAGCCGCATCGCGCCATCGTTCCAGCTCGTGATCTGACCGGCTGGGTCGAGCGTGAAGATGGCGTAGTCGGTGACCGCGTCGACGAGCAGGCGGAACTGCGCCTCGAGCTCCTTCCGTCGCCTGAGGTCGCGCATGACCACGAGGACCGACGGACGCCCACCGCGCATCGTGAAGGTCGTGACCACCTCGACCGGGATCGTGCCCTCGACGAGATGGATGACCTCCTGTTCGATGACGGGGATCGCCGTTCGGTGCTCGAGGATCGCCTCGTGGCGCCGACGGATGAGCTCGTGGTACCGCGGATGGAAGATCGAGGTGGGTGGCCTGCCGAGCAGCGCGTCCGCTCCGGAGACGCCCAGGAGGCGAACGAGCGCCGCGTTGGCGTAAGCGATGCGGCCCTCGGTGTGGACGAACGCCGGATCGGGCGCCTCGTCCAGCACGCGGTCACGTTCGTCTCCCTCGTCTGCGGCTAGGTCCACGCCCGCGTCCCTGTCGCTCGCCCGCCGGCCCTCGCTTCATCCTGCATACAGCACACTCCACCGTAGAGCGTACTGGACGTTCGCGGGAGGAGAAGGGCTCGCGTTACGTGACGGACGTTCGCGTTTCGGCCCCCACACGGCCCGGGGAGCGCCCGCTCCAGCGGTTTCGACTCGAGCTGCTTCAGCGTCGCGCCCTCGCGGCGCCCTCCTCAGAGCGGCGTCACGCACACGCCGCCGCCGCAGTCCTCGCTGCAGGCCCAGCTGCCGCCGGTGCAATCACACGAGGTCGGCGCGCAGTCGATCTGCTCGCAGAACTGCCCCTCCGGGCAGCCGAGCCTGCGGCAGCCGCCGGGCGCCGGCTCGCTGCAGCCCGAGACGTCGCAGAAGTTGCCGCGACAGCAGCTCGGATCGCCGACCTTGCAGTAGTCCCAGCAGAGCTGCCCCGCGTAGCAGCTGCGGGTCGGACCGCAGGCCGCATCGTCGGTGCACTCGGTCGGCGGCGCGCAGCTGCAGGGTGTGCAGCCGTTGCGTTCGAGCAGCACCCAGCCGTCGGCGCAGGCCAGATCGCAGAGCTGTCCCGAGTTGTCGCAGGGCACGCACTCGCCGCCCACGCACCACTCGGCGCCTGGCTCGCAGGCCTCGTCGGAGGTGCAGCCGCCGGGGCACTCGGGCCTGCCGATGACGCAATCGCCCGAGGCGTCGCAATACATCGGTGTGCCTGGCAAGACGCAGTCCGGGTCGGCCGGGTCGCAAGGCGTGCAGCCCTCGCCGCAAGCCTTGCCGCCACAGGCGTCCCAGCCACCCGAGCCGCCCTGCCCGCCCCCGCCGTAGCTGACGTTCCCTCCGCAGGCGGAAGCCGTGAGCCAGAGCCCCGTGACGAATGCAGCGACCGCGAAGGACCCACCGATGGAGCGGTTCATGCGTTCGCGACAAGCATCCGCCGTGCCGGTCATGGGCGCCTCGACCTCAGACCACGAGCAGCAGCGCCGCGACGAAGCCCAAGCCCCCGAGCGCGAGCAGCGGTGCGGGCTCCTCGACCGAGACACGCGCGGCGCCTCGGCGTCATGCCTCGTCGGATGCGGTCGCGAAGCGGTCTCGTCCGGCGCCCTTGGCCTCGTAGAGCGCGGCGTCGGCGCGAGCGAGCAGCACAGCGCCGAGCACCCCGGTCGCGACGCCCGCCGAGGCCGTCACGGCGATCGTGCGCTCTCCGCCGATGTCGAACGGCGTCGTGCGGATCGTCTCGAGGATGCGCGTGCACACCCGCTCCGCCGCCGAGCCGGGCGCGCCCGGCAAGAGCACGACGAACTCCTCACCACCGACGCGCGCGACGAGATCGCCTGCGCGCGTGAGCCCAGAGAGGATCGAACCCAGCTTCACGAGCACGCGGTCGCCCGCGTCGTGGCCGTAGGTGTCGTTCACGCGCTTGAAGTGATCCGCGTCGATCACGATCACCGAGCCCTGCGCCTCCTCGTGCCGCTCGAGGAACTCGTCGAGCGCCCGACGGTTCGCGCAGCGGGTGAGCGGATCCCGCGTGGCGAGGCCCGTCAGATCGCCGATGCGTCGCTTCTGTTGGGCGATGCGGCCGAAGGTGAGCGCCACCCCGGTGTAGGTGAGCACGGTCGTCACGGTGCTCACCCAGAGCTGCACGCCCTCGCTCACCTCGAGCGTCACCTCGCGCAGCCCGAGAGGGTCGCCGACGGGCCCGAAGAGCAAGCGAGACACGATGCACAGGATCGTGAGCGCGAAGGTCTCGCGCTTCTTCAGGCGGAGCGCCGAGAACGAGAGCGGCACCACGAGCAGGAAGGAGAGGCCGAGCGGCGTGCTGATGGCGGCGTCGGCCGCCATGACGAGCGCGGCGCCCGCCCGTACGAGGACCCTGTCGATGCGAGGCTTCCAGCTCGAGGGCGGCGCGGACACGTAGTCATTGTGCCAGCTCTTCGTCCAGCTCGGCCAGCTCCCGCGAGCGCGCACTGCGAGCGCTTGCACGACCAACGAGCCAGCGGGTAGCCTCGCTCGGCCGCGAGGAGCAGAGCGCGAGTCAGCGGCTCCGCCGCTCCTGCTCGATGGGCTTAGGCCCCACGAGGGTAGGCGCGCGGGGGCGCCCAGTTCTTCGCCCGATAGAGGTCGTCGAGCGCTCTGCCCGCCTCGGGGTCGCGCAGGTAGTGCCAGCGCCCGAGGAGGCCGCGCTCGGCCGAGCCCGGGTCGGTCGAGCGAAGCGCGAGGTACTCGCCCGTGGTGAGCAGATAGGCCTCGCGGGGCGGCAGCCACGGTCGGTTCGGCCCCGTGTCGGCCGGGGCCAAGTCCAGAGGCGGCACGTCCGTTGTGACGCCCAGTCGGGCGAGCGCGGCCCGCATGCGCTCGAGTTGCGCTCGATCGCGGCACCAATCCGCGACGCTCGCGACGAAGCCACCGAAGAAGGCGGCGCTGTCGTCGGCGAGGAAGAAGATGCCATCGTCTTCGTGCTCCCAGAACGCCCATGGCTTCACCGTCATCGACCTCGGGATCACGAGGCTCGGTCCCGGCCCGAGCGCGTCGTCGACCTCGACTCGCGAGTCGGGTGGTAGGCTGCGCAACGTGGACCGTACGCAGTTCGAAGCCCTCCGAGACCTCCCGGGGAAAGTCATCCGAGGCGACATGCGCTTCGCGAAGGGGCGCGCGACCGCGCCGGTGCTCACGATCGACGGTGTCGTCATCGAGAACCAGGGCGGCATCGACCTCCGCCTCAACATCAGCTTCAACCCGGTTACCGGCGCCAAGAGCTTCAACGTTCACGTGCCTGGTCTCGGACCCATCTGCAGGCTCGATGTCGACGGGCCGGCGCATCGCCCCGCCGGACGCAGCCACAAGCACGCGCTCACCAGCGAGCGCTGCCCGGATCGCAATCTCCCCGACCGTGTAGCGGATCGCCCCGACCTCTCGGGACGGTCGCTCGCCGACCTCTTCGCCGAGTTCTGCAGCATGGGCGGCATCGAGCACCAGGGCACACTCATCGGCCCGGACAGTGAAGGTGAGCCGTGAACCTGTTCGATGAAGTCCGCCACGAGAGCGACGGACACGCGCTCGTGCGCTCGATCGACGAGCTGAAGAGCGGCGTGGTGCGTCTCGAGACCGCGTTCCTCTACCCGGATGGCAGCTCGGTCGACCTGTTCGCCCACCGCCCGGAGCCGCTCTTTCCGAACTTCGTGCTCAGCGACTTCGGGCAGACCACCGCATGGCTGCTCGACGTGCAGGTGAAGCCGTGGCTCTCCAAGAAGCGCACGCGCTTTGTCGAAGACGCGCTGCGGCTCTATGGCGTCTCTCAGGTAGGCGGCGCGCTCGAGCTCGCGCTCCCGTCGGTCGATCGTCTCATGCCCGGTATCGTGCAGCTCGGCCAGGCCTGTGTGCGCATCGCCGATCTAACCTACACACGCCGAAGCTCACTCGTGAGCGGCGCCACCGAAGACCTCGAAGAGCTGCTCGCCGACGCAGGCCTCGCCTACGAGCCGCACACAGAGCTGGTCGGCCGACACGGCAAACCCGTGCGCGTCGACTTCCTCGTGCGTGGCGCCCGCACAACCTCGGCCGTGCTCACGCTCGCGTCGGGCAACCGCTCACAGGCCCACAACGTCGCGAACGACATCTTCACGCGCTGGTACGACCTCGATGTGCCCATGCGCAGTGAGCAGCGCGTGACGGTCTTCGACGATCGCGTCGACGTCTACCGTGAAGAGGACTTGCTCCGCTTGAAGGACGTCTCGGACGTCGTCGCGCTCTCCGACCGCCGAATGCTCGAGGACTTGCTGGCGGCGTGAGCTGGCTGGGTCCGGCTCTGAGCGGACGGTCGCGATTGGACGGAGTGCAAAGGGTGCACACGTCGCAGAGCGACGCGGCTGGGCGCGCCTAGGATCCGAGTTCCGTGAGACACCGCTGCGCGACCTCCAGGGCGCCTGCGCCGTCAAGCACGTCACGCACGTAGGCCCGCTGCCAAACATCGGGGGCGACGAAACGCTCGAACTTCTCGTTACCCATCTCGCGTAGCAGAAGCTTCCGGTCGGCGAACTCGGCGAGTCGTCCTGGATCGGGCGCGGCGATGAACCCGCGCAGTGCGACCTCCAGATGGGCGGGGCTGGCATCCACCTCGAACCCCACTTCATAGTCTGTCAGCTCGAGCCCCGCCGAAGACAGTACGAGGTGGACAGTCTGCTGTAGCTGCCACCCTCCAAAGAGGAACAGCCGAACACCACCTCCCGCGAGTTCGACGTGCCGCCGAAACCCCTCGTGCCTATGTGCTTCGACTCGGGCGCTCTCGAGGATCTCGGCTGCGGTCGAGTCCAAGTACGCCGGCACATCGGTAGTGCCGAGGATATGCCTCATCCGTTCGTGAATCTGCTTGCTGACCGAACCTCCGCCCGGCGTGAAGTACGGAGCCTTCTTTCCACGCCCAGGGCTCACCAACACCTCGCGACGCTCGGGGTCGACCTCATCCACACGCCAACGTCTTCCCCCGAGAATCAGGTACTCCCCCGGTCCCGGGGCTGAGGCCACCGTTCCGACCTCCTCGCTCCCGTGAACGACCTTCAATTCCTCAGCAGCGTTGAAGGCTGCGAAGAATGAGTAGTGGTCTGTGATTCGCTCCCCCCGCAGGCCCACGACAAGCGTTCCGTCGGGCAACTGCTCGATGAGCTCACGGAGCGCCATCTCGCGAAGTACACGCGCATACTCCGCGCGGCTCTGCCCCGCGAACGCACCACTACCGACCACGGCAGTCCAGAGCGTGTCCGCCGTCGAGCCGCCCGTCTCGACCAAGAATGCCAAGGTCTGGTGCACCAGCGTCGACAGATGAGCCCTGCCGGCATGAGGCGTCTCAATCGAACGCTCTAGGAACAGTTGAGTCGCTGCAACCGCCTGGATGAAGTCGAGATGAAGGCGGTCCCACACCATCGAGCGCTCGTCGGGCTCGACCGCTGTGTACACACCACGAAGTACCCGCACTCCGTTGACTCGACCGCTACGGCCCACGCGCTGGGCTAGCGAAGCCACCGACCATGGCGCCGACACCTGGACGACCTCATCGATGGTTCCGATGTCGATGCCCATCTCCAGGGTGTTCGAACACACGCCGATGCAGGGCGAGGGCTCGCGCAGTCGCTCCTCGGCTTCCGACCGCTGCTCGCGCGACAGGGACCCGTGATGCACAACGACTGCATGAGAAACGCTCGTAGCGTCCACCTCCTCGCTGATGGCGTCCGCGAGCAGCTCGATCTTCGACTTCGCGTTCGCGAACACCAACACCGTCTTCCCCAAAGAGGTACGCAGAACCGAACGCGCGATCTCAGGCCACAGCCCGAGCGGGTCCCCGCTGCCGCCGGCAGAATCGACCGTTTGGAGCGAGTCCGTGCCCTCGTAGGGCCGCTCCGGGCGCGCCCACAGCCCCGCCACTTTCACTCTCAGCGACGCCGCGACGTGACCTTCTGCCACCAGAAACGCGGGCTCCGCGCCGGGCTCGATCCAGCGACGCGCGAGCTCAGGGTCTCCTAGCGTCGCCGAGAGCCCTATGCGGACTGGGCGACATCCCGCTCGTCGGCACATCCGGTGGAGCAAGGTCAGCAACTGCGCCCCACGCTCGGTGCCCATGAACGAGTGCAGCTCGTCGATGACGACGAACCTCAAACCGCCGAACAGACGCTGCACGTCGGATGCCCGCCGAATCAGGATCGCCTCGAGAGACTCCGGCGTGATCAACAACACCCCAGCCGGACTCTTCAGCAGCCGCTTCTTCGCGGCGTCCGGCGCATCCCCGTGCCACTTGCACACGGGCACATCCATGCGCTCGCAGAGCGCCTCCACCCTCGTGAACTGATCGTTGATCAGGGCCTTCAGCGGACCGACGTACATCGCCCGCACGCTCCCGCGCGACTCCTCGGCGATGTGAGAGAGCACCGGTAGAAATGCGGCTTCGGTCTTCCCGCTCGCCGTGGCGGCCGAGATCACCATGTTGCCACCTCCGTGCATGAGGTGGAGCACCGCCGCGGCCTGGACGGGCCGCAGCTCGGGCCAACCCAACTCCCAAACCTTTCGTTGCACCTCACGATGCAGCAGTCCGAACGGCTCGACCATACGCGCCCTAGACCTTGAACTCGACGAGCGAGTCCTCGTCGTCGATTGGTTCGCCTATGTGTGCCTCCGCCGACGTGCTGGCCGCGACCTCCAGCCCATCCGCCATACCCAACGCTGCGCGCCAGTCGTGGTCCGGGTCGGATTCAAGCAGCTGCAGCAGTCCGACAAAGCGAGTGACGGTGTCGCGGGGTGTCGAGAAGAAGCTCTCGCCGAGGCGCCTACGAGAGTACTCGAGGAAGGAATGGAGACCCTCATCCGGCAGCAGATGCTCTGCCGAGTCGCCGCGGGCGAAGACATCACGGATCCGGACCAACAGGACGTAGAGGTCTTCCGGCGTCAGCGGCTTGAGCTCGAGCACTGGCCCCGACATGTCGGTCCCTGCCCGATCGAACTCGTTCTGGCGCAGCCGCGTCGCCAGCGCCTCGTAGCTGTGCAGACCTCGACGCTTGTCGAACATGCACTGGTCAGTTCCTCCGAAGAGGAAGTGTAGGCCTTCGACGTTCCCCTGCAGGCAATCGTTGAGGATCCGGAGAATCGATTCGTAGTTGGCCTGACGCGCAGCGCGGTTCGCCAGCCGGTGTGAAAGCACGACCAGCTCGTCGAGGCACACGACCAAGCCCTTGAATCCGGCGACGCGCGCGAACGCGGCCATGAGCTTCAGGTAGTCGTAGAAGTCGCGGTCTTCGATGATCCCACGAACGTCGAGGTCCTTTCGTGCTTCGGTCTTCGTGTCGTATTCGGCGCGAAGCCAACGAATGACGGACTGCTGAACCGCCTCATCGCCGCGGCGGTGTGCGCGGTAGTAGGCCAACAGAAGCGTGTGTAGCTCGAAGCCGCTGACCAGGTCCCTAAGGGGCCCGATCTTCTCGCGAATCGCGGCATCCACCGACACCTCGTCATCCCCGACCTCTTGAACGACGTGAGAGATCCACTTCTCGAGCACCGAGCCTAAGGCACCTCCGTCCGGTCTAGCCTTGGACGCGAGGTTCCTCATGAGTTCGGCGTACAAGGCCCGAGGTTGCCCGCCCGACCCGTGAAGCCGACGATCCATCGTGATGTCGGCTCGGGCCACCAAGAAACCCTTCTCCAGGGCGACGACGTTAGCGAGGTTGAGAAAGAAGCTCTTCCCTGCGCCGAATGGGCCAATGATGAAGCGGAGCGCCGCTCCTCCCTCGGCGACATGATCGAAGTCGTCGACGATGGCTGAGACCTCGGCACGCCTGCCCACCTGGATGTGCTGAAGACCAACCCTGGGAACGACGCCCGCTCGAAGCGATCGAATTATTGCTGTACGGTCTCGGTCCTTGATGCGCATGGTGGTCGCGGTGTTGGTGCTCATCACTCCTCCTTCACGAGCTCGCTATGGATCGTCCACCCGTCACCCTCCTCGATGAGGAAGTCACCGAGGACCTCGTCTGACCAGCTGTTGACCACGTCGAGGATCGCGCCAGGCATCATCCGGTGTTCCGTGGCGAGGCGCTTCACCTCCTCTACGGACCACGTGCGTCTCTGAAGCAGCGCGTCGAGAACGCCGTGGTATCGGATGTCGAGTTGACCCGCGATCCTGGTCGTCTTGGCAGACACCGAAACGGTGGTGAGGGCGCCGCGCGAAGGCTCCTGTGCAGGAGGCTCGAGTTCATCCGCGACCTCTTCGTCGTCGAACACTTCGGCAAGAAGCGATGCCACCTCACGGGTGTCCGCGAGGATCGAGTCGATGACGGCCTGGCTCAGCTTGATGCCTTGCTGCTCAGTGGGCTGCGGGATTGGTGATCCGGCGGAGGGCCGCGCAGCCGCAACCTCGACAGCCGCGTCGGACTCGAGGCGCGCCCCCACGCGGGACATCGCTGTGATCAGGTCGCGCTCGCCCAGGCCGAGCGCCCCGTAGAGAGTACGCAGCGTCTTCTCTTCGTCGAACGTCACCAGCCCATCGACAGCTGCAACCGCGACGAGCACCGCAGCGATCTTGCCTCGTTGCTCGATCGACTGGCTTTTCACGAGAGCCTTCGCGAAGCTCTGCACCTTGGCCGGATGCCGTACGACGAGGTGCTTCATGGCCTCGACGCGGGTACGCATGACCTGGTCGAGATTGAATGCCTCCGTCAGAAACGAGTTCACCACGCCGTGCTCCTCTTCGCTGAAGTTGCCGTCCGCCATCGCAATCGACACGAGCATGACGAGGACCGCGTGCACGCCAACGTAAAGCGGTGCCTCGGGCAGGGCACCCGAGCTGTCCCGCCAGATGAGAATCTCGGCATCCGCACCTGCTCCCTTTCCACGAAGCCGAGGCTCTGGCTCGATCGCATAACCCAGATCCTCGGCGCGCTGGGCGATCCTCCTCATCGCGGCAGCACTCAGCTTCTCGCCGACCTCGACGTCAGCGAGCTTCGCGAGCTCACTTGCCTTGCCGACGTGAAACCCACCGAGGACCGGAAGGGACTGGACCTTCGTGTCCCAACGGTCCTGGTGGGGATGGTCGTACTCTACCCGCAGTTCCGGGGGGAGAGCCGCCCAAGCGTCTGGATCGAGGCCCTTCGCGCCGGCACGCCGCGCGCTCGACTTTCGTAGGTCGTCGATGCACTCGTTCCACACCGCGACCACCGGGCGAAACTGGGCGACTCTACCCAGCACGTTCGGGATGCTGAAGACTCCGTTGGTGAGCTGCCGTACCGATGCGCTCGCGGAGCCGTACGAAAGGTTCAATTGGCGCTTGGCGGTCGCCAGCGAGATCCCCGAACCAAACCTCGCTTCGTATCGTATTCGAAAGAGATCCAGAAGCTCGACGGAGGATCGCTCGACGACGATTCCGCGCTTGGCTTCTGGCATGTCGCGAACGACGGCTGCCGCGAGGTACGCAGGGAGTGGTCGAGCACGCGTCTGATACCAGGCCAAGGCAGCGCACAGCGCCGTCGGGCTGACGCCCACCAAAGCACTGAGGCGCTCGTCGACGAAAGTCTCGTCGGAGTTCAGCCAAACCCCTTTGCGATCGAGCCAAGCGAATGCGAGGAACTCAGCCGTGTACCGCGTGAAGGAGTTGCTGCTCTTGTAGATCGATCGGAGCCGCGCAACTTCGCTGCACGCGAGCTCGGCGTCTTCGCGGTCAACAAAGACCCGGCGCTCAAGCCCGTAGAAAAAGATGAAGACGTAGCCGATTGGGGTGTCGGGGTTCGCGCGACCACTTGCCAGCCAGTCCAAGTAGACGGCTCTCTGGCTCGGATCGGCCGCGGTGTACTGTGGCCAATAGGGAAGCGGCATCGCCCGGTTCGGGTCGCCCACGGCACATGATGTGACGATCGTGCTCGCATCCTCATCGGAGCGAAGCTCGGTCGCGACGTAGACGAGCGGCGAATCCAGCCGCCGCCCGGCGACCTCGATCGAGGCCCCCGGGCCCAGGAACCTGCGGTCGCTTCGCCCGGTTCGCACCGGCGAGAGAGATCCCGCGTAGCGACTCAGTACAGGCTGAGGGTCGGGAGCGAGCGGGAGGTCGTGCCGAGCGCTCGCGTACGCGGGTGAGGGCGGCCAGCCGCCCGTGCGCATCACCAGCGTCGAAGGAGCGCGCTTGGCAGGTGTAGCAGTAGCCTGGCTAGGGGCTCCCTGCGCGACCTGACCCACCGGCCGTGGGATCGCGGTCGGTGCCCAGACCTGCGCAGGGCGTGCGAGTGATCCAGGGTTGGGTGCGCCGGCCGACATTCGTACGTCGACGAGCGACTGCCCTCTAACTTGGGCGAGAACTGCCTGCGTCTGTGCGTCGAGGGGGAGCACCAAGCCCGGGTTGAGCTGCGCCAACCTGGTTACAAAACTCGGGCTGCTCAGCTCGAGCTCGTTCGCGCCGTTACGAGCACCGAGGTACACCCCCGCAGCCCCGGTCGAAGTACACGATGGCGACCTCGCAGCGGCGGCGGCAGAGCGGCGAGCGAGGTGAACGAGCAAGTAGAGGCCACAAGTGAGCAGACTCAGCGCCAGGACAGTAGTGTCGTCGGTCGTCGGAAAGCGGCGCACGTGATCGGCGCAACCCATGCAGTAAGGAAACGACCATCGTGACCGGTGCCCATCGGTCGTACGAGTGTCGGGCTCCAGCGAGGTCTGGGCGCTCGCTCCGCAGCACACGCAGACCTGCGGGAGAACGACGCTCGTCAAAGCAACGGACACCCTCACGGCTTCGACCTGGTTCCGTTTGGACTTGCGGGCTCGGCCGAGTTCGAGCGTGGGATCGAGCGCGACTCAGCCGACGCCCGTACATGCCGACGAGCAGTGGTCCATCGTCTCTCGGTGCCGACCCCATCACCCACGACTGCGCAGCCTACGTGGCCGCCCCCTCGCGAGACAACCACCCTGGGCCGCAGATCGGACATTGTGCATCCCCGGTTCCGGCCCAGGGATTCCTCCAAGCGTCCACGTCACTCCTGCTGCATCGGGCAGTTCGTGGAGCCGCTCGTGGCGAGCGAGCGGCCGAAGCATCTCGGACGTCACGCGCCACCAGCTTCGACGGCATCGAGCTGGGCGTAGTACCCTCCTCGCATGGACAAGGTGCGTGTCGACGTGATCGGTGATCCCGGCTTCTTCGCCGAGGTGTCCGACGAGGCTGCGCGCCTCGATCGCTCGAATAGCTGGGTCCTGCAGCGCTGCCTGCACCTCTCCCTCCCGGTGCTCGCTGAGCTCGCCCCCGATTCCGCGGAGGTCGCGGCCATGAAGCTCAGTCCGTTGCGCAACCCGATCCGCCTCGCGTCGCTGCGCGCCAACCTCGCGATGGCCGAGTCGAGCGACCCGGCCATCGCGGAGCTCGCGAGCCCCCCGAAGGGAACCGCGAAGCGCATGTTCTTCATGCCTCGGGCCATGTACGAGGCTTTCGATCGCGAAGCCGACCGCCTGAAGCTCAGCGCGGACGAGATCCTCATGTGGGCCTGGAAGCGCGCCGGCGACGAGATCCGCGCGCTGCCGCCGCAAGACGGCGACGAGTAGCGCCCCCAGGGCAGCCGCTTCGCCGATCCCGAGCGGCCCGCCCCCCCTCACTCCACCAGCGGCTCCTCCACCAGCTCCATCGTCCGCCAGCGCCCACCCAGGAACCGCCACCCGAGCACCGCCGCGAGCAGCGCGAGATACACGACGAGCCAGCTCGCGGCGGCGAGCTCGCGACCGCCCCACAGACGCGTCGTGAGCAATGCGCCGGGCACGAAGACGAGCCAACCGATCGCGGCGCGCGCCCAGAGGCTGAACGCGGTGTCGCCGGCCGCGCGCAGGGCCTCGGCGAGCGCCATCGCGGCGCCGTCGAAGAGCTGCCAGGCGGCGCTGAGCGCCAATACCCCCGCGCCGATGGCGAGGAAGCCAGGCGCGTCTTCGGGCACGAAGGGCGCGAGCCACACCCTGGGCAAGGCGACGTAGAGCAGAGCGAGCATGCCCTGCCAGGCGACCGTCGCCGTGATCGTAAGGCGCAGCGTGCGCGCCACGTCGTCTTTCTTGTCGGCGCCGATCGCCTGGCCGACGAAGATCGCGCCCGCCGAGGCCATCGCGAAGGCCGGCATGAACGACACCGAGTTGATCTGCATGACGGCCATGGTCGCAGCGAGCTCGGTCTTGCCGAGTCCAGCGATCACGACGTCGACGAAGATGAGGAAGGCACCGAGCTCGACGAACCAATTGAGCCCCACGGGCACGCCGAAGCGCAGCGTGCGCCAGAGCTCCGCGAGGCGCATGCGCCCGGCGGAGACCTTCGGCGCGCCGAAGCCCACGACGAAGCAGCCCAAGAGGAACAGGAACGCGATCAGCGTGGCGAGCGTCGACGCGAGGCCGGCGCCCGCGACGCCCATCGCCGGCGCGCCGAGCTTGCCGTAGATGAGCACCCAGTTGAAGGCGACGTTGAGCGCCATCGCGAGCACCTGCGCGATCATCGGCAGCACGGTGTTCTTGGTGCCGCCATAGTAGGCGCCGAGCGCTTCGAGCCCCACGGCCGCGCCCGCCGACCAGAGCCGATGACGCATGTAATCGACGACGAGCGGCTCGACCTCGGCGTCGAGCGAGAGCACCGACGCGAGCTTCGGCAAGAAGGGGATCGCGCCCGCCGCGAGCACGGCGCTCAGCGCCGCGATGACGAGGCCGTAGAGCGCGTAGCGGCGCGCGCCGGCGTCGTCGCCTCGCCCGCTGAGCTGCGAGGCGAAGCTGCCGACGATGAACACGGTGCCGATCTGCAGCGCGAAGAAGGCGAAGCTGTTGAGCGAGGCCGTGGTGGTGGCGCCGAGCGCGGCCTCGCCGAGCGGCGCCACCATGAGCGCGTCGGCCGTGCCGACGACCACCTGCGAAGAGCGCGAGACGACGATCGGCCACGCGAGCGCGAGCAGTTGCCTCAGGGTGGGGCGGGTGACGACGGGCTCTGCGGTGATCACGGGGAGGTCCTCGGGATATGGCCCTGGCTTCACGGGTCGAGCGACTCGAGCTGAGCGGCATCGAGCAGATCCTGAGGCCTACCCGAGGCGCGCTTCAGGTGGATCAGCTCCTCGCGGCCGACCACCGAGGTCTCCACGCCCGCGCACGGGATCAGCACGCGTGAGCCCCAGGCCCTCTCGAAGTCGCCGCCGGGAACACCCTTCATCAGATCGATGCGCGAAGGCGGCTTGCCCAGCCAGACGACGTCGAGTGGCTGCGCCGGACCGAGGGCCTCGATGGTGCTGGCAGGCGCTCCGAAGGCCACCAACGCTCGGCGTACCCGCTCGAGGTTCTCGGGCGTGTCGCGAAGCCAGAGGTCGGCGACCTTCGTGAAACGTGGGAAGCCGTGCAAGGCGACCGCGAGCCCACCGACGAGTACGTAGTCAACCTTGGTGGCGTCGAACTCCGCCAACAGATCGATCAAGTCGGAGGGGAGGTCCATCGGGGTGCTCGATACTCCAGGCTAGCTTCGCCATCTCCCAGACGGCCGCGAGTCGCTCGGTCGGCGTCGACGTGGACCAGAACGCTCGCTCCAGCTCGGCCCCGGCTCCCTCGGGAGCGACGCCGCCGCTCCAGGTCTCCCGCCGCCGGCGCGCGCGTTCCTCGCGGTCCATCGTGACAAAGTAGCACGCGGCGCTGCTCCGCACGCGGGTTGCCGGCGCGCGAGGCTTACCCTAATCCACGGGGCATGTCGAAGCCCCGCCCCGTGCGCGCACCGCGTGGTCCCGAGCTCTCCTGCAAGGGCTGGATCCAGGAGGCCGCGCTGCGCATGCTGCACAACAACCTCGACGCCGAGGTGGCCGAGCGCCCCGACGATCTCGTCGTGTACGGCGGCACCGGCAGGGCCGCGCGCAGCTGGGAGGCCTTCGACGTCATCGTGCGCGAGCTGCGTGAGCTCGAGGACGACGAGACCTTGCTCATCCAGTCGGGCAAAGCCGTCGGCAAGTTCCGCACGCACGCCGACGCGCCGCGCGTGCTCATCGCCAACTCGAACCTCGTCGGTCGCTGGGCCAACTGGGACGAGTTCCGCAGGCTCGAGGGCCTCGGGCTCACGATGTACGGCCAGATGACGGCCGGCTCGTGGATCTACATCGGCTCGCAGGGCATCGTGCAGGGCACCTTCGAGACCTTCGTGGCCGCACGAAAGGCCTACGTCGCGCGCACCAAGAAGCAGGGCGGCCTCTGGGCGCTCACCGCGGGCCTCGGCGGCATGGGCGGCGCGCAGCCGCTCGCCGCGACCATGGCCGGCATCGCCTGCCTGGGCGTGGAGATCGACCCCGACCGCATCGAGAAGCGCCTGCGCACACGCTACGTCGACGCACGCATCGACGACCTCGACGAGGCGCTCGCCTTCGTGAAGCAGAGCGCCGCGAGCGGCGACCCGAAGAGCGTCGCGATGTGCGCCAACGCGGCCGACGTCTACCCGGAGCTCGTGCGCCGCGGCGAGATCCCCGATCTGGTCACCGAGCAGACGGCCGCGCACGACCCGCTCGTGGGCTACGTGCCGCGTGGGCTCTCGCTCGCCGAAGCCGCGGCAAAGCGCGCGAGCGACCCGAAGGGCTACGTCGAGCGCGCGAAGCACGACATGCGCCTCGAGGTCGAGGCGATGCTCGCCATGCAGAAGGCGGGCGCCGAGGTCTTCGACTACGGCAACAACCTGCGCACCTGCGCGATGGAAGCCGGCTGCGAGCGCGCCTTCGACATCCCGGGCTTCGTGCCGGCCTACGTGCGTGAGCTCTTCTGCGAGGGCAAGGGCCCCTTCCGCTGGGTGGCGCTCTCGGGCGACCCGGCCGACATCGCCGCCACGGATCGCGCCGTGCTCGAGACCGTGCCGAACGACCCGGACTTGAAGCGCTGGATCGAGCTCGCCGGCGAGCGCATCGCCTTCCAGGGCCTGCCGGCGCGCATCTGCTGGCTCGGCTACGGCGATCGCGCCAAGGTCGGTTTGGCCTTCAACGATCTCGTGAAGCGCGGCGTGGTGAAGGCGCCGATCGTCATCGGGCGCGATCACCTCGACTGCGGCTCGGTCGCCTCGCCCTTCCGCGAGACCGAGGCCATGAAAGACGGCTCCGACGCGATCGCCGACTGGGCGATCCTCAACGCGCTCGCCAACACCGCGGGCGGCGCCTCCTGGGTGAGCTTCCACCACGGCGGCGGCGTGGGCATCGGCAACTCGCTGCACGCGGGGCAGGTCATCGTGGCCGACGGCACCGAGGCCGCCGCGAGGCGCCTCGAGCGTGTGCTCACGATCGACCCGGGCATGGGCGTCATCCGCCACGCCGACGCAGGCTACGAGACGGCCCAGCGCGTCGCGCGCGAGAAGGGCGTCGTCGTGCCTCACCAGCGTTGAGCGCGTACGACGATGGAACCCGAGCTCCTTCGCAACCTCGCGATCACCGCGGGTGTGCTCGCCTCGACCTACTACCTCTGGCGCAAGGCCAAGGGCGCGATGGACAAGGTCCACGCGATGCGCGACGAGCTGCTCGCCGCCGGCACCGATCCCGCGCCCGAACCCGAGGGCCCGGCGTGGGCCTGGGCGCGAGGTGTCGTGGGCCTCGTGATCCAGCGCGAGGTCGACGCCTCGATGTCGCCGGCCGCAGCGAAGATGGTGCTCGGCCAGGCCTGGAAGGTCACGACGCCCGACGAGGCCCGGGAGCGCATCGACGCGCTCGCCAAGGAGCACCCCGAGCTCGTCACCTTCCGCGGCGTGCGTCAGCTCGCGATCGCCTGGCTCGGGCTCAAGAGCGGCACGCTCGACGAGAGCGCCGCGGCCGCTCTGCGCGACGAAGCGCGCCGCGTGCTCACCGAGCGACACACGGAGTGGGCCGAGCTCGGCGAGGCCTACCTCGCAGACCTCGGCAAGTACGCCCAATCGCTGCGTGACGCCGACCAGCAGATCGCGACGACCAAGGTGCGCATCGGCGACCTGAAGAGCGGCCTCTGGAAGGAGCTCGAGTTCGCGGGCGAGGGCTGAGGGGCGCGCGCCACCGAAGGCGCGCACCGGCCTCAGCGGCTGCGCCAGAGCTCACCCTCGCAGCGGAAGCCGAGGATGATCATCGGCATCGCCTGCGAGACGTCTTGCCCGGTGCGCCAGGGGTGCTTGAGCCACCACTGCGTGAGCACGAGCAGCGCGGGTTTGTTGAAGCTCGCGCCGGGCTCGTCGAAGAAGGTGTAGCTCGCCGCGGGGCCGAGCCTCACGGTCGGCATCGGGTTCTCGCCGCTCGGTCCGAGCATGTCGTCGGGCACGAAGGCGTGCGCGATCGAGGTGCGGATGCCCGCGATGAGGCCGAAGTCCGTCATGTAGAGCACGTCGGTGTCGTTGGTGAGCTGCACTCCGCCGTTGGGCACGAGCAGATCGGTGCGCTGGTCGTAGTAGAGCTGGTCGCCCTCGCGCAGGCGGAACTCGCCGACGTAGACCTGCAGATCGTCGCGGATGACGATGGGCCCGAGCTTGCCGAGCGCGACCGCGCGCAGGTGCGCCTGCCAACCGCCGGTCGTGTAGTTGTCCTCGTCGGGCGTGCCCTCCTTGTCGCGGCGCTTGAGCTCGGTGTCGCTGTAGTCGTCGTCGGCGTTCTGGAAGGACTGCCCCAGGCTGAACGCACCGGGGAAGATCATCTGGTAGAAGCCAGCCGAGAGCGTGAGCACCGTCGCTGGTCGGATCTCCACCGATCCGCCCATGCGCGTGATGCCAGGGCTGAAGGTGGGCGAGAGCGCGACGGCCACGTAGTTCTCGCGCAGCGCGGCCGAGCTGCTCTCGTAGAGCCGATACTTGTAGGCGAGGTTGTACTGGTCTTCGAGGCCCAGCGGGTTGATGCGCCCGACGAGCAGGTTGTCGAAGGTGATGCGGTGCTCGGGCACCGGGGGCGGAGGGGGCGGCTCGTCCGCGCGCGCCTCCGCACCGAACAGGGAGATCACGGACGCGGAGGCGAGGACGAGGCTGAGGGCGCGCACAGGCGGGCAGGGTAAGGGCAGAATGACTGCAGCCGCAACGGGGGCCGTGCCGGGCCTAGGGCCCCTTCAGGGCGCGGTCTTGTCCGCCGGCTTCTTGCCGATCTCGCGGGTGAAGTCGTCGATCGCCTCGAAGGCCTCGCGCCTGCGCAGATCGGCGCCCACGCCCGCGAGCTCGGCGTAGCGCAGGTGCTCGGCGCCGGCGCGCTTCAGCTCACGACGCGCCGCGGCGAGCATCGAGGAGGGCACACGCGCGGTGTCGGCGTCGCCCTGCACGATGAGGCCGGGTACGCCGAGCGCGCCGAGGCGGGCCTTCGGGTCGACGGCCGTGAGCTGTGCCCAGAAGGCCGGGCTGCGCCCCCAGAGCGGGTCGCGTCGATCGGGCTCCTTCCGGAGGCGGTCGAAGATCGAGCGCAGCTGGTCGACCTCGCGCGTGATCTCGCGCTGCTCACGGCCGCTCTCGCGCACGACCTGCACGAAGGTGCGCTCGACGTCGGCGAACGGCCCGCCGAGCGAGACGAAGCCCTGCGCGCGGCTGGTGTTCTTGGAGAGCCAATCGAGCGCGATCGTCGAGCCGTAGGCCTCGCCGACGAGCACCACGGGCTGGCCCGGATGTGCCTTGCCGAGCGAAGCGAAGAGCGCGTCGAGCTCGGCGTGGCGCCAGGCGAGATCGAGCCGGTGGAGCTCCTCGGTCTCGCAGGCGACCTCGAAGAGGCTCTTCGGCCGCACGAAGACGTATTGCCCGGTGAAGCTCGTGACGAAGCGCCTCATCTCGCCGTCGTCGAAGAGCTCGCAGTCCTCGCCGAGATCGCTCACGAAGACGACGACCGGATCCTTGGACCAGGCCGGCGGGCGCTTCTCGGCGTCGGCCTCGTCCTCGCCCTGCCAGCTCGAGCCCTCGTAGTACGAGAGCGGCTTGCCCTTCACGTCGAGCGGGTGCTCCTCGACGTGCACCAGCTGCCCGAAGACGCTCTTCGGCGCGCACCCGGCGGCGCAAGCGACGAGGGCGATCGCGCCGAGGGCTACGCGGAGCGGAGCACGACGCGGCGCGCCATCGCGCGGCTGGGCGACGAGGCCCGGAGGGAGCGCACCGAGCACGGTGGTGGTGGAGGTGGGGAGCGAGCTCGTCGGGTCCTTCACGACCGACGAGAGAAGCACGCTCCGGAGCGCGTGTCTCGCTCCCAGGAGGCGACCATCCGCTTGACTCGTCCCGCACTGCGGGCGATGCCCCGCGATGCGGAACTGCCCCACGAGGAGGCCGCGCCAGAAGGCTGACCGCCCGGTCAGCTCCTCGTCTCTCGGAGGACTCGGAAGACATGCAGCACGGCTCGTCGTCGAACGGTTCGAGCACCCACCTCGGCACGACCGACGCCTCCGGCACCTCGCTCCCGGGAGGCGCGCTCGCGTACACGGCGCAGGTGATCGCCGGGCGAGAGCGCCCGCTCTTGCCGTCGAAGCTCTTCGCCGGCGCGCGCCTCATCGTCGTCGGCGGCACGGGCTTCCTCGGCAAGGTCTGGGTCGCGATGATGCTCGATCGTTTCCCCGAGCTCGGCCACATGTGGCTGCTCGTGCGCCCGCGCCCGGGGCAGAGCGCCGAGGCGCGCTTCTGGGCGCAGATCGCGTCGTCGCCGGTCTTCGACGGCCTGCGCGAGAAGTACCCTGGCGCCGAGTTCGAGGCCTTCATCCGCTCGAAGATCACGCCGGTGCCGGGCGACGTCGTGCAAGACCGCCTCGGCATCCCCGAGACCGTGATCGACGAGGTGCGCGGCACGATCGCCGCCGTGGTGAACGTCGCCGGCGTCGTCGACTTCAGCCCGCCGCTCGACGAGGCCCTCGAGGTCAACGCCTTCGGCGTGAACAACCTCGTCTCGCTCGCGCGCACGCTCGGCGCGCCGGTCATGCACACGAGCACCTGCTACGTCGCCGGCCACCGCTCGGGCGTCGTCGAGGAGCTCGACCCGCGCGACGTGCCCTTCCCGCGCGTGAAGGGCGACACCTTGCTCGGGCAGAACACGCCCCGCAGGCTGCTCGAGCGCTCGCACTGGGATCCGCAGCGCGAGATCGACGAGTGCCTCGATCTCGTGCGCATGGCGCGCCACCGCGCCGACGACGCCTTCCGCCAGAGTCACTTCCTCGACGAAGCGAAGAAGAACCTCACCGAGCGCGGCGAGCCCGCGCGGGGCAGCGCGCTCGAGAACGAGCTCGCCAAGGTGCGGCGCAAGTTCGTCGAGAAGCAGCTCGTCGACGCGGGCACCGAGCGCGCGCGCTTCTGGGGCTGGTCGAACATCTACACCTATACGAAGAGCATCGGCGAGCAGGTGCTCGCGGCGAGCGGCGTGCCCTTCACGATCGTGCGCCCCGCGGTCGTCGAGTCGAGCTGCGAGTTCCCCAAGAAGGGCTGGAACGAGGGCGTCAATACGAGCGCGCCGTTCATCTACATGGCGCTCAAGGGCACGGTGCGCTTCCCCGGCGACCCCAACGTGCACCTCGACATCATCCCGGTCGACATGGTCGCCGCGGGCATGATCGCGTCGCTCGCCGAGCTCATCGACGGCACGCAGGCGGCCGTCTACCAGTACGCGGTCACCGACACGAACCCCTGCGCGATGACGCGCTACCTCGAGCTCATCGGCCTCTACAAGAGGAAGAAGGTCTTCGAGGGCAAGTCGACGAAGCTCTTCGACGTCGCCTCGCAGCACTTCGAGAGCCTCGGCATCACCAAGGCCGACTACGACCGCTACGGCCCGCACAAGGTCGTGAAGGCGCTCGAGGGCGCGAGCCAGGTGCTCGGCGCCGCCGCCGTCGGCCCGCTCGCGATGCTGTTCAAGCCCGCGTCGAAGGCGCTCGCGGGCTTGGCCAAGACGGAGAAGAAGTCGGCCGAGATCATGGATCTCTTCGTGCCGTTCACGGCCGAGAACGACTGGATTTTCTCCTGCGCCAATACGCGCGCGGCGATGGATCGCATGCCGCCCGAAGAGCGCGCCAAGTTCATCTGGTACCCCGAGTCGCTCGACTGGCGACAGTGGATGTACGAGGTGCACCTGCCTGGCCTGGAGAGGTGGGTGCTGCCCGAGCTCGACGAGCGCCTGCGCCGCGAGATCAAGCCGCTGCGCCACTACGACCACCTGCTCGACATGCTCGACGAGGTGTCCGAGCGGCACGGCCACGCGCTCGCGCTGCAGGAGGTCACCGAAGACGGCCTCTCGCGCATCACCTACCGCCAGCTCTGCGACGCTTCGTACTTCGTCGCCGAGCGCCTGCGCGAGATGGGCGTCACGCAGGGGGCGCGCGTCTTGCTCTCCGGCAAGAACCACCCGGCCTGGAGCATCGCCTACTTCGGCATCCTGCGCGCGGGCGCGATCGCCGTGCCGGCCGATCCTGCGCTCGAGGGCCCGCAGCTCGCCAACATCGCGCGCTCGAGCCACGCCGTCGCCGCGATCTGGGACGCGGGCGTCGCCGTGAAGGGCGGCGTCGAGGTCGTCCAGAAGCACCCGGATCTCGTCGTCTTCGATCTGCAGGAGCTCACGAGCCCCACCGACGGCGAGGCCCGCCTGGCGCGCGCACGCACCCAGGGCGCGAAGCCCGCAACCGACGACGTCGCGAGCATCATCTACACGAGCGGCACCACCGGCGATCCGAAGGGCGTCATGCTCACGCACGGCAACTTCGCCGGCCTGCTCGCCGCGCTCGCGCCGCTCTTCCCGCTCGGCCCGAAGGACCGCGTGCTCAGCGTGCTGCCGTTGCACCACACCTTCGAGTTCACCTGCGGTCTCTTGCTTCCGCTGATGCTCGGCGCGCGCGTCGTCTACCTGCGCGAGCTCGACGCCCCTGGGCTTCGCGAGGGCCTGCAGGTCGGTCGCATCACGGCGATGGCCGGCGTGCCTGCCCTCTGGCAGCTGCTCGAGCGGCGCATCCTCGCCGAGGTGCGCGAGAAGGGCCCGCTCGCCACGAAGGCCTTCGACACCGCGCTCGAGCTGAACCGCCTCGTCGGCAAGAACACCGGCCTCAACCTCGGCCGCCTCTTCTTCGGCCAGGTCCACGATGGTTTGGGTGGCAACATTCGCCACCTCATCTCGGGCGGCGCCGCGCTGCCGCGCGACACGGCGAAGCTCTTCGCCGGCCTGGGCCTGCCGCTCTCGGAGGGCTACGGGCTCACCGAGGCCTCGCCGGTGCTCACGGTGTCGAAGGGCACGCCGCGCACCGCGCTCGGGCAGGTCGGCAAGGCCGTGCCGGGCGTGGAGATCAAGATCGGCGAGCCCGACGAGCGCGGCGTGGGCGAGGTGCTCGCGCGAGGCCCGAACGTGATGAAGGGCTACGCCGACGACCCCGAGGCCACGGCCAAGGCGATCGACGCGCAGGGCTGGCTGCACACGGGCGATCTCGGCAAGCTCGACGACAAGGGCAGGCTGGTGCTCGTCGGCCGCTCGAAGGACGTCATCGTCGGACCGAGCGGCGAGAACGTCTACCCCGACGACGTCGAGGCCCTGCTCGGCGAGGTCTCCGGCGTGCGCGAGCTCAGCGTGCTCGGCCTGCCCGACGGCCGGGGCGGCGAGAAGGTCGCCTGCCTCGCCGTGCCCGCCGGCGACGAAGACGACCAATCCCCCGAGGCACGCGCCACGCGGCGCGCGAGCGCGATGCAGGGCCTGCGAGAGGCCTTCGAGAAGCTGCCGCGCGTGGCGAGGCCGACGGTCGTGCACCTCTACGAGGCCGACCTACCCCGCACCGCGACGCGCAAGGTGAAGCGCAACGAGGTGAGGCCCATCCTCGAGCGCCTCGTCGAGGCCGCGGCGCCCGTCGCCGGCGAGGGCTCGCACTCGCGTGTGCGCCACGCCATCGCGAGCATCGCGGGCAAGAACGAGCGCGAGCTCGCCTCGACCACCTCGCTGCGCGGCGATCTCGGCATCGACTCCTTGCTCTCGGTCGAGCTCGCCGCGGCGCTCGAGGCGCAGCTGGGCACGTCGATCGACGGCAAGGAGCTCTCGCGTTGCGAGACCGTGGCCGACGTCGAGGCGCTCGCCGCGCGCGCCGCGGGCCTCGCGCACAAGAAGCTGAGCGAGGTCGAAGGCGACGAGCCCGAGGAGACGCTCGAGCTGCCCGCGCCCGTCGCGGAGGCCGCCAAGCGCGCGATGACCAGCGTGCAGATGGGCTTCTACGACCGCGTGATGAAGCCCACGGTCACCGGGCGCGCCTACATCCCGCACAACCGCAACGTCATCGTGGCCTCGAACCACTCGAGCCACCTCGACATGGGCTTCGTGAAGTACGCGCTCGGCAGCTACGGCGACGGCATCGTCTCGCTCGCCGCGCAGGACTACTTCTTCGAGGGCAATACGCTGCGCAGCGTCTACGTGAAGAACCTCACGAACCTCGCGCCCTTCGATCGCAAGGGCGGCCTGCGCCAGGCGCTGCGCGTCGCGGGCGAGCACCTCGACCGCGGGCGCAACGTGCTCATCTTCCCCGAGGGCACGCGCTCACCCGACGGCTCGATCCAGGAGTTCAAGCCCGCGATCAGCCACCTCGCGCTCGCGCACGAGGTCGACATCCTGCCCGTGTACCTGGGTGGCACCTACCAGGCGATGAAGAAGGGCTCGAAGATCCCCACCAAGCGCGAGATCACCGCGCGCATCGGCCCGCCGCTCGAGGTCGCCGAGCTCCGGCGCCTCACCGCCGGCATGAAGCACGCCGCGGCCTGCCGCCGCATCGCCGAGCTCACCGAGCAGGCCGTGCGCATGCTCGAGCGCGGCAAGGTGCTCGACCTGCGCACGCTCCAGCCCGACGACGGCGCCGAGGCGGTGCTCGGCGAGCACCCGATGGTGAAGCTCTTCCGCGAGCTCGAGGGTCGCTTCCAGAAGGGCCGCGTCGACAAACCCCTGAGCTTCTACTTCACGCTCGGCGGCGGGGCCGACGACAAGTGGACGCTCCTCATCGAGCCCGAGGCCTGCCGCGCCACGCGGGGCAAACCCGAGGGTGGCCAGGCCGACTGCGTGCTCAAGACGAGCCCCGAGATCTTCACCAAGATCGTGCGAGAGGCCTACGTGCCCGGGCCGATGGAGTTCCTCTCCGGCCAGGTGAAGAGCAACGACGTCTCGCTGCTGCAGACCTTCCAGAAGGTGTTCGACCTCTCATGAGCCGCGTACTCGTCACCGGCGCGACCGGTTTTCTCGGGCGACACCTCGTCGCCGAGCTGCTCACCCAGGGCCACGAGGTCGTCGCGCTCGTGCGCGGCGCGGCCTCGGAGTTCGACGTCTCGGGCGCGAGCATCGCGCGCGGCGACGTGCTCGACGCCGCGAGCGTCGAGCACGCAGCGCGCGGCGCGGAGGCGGTGTTCCACTGCGCCGGGCTCGTCTCGCGCGACCCGAGCGACGCGGCGCGCCTGCAGGCGGTGCACGTCGAGGGCACGAAGTGCACGCTCGACGCGGCGCGAAGGGCGGGCGTGAAGCGCGCCGTCGTCGCGAGCACGAGCGGGGTCGTGGCGGTGAGCGAGGAGCCCGAGCCCATCGACGAGACGGGCCGCGAGCCGCTCGACATCATCGGCGCCTGGCCGTACTACCGCACGAAGCTCTTCGCCGAGCACGCCGCCTTCGAGCGCAACGACGACGGCTTCGAGGTCGTGTGCGTGAACCCCACGCTCTTGCTCGGGCCGGGCGACGACCGCGGCTCCTCGACCGGCGACGTGCTCGAGATCGTCGAGGGGCGCCTCGCCGCGATGCCCTCGGGCGGGCTCTCCTTCGTCGACGCACGCGACGCCGCGAGCGCGATGCTGCTCGCCTGGCAGGCCGGTCGCCCGGGTGAGCGCTACCTCGTCTCTGCGCAGAACCTCACCATGCGCGCCTTCGCCGAGCGCATCTCGCGCCTCACCGGCGCCAAGCTGCCCTCCCTGTCGATGCCGCGGAGCCGCCTCTTCGCGAGCCTCGGCGCGCGCGCCGCCAACGCGGTGCTGAAGCACCTCGACTCGAAGCAGCGCGTGGACCGCATCAGCGCCGAGATGGCGCAGTACTACTGGTACGTCGACGCCTCGAAGGCGCGCGCCGAGCTCGGCTGGGCGCCGCGTGATCCGATGGACACGCTCGCCGAGACGATCGACGACCTGCGCGATCGTGGCGCCATCTGGCCCGACGCCATCCAGCCCTCCTACGGCTGACACCGGCGCATCCTCGAGCCGGCGCACGCGCGATCAGTTCGCGCGATCAGTTGACGTGGACCGCTCGACCCAGCTCCACTCCTCCATCGTGAAGCCCACCTGGATCGCCGCCGCCCTGCTCTCCTTCGCCGCGATCGGCTGCCAGAGCTCGGAGCCGAAGAGCCCCTACCACCTCCAGTCGAGCTCGGGCGCCTTCGCCGCCACCTACCCGGAGCGGCTGCTGCGCGAGTCGAAGGCGATCCGCCAGAGCGAGAGCGTCGTGCGCAGCGCGATGGGCGGCTTCCCCACGGCCGCCGACAAGCTCGGCGACACCGACTGGGCGGTCGTCGAGCAGATCGTCGAGAAGGCCGACCAGGCCGGGCGCGACGAGGGCTACGCCGCACAGATGCGAGACCTGCGCTCGGCGAACGAGTTCTTCGAGGAGGAGCACGAGCCGCTGGTGAAGAAGGTCGGCGGCGCGGCGCACTACGCCGGCAAGCAGCGCGGCTGCGACATCGAGCTGTGGAGCCCCGTGGCGAGCAGCATGAAAGACGGCGTCGACGAGCGCATCCGCGCGCGCCTGCACGCATCGAACGACGCCTTCCTCGTCATCGAGCGCAACCGCGACAAGCTCGGCAAGAAGGCCGTGCCCGCGCTCGAGGAGCTCGCCGAGGACATCGCGCACGCGAGCTACATCGTCTACGTCGAGCTGCCGCTCGGCCGAGAGCGCCTGCACGAGACCATCGAAGGCGTCGAGAGCGCCCGCCTCGCGCTGCAGAGCTCCATCGAAGACGAGAAGGCGCACCAGAACGAGCCGAGCTTGCGCATCGAGGATCGCAAGGCGAGCGAGGCGCGCATCGCCTCGATCCAGGAGAAGCTCGGCCAGCTCAAAGACGCCGAGACCGATGCGCGCGCCAACCTCGAAGACCTCGAGAAGCGCAGCAAGCAGCTCGAAGAGGACTACGCCGTGGCGCTCTCCACCCTGAAGGACGACATCGCGAGCCGAGAGGCGAAGAAGTGAGCGCTACGCGCCCGCTGCTCATCGTCAACCCCAAGGCCGGCACGGGCCGCGCGGGCGAAAGCTTCGCGCTCGCGAGGCGCGTGATCGAGGCCGAGCTCGGCGAGGTCGACGTCGTCTACACCGAGCGCCCGAAGCACGCGACCGAGCTGGCGCAGCAAGCCGCGCGCGAGCGGCGCCGCACGGTCGTCGCGGTGGGCGGCGACGGCTCGATCCACGAGGTCGTGAGCGGCCTCATGCAGGCGCGCGCCGAGGGCCACGCAGAGACACGCCTCGGCCTGCTCGGGCTCGGCACGGGCGGCGACTTCCGCAAGAGCTTCGGCTTCGAGCACAAGCTCTCGGCCTACGTCGCCGCGCTCGCCGACGGGCAGACGAAGCGCATCGACGTCGGCAAGTTCAGCTGCGCCCACGCCGACGACGGCGCCCGGGTCGAGGGCTACTTCGCCAACATCCTCTCGATCGGCATGGGCGGCCTCGTCGATCGTTACGTGCACTCCACGAGCCGCTGGCTCGGCGGCTCCGCCGGATACTTCATCGCCTCCGCGCGCAGCCTGCTCGAGTACACGCCGGCCAGGCTCGAGCTCCGCTACGAGCTCGACGAGGGCGAGGTCCGCGAGCAGGTGAAGAGCCGCATGCTCGCCGTGTGCAACGGGCAGTACTTCGGCTCCGGCATGCACGTCGCGCCCATGGCCGACACCGGCGACGGCGTCTTCGAGGTCGTCGATCTGGGCGCGGCCTCGCGCCTGCGCTTCGCGATGAGCAGCTCGGCGATCTACACGGCCAAGCACCTCTCGAGCCCGGACGTGCGTCACTTCCGCTGCCGCCGCATCCGGGTGGAGACGCTGGAATCCGCGCCCACCTACCTCGACGTGGACGGCGAGGCGCTCGGCCGCTTGCCCGTCGACATCGAGATCGTGCCCGGCGCGCTCGAGCTCTTCGTCCCCCGCTGAGCGCGCGTTCTCCGGCAGCGAAGCGCGCGCTCTCTCGCGCACCGCGTTTCACGCGACCGCTCCCGCAGCTCCGCTCGACAACGCACCGGAGCCCAGCTAGCTCTCAGGCACTTCGCGCGCCCCCCCGGCCGCTCCGAGACACCACGATGCAGATCCTCGTCTGGGTTGGCTTCCTCGTCCTCATCGGCATCTTCCTCGCCCTCGACCTCGGCGTCTTCCACAAGAAGGACGAGGTCATCAGCACGAAGAGCGCGCTGTCGTGGACGGGTGTGTGGATGGCCGCGGCCTTCCTCTTCTGCATCGCCGTCTACTACCTCTACGAGCACCACCTCTTCGGCTTCGGTGCGGCGGCCTTCGGTGGGCACGACGTCGGCGGCAAGGAGGCGGCGATCAACTTCCTCACGGGCTACGTCGTCGAGAAGAGCCTGAGCCTCGACAACATCTTCGTCATCGCGCTCATCTTCGGCTTCTTCAAGGTGCCCGCGCTCTACCAGCACCGCGTGCTCTTCTGGGGCATCATCGGCGCGCTCGTCCTGCGCATCACGATGATCTTGGCGGGCGCGCAGCTCATCAAGCAGTTCCACGCGACGATCTACGTCTTCGGCGCGATCCTCGTGATCACGGCGCTGCGCATGGCCTTCTCTTCGGGTGACGACGACTTCAACCCCGAAGACAGCCGCATCGTGAAGATCGCGCGCAAGCTCATCCCGATCAGCCCCAACCTCGTCGGCCACGACTTCTTCACGCGCATCGACGGCAAGCTCCACGCGACGCCGCTCTTCCTCGTGCTGCTCGTCGTCGAGGGCACCGACGTCGTCTTCGCCGTCGACTCGATCCCGGCGATCTTCGGCATCACGACGGACCCCTTCATCGTGTTCACGTCGAACATCTTCGCGATCATGGGCCTGCGCTCGCTCTACTTCGCGCTCGCCAGCCTGCTCAGGGAGTTCGCGTACATCAAACACAGCCTCGTCGCCGTGCTGCTCTTCGTCGGCGTGAAGATGCTCATCCCCGCCTTCGTCGACTACCACTTCCCCCCGCTGCTCTCGCTCGGCATCATCGTCGGCCTGCTCGGCGCGGGCTTCGGTGCGTCGATCCTCCTGCGTCGCGAGGTCGCGAAGGAGGACTGAGCGGTACGCCACCCCCGAGGTGGCGCGCTCGGGCCTCCTGCCCGGCTCCGAAGCAGAGCGAGACGCCGCAGCGCGTCGTCGCTCGAGGCTTGGGGCGGAGGGCGTGGGCGTAGTAGACACGTAGGCCATGACGAGCCTCGGCGTGTCGGGATCGGCCAGCGGGCCGCGCTTCCTGGTCGTGGGTGCGGGTGGCATCGGCGGCGTCGTCGCCGCGCAGCTGCTCGAGCAGGGCCACGACGTCACCACGCTGACGACGAACCCGCTCATCGCCGACGCCATCAACGCGCACGGCTTCCGCGTGCGCGGCGAGTCGGCGCCAGGCACGGTGCGAGGCCGCGCGGTGCAGGCCTTGCCGAAGGGCACGGCGCCCTTCGACTACGTCTTGCTCGCGACGCAGCCGCCGCAGCTCGAGGAGGCGGCGAGGAGCGTCGAGGCGGTGCTCGCCCCCGACGGCCACGCGGTCATCTTCCAGAACGGCCTCTGCGAGGAGCGCGTCGAGCCGATCCTCGGCACGGAGCGCGTCATCGGCGCCGTGGTCGCCTGGGGCGCGAGCATGATCGAGCCGGGCGTCTACGACCGCACGAGCGCGGGCGGCTTCCAGATCGGGCGCCTCGACGGCAGCGAAGACGAGGCCCTCACGCGGCTCGCGCGCGCGCTCGAGGCCGTGGGCCCGACGACGATCACACGCAGGCTGCGAGGCGCGCGCTGGTCGAAGCTCGCCATCAACTGCGCGATCTCCTCGCTCGGCACCGTGGGCGGCGATCGCCTCGGTGTGCTCATGCGTCACCGCTACGTGCGCCGCCTCGCGCTCGAGATCATGACCGAGACCGTCGAGGTGGCGCGCGCGCTCGGCGTGGAGCTCGAGAAGGTGAGCGGCACGCTCGACCTCGACTGGATCGCGCTCAGCGAAGACGAGCGCCGCTCGATGGGCAGCCCCAGCCTGCTCGCGAAGCACGCGCTCTTGCTCGCGGTGGGCGCGCGTTATCGCAGGCTACGCTCGTCGATGCTGTCGGCCATCGAGCGGGGGCGCGAGCCGAGCGTCGACTTCCTCAATGGCGAGGTCGCGAGCCGAGGCGCGGCGCTCGGCATCGCGACGCCGATCAATGCGGCGATCCGTGACGAGATCTGGTCGATCGCGCGCGGAAAGGCCCGGCCCTCGCAGGCCCAGCTGCGCGCCTTCTTCGATCGCACGCGTGCATTGGTGAGCGGCGGCGCTTCGCTGCGCCCGGGGCCCCTGTCGGTGCCGCCCGCTGCGCAGGCCGAGCCCGCGTCGGCGCCGCCCGCGGCGGGCGCGGTCGACACCTCCGCGACGATCCCCGACGACGCCGCATTCGAAGCGTCCAGCAGCGACGCCCTGCGCCCCGGCACGACCGAAGAGGCCGAACCGCTGCCGGGCACGATGGACGACCGGGGCTGAGTTGAGCGCCGAACCCCAAGTTGACTGCCTCGCCGCCCGTGGGTAGCATCCTTCGCGTGGGGAGGGGGTTGATCATGCCACAGGGAGCGTTGCTCCGCTGTCAGAGCGACGGGCGCACCTTGGGTCCGCCCCGACTCGCGGTCGCGCTTGGGAACACCCACGCGAGAGCGACTCGATGCCGAAGCTGAGACAGCTCTGGCCCCGGCCACACTCGCGCCGTGGGAGCTGCTGAATGGTCGCGACTTGGCTCGAAGTGCAGCACGTGCCGGAGCCCTTCGAGCTCGACCTCGAGGGACTGCCGCCCGGCAGCCTGCGCGTGCTCGAGCTGACAGCCCACGAGCGCGTCAGCCAGGTCGGCGGGTGGGACCTCCTGGTCGCCATGCCTCAGCTGCCGCCTGAGGCGCTCGATCAGGTGCCCGAGGGCACGCCGATGACGGTGTCCCTGCCGGCTACCGCAGCGGGGCGCGAGCTGCTTCACGGAGTGCTCACGGGGATCGACGACGCCGAGCCGCGTCAGGGCACGATCCCTTGCTTTCGCCTCTACGGTGCCCCGGCTTTGGCCCTGTGCGCGCACCGTCGCGGCTCGACTCACCACGAGGACACCACCCATCGGGCCGTCATCGACGAGCTGCTCGCACTGCACAGGGTACGGGTGCGCTGGGAGCTCTCCGAGGAGCCCAAGCTGCGCGGGTACCTTGCCCGCCGCGACGAGAGCGACCTGGAGTTCATCGAACGACTCCTGGCGGAGGAGGGCCTGCTCTATTGGTTCGAGCACGACGACACCGCCAGCCCCGCAGACGGACGCTCTCGCGAGCGGATGGTCATCGCCGATGGCCCCGCGCTGGCGGCCCACGTCCCCTTCCCGCTTCGCTACCGCGAGTCGGTGGGCGAGGGCGCGATGTTCGGCAGCGCTGACCACGTCACAGCGCTGCGTCTCTCGCGCCGTGCGACATCGCACGATGCGCTCCTGACGGACTACGACTTCCTTCACCCACTTCGGCCGGAGCGAGAAGCGTCTAGGCCCGAGGGCCAGCTGGAGGGGCTTCGCACGGTGCACTGGCACCGGGCTGGCTACCTGCGGCGCCCGTTGACGCGGCATGACGCCGAGCGCGCCGCCGAAGTGGAGCGCCGCACCGCGAGGCTGCTCCGCGGCGAGGCCCACTGTCCCAGCCTCCGCGCTGGCAAGCGCTTCACGCTCAGCGACCACCCGAGCGCGAGCAAGAACGGCGCGTACCACCTGATCGAGGTCGAACACCGCGGCGTCGCCCCGGAATTGGCCGGCAGTCAGCCCGTGTACCGCTCGAGCTTCACCTGCGTCGACGCCGACGTCGCCTTCCGTCCGGTGCCGCCGCGACGCCCGCGCTGCGGGATGGAATCGGCGCGCGTCGTGGGCCCGATGGGTAGGTCCGAGCCGCTGAACCAGGTCAGCGATGAAGTCCACACCGACGAGCTGGGGCGGGTGCGCGTGCAGTTCCATTGGGATCTGACCGGAACTCACACCGCCTGGTTACGCATGGCGCAGGTGTGGCAAGGCGCTGGGATGGGCGCACTTTTCGTGCCGCGGGTCGGGATGGAGGTCATCGTCGAATACGTCGGAGGCGACCCGTCCTGCCCCGTGGTCAGCGGCTGCCTCGCCAACACCGCCGCACCCGTCCCCTTCGCCTTGCCTACCGAGGCCACCCGCAGCGGCATCAAGACCCGCTCGAGCCCAGGCGGCGACGGCTACAACGAGCTGTCGTTCGAAGACCAACGAGGCCAAGAGCAGGTGCGGCTTCGTGCCCAGAGGAACCTCGACGAGCAAGTCCTGAACGACCACACCACGGTCGTGGGCCACGACCAGCGGCTGGAGGTGCGCCGCGACCAGACGTCGAGCATTGGCGGCGATCGCTTCGAGGCGATCGTGGGCGATGCACTCATCGAGGTCGATGGCTCGCGGTACGACGCGACCGTCGGCAGCCACACGGTGTCCGCGGCTGAGTCCCTATCGCTGTCGACGGCCGGTGCCCTGAGACTCGAAAGCGCGTCCCATCGACGCGACATCGTCGAGGCCGACCACGACGTCCACATCGCAGGGTCGACGAGACTAAGGATCGGCAGCGATCGGCACGAGCACGTCCGGGGCGACACCCTGAGCGTGGTCGACGGCCGGAGGCAGGTCGTCGTGCATGGCGACGCCTCACTGCGGGTGGGCGGGCCCGACCACCCGCGCAGTCGAGATGTATTCGCGAGCGGAGACCACACCCTGGGCGCTGGCCGCAGGCTCGAGATCACCGCCGAGGAAGGCATCGTCATCACCTGCGGGTCGAGCCGTCTGGAGCTGACGCGCGACGCGATTCGGATCGATGGCATCGACATCCGCTCGGTGGCCAAAGAGCACTGGAGCGTGCAGCGGACCGAGGGCGCGCAAATGGCGCTGGCCGAGCAGATCGAGGTCTCGGCGCCTGCGATGCACTTCCGTTCGGCGGACGCACATCTATCGCTGACGGGCGCGGCGGACCTCGCCGGCGCGTCGACCACGGTGCGCGGAGGCGGCGCGGGGCTGCGTCTGGCAGGCGACGCTGCGTTGTCCGGTGGTAAGGTCGTGGTGGTCAGCGAGGGCGCGAGCCTCGTCCTCGACGCGGAAGCGAAGCTCGATGGCGCGATGGTGAAGCTCAACTGCGGAGGCAGCGGCGCCGGGGTAGGTGGGTCGAGCCCCGAGATTGCGGCGCTGATTCAAGGGCCTCCCGAGCCGGAACGCCTGCTCGACGTGTGCGTCTTCAGCGAGCTGGGCGAACCACTCCCGGGGCGGCCGTTCACGCTGATTGCAGGCGGCGCGCGTATCCGTGGCGAGACCGACGGCGACGGTCACCTGACGGTCGGTGGCGCGCGCGGCGTGCCGGTACCTAGCTCCGCCAGCACCGCGCAGCTCACGGTGGAGCTCGACGATGAGTCTGGCGGCCCAACCCTGGAGTGGACGCTCGCCATCGCACCGCTGGCACCCGCCGACACCGCTCGCGGTGCCTCGGAGCGCCTGCGCAACCTCGGGATCTACTTGGGACCGTTGAGGGAGTCCGTCGATGACAGGCTGCGCGACGCAATCCGTAGCTTTCAGCGAGAGATGGGGCTCCCCATCGATGGCCAGCTCGGCCCGCCCACGGTCGCTGCGCTGCTGGTGGCCCATGGGAGCTGAGCCGTGACGCAGACTCTCGACGCCACCCGTCTGCCCACGATCGAGGCACCGACACAGGGCACGCTCGACCCAGACGGCCTCACCACCTTGAACGCGCCCTACGACCCGACCGACACCGACTGGCAGCGGTGGCTTCCGGGGCAGAACACCTCCAGTGGCAACGAGGTCATCGCCTACATCGACGGGCTGAACACGTTCAACGACATGGTCGCGGCCATCCGCGCGACGACAGGGCCCGCGCACTTCATCTACCTGGCGGCCTGGAACACAGAAGACTTCCCCCTGGTACCCGGAGAACCTCACTCGTCACTGAGCGAGCTGCTCGCCCAAGCCAGCGCTCGCGGGGTCGCCGTGCGCGCCCTGATCTACCAGCAGAACCAGCTGTTCGGCGCACGCGACAACTCAGAGATCGTAGACATGATCAACGGGCTCGCCACGGGGGCAGCCATCCACGACGGCCGGGTCCTCCTCAGGAATGGCTTCGCCGTCGGGGCGCACCACCAGAAGATGCTCATCGTGCACGGCCCGGCCGGCTTGGTCGCCTTCCAAGGGGGCATCGACCTGGACCGCAATCGCCTCCCACCCGCCCTGCACGACGTACACACGCGTGTCATGGGGCCGGCTGCGCATTGGCTCTACCGAACCTTCGTCGAGCGCTGGCACGACCACCCTGAGGCCGTTTCGCTCGCCCCAGTCAACGCAACCCTCCCGGCGCCCAAGCGCCACCCGAGCGTCGACCACTTCACGCACGTGGCGCGGACCTATGGCAGCAGCGCGAAGCATGGAGTGAGTCCGGCAGGCTCGCCTCCCTACGCTTTCGCCCCGCAGGGCGAACGATCCATCAAATCGCTCGTTCTCAAGGCCATTCAAGCGAGCGAGCGCTTCATCTACCTCGAGGACCAGTACCTCGTCGACATGGACATCAGCCGCGCGCTCGTGGCTGCCTTGCCCAAGCTGAAGAAGCTCATCATCCTCGTCTGCGACTCGGGCGCCGTCGTGGGAGAGATCTTCCAGGTCGGCCGCCGGCGTAAGGCGTTCCTCGACCCGCTGCTCGCGGCCGGCCCCGGAAAGGTCCACGTCTGCACGTCGGCCCGCTACATCCACGCCAAGGTCTGGATCTTCGACGACCGCTTCGCCGTCATCGGCTCCGCCAACGTCAACCGCCGCGGCTTCACCCACGACAGCGAGCAGGCCATCGGCGTCTTCGACGTGAACGCCCGGCGCCGCTGGTTCTTTGCCCACGAGCTGCGCATGCACCTGTGGTCGCGGCATCTGGGGCTCCCGCCCCGAGACACGATCGACGCAATCACGGCAAGCCGGCACTGGGCGTCGGGGCAGACGAGAGGCGAAATTCAGCCGTTCGTCGCGGATCCGGCGGGGGACAAGGCTCCCGACTGGAAGACGAACTTGGCGCTGGCGGCGATCGGCGCCGACCTTTGGGACGATGGCATCGACCCGGATGGATCGTGATGCCGACTTCGACACGGCCGATGATTCTAGTGTTGGCTGTTGCGGCGCTGCCGAGCTGCGTCACCGAGCAGCCCTCCCCACTGCTCTCGAGGTTGCCACCTATGCCCGCCGTATTGGTTGCCGAGCCGAGTGAGAAGTACGTCCCGCCAGCGATCCCGAAGGGCCTTCGAGTCAGACAATCCCTCGACGTGCACCGTCTCGGCGGCGTGCCCTTCCCCATGGAGCTCAGCGAGCGCCGCGTCGTCGAGAATCGCATCGATGAGGCGCTCGGCAACGTGGTGCGCCGAGCGAGCGTTGATGTACTCGAGTTCGAATTCTCTGCGCGCAGCGCAAAGGGTGTCGGCAGCCACCCCTACCAAGATCTGGTGGGTCGGCCACATGTCGTGGAGGATCGGGGGCAGGCCGTGACAGTCGAGGTCGCTGGCCAGACGCCTCCCGATGGATTCCCCGAATCTCCGATCGTCGCCATCACGATGGCGTTGACACATGGGTCATCTTCGAACTCCGTGGAGGATCATCCGCCTCCGTCCACTGCAGGCATCCCTGTGTTTCGGGTGACCCGCTGGGGGGAACCACCGCTCGCCAGCGGTATCAGGGGCTTGCTCGCGGAGTTCGGGCTCTTGTGGTTCGACCTCTCGTTCGACTCCCCACGAATCGATGGGGAGGGGCAGAACCGGGTTGTGGTTCGCCCCTTCGAGGTCGGAAGCAGCGAGACTGCGTCGCCAATCTCGCCACCGTTGAAGGGTCACGGCGAAGTCCGCTTTGGGATGCACAGCCTGCCGGTCTCGTTCACCTTCGATGGGAAATGGGGCGACGGCTTCGGGCGCAGCTACGAAGACGTGAACGGCAGCGTCACGGTTCGCGCCACGTGGACCTACGAGCTGCCCGCTGGGCAACGCTGGCCGCACGAGCGGTTCCAGGGACGAGGGCCGTGAGGCCGCTCGGCCGCCCGGGCGAACGTTGGCGCGTGCGGGAGCGCGCGACGTGAAGGTCCTGCTTGCACCTATCGAAGGAGTGACGCTCGAGCGGTTCGCGGACGCGACCGCGCGCCTGGAGAAGGCCGGGGACGCACGCGCCCCGGTGTTCGCGGAGCTCGGGCTCGACGAGGATGCCTGGGATCGGGTTCGAAGGGCGTGGGAGGCACGGCTCGCTGGGTCGCCCAGGCTCCAGCGGGGGTACGAGTACCTGCGTCGCCAGTTCGCCTCGGCACCGCACGGCGAGGGGGCCTCATCGGAGGCGCTTGGTGGCGCGCGCTCGTCTGGCTCCTCACTCGATTCCGTGGAGCGGCCCTCGTACCTGATGGCCAACGCCGCGACTCCGCAAGATCCCGAACGACCCGCGGGGGCGCTGGGCGCTGCAGAGCTCCCCTCGTTCATGCGCACGCCGGAGCACGGCGCACCGCCGCGCGCCCAGCCTAGCTTCCAGCAAGTCCGTGAGCAGATCGAGCCTGCAGCTCCCGCAGCGGCGTCGCTCCCCGGGGCAAGCCAGCGCGCACCAGCAGGCGCCTCGGACGACCACGAAGAAGTCGGCGAGACCGCGCACATGAGCGTCCCCGAGGGGCTCGCCGCAGCCGCTGCGGCGCGCGAGGCGCTGCCTTTCGGCAAGGGCGCACCAGGCGTGGCGCCCCGTCCTGCGCCACCCGCCGAGCTTCCGCCACAGCGGCGCCACCCTGCGATGGCCTCGACCGTGGGGCTCACGAGCGACCACGAAGCGAAGCTGCGCGCGCTCGCGAGCATTCCCTTCGATGGACGCACGCCCAGGAAGAAGGAATTTCTGTCGACCGTCGCAATCGTCGAACCGGAGAGCGAGACCGACTCGGTCGGCGAGACCGCACACATGAGCGTGCCCGAAGGGCTCGCCGCGGCCGCTGCGGCGCGCGAGGCGCTGCCTTTCGGCAAAGGCGCACCAGGCGTGGCGCCCCCTCCTGCGCCACCCGCCGAGCTTCCGCCACAGCGGCGCCACCCTGCGATGGCCTCGACCGTGGGGCTCACGAGCGACGACGAAGCGAAGCTGCGCGCGCTCGCGAGCATTCCCTTCGATGGACGCACGCCCAAGAAGAACGAATTTCTGTCGACCGTCCCGGTCGTCGATAACGAGACCGACCCCGTTGGCGAGACCGCGCACATGGGCGTGCCCGAAGGGCTCGCCGCGGCCGCTGCGGCGCGCGCGGCGCTGAACTTCCCCAAGAGTGTGGCTTCGCCGCCAACAGCCAGCTCACAGAGCGATCCTGTCCTCCCGCCGCTTGGCCAGCTGGTCGAGATTCAGGCCGCGATGGTCCACGCTCGCGATCGGGACGCACTGCTCGCGAGCCGCGGCTACTCTGCCGCGGCCTGGCAGAGCGTGCTGCGTCGCTATGGCGCGCTCATGCAGGCTGATCCGAACATTCGGACGCGCTACGAGGCCTTGCTGGACCAGGCGAAGACCCGATGACGCTCGAGCGGTCCACGTCGAAGCTCTCGCTCAGCGCCGCGTGCCGATCGCGAGATCGGGGCTCGTGATCTCGTAGTCGTAGGCCTGGTCGTAGGCGATGACGTGCACGAGCACGCGGTCGTCGGCCTTCTTGGCGCGGATGCGTGAGGGCGCCGAGTCGAGGCGCGCTTCGGCGAGCTTCTCGCCCGTCTCGCGCCAGAGCACGAAGAGTTTGTCGATCTCCCCGGTGAAGCCGTAGCCCGTGACGATGAGCTCACCCTCGATGGCGAAGTCGTGCCCCACGACGAGCGGATCGGAGCGCCAGACGAGCTTCTTCGAGTCGAGATCGATCGCGCTCATGTAGCCCTTCTTGCCGTAGACCTCGCGCGCGTAGCTTCCGCCGCCGTTGGCGACGTAGAGCGTGCGCCCGACGATCTGCGCGTAGGTGAGGTCTTGCACGGCGAACTCCTTCCACTGAGGGTTGGCCGCCGGTGGGTGCCGGAAGGCTTCGAGATCGAGCACCGCCGTCGTGGTGTTGCCTTCGACGATCGCGAGGTACCTGCCGCCGTAGACGAGCAAGAGGCTGTCGCCGGAGGGCACGATCGCGCGCAGCGTCTCGCCGGCGTACTTGCTCGGGATGTCTTGCCGCACCGAGGGCGGCAGCTTTCCCTGCTCCACCGGCGCGATGAACGCGGGCTCACCAGGGCGAGGCGGCTTGCGACTCTCCTGGAAGGCGGCGACGGGGTCGACGCGCGCGCTACCGGTGCGCCTGAGCGTCACGCCCGCGGGGCGCGGCTTCGTCGTAGGACGCGAGAGCGTGTAGGCCCAGGGCGGCGCGGCGACCACGACCGGGTCGACGGTCGACAGATCGATGCGTCGCGTGGCCGTGTCGGACTGCACGTCGAGGAAGCGCCGCACGCCCTCGAGCGCCGCGTGCAGGGCGGGATCGCCGCCGGCGCGGATGAGCCCGTCGGTCGCCGCGGCGAGCGCGTCGGCGTCACGCCGGTCGATCGCCGCGAGCGAGGCGTCGACGTAGCAGCGCTGCTCGCTCGTGACGGCGGGGCGCTCGTCGCGCCGCGCGGGCGCGAGCGAGGCCGCCGGCGCGGGCCTCGCGGCAGGCTGGAGCCGGAAGACGTAGTCGGTGTCGTAGGTGCGCACGTGGAGCTCGTCGCCGCGCGAGAGGATGAGGTCGGGGCCGCTCTTGAGCGGGAGCTTCTGCGCGGTCTTGCCCGTCGCGAGGTCGAGCACGAAGAGCGCGTCGGGCTCGGCCGTGAAGCCGTAGCCGGTGACGAGGCGCGACCCGGCGATCACGAAGTTCTCCGAGTTCGCCACGAGCGCATCGCTCGACCAGCGCAGACGCCCGTCCTTCGCGTCGAAGGCGGCGACGTAGGCGTTCTTGCCGCCGCTGTCTTTCGCGTAGCCGTTGTACGCGAGCTGCAGAATCAAGGCTTCGCCGACGAGCTGCGCGAACACGAGCTCGAGCGCGCGCGGCGAGGGCGGGCGCGTCGCCTGGCGCAGATCGAACACGCGCGGCGTGCGGCCCTCCGCGTAGACGCCGACGAGCTGTCCGTAGACCACGATCACGTGGTCGGCGTGCGTGTAGATCGCGCTCGGCGCGATGCCGCGCAGCGAAGCCGCCACGTAGGCCGGAAGGGGCGTGTCGTCGCCGCGCATCGTGCCGAGCCTGCGCGAGGGCGGCGCCACGCCGACCCGCATGACCCAGTCGGCGTCGTCGGTGATGAGGTTCGCCTTCTCGGAGAGCTTCGCGACCGTGAGCGCTTCGGCGCCGCCGAGCGCGAGCGGCTCGGGGCTCTGCGCGGCGAGCGGGAGGCTCGCGAGGCGCACGGGCTCGACGCGATCGGCCTCGGCGGCGGCGCGACGGTTCGCGTCGAGCAGCCGCTGACGAGCGGCGCGCGCGAGCGCCTGCGCGCCGAGATCGCGCGGCGAGCTGCGCACGATCTCCTCGAAGCCGCGGCTCGCGGACTCGAGCTGCCCGGCGTGGAGCGCCTCGAGGGCCGCGGCGCGAGCGCGCTCGCTGGGCGTCGATGCCATGGGCCCGGGCCGGCACGGCGGCGCGTCGGCGACGAGCGCGGTGCCCGGCTCGCCCGAGCCGGCCTTCGTGAGCCCGGCGGGCTCGGTCGCCGAGGGCTCCGTCCCGGCGGGGTGCGGATGCGGAGCTCGAGCTCCGCAGGCGGCGAGCAGGCCACCGAGGAGCAGGAGCGTGGAGCTCGTTCGGGCGCGTCCGTTCATCGCGCGCAGTATCGCACGCACCCGCCGGAGGAGACGTCTGCAGCTGGGCGCGCCGGGCACGACGAAGCCCGCCTGGCCGAGCGGCTGGGCGGGCATCAGAAGGCGAAGCGTGCGACGGAGCGGACGCGCGGCTCAGGCCAGGCGCGGCTCAGGCCAAGCCCCCCTCAGACCAGGCGGAGCCGCGACTGCGAGGCCGGCTTCGCGGCGGGGCGCGAGGGCATCGAGGCCGGGACGTGGCGCGAGGGGCGCGGCGTGGTCAGCCGGCGCAGCTCGTCGAGCATCGAGTCGCGGCGGATCTTGCTCGCCACGGCGCTCACGAGCTGGTTGGCGTAGATCCCGTCGCGGCGGCGGCGCGGCAGCTCGACCCCGAGGGACGAAGCCAGGCGCTCGATGTTCTCCAGCTTGGCGCGGCGAAGGAGGGAGGCGTCGATCAGCATCGAGGCGCGTTCCTACACGAGCCCTTCGAGCGTGTCGAGTCCATGCGTGTAGGCCTGCATGCGACATCGGCAGCCTCCGCGGACCCGGCGAGCACCCTCCACTTGGAGGATGTTCACGCGCCCCGAATGAGCACACGATGGAGAGTCTCGTCCAGGCGTACTCACGGGGAGGGGCTTGGACGAGGCTTTGGGGGGCACGGCGCGGTGAAGGAGCGGGAGCTTCTCGAGCTGGTCGACGGCGTCTACGAGGCCTCTCTCGAGCCAGGGCGCTGGGACGCCGTGCTGAGCGGCGTCGCGAAGAGCTTCGACGCGACCGCCTCGGGCATCCGCATCCAGAACGGCGCGTACGTGTCGCAACATTGGGTGGGGCTCGAGCCGAGCTTCGAGCAGGCCTACCTCGAGCACTACGCCCTGCTCGACCCCTGGGTACCGGCCGCGCTCTCGCGCTCGCCCGGGCGCTGCTACACGAGCCAGGAGCTCGTCGCCGACGAGGAGCTCGAGCGCTCGGCCTTCTACCACGAGCTCTGCAAGCCCTTCGGCATGCGTGAGCTCTGCGGGGGCATCCTCGAGCACACCGACGCGCTCATCGTGAGCATGTCGGTCATGCGACGCGACGGCGCGGAGCCCTTCGACGCGCACACGGCGCGGGCGATGAACGAGCTCACGCCGCACGTACGCCGCGCGCTGGCGATCCAGCGGCGCCTACGCACCGGCGACGGCACCACGACCTGGGCCGCGATCGACGGCCTCCCGATCGCGGTGGTGACGCTCGACCGCCACGGCCGCGTGCACCGCACGAACCGCCGCGCCGACGAGCTCTTGCTGCGGCGCGACGGGCTGTCGGTCGAGCAGGGCGTGCTCGGCGCGCTCACGGCGGCGGACACACGCAAGCTCGCGTCCTTCGTGAAGTCCCTCGTGAGCCCGCTCGCCTCCGAGGCCTCACGCGAGCCCGTGCTGAGGGTCGAGCGCGGCGAAGAGAAGCGCCCCTTGGCGATCGTGGGCATCCGCATCACCCGCGAGAGCGCGCCTGCTTGGGAGCTGCACCACGGCGGCGAGCCCGAGGTGCTGCTCGCGATCGCGGTCGACGACGGCGTGGGCGAGCCGCCGCCCGAGCTCTTGCGCAAGCTCTACGGGCTCACGCCCGCGGAGGCCCGCGTCGCCGTGCAGGTGGGCATGGGCAAGTCGCCGCGCGAGGTGTCGGAGGCGCTCGGCATCGCCTGGAGCACGGTGCGCTTCCAGCTGCGACAGGTGTTCGAGAAGATGAACGTGCGCAGGCAGAGCGAGCTCACGCGTGTGCTGCTCACCCTCGGCTGCCTGCCACGTCCGAACGGCGCCTGAGCGAGCTGGAGCGCGCCTTCAGGCGCTCGCGCTCACGCGCCCGAGCACACGCGCCACGAAGGCGTTCTCGAGCACGCCCGCCGGGTCGAGCTCGCGCCTCAGCGCCGCGAAGTCCCGCGCGCGTGGGTAGACGGCGGCGATCTCGTCGGCGCTCCAATCGAATTCCTTGCCCCAGTGAGGGCGGGCGCCGCGGCGACGCGCGAGCTCGGAGGCGCCGCGGAAGTAGACCGCGAGGTCGGGGCTCTCGGCCTGGTAGACGCCGACGTGGCATGCGTCGCGCCCATGGGCCGGGCTGAGCCACATCGAGTCGGCCTTCACGAAGCGGACCTCGCAGGGGAAGTTCACGCGGATCCCCGCGCGCGAGATGAAGCGCTCGAGCTCGGCGAGCGCCTCGGGTGCGTCGCCCATCGCGAAGGCCCACTCGGCCTCGCGGTGCACGGGAGGCATCGCGAGGTTGAAGGCGCGGTCGCTCCGCGCGACGCGCTTGCCGTCGCCGAAGTAGCTCGCCGCGACGAGCGCGTTCATCGAGGAGGTCGCGCGCGGGTACCGCCCGACGAAGCGCAGCATCAGCTCGAAGGCGCCGCGGTTCACGATCTTCTCGTCGACGATCTCGAAGAGCCGAGAGCGGCGCTCCGGCTCCGTGGTGCGCTCGTAGCGGAACACGACCGCCTTGCCCGTGGAGGGCAGCCACCAGAGCTTCACGAACTCCGCCGAAGCGGCGATCGCCTCGAGATCGCGCACGACCTGGGCGAAGGGCACGGCCTCACGCGTCTCCATGAGTCGGAAGGCGCGCGTCACGCCGAGCTCGACCTGGGTGATGACGCCGAGCGCGCCGAGGCTCACGCGCGCGGCGTCGAAGCGCGGGTCGCGAGCGTCGAGCTGGAGGACCTCGCCGCTCGGCGTGACGAGCCGCAGGCTCCTCACGAGGCTGGCGAGGTTGCCGTGGCGCAGGCTGGAGCCGTGCGTGGCGGTGGAGATCGCCCCGGCGATCGTCTGCTTGGCGATCGAGCCGAGGATGGGCATCGCGAGCCCACGCGCGTCGAGCGCGCGGGTGATTTCCTCGAGGCGTGTGCCGGCGCGCACGACGATCGACGGATCCTGCTCGTCGATGCTCACCACGCCGGTGTGCTTGCGCAGATCGAGCGCGATGTCGTCCGGTAGAGCGACGTCCGACCAGGAGTGGCCCGAGCCCACGGCGCGCACGCGGCGCCCCTCGCGAGAGGCGCGCGACAGCTGCTCGGCGAGCTCGGCCTCGCTCGACGGCGAGACCCAGCGGCGGGGCGTCGAGCTGTGCAGGCCCGACCAATTCTGGAAGCGCAGCGGCATCGTGGCCCGAGGGTAGCCGCGAAGGCGACCTGCTCGCAGCTCGCCTTCGTCGTTTTCCTGCGCCGCAAAGCTTGCGATGCCCGCGAGACCGACGAGCCGCTACGCTCGCGGGCGCCATGCGTCGAATCATCACCCTGCTCGCCACAGCCTTCGCCCTCCTGCTCGCGCCGCGCCTCGCGCTCGCGCAGACGGTCGTGCCGGGCGGCAACATCGTCAACCAGGTGTGGACCGCCGCCGGCAGTCCCTACATCGTGCAGGGCGACATCATCATCCCGGCGAGCTCCTCGCTCGTGATCCAGGCCGGCACCACCGTGCAGTTCGCGACGAGCGACTCGCAGGCCTCGGGCCTCGACACCTCCCGCGTCGAGCTCACGGTACGCGGCACGCTCACGGTGAACGGCACGACCGCGAACCCGGTCAACTTCCAGTCGCAGAGCAGCACGAGCGCGAGCGCCTGGTACGGCATCGTGGTGGAGAGCACCGCGGCGAGCGCGGCGATCACCGGCGCCGTCGTGCGGCACTCCATCTACGGCGTGCGCTCGAGCGCGCCGACGAACGTGCTCGGCATCAGCGACGCGACCTTCCAGACCAACGGCTACGGCGTCTACCTCGAGGCTGGCTCACCTGCCTTGCAGCGCCTGAGCCTCGTCTCGAACACGACCTACGGCCTCTACGCGACCGGCTCGAGCTCGCCCACGATCACCGACTGCGTAGCGCGGAACAACAGCAGCGTCGGGCTCTACGTCTACACGACCGGCGGCTCCAGCTCGAACGTCTCCATCAGCGGCTGCACCATCCACGCCAACTCCAACTCCGGTCTCTACGTGCAGGCCGCCGCCGGCTCGAGCGCGATCGTGAGCCTCAAGAACTCGAACGTCACGAACAACGCGAGCTTCGGCGTCTACCGCGTGACCTCCGGCGGAACCACGACGGTGAGCGTAACGCACTCGAACGTGTGGTCGAACAGCTCCGGCAACTACTCGAGCGTGGCGGGCGGCCTCGGCGCGCTCTCGGCCAACCCGCTCTACGTCGCACCGCCGACGAACCTCAGGCTCACCTCGAACTCGCCGTCGCGTTACGCCGGGGACACCGGCGGAGATCTCGGCCCCCTGCCCTACGTCGACGACGCGACCCCAGGCCTGCACGGCACGCTCTGGACGAACCGCACGCTGAACCTCGCCGGCTCGCCCTACACGATCGCCGGCGACCTCACGATCGCGCCGACGACCACGCTCACGATCGAGCCCGGCGTGGTTCTGAACTTCGCCACGAGCGACCTCATGGCGGCCTACGACGACACCTCGCGCGCCGAGCTGCGCGTCTTCGGCAAGCTCATGGCCGTGGGCAGCTTCGCGCAGCCCATCACCATCACCTCCGCCGGCTCGAGCGCCTCGAGCTGGTACGGCGTCGTGCTCCACCCGACCGCCACTGGGTCGACGCTCGACCGTGTGATCATCAACGAAGCGATCTACGCGATCCGACACCTCTCCACGGGCAGCCACAGCCTGCGCAGGCTCGAGCTCCACACCTCGGGCTACGGGCTCTACGCCGACGACGGCACACTCGCGCTCGACCAGATCACCGCGCGCAGCAACACGACCTACGGCGTCTATTTCACGGGCCCGTCGACCGGTTCGATCACCAACTGCGTGCTGCGCAACAACTCGAGCGTCGGTCTCTACCAGTACACGACGGGCGGCGCGGCGAGTCAGGTGCTGGTCCAGAGCTGCACCATCCACGCCAACTCGAACTCGGGCATCTACGCCCAAGCCGCGGCGGGCTCGAGTGCGACGATGAACGTGCGCAACAGCATCGTCACGAACAACGCGAGCTTCGGCGTCTACCGCGTGACCTCGGGCGGAAGCACGACGGTGAGCGTCACCTACTCGAACGTGTGGTCGAACAGCTCGGGCAACTACTCGAGCGTCACGGCCGGCACCGGCTGTCTGAGCGCGAACCCGCTCTACGTCGCCGCGCCCACCGATCTGAAGCTCCAGAGCTCGAGCGTCTGCATCGACGCCGGCACGGCAACGGGCGCGCCCGCCTACGACCGCGACGACGTGATGCGCCCCATCAACGGCGACGGCCTCAACGGCGCGGAGCACGACATGGGCGCCTACGAATACGTGACCGCCGGCATCTGCGGCGACGGCATCACGCAGCCCGGCGAGGCCTGCGACTCGGGCGGCAACAACGGCCAGTACGGCTACTGCAACGCGACCTGCACGGGCATGGGCCCCTACTGCGGCGACGGCGTGCAGAACGGCGGCGAGCAGTGCGACGACGGCAACGCCAGCAACACCGATGCGTGCCTCAACAACTGCATGGCCGCGAGCTGCGGCGACGGCTACCAGCGCCAGGGCGTCGAGCAATGCGACGACGGCAACGCCAGCAACAACGACGCCTGCCTGAACAACTGCACGGCCGCGAGCTGCGGCGACGGCCACACCTGGCAGGGCATGGAGCAGTGCGACGACGGCAACGCGAGCAACAACGACGCCTGCCTCACGAGCTGCACCAGCGCGACCTGCGGCGACGGCTTCGTATGGCAGGGCAACGAGCAGTGCGACGACGGCAACAGCAACGATCTCGACGGCTGCTCCAACGCCTGCGCGCTCCCGAGCTGCGGCGACGGCGTGGTCCAGGCGCCGGAGCAGTGCGACGACGGCAACAGCAGCAACACCGACGCCTGCCTGGTCAGCTGTCAGAGCGCCTCCTGTGGCGATGGCTACGTGCGCGCGGGCGTCGAGCAGTGCGACGACGGCAACAGCGTCGACGACGACGGCTGCTCGAACAGCTGCGTCGGCGCCTCCTGCGGCGACGGCGTGAAGCAGCCCGGTGAGGCCTGCGACGACGGCAACGGCAGCAACACCGACGCCTGCCTGAGCGACTGCAAGAACGCCTCCTGCGGCGACGGTCACGTGCAGGCCGGCGTGGAGGAGTGCGACGACGCCAACGGCATGGCGGGCGACGGCTGCGCGCCGGACTGCACGCTCGAGAGCACCGGCGAGGGCGGCGGCGGCGAGGGCGGCCAGGGCGAAGGCGCCGGCGCAGGCGTCGGCGGGCAGGGCGAAGGCGGGCAGGGCGAAGGCGCCGGCGGCCCGAGCGGCAGCGGCGGCGGAGACGGCGACGGCGACGGCGACGGCGCGGCCGACGAGGGCGGCTGCGGCTGCAGGACGGCCGGTGCGCCGAGCCGTGGTCCGGCGGGCGCGCTCGCGCTGCTCGGGCTCGCGGCGCTCCTCGCGCGCCGTCGACGCGCAGCCTGAAGCGGCCTGGCGGCGAGCTCGACGCACGCGGAGGCGGCCTCCTCGGAGGTCGCCTCTCTGCGTCTACGCCGATCGCTCCGAGCGTGGGATGCTCGAGCGTGGGCCTCGCGGGCCCGCGAGGCGCCGACGATGCCCAAGCCAGTGTGGATCGCCCTGCCGCTCGTGCTCTACCTGGGCTACGCGCTCGTGCGCGCCGGCCTGCGGCGCCCTCTCCCGCGGAGGGCGCTGCACGTACACACGAGCCTGCTGCTCGCGGGCTACTTCTTCGCGACCGCCGGCGCGGGTGTGTTCTGGGTCGCGAACCAGCAGCTCCCTGCTTTCGACCTGCACTACCTGCTCGGCTATCTGACCGCCGCGCTGGTGCTCCTGCACCTCACGCTCAGCGCGCCGAGCGTGCTCGCATACCTGCGCGGGCCTCGGCGCGAGGCGCGTGAGCCGCGCGCGCCCCGGGGGCCGTCACGCGCCTGGCCCGGCCTCGCCGCCGCGGCGCTGCTCGGGGGGCTGGGGTTCTTGCTCGGCGTGAGGCATGGATCGACGACCTTCTCGATGCCACCCTCCACCGACGCTCGCTCACTCGACGCGATCGAGCGCTTCCACGCGTGGTCGTCGCACGGGCGCGCGAGCCTCGCGGCGCGGGCCCCCTCGCTCGATCCGATCGAACCGAAGCCCTTCCTCGAGCGCGCCGGTCCGACGACCGCGCTCCCCGCGCCGGCGATCACTCCGGATGGTGGCGTCGAGCCGAGCTCGCCCTCCGTCTGGGCGGCGCTGCTCCACGCGGGCGTCGGCATCACCGAGCGCCGCGGCGGGATCGCGCTGCGCGCCGCCGCGTCGAGCGGCGCGCTCTTCCCCACGGAGCTCTACCTCGTCGGCGGCGTCGAGGGCGGCGCACACCATTACGCGCCCGAACGCCACGCGCTCGTTCGCGTCGCCGAACCTCCGGTCGGGCCGAACGAGCTCGGCCTCGGCGCGGCGGACGCCGGCGCCGCGTCCTACGTGGTGCTCACGAGCGTCTTCGCGCGCTCCGGGCGCAAGTACCGCGACCGCGCTTACCGCTACGTCGCAGCCGACGCCGGGCACGTGCTCGCGAACCTGCTCGAGGTGGCGCCTGAGCTCGGCCTCGAGGCGCGCGCCGTCCACCATTTCGACGAGGCTCGGATCGCTGCCACGCTGGGCATCGACGAGGCCGAGCAGGGTGTGCTCGCGATGTACGCGTTCGATCGCCCCGGGCTCGCGCCGCGCGGCGCGCCGCCCGTCGCCCACCTCTACGCTCCAGCGGCTTCCTCGCAGCCCGCCACCTCGCTCGGCGCCACGGCCTTCGCACACCTCGCGACCTCGCTCCGCTACGTCGGCCCGCCCCCAGCCGCGAGCGCGCAGCCCCCGGCGCCGCCGTCTCCCGCGCAGGTCGCGCCCCTCAGGCCCAGCCCCTCGGCCCTCGCTCTCATCCAGCGGCGCAGGAGCCACCGCAGCTTCGCCGGCGCGCCGGTGCCAGCCTCGACGCTCTCGTCGCTGCTCGACGCAGCGCTCGATCGCCCACCCGAGCTGAGCCGTGCGCTCGCGAGCTTCGTGCTCGTCTCCCGCGTCGAGGCGCTGCGCCCCGGCAGCTACCGCCGTGACGCGCGCGGCGCGCCGCTCGAGCCGATGCTCGATGGAGACGTCGTCGCGCGCGCAGGCGCAGCCGCGCTCGGCCAGGAGGTGATCGCGCGGGCGCCGGTCGTCGTGCTGCTCGCGATCGATCGCGAGGTGCTGCGCCTCGAGGGTCCACGCGGCTACCGACAGGCGCTGCTCGAGGCGGGCATCCTCGGCGGCAGGCTCTACCTCGAGGCCGAGAGACGCGGGCTCGGCGCGTGCACCGTGGGGGCCTTCCTCGACGAGGAGTTCGCCGAGGCGGTCGGCCTCGATCCGAGCCGATGGTGGGTCGTGCAGCTCTCCGCGCTCGGCTTGCGCGCCGATTGACGAGCGCGCTGGTCCGCCCTCTCAGCGCTTCTGGATCGTGCCCACGCCCGGCACGACGACCGTGCCGTCCTTCTTCACCTCGACGCCGCCAGCCTTCACGCCCGTCGCGTCGACCGTCGCGCCGCCGGTCTTCACGCCGTCCTTCGTGACCTCGGCGCCGCCGGCCTTCACGCCGTCCTTCGTGATCTCGGCGCCGCCGGCCTTCACGCTGCCGGGAGCGATCTCGACACTCCCGGCATTCGCAGCTGCGTCCCCGGCCGCCGGGCTGGCCGACGCCGAAGCGCTGGTCGCTCTTGCGGCGGACTGCTCGGGGTCGTCCTTCGACCCCTTCTTCTTGCTCTCGGCGCCGAGCTTCTCAGGCTCGGCCGACTCCGACTCGTCACTGGGCTTCGAGCAGCCCAAGGTCGACACCACCAATGCGAGAGAGATGAGGAGCTTCGAGATCATGGTGGCGGCGATCCTACGAGTCCGCCGCACGCTGATCCAGCCGCGAACCCGCACTCGGAGACAGCCGAAGACGCTCGCCGCGAGAGCAACGAGAGGGGAGCAAGCAGGCGCAATCCCTGCGCAGTAGTATCCGGCGCATGAGCGCGCCCCTCGATCCCATCGACGCCGATCTCTCGTCGAAGCGCGTCATCGTCACCGGCGCGACGGCCGGCATCGGCAGGGAGGCCGCCTGGGGGCTCGCGAAGCTCGGCGCCGAGCTCGTGCTCGTGGGCCGCAACGCGGCGAAGCTCGAGGCCACGCGCGACGAGCTCGTGGCCCGCGGCGCGGCGCGCGACAAGCTCGCGACCGCGATGGCTGAGCTCTCGAGCGTCTCCGACGTGCACCGGCTCGCCGACGAGCTCTGCGAGCGCTTCGATCGCGTCGACGCGCTCCTGAACAACGCCGGCTGCTACCCCGACGCGCGGCGCATCACAGCCGAGGGCTTCGAAGAGGCCTGGGCCACCAACGTGCTCGCCTACGAGGTGCTCACGACGCGCCTCGTCGACCGACTCGCCGAAGCGCGCGGGCGCATCGTCTTGGTCGCTTCGACCAAAGCCGGGCAGCTCGACATGGACGATCTCGACTTCAGCCGGCGACGCTTCGGTGGCGTCGCCGCCTACGAGCAGAGCAAGCAGGCGAACCGCATGCTCGCGTGGGCCTGGCAGCGAAGGCTGGCCGGGCGCGACGTCACGATCAACGTCGCGCACCCGGGCGGCGTGGCGACCAACATCGCGAACCGGCAGAAGGGACTCTGGGGCGCGATCGTGCGCCTCGCCTTCAAGACGCAGCGCACCCCCGAGATGGGCGCCGATACGCTCGTGTGGCTGGTCGCGAGCCCCGAGCTCGAGGGCGAGAGCGGCGGCTTCTACAAGGATCGGCGCGCGATCCCGTGCAAGTGGCGGGGCGAGGTCGCCGCGCAAGAGACCCTCTGGCAGCGCTGCCAAGAGCAGATCGCGCGGCGCTGACGGCGTGCTAAGGCACCGGCGGCCCCGTCATGTCGTCGTCCACGCAGCCCAGCTTCGCCTCGCTCTTCACCGGGCGGCCGGTCATCCTCGCCCCGATGGAAGACGTCTCCGACGTCGTCTTCCGCCGGCTCTGCCGCAAGTACGGCGCCGATCTCTGCGTCACCGAGTTCGTGAACGCCGAGGGCCTGCTCCGCGGCTGCCGCAACGCGAAGCGCAAGATCACCCTCTCGGCAGACGACCGCCCCACGGCGATCCAGATCTACGGCTCCGACCCGGAGCGCCTCGCCGAGGCCGCGCGCGTCGCCGAGGAGGCCCAGCCCGCTTTCGTCGACGTCAACTGCGGCTGCTGGGTGCCGAAGATCGCCGGGCGCGGGGCGGGCGCGGGCTGGCTGCGCAAGCCCGAGGCGATGGTCGCCATGGCGACCCTGCTCGCGAAGACGATCTCGCTCCCGCTCACGGTGAAGACGCGCATCGGCTACGGGCCCGAGAACGAGATGCCCATCGTCGATCTGGCGCGCAGGCTCGAAGACGCGGGCGTGCGCGCGCTCACGATCCACTGCCGCACCGCGCAGATGGGCCACTCGGGCAGCGCCGACTGGAGCTGGGCGCGCAAGGCCAAGGAGGCCGTCTCCATCCCGGTCGTCGTCAACGGCGACATCAAGACGGCCGACGACGCGCGCCGCGCCTTCGAGGAGACCGGCTGCGACGGCGCGATGATCGGCCGCGCGGCGATCGATCACCCCTGGGTCTTCCGCGAGGCGCGCACCCTGCTCGACACCGGCGTGGAGCCGACGCTGCCCACCCCCGCCGACAGGTTCGCGCTCTGCCGCGAGCACCTCGTCGCCAACGTCGAGGCCCGAGGAGAGCAGCACGGCGTGCGCGTCACGCGCCGCCACCTCACGGGCTACCTGCGTGGCCTGCCCGGCGCCTCGGCGATCCGCAAGCGCCTGCTCTTCACCGACTCGCTCGCCGAGTGCCTCGCGATCCTCGAGGAAGAGGGCGAGCGCCTCGCGGCCTAGCGCGGCGGCGCCTGTGCGAAGAGGTGGGCGCTCTCGCTCCCGAGAGCGCACACTCTCGTAGACGAGAGCCGAAGACGCGGCGCGGGGTCGACGTTAGGTCAGCGCGCGCCTCGTCGGAGCCGCACACATTGCGCTGACGCCTCCGCCTCGGATCTGGGACGATCGTGGTCGATGCGCTACCTCGTCCTTCCCGTGTGGAGCCGCAGCGCGCTCTTGCTGTTCGGCGTCTTCGGCGCGGCCCTGCTCGGCGCCTCGAGCTGCGGCGACGACGGCTCGAGCAGCGGCGCAGGCGCGTCGAGCGCGGGAGGCTCGGGCTCGGGCGGCGAAGGCGGGGAGCTCGTCTTGCCCGACCCGCTCGGGCCGATCGCGCCGGTGAGCCCCACCAGCACCGATCGCTTCGAGACCTCGCGTGCCTGCAACCAATGCCACTACGCGGGCAGCTCGAGCGCCATGAAGGATCCGGTGAGCGGCGAGGATCTCTCGCCCGGCTACCAGTGGCAGAGCTCGATGATGGCCTTCGCGGCGCGCGACCCCTACTACCTCGCCGTCGTGAGCGAGGAGCTCGCGCTCGCGGGCGACGCACGCGCAGAGGTGGAGGCCATGTGCATCCGCTGCCACGCGCCCGCCGGCTCCGAGGAGGCCCGAGCCCGCGGCGAACACCTCTCCCTCGACGAGCTGCTCAGCGGCAGCTCCGACGCCGCGAACCTCGGCCGCGACGGCGTCGCCTGCGCGCTCTGCCACCAGATCGAAGACGAGGCGCTCGGCACCGCGGCGAGCTTCTCGGGTGGCTTCTCGGTCGGCTACGACCGGCGTGTGTATGGGCCACACACCGGACCGAATACGCAGCCGATGGAGTTCTTCCTCGATTACACACCCGCGTATTCGGCGCACATCGTCGAGAGCAGCCTCTGCGCCACCTGCCACACGGTCGTCACGCCGATCACCGGCGCCGACGGCAGCAAACTCGGCGACTTCGTCGAGCAGGCGCCGTTTCTCGAGTGGGAGAACTCCTCGCACGTCGGCTCCAAACCCTGCAGCACCTGCCACCTGCCCTCGACCGACTCGGCCGGCGACTCGATCAGCACGCCGATCGCGACCTACCCGGCCGATCTCGCGCCGCGCAATCGTTATGGCGTGCACTCCTTCGTGGGCGCCAACGCCTACATGCTGTCGATCCTCGGCGACAACCTCGCGTGGACGGGCTCGGAGATCCCCGAGGAGGAGCTCTACGCGGCCTCCGAGCGCAGCAAGGCGCACCTCGCGACGGCCGCGCGCCTCGAGATCGCCGCGCCGACGGTCCAGGGCGGCGAGCTCGTCGTGCCGATCACCGTCTACAACCAGACGGGCCACAAACTGCCCACCGGCTACCCAGGGCGCAGGCTCTGGATCCACCTGCGCGCGCTCGGCGCGGGCGACGCCGTCGTCTACGAGAGCGGCCGATGGAGCACCGACGGTCGCATCCTCGGCGGCGACGGCGAGTCCATCGACGGCGTCGGCACGCTCTTGCCGCACCTCGACGAGGTCGCGCCGGGCGAGGTGCAGGTCTGGGAGTCCGTGCCGGGCGATCTCGCCGGCAAGCCGACGCACCGCCCGCTCGCGGCCGCGAGCTACCTCAAGGACGATCGCATCCTGCCGTCCGGCTGGTCCGAAGGCGGCCCCTGGGCCTCGTGGACCAAGCCTCGAGGCACGAGCGGCGACGCGAGCTTCGTCGCCGGCAGCGATCGCGTGAGCTACCGCGTGCCGAACGCCGCTCAGGTCCAGCGCGTCGAAGCGAGGCTCGTCTACCAGACGCTGCCGCCCGCCGCCTTCGACCACCTCGCGCGGGTGCCCACGCCCGCCGCGGTGCGCTTCTCCCAGATGGTGAAGGCGCGTCCGTCCGAGGTCTACGTGGTGGCGACGGCCGAGCGCGGGCTCTGAGCCGCCGAGGTTCTCGGATGCGCCGGCGCGAGCTACGCTGCCACGCATGAGCGAGACCCAAGTCGTCGTCACCACGAACCACGGAAGCTTCACCATCGCGCTCGACGCCGCGCGCGCACCCAAGACCGTCGCGAACTTCCTCGCGTACGTGGACAGCGGCCACTACGACGGCACGATCTTCCACCGCGTCATCGACGGCTTCATGGTGCAGGGCGGAGGCTACGACGGCGCCTACGAGAAGCGCCCCACGCGCGCGCCGGTCGAGAACGAGGCCGACAACGGCCTCAAGAACGTGATCGGCACCGTGGCGATGGCGCGCACCAGCGATCCGCACTCGGCCACGGCGCAGTTCTTCGTCAACGTCGGCGACAACGCCTTCCTCGATCACACCGCGAAGAACGATCGCGGCTGGGGCTACGCGGTCTTCGGCAAGGTCACGGCGGGCATGGAGGTCGTGAACCGCATCAAGGGCCTGCGCACCGGCTCCGGCGGCCCCTTCCAGAAGGACGCGCCGCTCGAGCTCGTCACCATCGAGTCGGTGAAGCGCGCGTGAGGCCCCGGATGCGCACGCTCATCGGCACCGCCGCGTTCTTCGTCGGCCTCGCCGCCGCAGCGAGCGCATCCGCTTCACCCACGCTCGAGCCCTCGCGGCTCGCGCACTACGTCGACCGGGGCCAGCGGGTCGACGTCGAGCGCCTCGGCCCCGCCGAGCGTGACGCCTTCGGCGAGGAGCTCGTGCCGGTCGCGCTGCGCTACGCCGACGGCCGTCACGCGACCGCGCACGTCGATCGCAGCGCCATCGTGCAGCTCGAGCCGGGCGCGGGCGTCGAGGCGCTCGAGGCGCTCGGCCTGCGCCCGGTGCGCGCGCTCATGCCGTCGATCGGGCTGTGGTTGGTGGAAGAGGGGTTGGTCGAAGAGGGGCCGGACGCGGCTGAGCGCGACGGCCTCGCGCTCGCCGAGCGCCTCTCGAGCGACGCCGCGCGTGCGCGTGGCGTGCGCGCGGCCTCGCCGAACCTCTACCTCGCGCGGCGTCGCTTCCAGGACCCACCCGCGCCCTACACGCCGAACGATCCTCGTTTCGCTGGGCAGTGGTACTTCGACAACCTCGGCATGACCGAGGCCTGGGGCTATACGCGCGGCTCCGCGACCACCTCGATCGTCGTCGTCGACACCGGCTGCGACATGACGCACCCGGACCTGGTCGACAAGCTCGACGGTGGGCGCGACGTGGTCGACGGCGACGACGACCCGAGCTACCTCGCGAGCGATCAAGGCGCGGCGCACGGCACGCAATGCGCGGGCATCGTCGGCGCGTCGACCGACAACGACGAGGGCATCGCGGGCGGCTGCCCCGAGTGCCGCGTGCGCTGCGTGCGCATGCTCTCCGACGCACCCACGCCGCTCTCTGCCGACGTGCAGGCCTTCCAGTACGCGCTCGAGACCGAGGCCTCGGTCGTCTCGAACAGCTGGGGCTTCGTGCAGGCGATCCCGGTGCCGAGCGCGCTCGAGAGCGCGATCGTGGAGGTCGCCACCAACGGGCGCGGCGGCAAAGGCGCGATGGTGCTCTTCGCGGCGGGCAACGACGATCGCGAGATCGGCGACGACGAGCTGCAGGCGGTCGAGGGCGTGATCTGCGTCGGCGCGGTGAACAACTTCGACGACTCGACGCCCTTCACGAACCGAGGGCGCTCGCTCGATGTCGTCGCGCCCACGGGCACGCTCACGACCGATATCCAGGGCCCGGGCGGCGACGACCCGAGCGACTATACGAGCCTCTTCGGCGGCACCTCCTCGGCCTGCCCCGTCGCCGCCGGCGTCGCCGGCCTGCTCGTGAGCGCAGCCCCCGAGAAGACGGGGGCCGAGCTGTCGCAGATCCTCATCGAGACCACGCGCCCCGCGCCCTACGCCGAGCCCGACGCCCAGGGCCACGACCTCGTCTATGGCTATGGCATCATCCAGCCCGCCGAGGCGCTGCGCGTCGCGCTCGGGCTCTCCGGCGGAGGCGGCGCCGGGGGCGGCGGCAGCGACGACGGCGACGGCATCGTCGACGAAGGAGGTTGCGGCTGCATGCTTCCGGGGCGAGGCGCAGCCACGGGTCGCCACGCCGGCGTGCTCGCCCTCGTCGCGGTCTGCGCCATCGCGCGCCGCCGCCGGCGCTGAGCCCGTGCCGAATCCTGGAAGAAGTACGTCGTGGTACCCAATGAAGTGACAGAAGGATGACCCAATTGACCCTGGATTCAGCAGAGCGAACAGCGCCCTCGAGAACCTCTCGCCATGCCCTAGCGTTCGCATCGCTGCTCGCCGTCGTCGTCGTGGCGTTCCCTCCCTGGGAAGTCGCGGGGGCGGGTTCAGCTGCGCCCGGCAAGAAAGGGGGCGAGGCCTGCGAGCATAACGGCGAGTGCCAGACCGGCGTGTGCGAAGGAGGACGCTGCCACGCCTGCCCAAGCTCCGAGAACTGCCCCCCTCCCGGAAACTGTTCCGAGGACACGCACGCCACGCTGCATGCCGAGACGGATCGAGCATGCAAGGAGAGCGGCAAACTCTCATGCAAGGACGTCGCGAAGCTCGACGCGAAAGACGCCGACTGTACTGAGCTCGAGCAGCGCCGGGGAAGGGCGAAAGCCTGCGCAGACGCGCGATGGGCCGAGATGGATACCTGTTTCCGACCACCGAATAGCGAACGTGGGGGCGACGAGAAGCATCGAGCGGAGCACGAGAGGATTGCCGAGGTCCATGCAGACTGCACAGGGCTCGTGGAGCACAAGCTGAAGCACGACATCTGCTCGAGCTGCACCGACTACAAGGAACGCCTTGACGCAGTCGGCGCAGCTTGGAAGAAACCCGACAAGTGCGACGAAAAGAAGGAGGAGACAAAGGCGGACTGTAAGTCGATGGCCGAAAAGATCTCGAACGCGGGGGCCATCAAGTCCGCACTCGACAAATTTCGCGTGTGCTTCAACGGCCAACTGAGCGAACCTCGGCTTGAGCGGTACCGCAAGGCCAGCCAGAACGAATCCCACTGCCGTGATGTCCTCGACTACAAGCAAGGCAAGAAGCTGTGTCGATAGGCGATGAATACGGCGACATGCCGGGTGGCATGGTCGAAGTCACCTGGGACGAAGCCCGTGCTGCTGCGGTTCGGCACATGATTCTGGAGGCGTTTCCGAATACGTCGCCGGCGCAGGATCCGGCCACACTCGTGTACGACGTTCGTTATCCTGAGCCGCAGGCCATCGCGAAGATGGCCTCGGGGCGCAGCTGGCGAGAGTGGACGCTCCAGGAGCTCGCGTCGAACCGGTCGATGAGCAACTGGGTCACCGACGAAGGATTCGTCGTGGTTCTGCCGGCTTTCCTCTATGCGGCGCTGGAGAGTGACGACGTGAAACCTGAGGCCGGCTGGGTTCGCGAATCGACCTACCTCGACCTCTCGCCACTCACGCCAGGTGCGCGCACGGCACTCGAACGGCGCAGCCAGCTATTCGACGTGCCCCAGCTCGAGGCCATCTGCGCGTGGCTCCAGATGGAGAACAACGGCGAGACGCCCGAAGACCTCGCGTTCTGGTCGTCCGCGTTGGAGCGAGCGAAGGCGCTACCGTAGCTTCGCGCGCCGGCTCCGCCGCTGGAACCGCGCGGCGACGAGCGCCGCTGCGAGCCCGACGCCCAACGCAAACCGGTCCTCGTCGGTGGAGCCGCCCGCGGTGCCAGCGCTGCCGCCGACCGCCCGGCAGCCGCAGCCGCCGTCGTCTTCACCGTCGATCGCGTCGCCGCCACCCGCGCCCGCGCCGCCCGCACCACCACCACCCGCGCCGACCCCACCGCCGAGGCTCGCCACGCAGGCCTCGACCTCCTCGGGCGTGCCCGCGCAGAGGCCGGGGCGCTTCGATTGCCCGCCCGTGGCGGCGTTGACCACGTAGACGACGAGCCGGTCTGCCGAAGCGGTGTCGATCGTCGCGCGCTCGTTGGTCGCGTCGACCGGCCCTCCGACCTCGGCGCCCGTCTGCGTCGCCAGGAGCAGCGTCAGCCCCTCGAGCGAGGCGGGGTCGCCGTTCTCGGGCACGAGCGCGGCCGTCATCGCCGCGCGCCCCGAGGGCGCGAGCCCGAAATAGTGCGACGAGGCGTGGTAGACGCGCAGTCGCGCGTTCTCGTAGGGCGCGCCGACGTCGTCGATGCGCACCCGCGGGTAGACCTGACCGCGCGCGTAGGCCTTCGTCGGGTCGGCGTATTGCGCGGTGTAGAGGTTCCACGTCGCGAACTCGACGATGGCCTCGGCGAAGGTCGCGCCGCTCCGTGCGCCGAGCACGGCGTCGAGGCGCTCGAGCCACTTCGGATCCGCGACGCCGCCCGCGCCGTTCTCCGCCGCTTCCCACAGCGCGCGCACCGTGCCGTCGCCGTGCGCCTCCTCGAGGTACTGGAAGAAGATCGCGCTGCCATAGCTGAATGGGTCGACCGGTCCAGGCAGCGGCGTATCGAGCGGCTGATCGGGGTTGCTCAGGTAGCCGCTCACGAAATACTCGAAGTCGTTGAGCGTCGGGTCGAAGGCTTCGGTGGCCCAGACCGCCGTGCCTTCGGCGAACACGCCGCCTTGGCCGATGTCGTAGGCGGCCTGCACCGCGTGGAAGAACTCGTGGCTCGCGAGGATGCGGTTCGCGATCGACGTCGAGGGGTAGCCATAACCCGCGTAGTCGTTCTCCTGGATCATGTATCCGAAGCAGCGATCGCCGTTCTCGGAGAGGCAGCCGTCGTTGCGGTAGTTGCCGTCGCCCACGCCGTTGAAGTCGACGAGGTAGACGTCGAAGCGATCGTCGCCGCCGTTGGGGCTCGCGGCGGCATCGGAGATCGGCGCGCGGAAGCCGAGCTCGCCCTCGTAGTAGGCGAGCACCTCGTCGTAGATCGTCCCAACCTCTTCGACGAAGTCCGGCACGCCCGAAGCGTCGGCGTCGGCCGAGGGCACCGCGTTGCGACCCGCGCGGGTGTAGTGCACGGCGAAGCGACCACCGGGTGAGGCGTGCCGCTCGACGACGTCCTCCGGGTCGAAGCGGAACTGCAGCCCGCTGTTCGGGGAGTCGGGGCGCACGAGCAGCGCGGCGCCGGGGCCGTGCTCGTGGCCCGGCTCGCCGATCTCTCCCGCCGGCAGCTCGCCCTCGATCGCACAGGCCGCGAGCGAGAGAGCGCTCGCGAGCGCCGCACCGACGGCGCCGAACCAGCGCGACCGGAGCCGCGAGCGCGCGCTCACAGGTACGACCAGCGCAGGCTGAAGTTCGCCGAGCCGCTGTTGCTCGCGGGCACGCTGGCCTGGGTCTGGCACTGCTCCTGCGCCGCGGCGCTGTAGAAGCTGTCGACGATGAGCTTGAGCTTGCGACCGTCGGCCGTCTGCACGACGAAGACGTTGCCCGTCATCTGCACGCAGCCGGGGTAGGTCCAGTAGCTCGAGAGCGCGGTCGCGGGCGATCCGGGCAGGCCGGTGCCGTCGGCGATGATCTCGCAGCTGTCGGGCGGGGTGAAATACTCGTCGGTGCGCAGCGTGAGGTCGTCGGGTGCGCTCGTGAGCGCCTCGTAGCCCTCCGAGCCGGGCACACGCGCGGCCGTCACGCAGGAGGGGCCCGAGTTGCCGCTGTTGATGCGCACGACGTAGCGCCGGAAGGCGATGTCCCAATCCATCGACACGAGCGCTTCTTCGTCGCTGAGCTCGACCTTCACGAGGCCCTGATCGGTGAAGCGCGCGTAGACGTAGGAGTGCGGGTCTTCGGTGAACGCGCCACCGGCGGTCGCGTCGACGGTCGAGATCCAGCCCGCGCCGTCGGCCGTGTTGCCCACCAGGCCGGGCGCGCGGTCGTTCTGCAGGTTCATCAGCAGCACGACCTGGTCTTCGCAGACCACGTCGGAAGGATCGGTGCACACCGGCTGGACGGTCGCGCCGCCTCCCTGGCCGCCACCACCCGTGCCGCCGCCTCCCGAACCGCCGGTGTCGTCGCCGCAAGCGACGAGCGCGAGAGAGAGGAGCGAAGCGGAGAGGAGCAGTGAAGCCGAGGGTCGCATGGGCACGCAGTGTACCGCGCCGAGCGCAGCCGTGGCGCGCGCGAAGCTGCACCGAACGGCGAGAACCCGCCTGGACGTCTTTACGTCCGGCCCGAGAGGAGCGAACCTGAGCGGCGATGAGTGGTCCCACCTTCCGGCCTCCGCCGAGCGGCGTAGAGACGCAGCTGGTCGAGGTCGAGCCGTTGACGGCGCGCCGAAACGGCATCCTCACGATCGCGAGCGGCCTCGAGGCCGGCAAGCTCCTGCGCCTGCCCACCGAAGAGACCGTGATGCTCGGCCGCTCTCCGGAGTGCACCTTCGCCTTCGACGACGCGAGCCTCTCGCGGGTACACGCGCGCGTGATGCGCGTCGGCGCGGAGTACTTCCTGCGCGACGAGGGCTCCCGCAACGGGACCTTCGTGAACAACATCAAGCTCGAGCGGCCCCAGGCGCTGCGCAACGGCGACCGCATCCAGCTCGGCCTGAGCACGCTGCTGCGCTTCTCGCTGGCCGACGCCGAAGAAGAGGCCGCGCTGCGCAAGGTCTACGAAGCGGCGATCCTCGACGGCCTCACGGGCATCTACAACCGCAAGTACTTCGAGGACCGCATCGTCACCGAGCTGTCCCACGCGCAGCGCCACGGCACGCCGCTCGCGGTGGTCATCAGCGACGTCGATCACTTCAAGAAGGTCAACGACACCTACGGCCACCTCGCCGGCGACGCCGTGCTCGTGCGCGTCGCCGCGCTCCTCAAGGAGACGGTGCGCCCCGAAGACGTGCTCGCGCGCTACGGCGGTGAGGAGTTCGTGATCCTCCTGCGCGGCGCCACCAGCCAAGACGCGCTCGCGCTCGCCGAACGCGTCCGCGCGAACATCGAGGGCGCGACGATCCTCTTCGACGGCACGCCGATCCGCATCACCTCCAGCGGAGGCGTCGCCTCCACGGCCGACCCCGGGCAAGCCGCCGAGCGCGCGGCGCTCCTGCACGCCGCCGACTCGCGCCTCTACCAGGCCAAGCAGAGCGGCCGGAACCGCGTGATCGGCCCCTGAAGCCTGCACGGGGCGCGCAGGCCTCACGCGCGCCCGTGCATGCCCCGCCGAGGGCGCTACGCTCGCGGCGTGCCCCTCACGCCCGACGCCAGCGCGCGCATCCTCGAGTCCGCGCTCGTCTCGCCGCCGGCCAAGCTCACCGTCGCCGACGCCGCCGCCGCGAGTGGGCTCTCGCTCGCCGAGGCCGAGCGCGGACTGCACGCCCTCGTCGCCGAGTACCGCGGTCACCTCGAGGCCACCGAGTCGGGCGAGCTGCTCTTCGGCTTCCCACACGGCTTCTCGAAGCCCTGGGAGCGAAAGGAGGGGCTCGCGCGCTTCATGGCCTCGGTGGGCCGAGCCCTCGGTGGCGCCGCGCGCTTCGTCGTGCGCGCCTGGGTGGCCATCGTGCTGGTGGGCTACGTCGTCATCTTCCTCGCGATGATGCTCGGGCTCTTCTTCGCGCGCTCCTCGTCGTCGTCGTCGAGCGACCGAGGTGACTCGCGCGGGGGCTCGCTCTTCCCCTACTTCCTGTTCCGCCTGCTCGCCGACGCCTTCTTCTTCAGCTACCACCCACTCTGGCGCACCGACCACGAGCGCCCTCGTCGCTGGGCCGGTACGGGTCGGTCGCGCCGCGACGAAGGCCCTCCCTTCTACGAGCGCGTCGACCGCTTCTTCTTCGGTCCACCCGCGCCCGCGATCGACCCCGAGGCCGCGAAGAAGGCCGTGCTCGCGGAGATCCGCGCCAAGAAGGGCCGCATCGGGCTCGGCGACGTGCTGCGCGTCACGGGGCTCTCGCGCGCCGAGGTCGACCCGCTGCTCTCGCGCCTGCTCGTCGACTACGACGGCGAGGTCGAGGTCTCCGACGAGGGCGGCATCTTCTATCGGTTCCCCGACCTCCGTAAGACCGCCGACCTGCGCGCGCAGGCGAGCGGCGCGAGGCCCATCTGGGAGCGGCGCGTCGAGCTCCCACCGATCACGGGCAACCCCGTGGGCAGCAACCTGCTCATCGGCGCGCTCAACGCCTTCAACCTCATCGCCTCGCTCTTCGTCGTCTCGAACGGCCTCACGCTCGAGCGCATGTGGGCGATGTTCCAGGGTGTGCCGGCGATCGATCTGCCGCCTCCGGGCACGCCGCTCGCGCTCGGCCTCGTGCCGCTCGTCTTCTCGCTCTTGCTCTTCGCGCTGCCGCTCGGAAGGCTGCTCTTGCGCCCGCTGCGCAAGCGGCGCGTCGATCGCGAGAACGGCCGCCGCGCCGTGCTGCAAGCGGTGCTCGAGGCGGCGCCCTCGGGTGGCGTCGCCGAGGCCGAGATCCAGCGCCGCTACCGCGTCGCGAGCGGCTCGGATCCCGAGCCGAAGGCCCTGCGCAGGGAGCTCGTCGCGCTCGGGGGCGATATCGACCTCGAGTCGGGCGCGAGCGAGCTGCGCTATCGCTTCCGCGATCTGGAGCTCGAGGCGCGCGCCGTCGAGGCCGAGCGCGAGGCCGCGGCCGACCAGGAGGCCCAGGTCGGCAAGGTCGTCTTCTCCTCGGCGGATTGAGCCGCAGCGGGGCGGGGCTGAACGCGCGCGAAGCTGCCCGCGCGACCCGGCCGGGGATAGTCTCGCGGCATGCGCTCGCCTCGTGCCGCAGCCCTCCACCTCCTTCTCCTCGCGCTCTTCGCCTTCGCGCTGAGCGCCTGCGGGCGCTCGCAGGTGGAGCCCTTCGGCCAAGGCGGCTCGAGCGGCAACTGCGGCCCGGAGAACTGCACCGGCTGCTGCTACGAGGGCCAGTGCGTGCCGGGCCGCACCGACGCCGCCTGCGGCAGCGAAGGTGAGGCCTGCACGGCTTGCGACGAAGGCACACGCTGCGACGCCGAGCTCCGCGAGTGCGTCGAGGGCTGCGCCTGCGGCGACGGCCTCTGCGACGCCGCGTGCGGCGAGAGCGTGCAGACCTGCGCCGAGGACTGCGCGAACTGCGTCGATGCCTTCTGCGGCGACGGGAGCTGCAGCTTCGCCTGCGGCGAGAACCAAGAGAGCTGCCCGATCGACTGCGCCACCGACTGCACGAGCTCGTTCTGTGGCGACGGGTTCTGTCGCGAGGAGTGCTTCGAGAACGCCTTCGACTGCCCGCAGGACTGCGGCGGCTGCATCGACACCTTCTGCGGCGACGGCCTCTGTCAGCCGCAGTGCGGCGAGAGCCAGGGCACCTGCCCCTTCGACTGCGGGCCGCCTTGCGTCTGCGGCAACGGCACCTGCCAGCCACAGTGCGGCGAGAGCGCCGCGACCTGTCCCGACGACTGCAACCCCTGCCTCTGCGGCAACGGCCTCTGCCAGCCACAGTGCGGCGAGAGCGAAGCGAGCTGCGCGATCGACTGCGCGGGGCCTTGCTTCTGCGGCAATGGTCAGTGCCAGCCACAGTGCGGCGAGAACCAGGGCAATTGCGCGCAGGACTGCGGCGCGGCCTGCTTCTGCGGCAATGGCCAGTGCCAGCCACAGTGCGGAGAGAACCAGAACGTCTGCCCGCAGGACTGCCTCCAGCCCTGCGTCTGCGGCAATGGTCAGTGCCAGCCGCAGTGCGGCGAGTCGAGCCAGAGCTGCCCGCAAGACTGCGGCCAGGCCTGCCTCTGCGGCGACGGCCTCTGCCAGCCGGCCTGCGGCGAGTCGAGCCAGAGCTGCCCGCAGGACTGTGGCTTCCAGTGCCTCTGCGGCGACGGCCTCTGCGCGCCCGAGTGCAACGAGACCGCGGCGACCTGCCCGGGCGACTGCGGCCAGCCCTGCTTCTGCGGCAACGGCCTCTGCCAACCCCAGTGCGGGGAGAACGCGCAGACCTGCGCCAGCGACTGCGGCTCGGCCTGCGTCTGCGGCAACGGCGCCTGCCAGCCCCAGTGCGGCGAGACCGCCCAGAGCTGCCCCAGCGACTGCGGTGCGGCCTGCATCTGCGGCAACGGGAGCTGCCAGCCCCAGTGCGGAGAGACGAGCTCCACCTGCCCGAGCGACTGCGGTCAGCCCTGCGTCTGCGGCAATGCGCAGTGCCAGGCCCAGTGCGGAGAGACGACCCAGAGCTGCCCCCAGGACTGCTTCGTCGACTGCCTCTGCGGCAACGGCGCCTGCCAGCCCCAGTGCGGCGAGACCGGCACCACCTGCCCGCAGGACTGCGGCCAGGCCTGCCAGTGCGGCAACGGCGTCTGCCAGCCCCAGTGCGGCGAGAGCGCCGCGAGCTGCAACCAGGACTGCGGCCAGGCCTGCCAATGCGGCAACGGAAGCTGCCAGCCCGAGTGCGGCGAGAGCTTCATCTCCTGCCCGGGCGACTGCGCCGTCGCCTGCCAATGCGGCAACCTCGCCTGCGAGCCGCAGTGCGGCGAGACGACCGCGAGCTGCCCCTCGGACTGCTTCCAGTGCGTCTGCGGCGACGGCCAGTGCAGGCCCCAGTGCGGTGAGACGGCCTCGAGCTGCGCCCAGGACTGCTTGGGGTGCCAGTGCGGCGACGGCCTCTGCGACCCCGCCTGCGGAGAGAACGTCACGAGCTGCGGCCAGGACTGCGCGACGAGCTGCCAGTGCGGTGACTTCTTCTGCGATCCGGCCTGCGGCGAGGACACGACGAGCTGCCCGAACGACTGCTTCTCGTCCTGCCAGTGCGGCGACTTCTTCTGCGACCCCTTCTGCGGCGAGACGATCGACACCTGCGCCTTCGACTGCCAGTTCGCCTGCACCTGCGGCGACTTCTTCTGCGACCCCTCCTGCGGCGAGGATCCGTTCAGCTGCTCCTTCGACTGCGGCAGCTTCTGCCAGTGCGGCGACGGCTTCTGCGATCCGAGCTGCGGCGAGAGCGTGCTGAGCTGCCAGCCCGACTGCCTCGCGCCCTGCGCCTGCGGCAACTTCGTCTGCGAGGCCTTCTGCGGGGAGAACCCCTTCGTCTGCCCGAACGACTGCGGCACCTGCGCCTGCGGCGACGGCGTCTGCCAGGCGACCTGCTTCGAGGATCCCTCGAGCTGCCCGCTCGACTGCAACGGCAGCTGCGCCTGCGGCGACGGCCTCTGCGACCCGAGCTGCGGCGAGTCGGTCTTCAACTGCCAGCCCGACTGCCTCGGGCTCTGCATCTGCGGCAACGGCTTCTGCGAGGGCTTCTGCGGCGAGAGCGCCTTCACCTGCCCGAGCGACTGCTGAAGGCCTAGGCCGCGGAAGGAGCGAGCCCGAGCAGGCGCGCGGCGTTGTCGTAGAGCACCGCGCGCCGCAGCTCTTCGCGCCCCTCGGTGGCGATGAGCAGCTTCGCGAGCGGGATCGCCTGGTGATAGAAGGGCCAATCGCTGCCGAAGAGCAGGCGCGTGGGGTCGACCTCGTCGAGCAGCTTGCGCACGTTGCTCACCGACTGCGAGGAGATCTCCATGTAGACGTTCGGGTTCTGCTTGCAGAGCTCGATCGCGACCTCCATCTGCAGCGCGCCGGAGTGGCCGAGCACGAAGGTCGTGTCGGGGTTCTTCTCGATGGGCCTCCGGTAATGGCGTACTTGCGAGAAGTAGCGCCCGAGCGGCGGCTCGATGTCGACGGGCCCGCAGTGGAAGAGCACCGGCAGCTTGCGCTCTCCGCAGAGGCGATAGAGCCGCATCGCGAGCGGATCCTGCGGCAGGATCATCTGCACCGCCGGGTGCACCTTGATGCCGCGCGCGCCGAGCGCGAGCTGTCGATCGAGCTGTGCCGCGACGCGCGGCCGGTAGGGGTGCACCGAGCCGAAGACGACGAACTCGGGTTTGCCGCGCGCGGCGGCGAGCCACTCGCCGGCGTTGTCGGAGAGCAGCGCGAAGTCGATCGCCAGCAAGACCGAGCTCTTGATCGAGAGGCCACGCATCTCGCGCGCGAGGTTCGGCAGCGTGTGCGTGCGGCGCATGCCCGAGGCGGTGACGGCGCCGAGCGTGAGGTCCTTCTCGAGGCGCTTCAGGTCCTCGGCGCTGAAGTTGCGGTTGGCGTAGACGTCGAGATCGAGCGGGCGCTCGAGCGGCAGGTAGTGCTCGGTGCGCGGCCACTCGCGGTTCAGGTCGAGGCGCGTGGGCAGCACGTAGGAGAGCGCGAGGTGCGTATGCACGTCGATCGCCGGGCCGATCGACGGGTCGACGACGAGCTCGCCGCCCTCGAGATCGAACCAGGGGAGCTTCGCGAGCTCGTGGTGGTCACGGAACTGGGTCGGGTGCTCGGCCATCGTGGGGCGTAGCTTACACGGCGCGGCGGCCCGAGCGCGGCGCCGGCCCATCGCGCAGAAGCTGCGGCGCATCGCGCGCCTGGCTCTGCGATACTGCGGGCGTGCGACGCTGGATCCGCTGCCGCGAAGACGCCCCCAGGCCGAGCCCCTACGGCGATGCGCGCCTCGACGCGCTGAGGCACGAGGGCGACCCGCTCGCCGACGAAGCGGTGGGCGAGCTCGTGCGCCTCGCCAAGCGCGGCAGCGATCCGCTCGAGGCCGCAGAGCGCATCGCCGAGGCCGGCGAGGGCCCCTGCAGGCGCCTCTTGGATCGTGTGAACTCGCCGCCGGAGGGCGTCGACTTCGCGCTCATGTCGAAGAGCGCCGAGCTCGCGCGCCGCTACGCGCTGCAGTCGGGCCTCGCGCTGCTCGGCGGCAGCCTGCTCGAGTCCTACGCGCCGCTCGGCGCCGCGCGTGTGCTCGTGCGCACCGGCAGGCTCACGGGCGACACGCTCAAGCGCCTGCACGAGACCGCCGCGTGGACCTTCGAGATCGCGCGTTGCGAGGGCGCGCGCCCGGGCAGCGCGGCCTTCCGCGAGGTCGTTCAATTGCGCCTCGTGCACGCCTTCGTGCGCCGCCACGTGCAGAAACGCAGCGACTGGGATCCGGCCTGGGGTGTGCCGGTGAACCAGGAGGACTACGCGACCACGCTGCTCATGTTCGGCTACGTGTACCGGCGTGGGCTCGCGGCGCTCGGTGTGCCGATCACACGCGAAGACGAGGTGTCGAACCACGCGACCTTCCGCTGGGTCGGCGAGCTCATGGGTGTGACACCCGAGCTGCTCACGCGCGACATCGACGAAGAGGAGGCCTTCTACGCGCAGGTCACGAAGCGCCAGTTCCACCCCACGAGCGAGAGCCAAGAGCTCGCGGAGAACCTGCTGCGCACGATGGCGGGCCGGCCGCCCTTCTACCTCGGCTACGACACCATCGCCGAGCTCAGCCGCCGCATGGTCGGCGACGCCCTCGCCGACGAGCTCGCCCTGCCCCGCGCGCCCTTGCGTCGCGCGCTGCTCGGCGCCGTGCCCGCCGCCGCGATCCTGCAGTCCGGGCTCGAGCGCGCCGGGCCCTTCGCGAGGCGCGCCACCGATCGCGTGGGCACGTGGATCGCCGAGACGACGATCCGCGACGTGCTCGGCGAAGGCCCGCGCATGGGCGCGCCGCCCGAGTGAGGCGAGAGCGCGCTGGGAACTCCGCGCCTCAGGTGGTGTCCTGGCCGCATGCGCTCGACCTCGCTCACCTTCTTCTCCTTCGCCACACCGCTCGCCGCGCTCTTCAGCGCAGGGCTCGCCGGCTGCCACGCCACCGAGGCGCCGCGCTCGGCCGACGCCGTGCTGCCCTTGCGCACGGTGCACCTCTACGAGACCGGCGTGGGCTACTTCGAGCGCTCCGGCACGATCGCGGGTGCCGAGCTCGCGAGCCTGCCGGTGCCCGCGGGCCACCTCGACGACGCGCTGAAGACGCTCGTGGTGCTCGGCGACGGCGGCGAGCGCCGTGTGGCGGGCGTGGAGTTCGGCAGCAGCGTCTCGCGTGCGATGGGACGCGCGCTCGCGGGCCTGCCGCTCGACGCCGACGCCCCCGTCACGCACTTCGACATGCTCGCGAGCCTCGAGGGCACGCACGTCGAGCTGAGCCTCGTCGAGCCGCGCGGCGCCACGCTGCGCGGGCGCATCATCGACGTGCTGCCGCCCGAGCCCGCGCCGGTGCCCGCGCCCTCGAAGGACGGCAGCGCGCCGAGCGAGGCGAAGCCGCCGCCCGGGCCGACCTTGCTCTTCGCCGGCGACGGCGGCGCGATCCGCAAGCTCTCGGCCGACGAGATCATCTCTGTGCGCCCGACCGATCCGGCCTTCGCGGCGCGGCTCGACGCGGCGCTCGACGCGCTCAACGCGCACGCCACACGCACGCCGCGCAAGCTGCGCATCCTCATGGAGGGCGGCCCGGTCAGCGTGGGCTACGTCGCCGAGACGCCCATGTGGCGCACCACCTACCGTGTGGTGCTCGGCAAGGACGACGCCCAGGCCGCGACGCTGCAGGGCTGGGCGCTCCTGCACAACGACACCGACGAGGCCTGGAAGGACGTGCGCGTCACGCTCGTCAATGGTCAGCCCGACTCGTTCCTCTTCCCGCTCGCCGCGCCTCGTTATGCGCGGCGCGAGCTCGTCACACCCGAGAACGAGGCCTCCACGGTGCCGCAGCTGCTCGGCCAGACGGTCGACGCGATCTGGGGCGATCACATCGGCGACAGCCATGGCGCGGGCGGCCTGGGGCTGAGCGGCATCGGCCAGGGAGGCGGCGGTCGAGGCGAGGGCATCGGGCTCGGCTCGATCGGCACCATCGGGTACGGCGCGGGCGTGGGCACGGGCACGAGCTCGCTGCTCGCGGTCGGCAACCTGGCCAACATCGCGAGCGCCCAAGGCGTCGAGGCCGGCGTGCTCTTCTCGTACACGCTGGGTCAGGGCCTGGATCTGCGCCCGCACGGCTCGGCGCTCGTGCCCTTCGTCGGCGCCCAGATCGACGCCGAGCGCATCACCTGGTTCGGCAGCACCGGAGACGAAGCGCGCGCGGGCGTGCGCTTCGTGAACAGCACCTCGCAGACCTTGCCGAGCGGGCCCATCTCGATCTTCGCCGACGGTGGCTTCGCCGGCGAGGCCGCGATCGACAGACTCAAGCCCAACGAGCGCAGGTTCCTGCGCTTCGGCGCGGATCTCGACGTCGAGCTGAGCGTGGACAGGAGCCGGCAGACCGAGCTCGTCAAGCGCGTCACCTTCGAGCATGGCGCCATCGTCGAGCACACCCTGCGCACCACCGAGAACGAATGGACGATCGAGAACCGCAGTGGCCTCGCGCGACGCGCATACGTGGCGCTGCCCATCGTGAGCAACGCGACGGTGACGGGTGCCGACTCGCTCGATTACGACACCCAGACCCAGAGCCCCATCGCGATCGTGAAGCTCGACCCGCGCAGCAAGACCAAGAAGAGCATCACCTCGGTGGAGGGGCTCACGCGCTCGGTCGGGCTCGGCGCGCTGCGTTCGGATCGATTGACTCAGCTGCTCACGACGCCGGACCTCTCCGCCGACGAGAAGACCGCCATCGGCGAGCTCCTGAAGGCGCAGAAGGCGGTCGAGGAGCTGCAGCAGAAGATCGAGTCCACGAAGGCCGAGATCAACGAGCTCACGCGCGACACCGACCGCCTGCGCGAGCACCTGAAGGCCGCTGGCGGCGACAAGGCTCAAGGCGCCGGGCCAGGCAGCGCGGGCCCCATCGTCACGCGCATCCTCGCCGCCGAGGACCAGCTCCAAGCTCTGCGCAAGAGCTTGAAGACGCAAGAGACCGAGAGGCTCACGCGCATCGAGGGCCTGAGCAGGGTGGCGAATGCGTTGAGCAAACGCTGAGGGTGTGGGTCGGCATGCCAAAGCGGCAGCGGCTCCTGAGCGGAGGCCAGGCTCGGCGCGCGGCGACGCGCCCGCCGGCCGGGTCGCCGCCTCAGGACCATCGACGCTCGCCCCTCGAGCTCTCCGCGGCGCTGCTCGGCCGCCGCCTCAGAGCCGCTGGGTCGAGCAGAGCCCCGTGCCATTGAGGTGCGCCTGCGACGCCGTCGTGGCGAGCACGAACTCCCGCAGGTTCTTGTCCGGGAGCGGGATCGAGCCGGGGTCGTAGACGAGCGGCGCACCCTGCTCGTCGAGCAGGGGCTCACCCGAGGGATCCCTCAGATCGGCGAGGCGCTGCGCGGCGAGATCGTCGAGCACGACGACGCCGTCGCCGTCGCGGTCGGCGCCCCAGATCGGGTCGAAGCGCAGCCGGGCCTGCTCGGCACCGAGGGTGTCCCAGAACAGGTGCTCGACGTGGAAGGTGATCTCCGCTTCGGTGGTCGCGCTCTCGCGCACCACCACGCCGTCGGTGCCGTCGACTCCATTGGTGCAATTGCGGTTGCGCGTGGGGTTCACCATCGGCAGCGAGAAGCGGAGCTCGCCCTTCTCCGGGTGCGTGGCGACGCCTTCGACCAGGTAGGTGAGGCCCTCGTCGCGCATGCGCGCGAGGTCTTCGTCGCGCACCTGTCCGACCACCACGCTGTCCGCGTCGGCCGAGAGCACCGAGAAGCCGATCGCATCCCAACGCCTCGCTTCGAGCGCCTCGATCGTCTCCACGGCCGGGTCGCCGAGCTTGAGATCGACCACGTAGCGCAGGCCGGCGTCGCTCCCGACGCTCCCGTCCTGGGTCGCGACCTCGATGTCGCCGAAGGAGACGACGTAACGATCGAAGACGAGCGTCCAGCCGTCGACGAACTCGTAGGTCTGCCCGTCGCGTTGCATCGGGTAACCCTGTTTGGCGGCCTCCTCGCCGCTGACGCGCACGACGAGCGTGCCGCCCCCGGACGAGGCGTCGTCGCCGCAGGCGACGAGCGCCGGCGCAGCCAGGGCCCATGCGCAGGCGAGCACGCGCCGAGCGCCGCCGCTCATCGCCCAGCCTCCGAGCGGATGCTGGCGCGAAAGGCCGTCGGCGCCGCGCCACCCTGGGAGAGGCTCCGCGCCCCGATGAACCACGCGCGCTCGACCTGGCTGCCCGCGGTGACGAGGTGACGCCCTCGCTCGTCGGTGGGCGCGTCGAGCAGCGTGTCGAAGTTCGCTTCGTCGAACCACGCGGCCGGGTCGATCTCGACCGAGAGCGCGCAGCCCTCGTCGAGCGCGCCGGCGAGCGGGACCCCTTGCACGATGCGCTGCTGGGCCTCGGCGGGCAGGCGCAGACCACCGGCGAAGCGCACGACGACGCCGTCCTTCTCGGCCTGGCCCGAGGCCCGGAGCTGATCCTCGCCGAGCCGCTCACGACCGGCGAGCCCCGCGCGCGGCGGCAAGAGGTGCACCTCGAGCGAAGCGACGTCGCCCGCCGTTCCAGGCACGGTGACGCGCAGCGACGGCGAAGGCGCGAGCGCATCGACCAGGACCTGGCCGAGCCATTCACCCTTCGCTTCGCCTCCGTCGTAATGGCTCGCACCCGGGTGCGCGTGCGCGAGCGGTACGAGCAAGCGGAGCGGCAGCGCGCGCTCGTCGCCCGGCGCCGAGAACAGCGACGCGAGCGCGGGCGGGTTCGCCTGCACGTAGACGGGCCCCACCGCGGCCAGGGCCTCGTCGAGCTCCACGGTCCACCCCGTGGTCGTGACGAAGCGGGCTCGGCCGTCGTCGTCTGCCTGCGGGCCGCCCAGAGAGAGCTCGAACTCGATCAGCTCACCGCCCGTGTCGGGCTCGCAGGCCGCGGCGCCGAGCGCGCCCGAGAGCGCGAGGGCGAACCACGGCGCGCAGCGAGCCATGCTTCGCATCGAAGGGGCGAGACGCGACGAGGTGACGAAGGGCTTCATGGCGTGGCTTCCGATGGGTCGAGGTACGCGGTGAGCGAGCCGAACAGCTGCACGGGTGCTCCGGCGACGAAGTGCCTCGCGGGGAGGCGCGAGCCTGGGGCTTCGGGATCGGCGAAGTTGCTCGGGTAGTTGAGCTCGACCTCGCGGTTGCGGCGGTCGAACATGTTGGTGACCTCGGCGCCGAGCTCGAGCATGCGCCAGCGCAGGCGGAGCGCGGCGTCGACCGTGCCGATGGGGATGCCGAACTGCTCGAAGGGCAGAGGGCGCTGATCGACGAAGGAGAGGCCGAGCGCCGCCGTGCCCACGAAGCGCTCCTCGCCGATCGAGAAGGGGCGCCGCTCCGAGAGATCGCTGCGCAAGACCCAGCGCGGCACGTAGGGCAGGCGCGGACCTGCTGCGAGCTCGAAGAGCCCGGCGTCTTCGGGCGTGAGGTAGGCCTCCGAGTAGGTGAGGCTCGTCGCCACGTCGAGCCCGCTCGGGCCGTGCGTGAGCCTGCCCCAGACGGTGCCGCCGAAGCGGTTCGACGCACCGATCGGCGTATTGCGACCGGCGCGCTCGTCGAAGACGAGATCGTTCGTCACGTAGGTGTTGAAGACGACGAGCCGGGCTTCGCTGCGCAGGGCCTCACCGCGATCCTGGCGCGCGACGAGCCCCGTCTCGGTCGCCACGACGCGCGCGAAGGGCGCCGACTCGCCGTCGCTGAGCGCCTGGGCGTCGCTCGAGCGGGTGCCCACGCCGATCGACGTGGCCCAGCTCAGCCAGGGCGTGAGCAGCACGGTCGCACCACCGCGTGGCTGCACGGCGAAGCCGAAGGCCTCCATGGCGGTGCTCGCCTCGCGCTCGCCGCCGCGATCCACCTCGGGTCCATTGCGGTCTTCGACGCCGAAGACGAAGGCGTCGAGGCGTAGGCCGCCGCGCAGCACGAGCCACGAGAATGGGCTGAAGCGGGCGGCGCCGTAGAGGCCGAGGTTCGAGATCGCGAGCTCGCCGTCGAAGTCGACCGCGTAGGGCACGCCGTCGGCGCGGCGCAGCCTGCGCAGGATCGTATCGCCGCGATCGTGCCGAGCGACGTAGCCGACTTCGACCTCGTGACGACGCTCCAGGAGGCTGAAGCTCCGCGCATAGCTGCCGCGCGAGCCGAGCGTCACGGTGTCGTAGCTCTGCTCCGTGCCGTCGCCGCGCTGTGGGCCCCCGTCGAGACGAGGGTCGAGCTCGAAGCCGGTGAAGTTCTCGCGGTAGCGCAGGTTGCGCAGCGCAGTGAACACCTGCGCGCGGAGCCGGTCGCGCTCGCCGCGCTGCTCGTAGCGCAGCCCGACGAGGTGGCGCTGCACCGCGCCGCCCTGGTTCGGATCGTAGGTGCAGAAGAACTGCTCGTCGGCATCGGCGCCGCAGCCGGGCACGCGCCCGCGCTCGACGTCGTCGAGGCGCAGCACACCCGCGCTGTCGTAGCGTGTGGCGTAGGAGCTCGCGAGCAGCGACAGCTTGCGGTCTTCGTCGAGCTCGAGCGTGAGCTGCCCCATCGCGCGCACCGCCTGGTGTGCGCGGTTCCGCCCGAAGCCGTCTCCGCGCGAGAGCTCGACGCCCGCGAAGGTGTCGCGGCCGAAGCCGTGCGGGCCCCAGAGCACCGAGAGGTCGGCGCGGTTGTAGGACCCGTAACCCAGCTTCGTCACGAAGCCTCGATCCTCGAGGCCGAGCGCGTACTCGGCGGTGCCTGCGACCGCGAAGTCGCCCTGGCGCGGATCGAAGGGCCCCTCGATGACGCGCAGCCGCTCGACGAGGCCGGAGATGATGAAGTTCGTGTCGGCGAAGCCGTGGCCGTGCGGGTTGGAGGGCTCGTTGAGCGGGATGCCCTCGAGCGAGAGCTCGACGTCTTGCCCCTCGCCGGCGTCGAAGCCGCGCAGGAAGATCGTCGAGGGGTGCCCCTCGCCACCGTAGTTGGTGAGAAAGAGACCGGGCGCGAGCGTGAGCAGCTTCTCGGCGGAGCGTCGAGGCACGTCGCGTAGCTGACCGACCTCGATCTGGTAGTCGCTCGCGGCCTTCGGCGCCGGCCCCTTGCGCCGCCCCTCGACGCGCACGGTCGTCGGCTCGGCCGCTGCGGCGACGGGCGACGGTGCCGCGTCTGCGTCTTGCTCTCCGGCCGGCTCGGGCGCCCCGGCGGCCCTCGGCAGGTCGAAGCCCGAGGCGCCCGCTGCGGCCGGGAAGTAGGGATCGCCCTCCTGCGCCTGACCCTCGGCAGCGGGCGTGTCCGCTGCAGGCTGCGCCGACGCGCCGAGCGCGACGAGCGTGCCTGAAGCGACCAAGGCGCACCTGCAAGCCAGTTGCAACATGGGGCGCCGCGAGGTATCCCACAGGGGTCGTGAAAGCTCAAGCACCTGCGTCGCTCTCCGCTTGCTTGGCCCTGAGCGCGTTCCTCGCCGCCTGCGGGGGTAGCGGCGTCCGCACCAGCGAGTGCGCCCTCGAGGGCCGCGACTACGAGGTCCCCGCCGAGGAGGTCGAGCACAGCTGCTCGCACCAGAGCGAAGGCCCCTACGGCGAGGTCGCAGACGGCGACGAGCTGCTGAACCTGCACATGCTCTACACGGTCACCCTCTCCCCGACCGACGACGGCCGCTTCGCCGGTCGCTACCCCTTCACGGCTCGCAAGACGAGCACGCACGTCTTCTACGTGTTCGGCGATGCCCCGCTCGCCTACGAGGACGCATCGGGCGAGGGCCTGTGCGTCGCCGGGACCATCGACGAAGCCGACTGCGACGGGCTCGATCGCATCGAGCTGGTCGATCTCGAGGAGGGGCAGACCATCGAGCTCGTCGTCGGCCCCTACGACGCACCCGAGGTCGAGCTCGTGCTGGAGCGCAAGTGATGGGCGCCGCACGGAGCCGCTCCTACGCGCCGCTGCTCGCGCCGCTCGCGCTGCTCGCGCTCGGCCTCTCCGGCGCCTGCGGGGGCAGCCCGGAGTCGGGCGCGGGAGGCTCGCCGGGCGACGAACCCGCGCCGCACCCCTCCTGGCGACGCGCGCGCCTCGTGGTCGCCGACGCGAGCTCGCGCGAGCTCGAGCTGATCGACGTGGAGTTCGGCGAGTCGGTCGCGAGGCTCGAGCTCGACGCCGTGCCGACCGAGCTCGCGGTCACGCACTCCGGTGAGCACGTGCTCGCTGCGACGGCGGAGGGCGCGCGGCTGATCTACGCGGGTGTGGCGGTGCTCGACCACTCGGAGGGCGCGAGCGACTCCGCCGAGCCGCACCTGCACGTCTACAAGTACCCGCCGTCGCTGCTCGAGCTCAGCTTCGACCTCGCGTCGCCGCGCGTGGCGAGCGCAGCGCGCGCGAGCGCGGTCAGCTCGGGCGACGAGGCGCAGGCCTTGCTCTTCGAGGACGCCTCGCTCTTCGATGACGCGCCGCCTTCCCCGGTTCGGCTCGAGGGGCTGCGGGCGGGAGCGGGCCCGGTGCTCCCGATCGAGGGAGGCTTCCTCGTCGAGACCGCCGCGGGCGTCGCGCACCTCGCGCGCGCCGAGGCCAGCTCGAGCACACCCGAGCACCTCGCAGACTGCGCCGACGTCGGTGCGCGCGCTTCCGTGGCCGCTCGCGCTGCGTTCGCGTGCGACCAAGCGCTCTTGTTCGTCGACGCGTCGAGCGGCGCCTCACCCGCGACCGTGTCGGTGGGGCTGCCCGCGCCGCTCGATGAGCGCGCGTCGATCGCGCTGCACGTGGATCGCAGCGACGTGCTCGTCGCCACGCCCGATGGCGCCTGGATCGTCGCCGCGAACGGCACGACTCCGCTCGCGCTCGCCCTGCCCTCGCGCGCCTGCGATCTCGGCTTCGAGCCGGCCCACGCCGAGTCGATCACCGCGCTCGCGGCCGACGGCGTGCTCTACCAGCTCGACGCGAGCACCGGCGCCCTGCTCCACCAGGCCGCCGTCGTCGAGCCCTTCGACTGCGAGTCGCCGCTCCGCCCTCGGCTCGCCCAGGCGCCCCAGCGCGCCTACGTGAGCGTGCCCTCGGGTGCGCGCATCCTCGAGCTGCGGCTC
>ERZ761602.329-NODE-329-length-107584-cov-225.560351_pt1 | contig 107584 bp, 91 predicted proteins | sample MGYA00512165_ERZ761602 | MGnify/ENA primary metagenome ERZ761602 (study PRJEB28899, sample SAMN02445085) | bioreactor sludge metagenome | biome: EBPR sludge; isolation source: Thorneside wastewater treatment plant | place: Australia: Brisbane, Thorneside...
TGGCCGATGCGCTGGCCGGATACGGCAGCCATTTTGCCGGCCTGATCGCCGAAGAGAGCGGTCAGCCAGACGCTGCCGCCGCAGCCGAAGTGGAGACGGCGCTGTGCCTGCTGCGCCGCGCCGCCGACGAAGCGACGGTGGCCAGCGACGGCGGCGTCGTCGCCATCGTCTGCGACGACCGGACGCCGTTGGCGGGCCTGCTGCAGCACGCCGTGCCGACGCTGCTGGCCGGCTCGACGGTGGTCGCCAAGCCGAGTCCGAAAGCCCCTTCGGTTGCCGTCGCGCTGGCCGAACTGATGGCACAAGGCGGCTTTCTGGCTGGTGCCTTCAACGTCCTGCACGGCGATCTGGAAGCCATCGAAGGTCTTTGCGCAGCGCCGGCGCTCGGCCGGCTGCTGTTTTCCGGCGACGCCGCGCTGCGCAGGCGGGTCGCCGAGATCGCCGGCCGGCATGGCCGGCAGCTCGTGGACTGAGCCATGCACCGCATCGTCTACCTGGAACGCGAGTCGATCGTCGCCGATGTCCGCCGGCCGACGTTCCCGCATCACTGGCAGGAGCATCCGTGCACGCTGCAGGCGGAAGTCGGCCAACGGCTGGCCGGGGCGACCATCGTCATCGTCAACAAGCTGCAGATCGACGCCGGGCTGATCGCCGCGCTGCCCGCGCTGCAGATGATCGCCGTCGCCGCCACCGGCACCAACAACGTGGACCTCGACGCCTGCCGGGCGCGCGGCATCGTCGTCACGAACATCCGCGGCTATGCCGTGCATACGGTTCCCGAGCATGTCTTCACGCTGCTGCTGGCGCTGTCGCGCAACCTCCTCGCCTACCGGCAGTCCGTCGCCACCGGCAGATGGCAGCAGGCCGAGCAGTTCTGCTTCTTCGACCACCCGATCCGCGACCTCCATGGCATGACGCTGGCGATCATCGGCAGCGGCAGCCTGGGCAGCGGCGTCGCCCGCCTCGCCGAAGCCTTCGGCATGCGCGTGCTGCGCAGCGAACGCAAGGACGCGGCGACGCTGCGTCCGGGCTACACGCCGTTCGCCGAGATCCTGCGCGAGGCGGACGTGATCTCGCTGCACTGCCCGCTGACCAGCGCCACGCGCCACCTGATCGGCGCCGACGAACTGCAGGCGATGAAACGCTCGGCGCTGCTGCTCAACACCGCGCGCGGCGGACTCGTCGATGAAGCGGCTCTGCTCGCCGCACTGCGCGAGGGCCGCATCGCCGGCGCCGGCTTCGATGTCCTCAGCGTCGAGCCACCGGCTGCCGGCAACCCCCTGCTCGCGCCCGAGCTGCTGGCGCTGCCGAACTTCCTGCTGACGCCGCACGTCGCCTGGGCCAGCCAGCCGGCGATGCAGGCACTCGCCGACCAGCTCACCGCCAACCTCGAGGCCTTCGCCCGCGGCGAGCCGCAGAACCGGGTGGCCTGAGGCCGATGATGACCGGCCGCCGGCGGCACTGGCCGCTCCTCTCGCTGCTGCTGCTCTCGCTGCTGCCGCTCAGCGGCAGGGCGGCGGCGGTCAACGTCGCCGCCGCCGCCGACCTCAAGTTCGCGCTGAGCGAGATTGCCGCCAGCTACGAGCGGGAGCACGGCACTCGCATCATCCTTTCCTTCGGTTCGTCGGGCCATTTCGCGCGCCAGATCCCGCAGGGCGCGCCCTACGAACTCTTCCTCTCGGCCGACGAGGAGTACATCTTCCAGCTCGCCCGGCAGGGGCTGCTGCGCGACGAGGGCAGGCTGTACGCGATCGGCCGCCTGGCGCTGCTGCTGCCGCGGGGATCGCCGGTGGCGGCCGATGGCGAGCTGCGCGGGCTCGCCAGCGCGCTCGCCGCCGGCAAGCTGCAGCGGCTGGCGATCGCCAACCCGGAGCATGCGCCCTACGGCCGCGCCGCCCGTGCCGCCCTCGAACGGGCGGGGCTCTGGCAGCCGTTGCAGGGCAGGCTGGTGTTCGGCGAGAACGTCGCGCAGGCGGCGCAGTTCGCGCTCAGCGGCTCGGCGCAGGGCGGCCTCGTCGCCTGGTCGCTGGCGCGCTCGCCCGAGCTGGCAAGGCGGAGCGTCGCGGTGCTCATCCCCGCCGACTGGCATCCGCCCCTGCGGCAGCGAATGGCACTGACGCAGCGCGCCGGCGCCGAGGCGCAGCACTTCCACGACCATCTGCAGCAGCCGTCGGCGCGCGCCGTCCTCGAGCGCCACGGTTTCACGCTGCCCGGCGACTGAGCGACGATGGACTGGCAGGCACTCTCGCTGTCGCTGCAACTCGCCAGCGCCACCGCGCTGCTGTTGCTGCCGCCGAGCGTCTGGCTGGCACGCCTGCTCGCGTGGTCGGACTGGCGCGGCCGCGCGGCGCTGGAAGCGGCGATCCTGCTGCCACTGGTGCTGCCACCGACGGTCCTCGGCTACTACCTGCTGCTCGGCCTCGGCGGCGCCTCGCCGCTCGGCCAGGCCTACCACGCGCTGACCGGCCGCCAGCTGGTCTTCAGCTTCGACGGCCTGCTCGTCGCCTCGCTGATCGTCAACCTGCCATTCGCCGTGCAACCGATGCAGCGCAGCTTCGCCGCGATTCCGCGCGAGCTGCGCGAGGCGGCGTGGGTTTCCGGCCTGTCGCGCTGGCAGACCTTCCTGCGCATCGAGCTGCCGCTCGCCTGGCCGGGAATCGCCGCCGCGCTGGCGCTGAGCTTCGCCCACACCCTCGGCGAGTTCGGCGTCGTGCTGATGGTCGGCGGCAGCCTGCCGGGCGAGACGAGGACGATCGCCATCGCCATCTACGACCAGGCGCAGGCGTTCAACGACGCCGCGGCGGCGGGCATGTCGGCACTGCTGCTGGCGCTGTCCTTCGTCGCCGTGATCCTCGTCAGCCGGCTGGGCCGCTCGGTGCTGCGCCGATGACGCTCAGCGCCCGCCTCGAGCAGACGGCGCCGATCGCGCTCGCCGCCGACATCAGCTGCGCGAGCAGTGAACTGCTGGCGCTCGTCGGTCCCTCCGGCAGCGGCAAATCGACGATCCTGCGCTGCCTCGCCGGCCTGCACCGGCCGGCAGCCGGCCACGTCCGCTGCGCCGACGCGACCTGGTTCGATGCCGCGCGCGGTATCGACGTCCGGCCGCAGGAACGCCGCGTCGGTTTCGTCTTCCAGAACTATGCCCTGTTCCCGCACCTGAGCGCGCTCGCCAACGTCGTGCAGGCGCTCGGCCACCTGCCGCCGGCGGAACGGGCCGCGCGCGCGCGCCACTGGCTGGCGCGCTGCAATCTCGACGGCTTCGACGATCGTCGCCCGGCCGAACTCTCCGGCGGGCAGCAGCAGCGCGTCGCCCTCGCCCGCGCGCTGGCGCGCGAACCGCAGGTGCTGCTGCTCGACGAACCGTTCTCGGCGGTCGACCAGGTGACGCGGCGCAAGTTGCTGCGCCAGTTGATCGAGTTGCGGCGCTCGCTCGCCATTCCGATCGTCCTCGTCACGCACGACCTCGAGGAGGCCGCCCTGCTCGCCGACCGCATGACGGTCCTGCATCGTGGCCGCACGCTGCAGACCGCCGCTCCCGAGACGATGCTGGCGCAGCCGGCGAGCGCCCTCGTCGCCCGCCTGACCGACCAGCCGAACCTGTTCGAGGGCAAGGTGCTGCAGCACCTGCCGGCGGCCGACACGACGCTCATCGAGTGGCTCGGGCGGCCCTTGCTGGCCTCGCATCAGCCGGCTTTCGCGGTCGGCGAGACGGTCTCTTGGCTGGTCCCCGAGGCGGCAGTGGTCCTCGTCCGCGAGCATCAGAGCGAACGCGAGAACACCGTCACCGCGGTCGTCAGCGAGCGCCTCGCCTGGCGCGGACACGCCACCGTCAGCGCCCGCGTCGACGGCCGCCGCGAGGCGACACTGAACTTCGCCATCGGCGCGGCGGTGGCGCAGCGGCGGGGAATCGTCCCCGGCATGCGCGTGCCGCTGCAGTTGCAGAAGTCGGCGATCCGCCTGCTGGCCGCCGATGTGGCGATCGCCGGGCAGGCGGGGACGACCGGCAAGGGGCAATCCACCTGAGTGGTGCCGTGCGCGGACAGAACATTCAGTTACCGGCCACGAGCGGCCATCGCCAGCAAGGCCGCATGCGGGCCATGCGCCCCTCATGAATCCTGCAGTGCCAGCACCGCCGCCGCGACGGATGGGTCGTCTCTGGCGGCATTCCACGCGGCTGCGGTGGTGACGACGCTCAGCTTCTCGGCCAGAGGACGCACGACAACCGTTCGTGGTGCCATCCGCTTCAACGCAGAGGGTATCAGCGCAACCCCCTGTCCGCAGCCGACGAAAGCAACCTGTGACACCACTGAGCCCACTTCATGGACGATGCGCGGCGAGAAGCCGGCATTGTTGCAAGCCGTCACCAAGCCATCGAAGTAGCTGGGGCTGACCCTGCGATGGAACATCACGAAGTCGTCCTCGGCGAGCGATGCCAGTCGAATCCGAGACCTTGCGGACTGACGATGCTCCTTGGGCAGGGCAACGGCCAAGCGATCCTCGCGCAACGGCATCGACTCGATGCCAGATCCGAGATCACCTTCCAGGCGGGCAAACGCCAGGTCAATGTCCCCTGCCTGAAGGAGGGGGACGGCTTCCACGCTGTCGATCTCCCGCATGGAGATGGTCATGTCAGGATGCGTGGTTTTCATCTTTTCGATCAACGGTGGCAACACTTCCACCATGGCGGAGGTGATTGCTCCCACCGTCAGGATGCGGCGCTGTCCGGTTGCCGCTTCGCGAACGGCAAGCTCCAGCCGTTCCAGCTGCTCGGCAAACTTCTTGACGGCAGGGAGGATGGCAGCACCGGCGGGGGTCAGCTTCGTTCCGCGCCGTGATCGTTCAAACAGCTTGACCTTGAGTGCCTGCTCCAGGGTTTGGATTTGATCGGTCAGCGGTGGTTGCGACATGCCCAGCCGCCTGGCGGCACGACCAAAATGCTGCTCCTCGGCAACAGCGAGAAACAGCCACAGATGGCGGATGAGACGAAAATTGATCATGGCAGGCTGATATGTTGAGGCTATCCCGGTCTTTCTCAAACAGTATTGGACGCATCAGCAGCCTGGGCGCACCATGCATCCACCGCTGACTTGAGGTTGCCATGCTCGATACCACCGCAGTTCTGTCTGCCGCCGCTGTCTGTCTGGCCGGCGTGATGAGTCCCGGCCCGAACTTCGTGGCGGTGACCCATCGCGCGATATCAACCTCCCGGGTTGAAGCGATTGCACTGGTGTTCGGCATTTCCGCGGTGAATGCACTTTGGGCGGTCATGGCCCTGTTTGGCCTCAACCTGTTGGTGAGCTCCTTGCCCTATGTGTTCTGGTCGATCAAGCTGATCGGAGCAGCCTATCTGGTCTGGTTTGGCATTCAGCTGCTGCAACGATCAGGTCAGCCGCTCAAGGCCAGGGACGGCTTGACTCCGGCATCCTGTTTCCCTTCCGCCCTGCGTGATGGGATCGCGACAAATCTGGCAAACCCGAAATCGATGGCGTTCTATGCGTCGGTTTTCTCAGGGACCGTTCCCGCCGACGCATCCTCGGAAACGTTGGTGGCCATGGTAGCGATGGTCGGAGTGCTGGCTGTGCTTTGGTATGGAGGCGTGGCGCTGCTTCTGTCTGCGGATCGAATGGCGGATTGGTATCGACGGGGCAAGAGAACTGTCGAGCGCATCTGCGGCTTGTTTCTGATCCTTCTGGGTGGGCGCCAAGGTCTGCTCTGACTCGGCCCGACCGGCTGCTCTCGGTGACTGGCTGCCACCGGCCTGAGAAAGCTCGACGACAGCTCTTCGGCGCGATGCGGCCGTTGCTGCCTGTTCTCGCGCTTGGCGGTGCCCCAATCCTGACAGGTCGGCAGATCGCAGAGGCGTTCAAACGGATCCGGCACCGGCTGCAACTGGAACATGCCTCCGGCTTGTCTTGGCATGCGGCGCGCCAGGATCTCGGCGCCAGGGGGGCTTCCGATAACCTCGATGCACTGGCCGTCCATGTCGCCAACGGCACCGTTCCCGACCACGGGGCAGTGCTGCCGCAACTTGCGCGCCGCCGCCCTACCAGTTCGTCTCACGTTCCGGCGTTGCCGTGATCCGATGGATCGAGAGATCGGCGCCGTTGAACTCCTGCTCGCGATCGAGACGAAGCCCGACGGTGCTCTTCAGCAACCCGTAGACCGCGGTGCCACCGACCAGCGCGATGCCGATCGCGAGCATGGTCATCAGGAGCTGCGGCATGAACGCGACGCCGCCGACACCGCCGAGCGCCTTGCTGCCGAAGATGCCGGCGGCGAGGCCGCCCCAGGCGCCGCACAGGCCGTGCAACGGCCAGACGCCGAGAACGTCGTCGATTTTCCAGCGGTTCTGCGTCAGCGTGAACATCAGGACGAAGAGGCCGCCGGCGACGCCACCGACGACCAGGGCGCCCATCGGGTGCATCAGGTCGGAGCCGGCGCAGACGGCGACCAAACCGGCGAGCGGGCCGTTGTGCACGAAGCCCGGGTCGTTCCTGCCAGCGACCATCGCCACCAGCGTGCCGCCGACCATCGCCATCAGCGAGTTCATCGCCACCAGCCCGGAGATCTTGTCGATCGTCTGCGCGCTCATGACGTTGAAGCCGAACCAGCCGACGGTCAGGATCCACGCGCCGAGAGCCAGGAAGGGGATCGATGACGGCGGGTGCGCCGACACCCTGCCCTCCTTCGTATAGCGGCCGTAACGCGCACCGAGCAGGAGAACCGCCGGCAGGGCGAGCCAGCCGCCCATCGCGTGCACGACGATGGAACCGGCGAAATCGTGGAACTCCTCGCCGTAGGTCGCCTTGAGCCACGCCTGGACGCCGAAGGCCTGGTTCCAGGCGATGCCCTCGAAGGTGGGATAGATCAGCGCGACGATCAGGAAGGTCGCTGCCAGCTGCGGGTAGAAGCGCGCGCGTTCGGCGATGCCACCCGAAATGATCGCCGGAATCGCCGCCGCGAAGGTGAGCAGGAAGAAGAACTTGGTCAGCTCGAAGCCCTTCTTGTCCAGCAGGGTGTCGGCGCCGGCGAAGAAACTGACGCCGTAGGCGATGCTGTAGCCGACGAAGAAATAGGCGAGGGTCGACACCGAGAAATCGGTCAGGATCTTCACCAGCGCGTTGACCTGGCTCTTCTTGCGCACCGTTCCCAGTTCGAGAAAGGCAAAGCCGGAATGCATCGCCAACACCATGATGCCACCGAGCAGGATGAAGAGGACGTCGCTACCAGATTTGAGTTCTTCCATGGCTCCTCCAGGATTTCGTGATGGAGCCAACAAGCAAATCCCGTTCCAGGCTTGTCATGCCCCGGAATCGACCATCATCGACGGCGCGCGCCGATTCCGCGCACGCTCATGGTGCAGCGGCGGGAATCGACGCACCAGAACGGGGCGCAAGGGCTTCCGGAGCGGTCAGCCGCGACCTACGGTGGTGCGGCGCCGGCCGGCAACAGGACCCACATCTGCCCCTGCTGCTTCATGCGCCCAGCCTGGTTGCCGGCTGCGGCGCCGAAGCCCCAGAAGAGGTCGGCCCGGACGACGCCGCGGATGGCGCCGCCGGTGTCCTGCGCCATCACCAGCCGGCGCCAGGGCTGCGCCGAATCGGGCTGGGTCGTCGCCAGAAAGACCGGCGCACCGAGCGTGACATGACGCGGATCGACGGCGATGCTGCGCTCGGCGGTCAGCGGCACACCCAGAGCGCCGTTCGGGCCGTCGCCTTCCTTGCCGCGGATCGCTTCCTCGCGGAAGAAGACGTAACTCGGATTGGCGTTCAGCAGTTCGGTGACGCGGCTCGGGTTGGCGCGCGCCCACTGCTTGATCGACTGCATCGACGCCTGCTCGAGGCTCATCTCGCCACGGTCAACGAGCACACGACCGATCGACTGATAGGGATGGCCGTTCTGGTCGGCATAGGCCAGCCGCAGCTTGCTGCCATCCGGCAACTGCACGCGCCCGGAGCCCTGCACCTGCAGGAAGAAGAGCTCGACCGGGTCGTCGACGTAGAGCAGCACCCGTTCGCCACCTTCGTTCGCACGCTTGCCGATCTCGGCACGCGAGAGGTAGGGGACGACCCTGTTGCCCTGCAGGCGACCGCGCAGGCGCATGTTCTTCAGCTCGGGCAGGACGCTGCCAAGGTCGATCGTCAGCAGGTCGGGGGGAACGCCGAGCACGGGCTGCAGGTACGGCTCGCCACGCGTGCGCGCGCCGCGCAGCAGCGGCTCGTAATAGCCGGTCACCAGACCGCGGGTCGAACCGTCGGGATTGGTCAGCAGCCACGGTTGCAGCCGTGACTCGAAGAAGGCCCTGGCGGCGGCTGCCGTCGGCACCGCCAGGGCCCGCGCCTCGTCACAGACGGCTTTCCATTGCGGCCACTGCGCGCGGCTGGCAAGGCCGCGACACGACTGCAGGAAAGGCGCCCAGGCGGCTGCCAGGTCATCGTCGCGCCAGCCCGGCAGGTCGCTCCAGCGCGCCGCCTGCAATGGCTTGGCGTCCGGCTTGGCGGCGGCTGCCGGGAGCGCCGCCGGGCATTCGGGGCAAGGCGGGCAGGCAGCCGCGCCGGGGCCGCCGCTGGCGCCGGTGAGCGGCGGCTTGCCGGTACTGCCGCAGGCGGCGAGCAACAGCGCCAGGGCGGTGATCATCAGTTGGCGAGATTGGCTTTTGCGGGTCATTTGGCTAGAGTGTCGGGTTTCTGAAACCCGCCCAGTATACTTTCCAATGAGTGACCCCCTGGCGCAGCTGGCCTCTTTTCTCACCCGTGCCGAGCGCCTCCTCGATCGCCTCGAGCCGTTGCTGCCGCCGCCAGAAAGCGCTCCCGACTGGGGCACGGCGCACGCCTTCCGCTGGCGCGGTGCGAACGGCTCCGGCCACTTGGAGGCGATCCGCCGCCTGCCGCAAGTCCGCCTTGCCGACCTGCGCGACATCGACGAGCAGAAGGCTCGCCTCGACCGCAATACCCGCCAGTTCATCGCCGGCCTGCCGGCCAACAATGTCCTGCTCACCGGCGCACGTGGCTCGGGCAAGTCATCGTTGATCAAGGCGCTGCTCAATGAGTACGCGTCGCAGGGCTTGCGCGTCATCGAGGTGGAGAAGGCCGAGCTGACCGACCTGCCGCAGATCGTCGAGCTGATCGAGGAACGCCCGGAACGCTTCATCATCTTCTGCGACGATCTCTCCTTCGAATCGGGAGACGCGCGCTACAAGGCGCTCAAGGTGGTGCTCGACGGCTCGTTCGCGGCAGCGCCTGAGAACGTGCTGATCTACGCGACCTCGAACCGCCGCCACCTGATGCCCGAGTATTTCGCCGAGAACCTCGAAAGCAGGCGCGTGGGCGAGGAGATCCACCCCGGCGAGGCGATCGAGGAGAAGATCTCGCTTTCCGAGCGTTTCGGCCTCTGGATCTCTTTTTACCCCTTCGACCAGGAGGCTTACCTCGACATCGTCGCCCACTGGCTGCGTTCCTTCGGCTGCCGGCCGGAGGAGATCGTCGGCTGCGAGCGGGCGGCGCTCAACTGGGCAGTCGAACGCGGTTCGCGCAGCGGCCGCGTCGCCTGGCAGTTTGCCAGGGACTGGGCAGGCGGCCAGCGCGGCGCCAACGACGACGCGCTGCCGGCCCGCAGCGGCGGCTCGCGCCGGCGCTCGCGGCAGCGTGCATGAGCGCCGGCCGTCGGCGCGACACGGGACGAGGGCGATGAGCGCGCTGACGGAAGTCGCGGCAGCGGTCCTGCTGCGCGGCGATCCCGCCGCCCCCGAATTCCTCCTCGCCCAGCGCCCGCCAGGAAAACCCTACGCCGGCTATTGGGAGTTCCCGGGTGGCAAGGTGGAGACCGGCGAAACGGCGCTCGCGGCCCTGCGGCGCGAACTGCGCGAGGAACTCGGGATCGCCGTCGAGCGCGCCTGGCCCTGGCTGTGCCGCGAGTTCAGCTATCCACACGCGACCGTCCGCCTGCGCTTCTTCCGCGTCCACGCCTGGCAGGGGGAGCCGGCAACGCTCGAGCACAGCGGCCTGGTCTGGCTGCGCGCCGGAAAGGCGGCAGAAGTCGCGCCGATCCTGCCGGCGAACGGGCCGATCCTGCGCGCACTGGCGCTGCCGCCGGTCTATGCGCTGACCAACGCCAGCGAGAACGGCATCGAGGCCGAGCTCGAGCGGCTTGCGACGGCACTGCGCAACGGCCTGCGCCTGGTCCAGGTGCGGGACAAGACGCTGCCGGCGAGCGCGCGGCTCGCCTTCGCGCAGCGGGTCATGCGCCTCGCCAGCGCGCATCCCGCAGCCAGGATTCTCGTCAACGACGACCTGCAACTGGCGACGGCGGTCGCCGCGCATGGCGTCCACCTCTCTGCGGCCAGTCTCTGGCGGCTCGCGGAGAGACCGCCGTTGCCGCTGGTCGGCGCTTCCTGCCACGACGCCGACGACCTCGCACGAGCGGCTCACCTGCAGCTCGACCTGGCGGTCCTCGGCCCGGTGCTGCCGACCCCCAGCCACCCGCAGGCAACCGGCATCGGCTGGCAGCGCTTTGCCGAACTCGGCGCGCGCTCGCCGCTGCCGCTCTATGCGCTGGGCGGCATGCAGCCGGCGCTGCTGGCGCAGGCCTGCGGCCACGGCGCACACGGGATCGCGATGCTGCGCGGCTGGCATTGAAAGCGCAGCGCGGCAGATGCCGTTTGCAGATGAAGGCAGCGGCGCAATGCCCGTTTGGTAGAATGCCGGCTTTGCCCGCTTGCACCAACGCCGATGACACGCAAGATCCTGGTCACATCCGCCCTGCCCTATGCCAACGGCGCCATCCATCTCGGCCATCTCGTCGAGTACATCCAGACCGACATCTGGGTACGCTTCCAGAAGATGCGGGGGCACCAGTGCTGGTACGTCTGCGCCGACGATACGCACGGAACGCCGATCATGTTGCGCGCCGAGCAGGAAGGAATCAGTCCGGAAGCCTTGATCGAACGGGTGCATGGCGAGCACACGCGCGACTTCGCCGGCTTCCACATCGGCTTCGACGACTATTACACGACCCATTCGGCGGAAACCCGCGCCTGCGCCAACGAGATCTACGCGCGCCTGCGCGCTGCCGGGCTGATCGAGGCGCGCACGATCGAGCAGTACTACGATCCGCTGAAGCGGATGTTCCTGCCGGACCGCTTCATCAAGGGCGAATGCCCGAAATGCGGCGCCGCCGACCAGTACGGTGACAACTGCGAAAGCTGCGGTGCCGCCTACACCGCCGACGAGCTGAAGAACCCGTACTCGGCGGTCTCCGGCGCGCGGCCGGAGCTGCGGCAGTCCGAACACTTCTTCTTCCGCCTCTCGGATCCGCGTTGCCAGGCCTTTCTGCGGCGTTGGACGCAGGCCGAGGGCCGCCTGCAGAACGAGGCGGCGAACAAGCTGCAGGAATGGCTCGGCGGCGGCGACGAGAACCGCCTCACCGACTGGGACATCTCGCGCGACGCACCGTACTTCGGCTTCGAGATCCCGGACGCGCCGGGCAAGTACTTCTACGTCTGGCTCGACGCGCCGATCGGCTACATGGGCGCCTTCCGCCACCTCTGTGATCGTCTGGGACTGGACTTCGACGAGTACTGGCGGCCGGACTCGAGAACCGAGCTCTACCATTTCATCGGCAAGGACATCCTCTACTTCCACGCTTTGTTCTGGCCGGCCGAGCTCGAGCATGCGGGCTACCGCACGCCGACCAAGGTCTTCGCGCACGGTTTCCTGACCGTCGACGGCGCCAAGATGTCGAAGTCGCGCGGCACCTTCATCACCGCCGCCAGCTACCTCGAGCGTGGCCTCGACCCGGAATGGCTGCGCTACTACTACGCGGCCAAGCTGGGCAGTTCGATGGAGGACATCGATCTCAACCTCGACGACTTCATCGCCCGCGTCAACTCGGATCTGGTCGGCAAGTTCGTCAACATCGCCAGCCGTTCGGCGGGCTTCATCGTCCGCAAGTTCGCCGGCCGATTGTGCACCTGCGACGAATCGCTGCCGGCGATCGAGGCGATCCGCGAACGCCGCCGGCTGATCGCCGACCACTACGAGGCGCGCGAGTTCAGCAAGGCGATCCGCGAGATCATGGCCCTGACCGACCTCGCCAATCAGTATGTGGACAGCGTCAAGCCCTGGGAACTCGCGCGCCAAGCCGATCGCGAAAGCGAGCTGCAGGCAGCGTGCAGCAACGCCATCAATCTCTTCCGGCTGTTCGCCATTCTGCTCAAGCCGGTGCTGCCGGCACTGGCCGCGAAGACCGAGGCCTTCCTCAACGTTGCGCCACTGGTCTGGGCCGACGCGGCGACGGTCCTCGCAGCCGGGCATGTGATCAACGATTACCGGCACATGCTGACACGGGTGGAGAAGCAGCAGATCGATGCCCTGCTCGCCGCCAATCGCGAGTCGCTGGCAGCGACGCCGCCGGCAGCGCCGCAGAAGCACGCGGAGCACCAGGAGAAGGCGGCAGTCGTCGCCGCGGCACAGGCTGCGGTGGCTTCCTCCACTGGGCCGCACATCAGCATCGACGACTTCCTGCGTGCCGATCTGCGCGTCGCCCGCATCAGCGCAGCCGAACAGGTCGAAGGCGCCGACAAGCTCCTGCGGCTGCTGCTCGACCTCGGCCCGCTGGGAACGCGACAGGTCTTTGCCGGCATCAAGGCCGCCTACGATCCGGCGACGCTGGTTGGCCGACTGACGGTGATGGTTGCCAACCTGGCACCGCGCAAGATGAAGTTCGGCCTGTCCGAAGGAATGATCCTCGCCGCCTCCGACCCTGCCGGAGAAACGCCAGGCATCTTCCTCCTGGCTCTGGACGACGGTGCGCAGCCCGGCATGCGCGTCCGCTAGTCCCTCGTCGAGGCGATCCGCTCAGCCATGCATTCACCGCCTCGTCGCGGCGGGCAAGGCCCCCGCAGCACTGGCCATGGCGAGGCATGGCGACGCCGCCCGGCACGCCAGGTTGCGATCCCGACCGCCGGGTCGAGCGGCAGGGACTGCTAGGCTACGCGATGGATCGACGCCAACGACCGCGCGTCACCGCAAGGGTGATGCTCTACGCGCTGCTCGACGTTGCCGGCACCCTGATCCTGGCCAGCGGCCTGATGTGGCTGGCCAGGCAACAGCCGCTGTTCCTCCCGGATTTCCCGACCAGCACCGCAACCGCCATCCTGACGGTGGCGGCTGGCGTCGCACTGATGCTCTGGTCGGTCGCAGGAATCATTCGTGAACTCTCACGAAAGCGTCTGACGGACGAGATCGACGGCTGAAGGGGTGACCATGCAGCGCCGGCCTGCCGCGGCGCTGGCGTCGCTGTCGCCCGCCTGTCACCGCGCCCGCTCAGGGCTTGCGCATCGGGTCGGCGGAAACGAGCTGAAAGACGCCCTCGGCGTAGCGATGGGTGAACGGGGTGCTCGATTCGATTCCTTCCGAGTAGTCGAGCACCCGGTAGGCGGCGAAACCGCGCTGGCGCTGCAACTGCAGTGCGCGCCGCTTGAAGATCAGCCCTGATTCGCCGTCGCCGCCGATGCGGAAACTCTTGGCACGCATCGCCAGCCGATAGGTATCCCCTTCGAGCAGCGTCTCCTCGATCGTCCAGTTGGGCGCCAGCGGATCGTAGATGACGTAGGCGGCGATGACCACGGCAGCGCCGTAGTTCAGGTATTGTGCCGGCCCGCCGTAGTGGCTCGCCATGTAGCCGACGGAGCCGGCGAGCGCGAGAGCCTTCGCCGGCGGCAGGCTTGCCGTCGGGTTGGGCGCCTGCGTGAAGGCGAGGTCATACGGCTGACTGACCGGCGCCGGCTGCCCGTTCCAGTCGATCGTGCCGCAGGCAGCAAGCAGCGCCAGCGACAGGCTCGCGCCAACGAGACGCGGGAAAAGCGCCCTGCTCACAGGTACTTGAACAGGCTCAACCCGCTGATCGCGACGAAGGATTTCTGCGCCGCCTCGAGGCTGACCTGCTCGCGGGTGAAATCCGAGATCGCCCGCACGAAGTCGAGGTCGACGAGGTCGGAAAGCGTCTGCTGATACTGGATGTCGAGCACGGTGGCGTTGTCGCTGAGGGCCTCCAGGGTCTGCAGGCGGGTGCCGACGCTCGACTGCACCTCGCCGGCCTTCGCCAGCGCCTGATCGATTCCTGCGAGGTGCCCCTGCATCTTGCCGGTGAACTCGGTCCGCGCCGTACTCGAGTCGAGCGGTAGACGAAGCAGGTCGATCGTCTCCTGCAGGGTCTGAAAGACGCTCTTGTTGGTGCTCGGCCGGATGCTGAAGGTATCACCGGCAGCTGGAGAGCCGGTGATCACCACTTGGGCGCCGAAGTCGACTCCTGCCGACGGAGCCGGCGGTTGGGTCGTCAACAGCGGGATCGCTTGCCCAGGCGTGAAGGGCAGGAGCGGACCGACCGCGGTTGCCGGCAAGGGTGCCGCCGGCGGCGCTGGCTGCGAGACATCGAAAAGCTGATAGCTGCTCACCCCTGCGACCGACGAAAAGCGAATCTGCAGGGCGCGATCGTCCGTTCCCTGCCAGGCGAAGCCGCCGTTCACTGCCGCAGCCCACTTGCCTTGGTCGACAACCGAACCCTGTCCGATGACGCCACTTCCCTGGTTGGCCTGGGCAGTCCCGTTGCCACTGGCAGCGGCGACGAAACTGCCGTTGCCTTCGCGAAGCTGCATGAACAGATGGCTGCCAGCAACGCTGGTCGCCATCTGCTGCGACGCACCGACCTGCAGCAGGCGTTCTCCGTCGTCACCGAAATAACCGACGAAGCCGCTCGTTGCGGGGGATGCCGCTCCGCCACGCGCGAACGGCATCGTCGAACCGCGGTGGCCTGAAAACAGGTACTCCCCCTCGGCGCTGCGACTGTTGGCGATACCGAGCAGCTCCTCGAACCTGGCTTCGAGTTCGCTCGCAATCGCTTGCCGATCGGTGTCGGCAAGCACCGTATTGCCGGCTTGAATGACCCGGTTGCGAACACTCTGCATGACCTCGGTCAAGCTCGTCAACTGACTGTCGACGAGCCGCAGGCGATCGGTCGCGATGCCCTGGTTGCGCGCATACTGCGCGCCGATCTCCTTCGCCTGGGTGACTTCCAGCGCGCGCGCGGCGGCCACCGGGTCGTCAGCCGGCGTCAGCAGGCGGCGCCCGCTCGAGAGTTGCTCCTGCAGCTTGAGGAGCTGGGCCTGCCGGCGCTCGATTCCGTTTGCGCCCGCTGCGTAAAGCTGGCTCGTACTGATGCGCATCCGGTCCTCCTACCGCTGTCGCCTGAACGTCACAAGACAAGAAAAATGCTCAATCATCACTCTGCACCGGCAGCCTACCGCGTTCGGCGAGGCCGGATTCCCCGCTCAATCCGCTACCCTAGCGGGCAGCGAGGTCGAGAATCGTGTCGAACAGGTTGGTGGCAATCTGCAGCGCCTTCGCTGACGCCTGGTAAGCCTGCTGATAACGGATCAGGTTGGCGGCTTCCTCGTCGAGATTGACGCCGGAAAGGGAATCACGGCTTTCCCGTGCCTGCTTCAGCAGGGAATTCTGTGCTGCGGCACCGATCTGCGCCTGCCTCGTCCGGTTGCCGTTGTCGCTCACCAGCTGCGCATAACTCTCCTGGAACGACACGGTCCTGCCCGACATGGTATCCCGCGTCTGCAGCTCCGCGAGCGCCAGGACGTTGCGGCCATCGGCAGTCGCCCCGCTGTTCCCCGCCAGCACGAAGCGGTCGCCGTTGTTCGGCGAACCGCTGATGCTGAAACTGATGCCGGTCGGCGGACTGCTGGCGCTCGTACCCACCAGAGTGATGGTGGCGCCGCTGGTGTACGGAACGACACTGGCCGGGCTGCCGATCAGCTGCGGTGTTCCCCCGTTGATCGATACCCGCGTCCCCGCGGGAAAGTTGCGCAGCTGGCCGTTCTCGTACAGCACCGCAAGCGGCAGGGCGGCACCGAGAGACTCGTATCCCGGCCCGACGCTACCAGGCGAGATCGTCGCCGACCCGGTGTTCGCTGCGCCGAGGCTGGTCCTGATCGGAGCGGCCGCGGTGAGCAGCCGCGGATCGGCGACGACGGCCGGATTGACCGCGATCCGCCGTGCCGCATCGCGGGTTGGCTGCACGAGATAGCTGGCGCCCGCCGGCAAAGGCGCCGAAGATGCGAGCGAGAAGCCCTGCGGATCAGTCTGCAGTTGCGCGTCCAGCCCCGCGAGGTCAGCCGCCGTCCATCGCCGATCGTCCGTCAGGCGTGTCAGGGTGACACTGGCACCGTCGGAAGTGAGCCGATAATCGCTCGCCACAAGGTCGGTATAGAAGTTGCCGTTGTACGGCACCGGCGTCGTGAAGGTGGCGCTGACGGTCGGGCTGCCGGGCGGATTGCGGCTGTCGGCCCGCACCCCGGGCTCGCCGACCGCAAACAACTCTGGCGTGAAGCCTGACGGCGGTGGCGACAGCAGCGACTGGCCGAGGAGGTCCTGCCCGAGCGCACTCTGGGCATTCACGGTCAACGCCAGCGACACGGCATTGCGTCCGAGGTCGCTGCTGACGCGATCCAGCGACTCGCTGCGAAAGGCGAGCAAGCCCCCCAGGGCGCCACCACTGAGCAGCGACTCGGGCATCTCGCGCACCGCGGCACCGCTCTTCAGACCGACCACCAGACGCGATGGATCAGTCCCCGCGACGGTGATCGCAAGGCCGATCGACTGCGACCCGACGACCAGTTGCTGACCGTTGCCGACGAAGACGTTGATGCTGCCATCGCCATTGGTGGTGCTTTTCGCTCTGATCAGCTTGTTGAGTTCGGCAACGAGGTTGTCACGGCTGTCGAGGAGGTCGTTGGCGGAATGGCCCGTCGCCGCCTGTGCGAGGCCGATCTGTTCGTTCAGGCTGGCGATCTGCTCGGCATAGGAGTTGATCGCCTTGACGCTGTCCCTGATCTGGCCATTGATGCCGTCGTACATCTGCGCCAGCTGCGTGCCCAGCGACTGGTAGCGGGTACTCAGCCCCTGTGCGTTGGCGATCAGTGCCTGCCGGCTCGGCAGGTGCGACGGATTCGCCGCCACCTGTGCGACGCCATCGAAGAAGCCCTGCAATGCCGGCGACAGGCCGGCACTGCTGTCGCCCAGCAGATTGTCGATCTGCCTGATCTGCGCAACGTAGGTGTCGAGCTGGCTGACACCACTCTGCGAACGATCCACCTGCTCGGCGAGAAAGCTGCTGTAGACGCGCTCGATGGTTGCGACATTGGTACCTTGGCCGAGAAAGCCGGAGCCGGTGTTCACACCGGGATTGCTGCCCTGGATCACCCGCTGGCGCGTGTAACCCGGCGTGTTGGCGTTGGCGATGTTGTGCTCGGTGGTCTGCAATCCATGCTGTGCGGCCAAAAGGCCGCTCACACCGGTACCAAGGATTCCTGAGCCCATGCGATCAATTCCTCGTTGATGTTTCGGTCAACGGCAGCTTGCGCTGGAAGTTTAGCCGCTCCCGGAAGAAAAATCAGGCGCTGGACAGTGCCTGTCGCAACGTGTTGCCGCCGATGATGCGGGCCAGCTTGTCAGCGTATGCCGGATCGGTCGCATAGCCAGCCCGCTGCAGCGAACGGGCGAACTGGACCCCATCCTGCTGCCCGATCACGTTCGCGTAGCGTGGTTGGCTGCTGAGGAGCTGCGCGTAGTCGCGGAAGGCCTCGGCATAGGAAGCATAGGCGCGAAATTTCGCCCGCACCGTCTGTGGCAGGCCATCGACGAACTCGGTCGTGGACACTTCGACGGTTGCTCCCGTCCAGCCACGACCGGCCTTGATGCCAAAGACGTTGAAACTGGGCGAGCCGTCGGCCATGCGCAGCTCACGCCTTCCCCAACCACTCTCGAGTGCCGACTGCGCAACCAGAAAATGCGCCGGAACACCCGTCCGCGTCGCGGCCTCAAGTGCATGTGGCCAGACCCGGTCGACGAAGTCGCGCGGACGCCGCGCACTGTCGGCAGAGGCTGCTGGCGACGTCGTGGCGGCGGGTGGCGGCGGCGCCGGCAAGGGCGCGGTCGCCGCGGCGAATGGGCGTCTTGCCGCCAGTACTGCCTCTGTCGGCAACCCAGGTGTGCGCGCCGGCGATAGCGTCGGCGCGACACCAGCATGTTGCCGTGCCAGCTGCCGCTCGATCAAGCCGGCGAAACCGAGAGGTGCCTGCGAGGCCAGTTCCTGCGCCAGTTGCTGATCGCCGATGGCGGTGAAGAAACGGCTCTGTTCGCTGTCCAGCACACCACCGGTCGGCGTCGCTTCGCGCATGCTCTTCAGCATCAGGTGCAGAAGCATGCCCTCGAACTGCCGCGCCGCCTGCCGGACTCCAGACTGCGGATCGCTGCGCAGCCGGTTGCGCAGGTCGCCAGCGGCAGCGGGGTCGAGCACGAGGCGTTGGGTCGCGAGATCAGGAGCTTTCATGATTGACACACGGCTTCGTTCCTGCACACGACGCGGCTCAGATGATCTCGAGGTCGGCACGCAGTGCGCCCGCTGCCTTCATCGACTGCAGGATCGACAGCAGATCCTGCGGTCCGGCGCCGAGCGCGTTGATCGCCTTCACCACTTCGGCAAGGCTGACACCGGCCTTGAGGTGGATCAGCGACCCGCCACCCTGCTTGATGTCGATCTCGCTCTGCGTCGTCGTCACCGTCTGTCCCGGGGACAGCGGGTTGGGTTGACTGACCTTCTGCTCGGTGTTGACGATGACCGAAAGGTTACCATGAGCGACTGCGCACGAGTCGATGGTGACCGTCTGGTTCATGACCACCGAGCCGGTGCGCGGATTGATGATCACCTTCGCCACCGACTTCGTCGGTCGAACTTCGAGGTTCTCGATCCGCCCGAGGAAAGCGACGCGACTGTTCACCTCCTCGGGGGCGATGACGCGAATCACCCGCCCGTCGAGAGCCTGCGCGACACCGGCTGCCGTTTCCCGGTTGATCGCCTCGACCATCTTCTGTGCGGTCCCGAAATCGGTCGTCGCCAGCTCATAATGAACGAATGGCCCTTGGCCGAGCGCCGTCGGCACTTCGCGCTCGACGGTTGCGCCACCGGCGATACGACCGGCCAGCAGGTGGTTGACCACCAGCTTGCTGCCGCCGGACGCCGCGCCGGCACCGCCAACCAGCAGGTTCCCCTGCGCCTGCGCATAAATCTGCCCGTCGGCCCCCTTCAGCGGGGTCATCACCAGCGTCCCGCCGCGCAGGCTCTTGGCATTTCCCATCGACGACACGGTGACATCGATCTGCTGGCCAATGCGCGCGAAGGGCGGCAGATTGGCGGTGACCATCACCGCGGCAACGTTCTTGAGTTGCAGGCCCTGCACCGAATTCACGGTCGTACCCAGCTGTGCCAGCATGTTGATGACGCTCTGCGACGTGAACGGTGCCTGCGTCGTCTGGTCACCGCTGCCGTCGAGTCCGACGACGAGACCGTAACCGACCAACTGGTTGTTGCGCACACCCTGCAGCGACGCCAGGTCCTTGATCCTCTCCGCCGCCACGAGCGAGAGCGGCACGGATAGAGCGAGGGCGGCAAGAACTGCCGCCGCGAGGCGCCTACGGCCGGGCATTCCGGCGATGATCGAGAACATGACCCGTCTTCCTCAGCGGTTGTGAATCAATCCATTGCGCGCCCGGCACGAACAGCCGCCTGCGCCCTCACCGGTACGGCTGCTGCCTCCCGTCGTCCGCCCTCTCACGTCCTTGATCCCGGCGGGCCCGCGACGCCCGCCCCGACGCCGCTCAGAAAGGCAGAACGGTGAGGAAGAAGCGCGCCAACCAACCCATCACCTGCGCCTCGCTGATCGCGCCGCTCTCCTTGTACTCGATGCGCGCATCGGCAATCTGTGACGAAGCGATGGTGTTGGCGGCGTTGACGAAGTAGGGGTTGACGACACCCGAGAGGCGGATGTACTCCTGCCCATGCCCGATCGCCACCTGCTTCTCGCCCGAGACGAGCAGATTGCCGTTCGGCAGGACTTCGACGACCGTCACCGTGATCGTTCCCGTGAACACGTTGTTGGCCGCTGCATCGCCCTTGCCACTGGCGACGTTGCTGCTGCTCGTCTTCAGTTCGGTCAGCGTCCTCCCGGGCAGATTGAGGTTGGGCCCGATCGAGGCGTTGATGCTGCCGGTCTTGGCAACGCTGTTGTTCGACTTGGTCGCCGCCGACGTGTTCTCGGTGATCGTCACCGTGATCGTATCGCCCACATGGCGGGCACGCCGATCCTCGAACAGGGTGCGCGACGCGCCTGCCTGGTAGATGCTGCCCGTCGAGGCCAGCGCTGCCGCCAGTTGCTCCGGTCGCGGCTGCGGCCTGGCGGTCATCGGCTGATGCACATTGGTGGGCGGAACGGTCGTACAGGCTGCCAGCAACAGCAAGGTGGCAGGCAGCAGCAGGAACGATCGGGCAGGCATGGCGGATTCCCTAAAGTTGCGTCAGCCGCGCCAGCATTTGATCGGAGGTCGATACGACCTTGGCGTTCAGCTCGTACGCCCTCTGCGTCTGGATCATCAGTACCAGTTCCTGCGCCACGTTCACGTTCGACGCTTCGACATAGGACTGGACCACCATGCCGGCGCCGTTGCTGCCCGGCGTATTGAGCGTTGGCGTACCGCTCGACGCCGTCTCCTGGTAGAGATTGTCGCCAAGACTCTGCAGGCCGCCGTTGTTGATGAAGGTCGCCACCTGGATTGTGCCGATCTGCACCGGCGCCGCGGCGTTCGGCAGGGTGACGCTGACGACGCCATCGGTGGCAACGGTCACGGTCAACGCGTTCTGCGGAATGGTGATTGCCGGCTGTACCGGATAACCGCTGGCGGTGACGATCTGCCCCTGGTTGTCTTTCTGGAAGGACCCGTCACGCGTGTAGGCGTTGGTACCGTCCGGCAGCAGGACCTGGAAGAAGCCCGCGCCATCGATCGCCATGTCGAGACTGTTTCCGGTCTGCTGCAGCGAGCCCTGCGTGAAGATGCGGCCGGTCGACACCGGCGCGGCGCCGAGGCCGATCTGCAGACCGTCCGGGATCTGGGTCGTCTGCGACGACTGCGCACCCGGTTGGCGCACGGTCTTGTAGAGCAGGTCGGCGAAGATTCCCCGCGCCTGCTTGAAGCCATTGGTGCTGACGTTCGCCAGGTTGTTGGCGATGACGTCGATCTGCACCTGCTGTGCATTGAGGCCGGTGCTCGCGGTCCAGAGAGAGGTGATCATCGCTTTCCGTTCAGCGGTTCATGGTCAGCAGGGTGGCTGCGGCACGGGCGTTGGCCTCGGCGGTCTGCAGCATTCTGACCTGCAGTTCGAACTGGCGCGCGAGGCTGATCATCCGCACCATGGCGTCGACCGAATTGACATTGCTGCCCTCGAGCGCGCCAGGCTCGATCTGCACGGTCTCATCGGCGACGGCCGGCTCGGCATTGCGCGTCCGGAAGAGGCCATCGTCGCCACGCACCAGCTCGCCTTCCGGTGGATTGACGAGCTTGATCCGGCCGACCACATTGACACTGCTCGCCGCCCCGGCCCCGGGACGTGGCACGCCGGATACCGTGCCGTCAGCGGCAATGACAATGTTGTTGTCGGGCGGCAGCGTGATCGGCCCGCCTTCGCCGACGACCAGGTTGCCAGCGCTGGTCTGCAGGATCCCGTTGGCGTCGGTCACCAGGTTGCCGGCACGCGTGTAGGCCTCGCTTCCATCGGCCGCCTGGACGGCGATCCAGCCGCGCCCACGCAGCGCGATGTCGAGCGGCCGCCCAGTGGTCAGCAACGGACCCTGCTCGAAACTGTTGGCCACCGAGGCATCGATCGTGAAGGCCCGCGTCGGCTGACCGGTGCCGAGCACGGGCACGGCGCGGAAGCGATTCTCCATTGCCCGGTAACCGGCGGTCGAGGCGTTCGCCAGATTGTGCGCGACCCCTGCCTGTTGCAGAAAGGCCTGTTTGGCGCCGCTCATGGCAGTGTAGATCAGACGATCCATGCAGCCTCCGTGCCGTCAATCGAGGGTTGATCAGCGCAGGTTGATCAGCGTCTGCATGATCTGATCCTGCGTCTTGATCGTCTGCGCATTCGCCTGGTAGTTGCGTTGCGCCGTGATCATCGCCACCAGTTCATTGGTCAGATCGACGTTGGAATCCTCGACCGCTGCCGACTGAATGACGCCGCGACTTCCCGATGCCGGCGCGCCAACCAGTTCCGGTCCGGAGGTCGAAGTCGCACTCCACTGGTTGTTGCCCAGGTTGAGCAGCCCGTTGGGATCGGCAAAGGTCGCCAGAACCAGTTGCCCCATGCTGCGCGTCTGGCCATTGCTGTAGCGGCCCTGAACGATTCCGTCGCTGAGGACGCCGATGCCGACCAGGCTGCCGGTTGCATAGCCCCCCTGCGTCAGGCGGTCCACGCTCGAAGCGCTGCCATACTGGGTCGTCCCCGTGAAGTCGATCACGCCCGGTGACCACGGCGTCTGCGCGCCGCTGCTCAGAGGCCACGAAGGCAGCGTGTAGGTCGGGGTCGAACTGAGTGCGCCCGAGGTGTCGAAGACGAGGTTGCCCGCCAGTGTCTGCGGGTTGGCACCGTCCAGTGTCGCATGCACCGTCCACTCGCCGCCGGTCGGCGGTGTCGGCGGGTTCAGCACATAGAAGGTGGTCAGGTTGTGCGGGACTCCCAGCGTGTCGAAGACGGTGAGCGCAGTCGAGAAGTTGTAGGTCGACGGGTTGGTGTAATCGAAAGGAACCAGCACCGGCACCGTCGCGCGCGCATCGAGATTGAGCACGGCCGTGACGTCGCCCGCGAGCGGGTCGCTGGTTGCCCGCGGTGGAATCTGGCTCGCCGACAATTGCAGTTCAATCGGATTGGCCGGCGTGACCGCGCCGGTGACGCTGACCGGATAGCCGGTCAGCCGGAGCTTCTGGTCATTGATGATGTAGCCCTGGTTGTCGATGTGGAACTGCCCATTGCGCGTATAGCTGATGGCGCCATCGTCGCTCATGCGAAAGAAGCCGCCACCATTCACCGCGAGGTCGAGCGCATTGTCGGTGGTCGTCAGGTTGCCCTGCGTGAACTGCTGCTGGATCGCGCCCACCGACACGCCGATACCGATCTGTGAAGCCCCGACGATGCCCAGGGAAGCGGCATAGACATCGGCGAAGTTGGTGTTGCCGCGCTTGAAACCGACCGTGCTGGCGTTGGCGACGTTGTTGCCGATGACGTCGAGCGCCGAGGCTGCCGCATCGAGACCACTCAAACCCTGTTGAAAACTCATCCTGCCCCCCGATTGCGCTAGAGAATCTGTTGCACCTGGTCGAAACGGATTCGGCCCGCGCCGCTGACGTCCAGTTCAAAACCCTTTGGCGTCCTGACCAAAGCAGATACCGTGCCAAGCTGCAACGGTTCGGCGGCCACCTTGTCGGCACCACGCAGCGCACTGACCCGGAAGCTGTAGTTGCCGGGAGCCACCGGCAGCCCGGCATCGTTCCTGCCGTCCCAGGCGAAACTGAAGCTGCCTGCCTCCCTCGCCCCGAGATTCTGGCTCTGGACGACCGTTCCCGCCGCATCGAGGATCGTCAGCTTGACTTGATCGGCGGCCTCGGCCAGCTGGACGCCGGCGACCGCTTGGCCAGCGGCCAGTGACAACCGGGAACCGACCGTGAGTACGTTGCGGCCCATCAATGCCGCGCCTTGCATGGCCTGCGTGTCCTGGTAACTGCCGAGCAGTGTTGCCAGCGTCGCATTCAGTTTCTCGATGCCGGTGACGGTGCTGATCTGCGAGACCTGAGTGGTAACCGCGGCGTTGTCCAGCGGGTTGAGCGGATCCTGATTCTGCAACTGGGTCACCAGCAGCTTGAGAAAACGATTCTGGACTTCCTCGCTGGTCGTCGCCGGCGCCGTGCCGGCATCGCTCGAACTCGCGTTGAGCGCGGAAAAGATGCTGCTGGCAGCACTGGCCACCTGAAGAACACTTGCCATGGAACTCTCCTCGACTTGCGAATCGGTGATGACTACTGGCCAATGCTCAGCGTCTTGAGCAGCAGCTGCTTGGCCGAGTTCATCACCTCGGCATTGGTCTGATAGGCGCGTGCCGCCGAGATCATGTTCGTCATTTCATCGACCACGCTCACGTTCGGCATTTCCACGTAGCCCCGCTCGTTCGCCGCCGGGTTGCGCGGGTCATACACCAGGCGGCCTGGGCTGCTGTCCTCGACGACCCGGGTCACGCGGACACCCTGTGCCGCGGCATTGCCCATCGGCGTCGCAGCGAACACCACCTGCTTCGCGCGATAGGGTTTGCCATCGGAACCGATCACGCTCTCGGCGTTGGCCATGTTGCTGGCGACCGCATTGAGACGGACGGACTGCGCCGTCAGCGCGCTGCCAGCGACGTGGAAAGTGCTGAACATGCCCATGCCTATTGCCCCTGCAACGCCGTCATCATCGTTCTGATCTTGCCGCTGATGAAGGTCAAGCCGGCCTCGTAGAAGATGGTGTTCTCGGCGAGCTGCGCCCCCTCGACATCCATTTCGACCGTGTTGCCGTCGGCACTCGGCTGCATCGGCTGGCGATAGAGAAGCGACGATGCCCGCTGACTCGGATCGCCCGCCAGATGGCGCGACGCGGTCATCGTCAGCGGCAAGCTGCCGGCCGACCTGCCGCCAAGAGCACTCTCGAGCGCGGCGGCAAAATTGAAATCGCGCGCCTTGAAGTTCGGCGTATCGGCGTTGGCGATGTTTCCCGCCAACACCTGCTGCCGGCTGGCGCGCAGACCAAGTGCCTGCTGCTGGAACTGGAGGTTGCGGTCAAGCTTGCTGAGCATCGGGCGCTCCTCGATCTGGCGGACGAGAATCGTGGAAGCAATAGCCATGCCATGCCCGAGAGGGCGATACCGTGAACGGTGATGCCGACGCGAACGCGATGCCTGCCGGCCATTCGCGCTGCCGCCCAACGTGCTGCCGCTGGCGCAGCGGCAGCGATCACGGGCAGCCTCCAGTCGTCGGGCTGGCAGCTTCCGCGACCTGCATGATCGGACTGACGTCAATCAACGACGGTCCTTGCCGGCGGCACGGCAAATATTGCCGGTGGCAACCGACGCGTGGCGCCGCAGTTTCTGCCGACGGCCGGCAGATTGAGGCAAAATGGCAGCATGCCTGTCACGTCACGCGCCCAGCACCACAGCGGATGGCCGCATCCGTACCCGCCGCTCGTCCTGGCGATCCTTGCCCTCGCCAGTGGCATCGTGAGCGCGCAGACCACCTTGTCTGCCGCCCTCAGCGACTATCTGCGCGCCCAGACAGCCGGTCTGCCGGGAACGGTGAGCTTCCAGATCGGCCAACTCGATCGGCACGCCCGGCTCGCAGCCTGCGACGCCTTCGAGCCCTTCGTGCCCTCGGGGGGCCGCCTTTGGGGAAACACGACGGTCGGCGTACGTTGCCTCGGCCCCGGCCGGTGGACGGTCTACGTGCCGGTGCAGATCCGGATAGCCGGCAACTACCTGGTCGCAGCACGGCAGCTTGCGCCCGGGCAGCAGATCGGCGCCGCCGACCTGCTGCCGCAGAGCGGCGATCTCGGCGCGCTGCCGGCCGGCATCCTGACCGACCCGGCGCAGGCGATCGGCAAGACGCCACGACAGGGTATCGCTGCCGGCCAGCCTCTGCGCAGCGACCAGCTCAGCGCCGCCTGGGTGATCCAGCAGGGACAGAGTGTCAGGCTGCTTTCCAGCGGCGCAGGATTCAGCGTCAGCAACGAAGGCAAGGCCGTGAACAACGCGGCCGAGGGCCAGGTTGTCCAGGTGCGAACGGCATCCGGACAGGTCGTCAGCGGCATTGCCCGCCAAGGCGGCATCGTCGAGGTGAGCTACTGATCGGCTGGCCGGCTCCCGGCCCGGCGTACGGCCCGGAGGTTCACGACAGGCGGCTGGTGACAGCTTTTGTTCCTTGGCCGCCGACGGGCCGCGATGCGAAAAAAGTGCTAAAGTTCCGACGCCGTCCGCCGATCAGTGAATTGAGGACAACCGTTCAAGGGGCACCACCGTGAAGATCGACAGCACCACCACCACCGCCAGTGCTCTTGGCGAAACGCGCAACCGCGCTGCCATCGCGAGATCGACGGCGAGTGCCGCGACCGAGGTTCATTTGAGCGAGCTGGCGGCACAACTCCAGACACCGGGCGACGCAGGCGCCTTCGATGCCGGTCGTGTTGCGGAGATCCGGCAGGCAATTGCCGAAGGCCGTTTCACGATCAATGCCGAAGCGATTGCCGAACGCCTGATCACCTCGGCCAGTGAGCTCGTGGCTGCGCAGCAGCGCTCCTGAGCAGCGTCTGCGACGAACGACAGCCGGTGATGACGGACTTGCGACAGTTGTTCGAAGAAGAGCTGGCTGTCGTGCGAGCCTTTGTCGGCGTCCTGGAGCGCGAGCAGAGGCTGTTGATCGAGGGCGATGTCGAGGGCTTGCCGGCACTCTTGCACGACAAGAATGAACTTGCAGCCCGCCTCACCGCAATCGCGGGACAGCGCCGGCTGACGCTCGCAAGAGAGGGGCTCAATGCCGAACGCAGCGGTGTTGCGACCTGGTTTGCCACACACCCGGACGATGAGGGCGCACGCGTCGCCTGGGCCGAACTGTTGCCGCTGGCCAGCCAGGCGCGAGAACTGAATCAACTGAACGGTGACCTGATTCAGCTTCGCCTGCAGCACAACAAGCAAGCGATCGAGGCACTCGTCGGCAGCAGCGGTGCCGGTGGTCTATACGGCCCGGACGGCCAGAACAAGCCGGGCGGCGGTGGCCGCATCCGCGACAGCGCCTAGCGAGCGGCAGGCGGCAAGGCCGCGCGCGCACCCGGCGACGCCGTTGCCGCCCCCTGCAGATCGAGCTCGGTACTTTTTTCCGGAATCGTGGAATCGATGAGGATCGTCACGCGACGATTCCGCGCCCGCCCATCGGCCAAGAGATTGGGCTCGACCGGACGCGTGTCGGCGTAGCCGATTGCGGTCAGCCTGTCAGCGGCGATGCCGGCATCCGCAAACAGCCGCAGAACCGTGGTCGCACGTACGGCCGACAGCTCCCAGTTGGAGGGGAACTGCGCGTTGCTGATCGGCATGTTGTCCGTGTGCCCCTCGATCGTGATCGGGAAATCTGCCGCCACGAGAACCTCCGCCACGGACAGCATCGCCTTGGCCAGCGGGGGCTTGAGGATGGCCTGGCCCGGCGAGAAGAGGATGCTGTCATTGATCTCGATGCTCACGCCGCGGCTCGTTTCGAGCACCCGCACCTTGCCCTGTTCGACGAGGGGCGCCATGACATCGAGGATGTTCTTCGCCACCTGGCGCATCTTCTCCCGCTCCTTCTGTCGCAGGCCCTCTGATGCCTTGCTCGCGAGCGGCGTGGCGACTGCCGGTGAGGGTGTCGGCATCACTGTCGGCGTCTGCCCAACACTATTGACCGGCGCGTTGCGGAAGGCGACCACCATCGAGTTGCTGAGAATCCGGTACTTGCCCTCGTTGACTGAGGAAAGAGCATACATGACGACGAAGAAGGCGAAGAGCAGGGTGATGAAATCGGCGTAGGAAACGAGCCAGCGCTCGTGATTGTCGTGCTCCTCCTCGTGCCGTCTGCGTGCCATCGCGTCAGAAGATGTAGGCACGCAAGCGGCTCTCGATGATCCGCGGGTTGTCGCCGTTGGCGATCCCGACGAGACCGGCAACGATCATCTCGCGCTGCACCACCAGCCGACCGATGTGTGCCTTCAGCCGATTGGCAATCGGCAGGTACACCAGGTTGGCCAAGCCGACACCATAGATCGTCGCGACGAACGCGACCGCGATGCCGGCACCGAGCTTGGAAGGATCCGAGAGGTTTTCCATGACGTGGATCAGGCCGAGGACGGCGCCAAGAATGCCGATCGTCGGCGAGTAACCGCCGGCTGCCTCCCAGATGCGTGCAGCCAGCTTCATCTCCTGCTCGTAGGTCGTGATCTCGACCTCCATCACCTCGCGCAGGCGCTCCGGCTCGGCGCCATCGACGAGAAGCTGCAGACCCTTGCGAACGAAGTCGTCCTTCAGTTCGCTCACCACGGCGTCGAGTGCCAAGAGGCCCTCACGCCGCGAAACCTGGCTCCAGCCGGTGACCTGCTGAATCACCTGCAGATTGTTGACCACCGGTGGGTACAGAATCCATTTGATCATGCGCATGCCGCGCACGAAGGTGGCAAGGGGGCTCTGCAGCATGACCGCCCCGAGTGTGCCACCGACGACGATCAGCATTGCCGTCGGCTGCGCCAGCGAAGCGACATGTCCGCCCTCGAGGATCTGGCCGACGACGATGGCCAGCACACCGATCAACAGGCCGGCGATGCTGCCCCTATCCATGGCGTTCCAGCCGCGCCCGGGCGTTGCGCGTACCGTCGCCGAACAGTCGGCTGCGCAGCCGCAGAACCGCCTGACTGTGCAACTGGCAAACGCGGGACTCGCTCACCCCCATGACCTCGCCGATCTCCCGCAGGTTGAGGTCCTGCTCGTAGTACAGGGCCATCATCAGTTGTTCACGTTCGGGCAACGATCCGATCGCCTGCACCAGTCGCCGACGCAGATCCGCGTCGGCGACCAGCTGGGCGGGGTCGGCGCTGTCATCGGCGAGGTGACCCTCGAGATAGTCCTCGCCGCGCTCGGCAACGACGTCCTCGATATACACCAGTTGATGCCCGCGCACCTCCTGCAACATCTCCTGGTAATCGGCAAGCGTCATGCCGAGTGAATCGGCAAGTTCACTCTCCGTTGGCACGCGCCCGCTCGCCTGTTCGAGCTGGGCGATCGCCGCCTCGATGCGACGACAGTTGCGGCGCAGGCTGCGCGGCAACCAGTCGTTCTCCCGCAAGCCGTCGAGCATTGCGCCGCGCACCCGCTGCGCGGCATAAGCCTCGAACTGGGCACCGACTCCGGCCTCGAAACGCCCCAAGGCATCAAGCAGGCCGAGCATGCCGTTCTGCACGAGGTCATCGATGTGCACGCTCGCCGGCAGCCGTGCCATCAGATGGCAGGCGATACGCCTGACCAGCGGCGCGAAGCGCTGGACAAGCTGATCCTTGTTGAGCTGGCCAGCAGCGTTGTACATGCGTCCTGGGGGGAGCTATCAGGCGTAGATAGCCGTTGCGTGAATGCGTTGGCTCAAGTGTAGCAGCAGTTGCACGAAATGTTCGAGCCCCCCTCGCTCATCATTGCCGGGCGGCCACTCCAGCACCTGCTCCGCAAGCATCGCATAGGCGCGTGCCGCTGGTGCCTCCGGAAACAGTGCGGCCACCGGCTGGCAGAGCCGTGAAGCCTGTCGCAGCTGTCCATCGAGCGGCACCCAGCCGGCGTACTCGAGACGCGCCAGCCGGCGGCTGTCGGTGACGCGCGCCATGTTGTCATGGATCGCCAGCGCCTCGACCTCGCTCCGCACCCGGTTGAGCAGGATGCGGAAACGCCTGTGTGCATACCCCAGGCTGACCTTCTTGATCAATGCGTAAGCCTCGGTGATGGCAGCAGCCTCTGCCGCGACGACGACCACCGTCTCCTGCGCCGCCAGCCCAAGCGGCGAGAAGCCCAACGGGTGGTCGAGGGAGCTGTCGACGAGCACCACGTCGGCCGGCGGCAGAAGTCCGGCCAGGCAGGTCACCAGGGTTCGCTGCTCGCGTTCGCCGAGCGAGCCGAGCTGGCCGACGACGCGGGCCACCGGCAGGACACGGATTCCCGGCGCAACCTGGACCAACACATCCTCGAGTCGCTTCTCGTGACTGATCACCTGTTGCAGGTCGTTGGCGACGAAAGCGCCGAAAAACGATGCGACCCCGACGTCGGCGTGTTCGTCAATCACCAGAACTTCCCTGCCGACGCGCGCCAGCGACGCCGCCAGGTTGGCCACCGCAGTGCTTTGGCCAACACCCGCACCACCAGCCGTGAAGCTGATGCTGCGCAACTGCGGGTGGCCGAGGAGTCGGCGCAACCCGGTGGCCTGGTCGCCGCGAAAATCAGCCACGCTGTCCTCCGACAGACAACATGCCTTCACTGCCGGCAGCCATCATCAGTCCTGGCTCGACGCCGGCAAACCGGTGCGGAGAGGTTTCGGGCAGGTTCTTGAAGGCGCGATGCAAGAGATATGGTCGATTCGGCAGGTGCAGGTCTTCCGGCACGCGCTGCCCATTGGACACGTAATACAGCCGCAGCTCGTGGCGAATGAGCACATCCAGCGACGAAGCCAGGCTGGCGGCCTCGTCGACCTTGGTCAGCACGCAACCCGCAAGCCCAAGCCCACTGTAGGCACGCACCACATCGTCGAGGGTATCGCCGCGACCGGTCGCCGCCAGCAGGAGCAACGACCGGACGTCGCTGTCGCGAAACATCGCCACCTGCTCGCCGACCATCCGGTCTCTCTGGCTCATGCCCATGGTGTCGATCAACACCATGTGGGTATGCCGCAGATCATGCAGTGTCGCCCGCAGGTCCTTGGCGTCCCGCGCCAGATGGACCGGTACGCCGAGGATGCGCCCGTAGATGCGCAATTGCTCGTGCGCCCCGATGCGATAGCCGTCCGTCGTCACCAGCGCAAGCTTCCGCGCTCCATGTCGCAGGACGCAGCGCGCCGCCAGCTTGGCAGCGGTCGTCGTCTTGCCGACCCCGGTAGGTCCGACCAGGGCATAGATTCCGCCTTGGTCGACGATGTCCCTCTCGCCGTCGATGGTCAGCATGCCGCGCTCCGCGCGCCCGCGCACCCAGGCCAATGCCTGCGCCGCGTCGAGATCGCGTGGCAATTCGGCCAGCAGCTCGCGAGCGAAGCGCGGCGAGAAACCGGCGTCGAGCATCTGCCGCAGGATCTCGGTCTTCACCGGCTCCGAACGCGCGCCCTCTCCCCAGGCAAAGCCAGCCAGCTGTTGTTCGACGATGCGGCGCAGGGAGCGAATCTCGTCCATCACCGCCGCCGGCACGACCGCGGCTCCGGCAGCGGAGGAACCGTCGCTCTCGCCCGGCGGCGGCGACGACGAGGCCAACGGCGGTGCGGCGGCGTCCGACCGGTTGCCCGCCTGGCCGCGCGGGGCGGTTGCCGTGACAAGCGCGGCTGCCCGACCGTCGGCGCTGCCCCGCTCGCGTGCAGTCACCGACGTGGCGTCGGCGATACCGCCGTCCGGACGCCGCGACTCGCGGGATGGCGGCACGATCATCTCCATGTCGCTGGCGGCGACAGCCATGATCTCGACGCCGCCCGGAATCCCGCGATTGGAAAGGATGATCGCGTCCGGCCCAAGAGTCTCCCTGACCTTTCGCAAGGCGTCGCGCGCTGTCGCGGCGATGAATTTCCTGACGTTCATGCTCGTTGTCCGATGATGGATGTCACTCTGATCGTTCGCTGCTCAGGCACCTCGGCGTGCGCCAGAACCTTGAGCTGCGGAATGGTGCGGCGGAGGAAGCGTGACAGCAGACTGCGCAGTGCCCCGGAGACCAGAAGGACCACAGGCAGACCCGCCTCCTCCTGCCTCTGCGCCGCCGCCAAGACCTCGCGCAGCAGCGTGTCGGCCAGGCCCGGTTCGATGCCGCCGGCGTCGCCAGCTCCGGCGACTGCCTGCTGCAGCAGGCGTTCGAGCTGCGGGTCGAGCGCCAGCACCTGCAGCTCGGATGCACCGGGATAGAGATCCTGAACGATCGAACGTCCGAGCGCGATGCGCACCTGGACCGTCAGTGCGTCCGCATCCTGCAAGCGAGGGGCGAAGTCGGCCAAGGTTTCGATCACCGTCCGCATGTCACGCAGGGAGACGCCTTCGTCAAGGAGGTTGCGCAGGACCTTCTGCACCACTCCCAGTGACAGGGCCTTGGGTACGAGGTCTTCGACCAGCTTCGGCATGTCCTTCGCCAGGTGGTCGAGGAGAGCCTGCGTCTCCATCCGCCCAAGGAGCTCGGCGGCATGCGACAGGATCAGGTGGTTGAGGTGCGTTGCGACCACGGTGCTCGGATCGACGACCGTGTAGCCGTAAGCCTGAGCCTGCTCGCGAACCGCCGGGTCGATCCACACGGCCGGCAGACCGAAGGCCGGATCCTTGGTTGCCGTCCCCGGCACCTGGCCCGCCACGCGCCCCGGGTTGATCGCCAGCAGATTGCCTGGAAAGGCCTCGCCGTCGCCGATCTCGACCCCCTTGAGCAGGATCTTGTAGGCATTGGGCTTCAGCTCGAGGTTGTCGCGTATGTGTACCGGCGACACGAGAAAGCCGACGTCCTGGGCGAACTTCTTCCGGATGCCGCGAATACGGCGCAGCAACTCTCCGTCCTGCGCCTTGTCGACCAGCGGGATCAGCCGATAGCCAACCTCCAGGCCGAGAACGTCGAGCGGCGCCACGTCTGCCCAGCTCGCTTCCTGCACTTCCCTCGCCACTGGCGGTGCTGGCGCAACCGGCAGTGGCTTCTCCTCCGTTCGCTGCCGGTCGAGACGCCAGGCCGCCGCCGCCAGCGCACCACCAATGAGCAGGAAGATGAAGTTGGGCATGCCGGGGATCAACCCGAGGAGGCCGATGATCGCCGCCGTCAGGTAGAGCGGCTTGGGGTTGTGGAACAACTGTGCGGCAAACTGTTGCGAGACGTCCTCCTCGTCACCGACGCGGGTCACCACCATGCCGGCGGCTATCGAGACGATCAGCGCCGGGATCTGGGCAACCAAGCCATCACCGATGGTCAACAGGGTGTAGGTTCGCGCCGCCGTGGCGACATCCAGGTTGTGCTGCAGGACGCCGACGAACAGACCGCCGACGACGTTGATCAACATGATCAGGATGCCGGCGATCGCGTCGCCGCGGACGAACTTCGATGCACCATCCATCGAGCCGAAGAAGTCCGCCTCCTGTGCGATCGTTGACCGCCGCTTGCGCGCCTCGTCCTCGCCAATCAAGCCGGCATTGAGGTCGGCATCGATCGCCATCTGCTTGCCCGGCATCGCGTCCAGGGTGAAGCGGGCAGCGACTTCGGCGACCCTGCCGGCACCTTTGGTGATGACCACGAAGTTGATGATCACCAGGATGGTGAAGACGACCAGCCCCACACCATAGTTGCCGCCGACGAGAAAATGGCCAAAGGCTTCGATCACGCGCCCCGCCGCCGCCGGACCGGTATGCCCTTCGAGCAGGACCACACGCGTCGAGGCGACGTTGAGGGACAGGCGCAGCAGTGTCGTGACCAGCAGGACGGTGGGAAAGACCGAAAAATCGAGCGGCTTCATCACGCTCATGGCAACCAGCATGACGATCACCGAGATGGCGATGTTGAAGGTGAAGAAGAGGTCCAGCAGGAACGGCGGCAACGGCAAGACCATCATCGCCAGGATGAGCAGGATCAGCAACGGGCCAGCCAGCTGCCGCTGACCGAAGCGCGCGACGAAATCCTGCAGGGCGATGGTGCCGCTAGCCACGCTCAGACTCCGGGAGAAGTTCAGCAGGAACGGCGATCCGCTCGGGTGGCAGCGGCGGCTCACCGCCAGCCTGCCGCCAATGGCTCAACTGATAGACGTAGGCGAGCACCTCGGCGACCGCTGCATAGAGCAAAGCCGGAATCTCCTGATCGAGGTCGACGTGCCGGTGCAGCGCCCGCGCCAGCACCGGCGCCTCGACCAAGGGCACACCGTTGCTGGCAGCCAGCTGCCGTATCTTCAGCGCGATCTCGCCAGCTCCCTTGGCGAGCACTTTCGGTGCCCCCATGCCGCTGCTGTAGGCGAGGGCAACGGCGTAGTGCGTCGGATTGGTGACGATGACGTCGGCCGCCGGTACCGCAGCCATCATGCGCTTGCGCGCCGCCTCGCGCTGCAGTTGGCGGACACGCCCCTTGATCTCCGGGTTGCCTTCAAGTTCCTTCCCTTCCTGCTTCACTTCCTCGCGGCTCATCTTGAGCTTGTCGTGGTACTGCCACAGCTGGAACGGCACATCGACGGCAACGATCAGCAACATCGCCGCAACGATGGCGAGAAAGCTGAAGCTGAGCAGGTGGCCTGCGTTCGCCAGCCCGACGGGCAGTGGCTGCGCAAACATGGCGAGCAGATCACCCCGCTCGCTCCACATCACCCAAGCGGCGACACCACCGAGCAACGAGGCCTTGGCGATCGCCTTGACGAGTTCGACGACGCCATGCCACGACACCAGGCGGGCAATGCCCTGCAGGGGGTTCAGGCGACTCGGGTCGGGTTGCAGGGCCTTGGCCGAGAAGTTCCAGCTTCCCAGGAAGAAGGGAGACAGCAGCACGGCGACCAGCAGAGCGCCGAAAAGCGGGGCAAGAGTGAGCAAGGACTCGGCCGCCAGATCGCCCAGGCGCGTCAGCATCAATGACGGTTCGTGTGCTGCCTGGTGGTCTACCACGAGACCGCGGCGGACAAGCACCGACAGCCTCTGCATCATCCACGGCCCCAGTACCATGAACGCCGCCGCACCGACGATCAGGACGAGAAAGGCGCCCACCTCATGCGAACGCGGCACCTGCCCCTCTTCGCGAGCCTGCTCGAGGCGTCGCGCCGATGCGGGCTCGGTACGTTCGACGTCGCTTTCCTCTGCCATTTCGCGCTTCCAGTCTGGATCACCGTATTATAGGAAAACCGTTGTTAGAATAGAGGGCTAGGCAATCTTATTTACATCAATTCTCGAATAGTTGCAGCCTAACAACAGTCGTGGCGGCGAAGCAATCAAAACGGGGGGCTTGCGCCCCCCGTTGCCACCTGCACAAGAGAAATCCGGCAGTCAGACGAGCAGTTCCAATGCTCGAGGTGCCGTCGTCCGCGTGTCTCGCTCGCCCTTCGCGGCAAGATCCGACAACAGCTCCTTCATGTCCAGTATGAGAACGATCTGACCATTCGACAGGGTCGTCACTCCGGCCACCCCGCGCGGCCGGAAGTCGTCGAGCGCCTTGATCACCGCATCATCGCGCCCGGCGAAGTTGTCCACCGCCAGAATGAAGCTCCGTTCAGCAGTCTGCATGAGGACACCGAACTCGGGCCGCCGCACCTGTGGCCACCCGAGGAGATGTGCCAGGGCAATCACCGGCAGAATCTCGCCCCGCACCACCAGTGTTTCCCGGCCGCCCACCTCCTGCATTCGCTCGTGGTCAATTGGCAGAATCTCCCGCACCAGCGACAGCGGCAGGGCAAACGGCTGCTCTTCCAGGAGGACGAGCAGCACGGGCAGGATGGCGAGCGTCAGCGGCAACGAGATGACGAAGACCGAACCCTTGCCGGGTTCGGAACGGATCTCGATCGAGCCATTGAGTTTCTGGATGTTTGTCTTCACCACATCCATGCCGACGCCGCGACCGGACACCGCCGAAGCCTTGGCCATCGTCGAGAAGCCCGGCAGGAAGATGAGGTTGAGACTCTGCCGGTCATCGAGCGTGTTCGCGTCCTCCTCGCTGATGATGCGCTTCTCGACCGCTTTCGCACGAATGCGCTCCGGACTCATGCCGCGCCCGTCATCGGCGATCATCAGGACGATGTGGTCACCTTCCTGTCGCGCTTCGAGACGGATGACACTCTTGGCCTGCTTGCCGGCGGCACGCCGCTCGTCGGGCGATTCGACCCCGTGATCGACGGCATTGCGGATCAGATGGATCAGCGGGTCGGCCAGATCCTCGATCATCGTCTTGTCGACCTCGGTCTCTTCACCGATCAGTGCCAGTTCGACATCCTTGCCCAGTTGTCTAGCCAAGTCGCGCGCAATCCGCGGATACTTCTGGAACAGGCGGCCGATCGGCTGCATGCGCGTCTTCATGACCGAGTTCTGGAGGTCGGAAACCAGCAGGTCGAGCTGGCTGACGGCCTGATCGAGTGCCTGCAGGGTGTCCGAGTCCGTACGCCCGGCCAGGATGTCCGCCCGCAGGCTGGTCAGGCGGTTCTTCGTCAGGCCAATCTCGCCGGACAGATTGAGCACCTGATCGAGTCGCGCCGTGTCCACACGGATGGTCGTCTCGCGTGCCGCCGCCCGCTCGTCAGCACGCCGCCCCGAGGGCGCGGCGCTGGCCGCAGCCCCGGGCCGGTCCGTGCTGCGTCGCCCCTCCGGAGGGAAGTGCGGCTGCAGCTGCGACAGTTCGACCTCGTCTGCCTGCTTGCCAGCTGGCGCGGTCGCAGCCGTGCGGGCAACGGCCGGCAGGCTGACGGCAGGCTGGCCACCGATGACGGCCGCGTGCAGCGCCTGCCAGTCCGGACCCTGCTCGCCCGAGCCGGTGGCCACTGCCGGCCCCGCTGGCCCGCCTGCCCGCGGCTCTGCGGCAACGGGCGATGTGGCGCCGGGATCGGCGGCCGTCGTCAGCGCGCTCTGCAGATTGGCGGTGACCTCTGCGGCGGCGGGGAACGGCTGCCTGCCCTGGGCAATCTCGCCGAACATCTGGCGAACGCCCTGCGTGGCCGCCATGATGGTGTCCATCAGCGCCGGGGTGAGCTCCTTCTCACCATTTCTCAGCCGGTCGAACAGGTTTTCGGTCAAGTGACAGAGCTTCACCAGCTCGCCGGCATTGAGGAAACCGGCACCACCCTTGATCGTGTGAAAGCCGCGAAAGATGTCGTTGAGCAGCCCCAGATCCTCCGGGCTTCGCTCGAGATCGACGAGCTTGTTGTCGACATCCGACAGCAGGTCGCCGGCTTCCTGCAGGAAATCCTGCAGCAGATCCTCCATCCCCGCAAAATCGCTCATCGCGAACCTCCTAGAATCCCAGGCTGCCGAGCAGCTCGTCAACCTGCTGCTGTGAGGCGACGACGTCGCTACGACCCTCGGGGTTGATCACTGGCCCGTTGAGGAGGCTGTTGATCGATTCGGTACGCCGCTCGCCAGGCAGCGTCTCGATCAGCACCTCCATCAGCTGCGTCTCCAGCTCGTGTGCCACCTGAATGATCTTCTTGATCACCTGGCCCGTGAGATCCTGAAAATCCTGGGCCATCATGATCTCGAGAAGCTGTGCCTTGGTTGCCTCCGTCTTCGCCGGCAAGGCCTGTTTGAGAAAGGAACGGGTCTCCTCGGCCAGAAGCCTGAACTCGTCGACCGCCAACCGGTTGGCAAAAAGCGCATCCCAGCGGGTCGCCAGCGCCGTCGAAGCGGCTTCGAGTTGCTCCTGCAGCGGGTTGGCAATGTCGGTCGCGTTGAGGACGCGGCAGGCAGCCTGCTCGGTCAACGTGGCGACGTAGTTGAGCCGCTCCCTGGCATCAGGAATGGCGGACACGGTGCTCTCGAGCAGTTCGCTGTAACCCAGTTGGCCCAATGTGTCGTGCAGCTGGCGGGCCATCTGACCGACGCGCTGAAATACCCGATCCTGTCCCTGCCATTGCGCCGCCGCGCCCGGTGCAGCCGTGGCCGCCTGTGCTCCCCGCACGGAGTCGAACAGCGCCTGCAGTTCGTCACTGTCGTCTGCTCCGTCTCCTTCACGCAACTGCTGCAGCAGAGATGCCGCCTTGGCCTTGGCGGCAGGTGGCTCGGCAGAACTGGCGGTCACGATTCCCGAGGCGATGCTGTCGAACAGAGCCTCGAGCTCCCGTGAATCGCCGGAGGTGTCGCTCTCGTTCATCTCAGCCCCCCATCCTGTCGAAGATCTTCTGCAGCTTCTCTGCCAGCGTTGCCGCCGTGAAAGGCTTGACGATGTAACCGCTGGCCCCCGCCTGCGCGGCGGCGATGATGTTCTCCCTCTTCGCCTCGGCGGTGATCATCAGTACCGGCAGGTGCTTCAGCGTTGCCGAACCGCGGATGGCCTGCAGCAGCTGCAGGCCATCCATGTTCGGCATGTTCCAGTCGGTGACGACGAATTCGAAACCACCCTGGTTGAGCTTCTGCAGAGCCACGGCGCCATCTTCGGCCTCGTCGACGTTGGCAAAACCGAGTTCCTTCAGCAGATTCCTGACGATGCGCCGCATCGTCGAGAAATCGTCCACCACGAGAATCCTCATCTTGGGATCAGCCATCATTGACTCCGATTGTTCGCTCAGCGCTCGAGCAGGGGACGCAGGGTGTCGGCCAGAACCTCTGCGTCGAACTTGGCAACGTAGGAGTCGACACCCACTGCCTTGCCCATGGCATGGTTGGCCTGTGACGACAGCGACGAGTGCATCACGACCGGGATGCCCGAGAACCGGGCATCCGCCTTGATGTTGCGGGTTAGGACGTAGCCATCCATTTCCGGCATCTCGGCGTCCACCAGGATCAGGCGGACCTCGTCGCGCAACGCGTTGCGACTCTGCTCGGCGTGCGCCGCAAGCGCCTGCAGGCGGCTCCACGCTTCCGCGCCATTGGTGGCGTGCTTGTGCCGGACACCAAGTTTGTCCAGCACCTCGGTGATCTTGCGCCGGGCGACCACCGAGTCATCGACGAAGAAGATGCTCGCATCCTGATCGACGTTGGCTGGAGGAATATCGACGATGATCGCCTCGCCGAAGGCGTTGGCCAGGATCTGCTCGACGTCGAGAATCGATACCAGTTTGCCATTGTCCAGTTCGGTGACCGCGGTGATCAGCCCCTGATTCGTGGACAGGACGTTCTCCGGTGCCCGGACCTTCTCCCAGTCCACCCGGATGATCCGGTCCACTTCATGCACGAGAAAACCAAGCGTCCGCTTCGAATACTCGGCCACCATCATCGTCCTGCCGTACTCGTCGTGGTGCTCCCCATGCTCGAGAAAGGCAATCAGCGAGAGCACCGGTATCACGTTGCCGCGCAGCGAGATCAATCCCTCGACGCCGCGCGGCATGTTCGGGGTCTTGGTGATGGGCGGCGTCCGCCCCACTTCCCTCACCTTGAAGACGTTGATGCCGAAGGTCTCGCGTGTCCCCAGCGAGAAGAGCAGGATCTCCATCTTGTTCGATCCGGCGAGACGCGTTCTCGCGTCGACGCCGTCGAGCAGGTTCTTCCTTTCGGCCAACTCCATCCTATCGCTCCTGTGAGGCCCGTTCAGCGCGACGGCAGCGCTGGCAGGCCGCCGCCCTGCAAGCGGCGCGTCAGCGTCTCCGAAAGCCGCTGCGGTTCGAACTTGGGCACGTACTCGTCAACGCCGACCGACTTGCCGAGCTGCTGGTTCGACATGCCCGACAGCGACGAATGCATGATGACCGGCACGCCGGCAAATCGCGGGTCGGACTTGATCTTCTTCGTCAAGATGTAGCCGTCCATCTCCGGCATCTCGATGTCCGTCAGAACGAGACTGATCAGGTCGCCGACCGCCTGACCGGAAGCCTGCGCATAGGCAGCCATCTTCTCCAGCTCGAGCCAGGCTTCCAGACCGTTGATCGCGGCAACGTACTTGACGCCCATCGCCCCCAACGTGCGCTCGATCTGCTTGCGTGCAACCGACGAATCGTCGGCGAAGAAGACCGTCAGCTGCGGATTGTCGAGTGGCTTGATGTTGCGATAAACGATCTCGTCGTCGTAGTTGGTCGTCTCGGAGAGGATCTTCTCGACATCCATCATCATCACCAGACGCCCATCCGGCAGTTCCGTGACAGCCGTCACCAGACCACCCAGATCGGCCAGCAACATCGCCGGCGGCACGCGCATCTGCCCCCAGTCGAGACGCAGGATGGTATCCACACCCTCGACCAGGAAGCCCTGGGTATGACCGGCATACTCGGTGATGATCATGATCGAGCGTGGTGTGTGCGTATCGACTCCGGCATAGCGGGCGAGGTCCACGACCGGCACCAGCGCACCGCGCAGGCTGACCATGCCCTCGACCGATGGCGGCATCTCGGGCGCCGCGGTGATCGGCGGCGTGCGCATCACTTCACGCACCTTGAAGACGTTGATGCCGAAAGTTTCGCGGCGGCCGGTGCGCGCATCGGTGCCGAGGGAGAAGAGCAGGATCTCCAGCTTGTTGGTGCCGGCCAGCTTGGTCCGGGCATCGATGTTCTTCAGCAATTCCGACATATATCTTCCTCTTGCAGGAATCAGCGCCGATCGGGTCAGCGACATCTTAATCGAATCGTCGTCCGCACGCCAAGGTAGCCAGTCGTGTCGGCAGTGGGCTCTGCCGCTCTCACACCTCGGTCCTGTAGCCGATGCGGAAGCCGCCCCAGTGGCGGCCCTTGACATGGATCGGCGCGGAAATGTCGTGCATCAGCTCGCCCGTGTCGCGGCGATAGGTCTGCAGCAGGAATGAATGCTCGTGAACGCCGCAACGCTTTCCGACCGGGTCGTCGAAGATGCGCTTGCTGCGATTGCGGACGAAATCGATCTTCTCGTCACCGGTCAGCGGTTGCGCAAACGCCCGGTTGTGCGTCGGCACATAGCCATTGCGGTCGATGCAGATGGCGTAGACGAGGCACTGGTGCTGTGCCAGCACCTGCTCCTGCAGTGGTGCCACGGCCTGGTCGGTAAACTCGTCGAAACGCGTCCGGTACTTCTGCGGCCGGGTATTCGGCAGCGGCTGGTAGCGCTCGTCGAACAGATCGTCCAGGCCGATCCTGCCGGCATCGACGGCGCCGTCGAGGAGCTTGCCGATGCTCCGGGCCGCCTCGGTGACGATGCCGGGCATGCGCGTATGAACGCCGACCGCGTGCTCACCGGCCGCCCCCAGCCGGAAGACATTGCCCACTTCCTTCAGGTTTTCGGCCAGGCACTCGACGTGGTCGACCGCCAGCAGCGTCTGCCCGCTGACCTCGCTGTTCGCCTCGGCCATCTGCCTGATGTTGCGCACATGCTCGGCGATGCTCGCGCCGGTGCGCGTCTGCAGGGCGACCGCAGCGGCGATCGCCTCGACCTTATCGAGTGTCTGCCGTGCCCCGCTGTTGATGCCGTCAAGCGCCTGTGCTGCCTGCCGTGCGAGTTCGGCACCCTTGCGCGCCTGACCGCTGCCGGCCTCGATGCTGGCAATCGCCGATTGTGTCTCGCCCTGGATGGCGGTGATCATCTGGCTGATCTCGCCGGTCGCCTGCGAAGTTCGTTCCGCGAGCTTGCGCACCTCGTCGGCGACGACGGCGAATCCACGCCCGTGCTCACCTGCCCGCGCCGCTTCGATGGCGGCATTGAGGGCCAGCAGATTGGTCTGGTCGGCGATTTCGCGAATCGTCTGGACAATGCCGCTGATGGCTCGGGATCGTTCGCCGAGCGCACCGACCACGGCTGCCGACTGGCTCACCGAGGCAGCGATCTGCTCCATCTCTGCCGACGCCATGCGGGCAATCGACATGCCGTCTCTGGACAGACTGTTCGATCGCTCGGCGATACCCGCCGTTTCGCTGGCTTTCTCGCTCACCTCGTTCAACTGCAGGGTCAGACTGGCCATCTCGTCGGCAGTCGCCAAGGCGGCATCCCGCTGCTCGTTCGATCCGGCTGCCACCCGCCGGGCATCACCGATCAACTGCTGCGAAGCGGTGCCAACTTCGATCGAGTTGAACAACAGCTTGCCAACGATGATGGCGAAGCTCTCCATCAGCCGGTTGTAGTCGGCCGCAACGAGCGCCAGTTCATCCCCGCCGACGGCGGCTGCGCGTCTGGTCAGGTCGCCATCGGCATAGGTTCCCGTGATCACTGCCCGCAATCCTTGCAGCCGACGCAGCAGGCTGCGCTCGACGATCACGGACATGGCGACTGCAGCGAGGAGCGCGAGTCCCGTCGCCGGCAACCAGCCGGACATGCCGCCACCCAGGACGGAATGACCCAGCCAGCCAGCTGCGACCGTCAGCAGCACCATCAACAGCAGCGCCGCACGGATTTTCCACGCCAGTCCCATCATCATCGTCGTCTCCTCGTCGTCGCTGCAGCGCTCTTCATCATCAGCAATACGGCAGAAAACGCCCGACCTTTAGCGACTTCGCCAAATCGGTGAGGTCGCCGCCGCCGTTGCCCGCCAGGCGGCGCAACTGCGTCGCGACTGGCGCCACCTGCAGCGCGGCCCGGCGCTCACTCGGCCAGCGGTTCGTGGATCGTCACCCGCGCTGCACGGCCACGAACCGCCACGCGGTCAAGCTCGCGGCACGGCCAGTCGCCGAGCTGCTGCCGCGTCGCCTCACCGACGATCACCCCGGCCTCATAATGCGCCGACAGACCCTGCAAGCGTGCGGCCAGATTCACGGCATCGCCAAGCACGGTGTAGGCCCGTCGATGCCGCGAACCCATGTCGCCGACGACCATGACGCCGCTGTTGATGCCGATACCGATGCGCAGCGGTGGCCAGCCACGCACGGCCAGCAGCCGATTGAGGGCCGGCAACGCTGCCTGCATCGCCAGGCCGGCGGCAACCGCGTGCCGCGCGTGCAGCGGGTCGGCGACTGGCGCCCCCCAGAAGGCGACGATGGCGTCACCGACGTACTTGTCGAGCGTTCCCCTGTGCGCCCGGATGACATCGGTCATCGCCGACAGGTAGTCGTTCATCATCGTCGCCAGCTCGTCGGCCGGCATCTGTTCGGCAATCGTCGTGAACCCACGGATATCGGCGAAAAGCACCGTCAATTCGGCACTGCGACCGCGCATGTCGTAGCGCTCGGGATCACGGCTCATCTCGTCCACCAGCTCCGGTGGTACGTACTGACCGAAGAGCGCCGTCAACCGGCGGCGGGCGCGCGACTCGACGAAGAAGCCGAAGAAGAGTTGCAGCGCCAGGAGCAGCAGCAGCAAACAGAGGCTGGCGGCAGCCGGCAGGACCAGCCCGACCGCTCCCCAGGCGAGCAGGATGAGGACGGCCAGCAGGACGACGAGCATCACCGTCAGACCGACCGCAGCCTGGGGTGACAGTCGCGGCAGCAGTCGCAGCAACAGCAGAGCGAGAAGAGACAGCACGGCCACTTCGAGCAGCGTCGTCCAGGCTGGCGCGTGCGGCAGCGCTCCGGCGAGCAACCCGGCGAGCAGATTGGCATGTACCTCGACTCCCGGAAGCAGTTCATTGACTGGCGTGACCCGCTGATCGAGCAAACCCGGAGCGCTGCTGCCGAGGAGAACGATCCGCCCGCGCAGGGCGTCGCCAGGCAGCCTGCCGGCGACGACGTCGGCCGCAGAGTGGTAGTGGAATCCTCCCGCCGCCCGGCGAAACGGCAGCAATACGGCGCCTTGGCGATCCACCGCGATGAGGCGCGAGCCGCGCGTGCTGTGCAACTCGATGGCGGTCAGCGGCGGCCCGGTGGTCTGCCCTGGCAGCGGGTCGGCGAAATGCAGCCGCAGAGCCGGATCACCGAGGAGCAGTCGCGCCATGATCAACGGCAGTGCACCGTGGATCTGATCGGCATGCCTCGCCAGCAGCCAGCCGCGCCGAACCACTCCGTCAGGATCGACCGGTGCGCCAAGGAAACCGCCGCCCGCTGCCACCTGCTGCAGCAACGGCAGGTTGGCAGCATGACCCGGCCAGTCTGTCAGACCGGTTGCCTGAGCGCGCTCGCCAGCGTCGATCGGCAAAGCCGGCGGCAGCGCACCGCTCCTCGTCGCAGCCGCGCCGGTGGACAGGTGGAAACCAAGCACCACCGGATGTCGCCGCAGGACGTCGGCGAGTCGGCCATCGTAGTCGAGCGTCGGCCGCAGGCCTTCGACGGCGGCGCAAAAGGCAGCGTTCTGTCGCAGGGGCCCGCGTGTCAGTGCCTCCAGAACGGGCAACCCGGAGCTTTCGTCGGCCTCCGCCAGGATGAGGTCGAGACCGAGCAGCAGCGCACCGTAATCGGTGAAGATCCGTTCGATCAGCTCGGCCAGCCGGGCACGGTTCCACGGCCAGCGCCCGAGCTCGGCCAGCGAACGCTCATCGACATCGACGACGACGATGCGCTCATCGATCGGCGCCTGCGCAAACCAGCGCACGCGGGCATCGTACAAGGCCGCGTCGAGTCGGTTCAGGACATCGAGCTCGATGAAACGCAGGCTGTGCGCCGAGAGCACACCGAGCAGCAGCAGCCCAAGAAGACCGCGCCAACTGGCAACTGAGAGGCCCCGTCCGATCTTCGCCGCCCAGTCAGCGAAGCTTGATCTCGACACGGCGATTGCGGGGCTCGGCGACGCCGTCCTCGGTAAAGACCACCGGCTCGCGTTCGCCCCGACCGACGACGCTGATCGCAGCGGGCGCAACGCCGGCCTGGATCAGCTGCTCTCGCCCCGCCTCGGCGCGGCGCAGCGACAGCCGGTCATTGGCCTCGGAGCTGCCGACGCGGTCGGTATGGCCGATGACGATGGCCTCCGGCGCGGGCAGGCTGGCGAGTTGCTCACGAATCATCGGCAACTTGCTGCGCGACTCGGGAGTCAGGACGGTGGTTCCGGTTTCAAAATGGACGACGTAGACGCGCGGGCGTGCCGGTTGCAGGTCGAGCAGCCGGCCATACGCATCGCGCACCATGCGTGCACTGCTGGTCAGCCTGTGCGGCGTGCCGCCGTGGACCTCGACCCCGCTGTATGGCTCGGAGAGCAGGATCTCGCCACCGGCAGCCGTCACCGAAAGCGCGCCGACGCGACCGTCCGGCCCGGGCAACAGCAGAACGTGGTCGGTCACTCGCGAACAGGCGACCGAACAGGTGGCGACTGCCAGCCAGACGACGCAGGGGACGATCCGGACGCAACTCATTCGCCTGCCCCGTGGGCTTCGATGATGAACTCGGTGCCCCTGATGCCGAGGACGACGTTCGGCGTCCTGAAGCTGACGTTCTCGGGAGTCTGCCTGGCCAGCAGACCAGTCACAACACTCAGCGTACCCTTCAGCAGCGTAGTCAGCATGTTGCCTTCGCGCGTCGTCGGGTCAAAGCGGAACTCGTTGATCAGCAGCGTGCTGTTCGGTCCCGCGGTGAGGAGGGTGTCATCCGCCAGCGTGATGCCCACCGCGCCGTCTGCACCCGTACGAACCCGGTCCCCGACATGCACCGGGCTGCCCACCTGCACCGGCTGCGTCAAACCGGCACGTTCCAGATTCACGCTGCCTTCGTAGCGCTTCACCTTGCCGATGCGCAGGCCCGCTTCGGCACTGGCAGTCATGGCGAAGAGGAGCAGCAGGGACGGCAACAGGTGGCGGAACCTCAATCCCGGACCCTCCTTCCGGTCAGCCGAATCCGTGTCGAGAAAAGCTGGTCAGCGCTGTGCAAACCGAGCCCTGCCAGCATGTGCAGCCCCGCCCGGCAGCACTTGGCAGAGCGGCGTCGGCATGCTGCCGCACCGGCGTCACGGGCGCCCGGCATCCGGCTCGCGATCAGCGCGCCCGATAGAGCAGGGTCGGATGGACCTCTTGCAGAATCTTCTGCATCGCGCGGCGCCGCTGCAGGTTGAGAATGATCGGCGAGCGGGTGTTGGCGGCAATCGTGCCACCCGCCGCCGCGTCGCGATAGACGATGATCACCACCGCCGCATCCTCGGCACGCTCCAGCTCGAGTTGGGCGCAATCGGCATCGGACAGCTCGATCTCGTACTCGAGGTCGAGCGTCCCCGGGTCAACGATCGGAAAGGCAACGGCCACATCGTCCAGAGACTGCAGCCAGAAGACTGCCGGCTGCGGCCCTTCCTGGTGGAAGACCTTGAATCGCCGACAATCGGGAAAACCGGCAGGGCCAACGGCAAAGGTGAACACGCTGTCCGGATCGACCGGCACATCCTTGAGCCCAAAGCGCTCGAGATCAATCTTCATCGCTTACCCCCAGTCATGGCAGTTCGAAGCAGCCGCCCGAAAGCGCCAATTTAACCTCTTTCATCGCCCGACGGCAATTCTCCTGGCGGCCAACCGCCGCCAGCGCAAGCCGGCCGACTTGAGTTTTGCCGCCGGATTCTGCATAGTCGTGCCGCTTCGTGGCGCGCTCCGCGCTCCCGGGGGAGATCCGGCAGCCGGGGGTCGGCGTCGCCGGCCTCTGCCTGCCGCCATTCCGTCGTCGCTGGCTGCCGTCACCGGACGTATCGTGCACCGCCAGCGCGAATCCACCGCCAGCCAACCAGGTCCCGTAGAGTCCATGCCCCGCTTTGCAGATCGAGATGTCTCCCGCCTGATCGCGGCAAGAATCGCCGACGAGATCGGCTGCCACCCACAACAGGTTCTGGCAACCGCCGCCCTTCTCGACGAGGGCGCGACAGTCCCCTTCATCGCCCGCTACCGCAAGGAAGCGAGTGGCGGTCTCGACGACACCCAGTTGCGGCTTCTCGACGAGCGGCTCAACTACCTGCGTGAGCTCGAAGAGCGGCGCAGCAGCATTCTCGCCTCGATCGACCAACAAGGCTGCCTGACGGCCGAACTGGCGGACGAGATCATCGCCGCCGAGAGCAAGCAGCGGCTGGAGGATCTCTACCTGCCGTACAAGCCGAAACGGCGCAGCAAGGCGCAGATGGCCCGCGAGGCCGGTCTCGCCCCGCTCGCGGAACTGCTGCTGACGGCACCGACGCACTCGCCCGACACCGAGGCGGCGTGTCATCTGAACCCGGAGGCGGGTTTCGCCGACACGCGCAGCGTCCTCGATGGCGCGCGCCAGATCCTGATGGAGCGCTTCGCCGAGGAACCCGAGCTGCTGGCGGAACTGCGTGCCCATCTGGAAGCCCACGCGCACCTCAAGGCGACGGTCATCAGCGGCAAGGAAAGCGAAGCTGCCAAGTTTCAGGACTACTTCGACTACGCCGAGGCGCTGCTCGCAATCCCCTCACACCGCGCTCTGGCGCTGTTTCGTGGCCGCAACGAAGGGCTGCTGCAACTCACGCTGCTGCTGGACAGCGAACTCGACCCTGCCCAGGCAGCGACGCGCAATCCCTGTGAAGCCCGCATCGCAGTGCGTTTCGGTGTTCGCGATGCGGGACGTGCGGCCGACAGGTGGCTTGCCGACACGGTTCGCTGGGCCTGGCGAATCAGGATCGCGCCGCACTTGGAGACGGAGTTGCTGGGTGCGCTGCGCGAGCGCGCCGAAGCCGAAGCGATTCGCGTCTTTGGCAACAACCTGCACGACCTTCTGCTCGCCGCTCCGGCTGGCCGGCGGTCGACGATGGGCCTCGACCCGGGCCTGCGAACGGGTGTCAAGGTGGCGGTCGTCGACCCCACCGGCAAATTGCTCACGACCACCACGGTCTATCCGCACGAGCCACGCCGGGACTGGGAGGGAGCGTTGCACAGTCTGGCCGTCCTCGCACGGCAGCATCGGGTCGATCTGATCAGCATCGGCAATGGCACCGCGTCACGCGAGACCGACCGCCTGGTCGGCGAACTCATCCGGCGGCATCCGGAGATGCACCTCTGCAAGGTCGTCGTGTCGGAGGCTGGCGCTTCGGTCTATTCCGCCGCGGAGTACGCGTCGCGCGAGTTCCCGGACCTCGATGTCAGCCTGCGCGGCGCCGTGTCGATCGCCCGCCGCCTGCAGGATCCGCTCGCCGAACTGGTGAAGATCGATCCCAAGGCCATTGGCGTTGGCCAGTACCAGCACGACGTCAGTCAGAACCGCCTTGCCAAGGCGCTCGATGCGATCGTCGAGGACTGCGTCAATGCGGTCGGGGTCGAGGTCAACACCGCTTCGGTGCCGCTGCTCGCCAGTGTCTCCGGCCTCAGCGCGACACTGGCGGCGAACATCGTTGCCCACCGTGACCAACATGGTCCGTTCCGCAACCGCCAGCAACTGCGGGCAGTGCCGCGCCTCGGCGAGCGGGCCTTCGAACTGGCGGCCGGCTTCCTGCGCGTCGGCGAAGGCGACAACCCGCTCGACCGCTCGGCCGTACATCCGGAAGCCTATCCCGTGGTCGAGCGAATCCTCGCCGACACGCGAAGGAGCATTGCCGACCTGATCGGTGACTCACGGACGCTGCGGGCGTTGCGGGCCGAGAAGTACGTCGACGAGCGCTTCGGGCTGCCCACCGTCACCGACATCATCAAGGAACTCGAGAAGCCGGGTCGCGACCCGCGCCCGGAGTTCCGTGTCGCCGCCTTCCGCGAGGGCGTCGAGACGATCAGGGATCTGCGACCGGGAATGATCCTCGAAGGCGTGGTCAGCAACGTCGCCAACTTCGGTGCCTTCGTCGACCTGGGCGTCCACCAGGATGGCCTGGTGCACGTCTCGGCAATCGCCGAGCGCTTCGTCAAGGACCCGCGTTCGGTGGTCAAGGCCGGCGACGTGGTGACCGTCAAGGTGCTCGAGGTCGACCTGGACAGGAAGAGGATCGCGCTCAGCATGCGCCTTGCTGACGAGCCGCCGGGTGTCGCCAGGATAGTGCCGGCAACGCCCTCCGGCCGCGGACGCCAGCGGCAACGGAAGCAACCCGAAGCAGCCAGCGCAATGGCCAGCGCCTTTGCCCGGCTGCGACAGTGACGGGACGAACGCTGCCTTTCGCGCAGGTCGCGAGAGACGAGGCACGACGCGGCCGAGCGTCCACCCTTGGCCAACCGCTGCGGACATGATGTGTCGGGCAAGCCGGATGCTTCGGTGCGCCGGGACGTCCCATTCTCGGGCTGCGACCCATGCTCCCGCCTGCGGAACAGCGGCCAAAGCACCTGCACCAGCGGCCGCTTCAGGTGCCTTGCCGTGGCCGCTGACCGCCGCCGCTGCCCTGGCCCTGCTAACCGCTTCGATAGTGATCCACGATCAGGCCAAACGAGGCTTCAACGCTGCAGCCCAGTCGCTGCGCCATCTGCAGCAGGAACTCGTTTTGCCGGCTGCGGACGTTGACCCTGCAGAGCTCCACCGCCTCAACGCCAGGCCCGCCGTCGACGGCCACCGGCGCCGGCAACGGTGCCGGCAGCGGAACTTGATCGGCGATATAGGTGGCGAGAAGATGGCGCGCGGCAGCGGACAAGCTGATCCGTTGCGCGTCGGCGATCAGGCGCAGTGTCGCCAGTTGCCGGCCCCGGAAGTGGACCGCGACCTGCCGCCAGTCGCCGTCCGGCATGGGAGGATGGTCCGGCCGATCGTGCTCGCCGGCCGGCTGCGGCCCGCCAGTGGGCTGCTGATACACGACGCCACCTCTCGAGCCCGGCCGACGACCGCTCGCCAGGCGCATTACCGGTCGTTCCAGCAAAAGGAAGGACAGTGCTGCGACGGCCATCGAGCCAGCCAGACTCAGCGCCGCGAACAGCCACCAGAACTGGCCCAGGGACAGATCGGCGAGCCCCAGCAGCCACGCGAAGAGCTTCTGCACAGGGTAATGGAAGATGTAGAAGCCGTAGGAGATCAAACCCAGCCGACGCAGGGCGGCGGCTTCCAGAATGCGCCTGGCGATGGCCGAGTGTGGCGTCGCGAAGATCATCGCCGCCAGTAACAACGGTACGAAAGGCCAGTTGTAGTGACCGTGGGGCGCCTGCAGGATATCGTCAAGTGGCGTGCTCAGTATCAGCAGCACCGCCACGGCGCAGGTGCAGAAGACCCAGTCGGCGCGCGACCTGAATGCCCCGGGAAACCGGGCAGGCCTGCCAGGTGCGCTGGCTACGAAGAGCAGGGCAGTCGCAATGCCGATCAGGAAGTAGGTCAGATGCGCCAGCGTCGAATAGGTCAGGACGAAGCTGGCCGGTCCCGAGATGTACAGCGAGAAGGGCCAGATCAGGCTCGACTCAATCGGCCACTGGTCACGCGCCAGCAGGAACGAGAGCAGACCGTAGTTCGCCAGATAGCTGCCGACGGCGAGCGACGAAACCCAGATCAAGGCAGTCCTGAGCGAAAGTCGCCGCAGAGGCAGCATCAGAAACGGCAGCAAGAGATAGAACTGCATTTCGACCGCGAGGGTCCAGAAAGGCGCGTTCAGGCTGAGGATGTGCGAGTCGTTGAGGTTGTAGAGAAAGACGATGTGCGATAGCACGTTGTTGATGCTCGGTGCGTGCCCCCTCGCGAGCAGGATGGCAAGCAGACCGAACAGACACAGATAGTAGGCCGGCAGGATGCGCGCCAGGCGGCGCACGAAGTAGTTGCGGACATCGACCGGCGGTCCCGACCCATGCGCCTCGCGCCAGAATGGCATGGACAGGAGAAAACCGCTGAGGACGAAGAAGAGTGCGACGCCGCTGTTGCCATTGGCCAGCCAGCGCCCGAGATCGAACGGCCCAAGCTTGGCATCCAGCCCGACCATCTGGTTGAAATGCACGCCAAAGACGCCAAGCGCTGCAATCGCACGCAGCCCGTCGAGGCCGGCAAGGCGAGGATTGCCGGCAACGGCAGCGGTGGCCGAGGGCACCGGTACCGGCACCGGTTCCGGTTCCGGTAGCGGGACGACGCGTGCGGCTGCGGCTACCCTCTTCTGGCTGTCCGACGCCGTTCGCACACTGGCTTGCCTGTCGATCGCGGCAAGACCAACAGCGACGATCACGGCCAGCAGCGGATCGGTGATGTCAGGGGTCCCCCTGCGCGATACGATCTGCGCCGCTTCCTGAACGCTGACAGCCAGCAAGACAACGACGGCTGCCCCCGGCCACGTGCCGCCACCGGCACGAAACAGCCACGCCGCACCACCATAGAGAAACAGCTTGCGCAGCAGTGCCGCCGAGTTTGACGCCATGTTTCCTTCGAGCAGGCTGGCGAAGGGCACCCAGTGGAAGTCCCTCGCCCATGCCGCGGCCTCCCAGGGGAGCAGATTCGCGGCGAGCGTTGCCGCCAGCAGAAGGGCGCCAAGCAGCAGTGGTGACAAGCGCGATCGCCCGGCAAGCCAGACCAGGCCGGCAGCCACACTGCCGGAGACTTCAGCGAGAGTGATTTCGCCGCCGACGATGAAGGGTTGTGGTGCAAGGACCGCCAGCGGCAGGAACGGCAACAGCTTGCCGAGGCGAGTAGCCAGCGACGGGCGGTCGAGCATGTGGAGCACGGCCAGCCACGCCACGCAGTACAGAACGGCATCCGGGATCGCGAAGACAGGTTGCTGCAATAACGGCTTCAATGCGGTCCGCACGGCCGACAGGTCCAGCGTCGGCACCAGGGGCAGGAGTTGCGAGATGATCCACAGGCCGGCGAGATACAACGGAACGTCGGCTCGATGCGTCGGCGACAAGCCCAGAGCCAGCCGCTTCACGCCCGGAATGCGGGCCAGCAGGAGGCCGCCAGCGATCCCGACGGCGTTGAGGCAGACATCGACCAGAGACGGATCACGCGTCGGCAGCGCCAGTTGTCCCAGTTGCAGCGCCAGAGCCAGGACGAGGCCGGCCAGGAAAAGTCCCAGGGTTGACACGGCATCCACCTGCCGACGGACGAGCGCGAAGTCGCCGCAGAAACCGAACGGCACGAAGAGGGCGAAGTTGCCGAGCATGTCACCGCGCAACGTCAGATGCAACGACGCCAGTGCGGCCAGCCGGCTCCGCAGTTCGTCGGGCGACGGCGCAAGGAAGTCGAAGGGATACAGCGAACCGTAGACGATCAGCAGGATCACCGCGGCAAAGATCAGCCTCACGCCGCTGGCACCCCGAGCTTGCCTTGGCCCGCTCTCCCTGCCCGCCACTCGACCGGTCGCCAGCCCGGTATCGCCAGCTTCAGACCCGGCGCAAACAGCAGAGCGAAGACGATCTGTACGGCTGCCCAGGAGGCAATCCCGGCTGCCGCCGACCAGTCGCCCGTGCGCTCACCGGTCAGCAGGAACTGCAGGGCGGAGAAACGATGACCGTATTTCTCGACATGCCCTTCCAGGCCCTGTGCTGCAACCAGACAGCCGAGAGGGAGGAGCAGCAGACCAAGACACAACGCGAGCCGCGGCGACAGCAACCGGATCATGGCTCCCCAGGCCAGCGCCGCCCCCAGTGCCAGCAGGAACAGCGCGAGGTACAGCCAGACCATCGCCGGGATGCCCAGTGGTGCCCGCCGTGCCATCAGTTCCACCAGGTTGTCTGTCACCGCATGGTCAACGACGATCAGCTTGCACAACCACAACAGGCCGATCGATATCGCCAACAAAGGCAGCCTGTTGGGTGCTCGCCGCCCGTAACTGACGTAGTCTCCGAGCAGAACCACGGCGAGTGAGACCAGGATCGGAATCGGCGCATAGAGCCCGATGTAACGGGCGCCCATCTCGATGTAGTCGGCCGCCTTCGGGTACAGGGCAATCCCCTGCTGGACCACGGGCGCCAGGTTCTCGGTGCCCTGCCAGCCGTTCTGTGTCCAGACCGGTACACCGAGGATGTCGTGCAGGCTTTCCGGGGTGACGCTCAAGCTCAGGAAGGCGAAGCTGACCACGCTCACGCCGACGGCCAGCAACGGCAACAGGAGGACTGATGCAGGCCGCCGCCGCACGGCCCGCACCATGAACCCGCTGCCGATACCCAGCCAGCAGACGCAGAGTCCGAACATCAGCCAGTTGAGTGCGTTGCCGCCCCGCCACATGAGTTCTTTCAGGTTGCCGGGTGCGCCGGGCAACCTGCCAAGGAGGCCGACCATGACACCAACGAGGAAGGCGACAACGGTCACCAACAAGCCGAGGCGCAACCAACGCAGCCAAGCGCGGCCGAAAGGCAACATGGCCATTCCTCACTGACGGTTAGAGAAGCCTGTGGCGCGGGGCCGTCGTACGGACCGGCCCAGCCCTCGCGACCGCGCAACCGGATCGCTGTCAGCCGTCTGCGGCGCGGTGCCGCGGTGTCGCGTTGTCGTGCCGGAGGGATGCAGGATCGGACATCCCGTGATCGCCGAAGAGTATATGGGCACCGATCGACGGCCGTCAACGCGTCCCACGGGGTTCGATGCCGGCAGGCACCTTGATCGACTGAGGACGCGAATGACCCGCGCCGCGTTGCCGTTGTGGGACACCATCGGCACGCGCAGCAAGCAGTGAAATCCTGCACAGCAGCGGCCACGAGTTTAGCGTAGCATTCACCGCTGACCGGAGCGACCTCAGCCAGCAACCCGAGCAGGAGAACTCCGGCAAGGGGCCTGCGGCCTGCGCTCCATGCCCCGCGAACCCGAAGATGCCTCACTGCCAGACGATCGCTGCCGGATTATCGGGCTCCCGCGGCGACCGACACCCCCGCCAACCCTGCCCGGCGAACCCGAAACCCATGAACGCAAGACTATCCGGCCAGCTGGACCTGACCGAACTTCTCGACTCTGCAACGCCTCCGCAGCGGCTGCAGTCGAGTGCACTGCGGGGGGAGCAGATGGCGCGTGACGACTCCGCCATCTGCTTGCTGATCGGCTCGCCTGGGCTTGCCGGGCAAGGCACGGCCACGACTGCCTCGCAGCCAGGTCTTGCTGCGGCGGTGTTGGCGGCTTGGCGCAAGCATGGTATCGATCTCACCTCGCACATCAGCGGCAGCTACGCGCTGGTCATCGTCGACGCCGCGCGCAGGTCCGCGTTTCTCGCCGTCGACCGCTTCGCCATCGAAACGCTGTGCTACTTCACCGACGGCAAGATCCTCGCCTTCGCCGACCGCGCCGACTGCGTCACGGGCCACGACCGGCAACTGGAGCCGCAGGCAATCTTCGACTATCTGTACTTCCACATGATCCCGGCACCGCGGACGATCTTCCGCCAGGTACGGCGATTGCCGGCGGCGCACGCGCTGCTCGTCGATCAGCAGGGCGTGCACGAGATCCGCCATTGGCGCTTGCGTTTCGACGAGGGTGGTCGTCCTTCCTTCGATGCCGCACGAGACTCGTTCCGCAGCCTGATCCGCGAATCCGTCGCCGAGCAGCTCGCTGGCGGGCAACGGGTCGGCGCCTTCCTTTCAGGCGGCACCGACAGCTCGACGGTCGCCGGCATGCTCTGCCAGATCACCGGTACGGCGGCTCCAGTCTATTCGATCGGTTTCGACGCCGCAGGTTACGATGAGATGGAATACGCGCGCATCGCCGCCAGGCACTTCGGCTGCGAGCATCACGAATACTATGTGACGCCAGCCGACCTGTTGGCGAGCATCCCGGCCGTGGCCAAGCATCACGATCAGCCCTTCGGCAACTCATCGGCCCTGCCGGCCTATTACTGCGCGCAAGCCGCGCAGGCCGATGGCTGCAGCAGGTTGCTGGCTGGTGACGGCGGCGATGAACTGTTCGGCGGCAACTCCCGTTACGCCATGCAGCGTCTGTTCGAGTACTACCACAGCCTGCCGCAGGCGATCAGGCAGGCGATCGAACCGATGTGCGCGGACGGCAGTCCCTTGCGCCGGATCCCCGGCCTGAAGCAGGCGACCGGCTATGTGCGTCACTCGCGGGTGGAGCTGCCGGCCCGGTTGCAGAGCTTCAATCTGCTGCTGCAACTCGATCCGGCACAGGTGCTCAACGCGGACTTCCTGGCTGACATCGATCTGCACGAACCAGCCCGACACATGCAGGCAACCTGGGCCGAATGCCAGGCCCAGAGCCTGATCAACCGCCTGCTGGCCTACGACTGGCGCTATACCCTCGCCGACAGCGACCTGCCGAAGGTTCGGGGTGCGGTACAGATGGCCGGGATTGCGGTTGCCTACCCGCTGCTCAGCGATCGCTTGACCGACTTCTCGATGACCCTGCCAGCTGACTGGAAACTCCGGCGCTTCAAGCTGCGCTGGTTCTTCAAGGAAGCCTTGCGCGGCTTCCTGCCCGACGAAATCATCAACAAGAAGAAGAAGGGTTTCGGACTGCCATTCGGCGTGTGGACCACGCGCAACCCGGCGCTGCTCGAACTGGCCCGGGATTCTCTCGATATGCTGGCAAAGCGGGGAATCGTCCGGGCGGACTTCGTCCACAGGCTTCTGCACGAGCACCTTCCGGAGCACCCCGGATACTTTGGAGAAATGGTATGGATCCTGACCATGCTCGAGCAATGGCTCCGCCGCGACGCAGCTTGACGGGGCAGCCGGCAACGCCGGACGATCACGGGCAGTGGGGACAGCGGACGCCCAGGCCGGCGGCCGCAGCTTTGACGTTCAGGCCGCTACGACCATCGCCAGGGAAGCGACCATGAAGCGTGTCCTGATGATTGCCTACCATTTCCCGCCCCTGGCAGGCAGCAGCGGTATCCAGCGCACCCTGCGGTTTGTGCAACACCTCCCCGGATACGGATGGCAGCCGCTCGTCGTCACTGCGGATCCACGCGCTTACGAGCGGACGAGCGATGACCTCCTGCAGGAGATTCCGGAGGGCACCGTCGTCCATCGCGCATTCGCCCTCGATACCTCGCGTCATCTCGCCCTGCACGGCCGACACCTGGCGTGGATGGCGCGGCCAGACCGCTGGGTGAGCTGGCGGTTCGATGCCGTGCGCACCGGCCTGCGCATGATCAGGGACTACCAACCGGATGTCATCTGGTCTACCTATCCGATCGCCACTGCACACCTGATCGCGGCTCAGCTCCACCGGCGCACGGGGGTCCCATGGCTGGCAGACTTCCGCGACCCCATGGCACAGCCGGGCTATCCGGCGAACCCGCGCACGCGACAGAGCTTCATCGATATCGAGAGTACGGCCGTGCGCGAGGCCCGGTTCAGTACGTTCACCACGCCGGGTGCCGCACGCGAGTATCGCCGGCGCTACCCGGAGGCGGCAGCGCGCATCCTCGTCCTCGAGAATGGCTACGACGAGGAGAGTTTCCCGCCCACGGCACACACGGCTCAGGCACCTGAGCCACTGCACCCCGGACAGCTGACCTTGCTGCACAGCGGACTGGTCTACCCGATGGAGCGCGACCCGACGCAGCTTCTGCGCGCTCTGCAGTCCCTGAAGGACTCGGGCAAGCTGCCGCCGGGGCAACTCCGGCTGCGTTTCCGGGCCGCGGTTCATGACTCCATGCTGGCACGCCTTGCCCGGGAACATCAGGTCGAAGACTGGATTGAATGCCTGCCGGCCGTGGGCTACCGTGCCGCCATCGCAGAGATGTTGCGCGCCGACGGACTGCTGGTTCTGCAGGCAGCATGCTGCAACGAACAGATCCCGGCCAAGATCTACGAGTACCTGCGCGCCGGTCGACCGATACTGGCGCTCACCGACGCTGCCGGCGACACCGCTGCAACCTTGCGGGCAGCGGGAGTCGAGCACCTCGCTCCGCTCGACTCGGCGGAGGCGATCGCGACACAGCTGATGGCCTTCGTCACCGCGCTGCGACAGGCGAAGGCTGCACCGCCGTCGCCCGCGGTCGTTCGCCAGGCCTCTCGCCGGGAACGGACGGCCGAGCTTGTCCGCTTGCTCGAAGCCTGTCGGGACGGTGGCGCCTGAGCGCCGGTGAAGGGGTCGTGGCGAACGGGCGGACGAGCAGGATGCGCGCGAACGGCGGCACAGTACCGGCCAGCCGGGACGCCCTGATCAGACAGACGCACGACCCGGACTGGTGTGACTTTTTTGGCTTGACTCAGGCGAGCGCCTTGAGGCACCCTGATGCAGGTTCCACTCGACGGCGGAGTCCGCACTCAGCCGCCAACTCAGATGAGGATTCAAGCATGCTTGGCGAAGGAAGGAAGCTGTTGTCGTTGATGCGGGGTGTCCGCAATCCGTTGCCCGCGGTTTTCGACCGCCTGGGTCAGCAACGCGAACCCTATGTCCTGTGTCGTCACGACGGTGTCAGCATCGAAGTGAGACCGGGGGTGGGCGATCTCTTCGGCTTCTACGAGATCCTGTTGCGCAACGACTATCTCGCGTCCGGACAGGTGCTCAACGACGGCGATACGGTGATCGACGTCGGTGCCAACATCGGTTGTTTCTCGGTCCTGGCGGCTCGAGTGGTGGGACCGAAGGGCAGGGTCATCGCTCTCGAGCCAGAGGAGTCCACCTATCGCCAGCTCGTGCGCAACATCGAGCTCAACCGGCTGCACAACGTGATTGCCCTCAAGCTGGCTGTGGGTGCCGAATGCGGCTCGATCAAGCTGCACTCGGCGAGCAATCGACTGTTCAGCTCCTTCTACACGTCGGTGAATGGACAGGCCGTTGCCGGCGTCGAACAGGAGGTCGAGGTCGTGACGTTGGCGGAACTGATGGCGGTACAGGGAGTGCTCGCCTGTGACTATCTCAAGCTCGACTGCGAAGGCGCCGAGCACGATATCGTGCGGACGATGACTGCAGAGACCGCACAGCGGATTCGGCAGGTCACCGTCGAGCTGCACCGGGTTCCCGGACATGATGGCGCCGTCTTCGCCGACCGGTTGATCGACCTCGGATACGAGCGGGTCGGCACCAGTACCCTGCCCTACTACCGACGCCGGCCGGTGTAGCACGCGCACGCAGCGGCGATCGGGCCGTTGGTAGACCGGCGATGCGCTTCGGATCGCCGGTCAGGGCGAGCGACGGAGTCGCAGCTGGCGAGCGGTTTCGCTCGGTGGCGGCGCCGCGAACCTGCGTCTCCGCCGCGTTCAGCCGCGATGCCGACGAGCGGCGAGACTGGCGACCGTCCGCCAGGCCTGTTGCTCGATGCCTGCCTGACGACCGGAAGCGAGCCAGAGAACGACCAGCACACCGGGAAACAGCACCAACCCGACCACGACCTTCAGCACGAGCAGCACGACGAGGGGTGCATCGATCAGCTGCGCGAGGACGGCAAGACTGCCATACATCGCCAGTCCCGCCAGACAGGGACGCCAGAGCGAGCCATAGAGCCGGCCGATGCCGATCATGCAGGACGAGGAGACGAAGCGCAACATCAGTGGCAGGACGGCAATCGATACCGCCACCCGTGCCATCGCCACACCCTCCATGCCCTGGACCTGCGCCGCCCGAAAGGCGATCGGCGCCAGCAACGCGAGTTCCAGCCAGGTCTGAGCCGCCGAGAGGCGGGTACGCCCCATGACCCAGAGTGGCATCTCCAGGGTCAGGGTCAGGGAAGAGAAGGCCCCGTAAAGCGCCAACCAACGCATGGCATCGATCGCCCCCAGCCACTTGTCACCGAGAACCAGCGGCACGAACTCCGGCGCCACCGCCATCAGCCCAAAACCGACCGAGAAGCACAGTGCGGCGATTGCCCCAAGACTCAGGCAGAACAGATTCTCGAATTCTTCGCGCGCGCCTGCCACTTTGGACAGTGTGGGGAACAGCGCGCGCCGCAGCGGCATGACCAGCTCGGAACTGGGCATCGTCGCCAGTTCATTGGCGACGTGGTAGCCCCCCATGACACTCGTTCCGAGCAGACGGCCGACGACGAACTCATCGGTCTTGCGATTGAGGTAGGTTCCAACACGGGAGATGATCAGCCATTGCGAGAATCCCCACATCTCACCCAGGCAGCTCAGGCTGAGGCGCGGACGGTAAGGATGCATCCGATAGCTCAGGATCAGCGCAATGGCGCTGCCGCTGGTCATGCCGATGGCAAGCGCCCAATAGTTCTCGAGATAAAAGGCCGCGCCGACGACTATCGCGAAGTTCGCCAGTTTCGTATACACGGTGAAACGAAAGTCCTTGGCGAAATCGAGATCCTTGCGGAAGGCGACGACGCCAATGTTCTCGAAACCGCTGATCAACGGTCGCAGCGCGATCAGCTGCACGACGCTGACCGTACGCGGTTCGGAGAAGATCTGCCCCACCCACGGCGCGACCACGACCAGCAGCCCGGCGATCAACATTCCCTGGATGATCTGGATCGTCCACGCCGTATCGAAGTGTTCACGGCTGTTCGCTCCGGGACGCATCAGGGCCAGATCGACACCGGCATAGCCGACAGTCTCCAGTAGACCAACGGCAATCAGGGCGATCGCGACGATGCCAAAATCCGCAGGGGCCAGCAGCCGCGCGAGGATTACTGTACTGACCAGGCCGATCAGGCGTGTTGCCCATCTGGCGCCGACCATCCACGCCGACCCATGGACGAGCTGCCGACCCGTCGAAGGCACGTTCTCAGCGTTCACCATCGCCGGTCAGTGAAGCACCTGCTCGAGAATGGCATCGATGCGCTGGCCGATCTCGCGTCCGTAGTTGCGCTTCAGGTACCTGAAAACGATGAGGTAGAGCGGCACTGCGCGACGAAAGCTTGCGTAGGGCAGTGCCGACGCTGCACAGGCGCGCTGCGCGAAGAACCAGGGGCATGCAGCCGGATCCTCGGTATCGCGGATCAGCCGTGCCGATGTCGCGCTCATGCCGGCGACGGACAGGCTGATCATGAAGATGTCGAACCCGGCCAAAGCCGTCGCACCATAGTCCTCCCAGTCGAACACCAACAGATCGCCGTGCGCCGCACCCAGATTGTTGAGTACGAAGTCGCCATGCTGCGGGATGTGCGGGATGTCCGCCCAAGGCGTGCGATCCACCTGCCCCAGATAGCGCTGGAGCGCGCTACCGGCAGCGGCGGAATCCGCCAGGAAGGCACCGGCCTCGGCCATGAAAAGATCGTGGCTGCAGGCGTCCGCAGCGTCGAGCGAGCTGGCACGGGCACTGGCAAAGAAAGCGATCAACTGCCCTACAAGGTGCGCCGATCGGCGAGCGGAGTCGAGGTCACGCGCACGGACGATGCGGTGCTCGCAGGCCGTCGCGACCAGCAGGCTCCAGCCGTCAAGGCGCAGATGGGCGAGCGGCTTCGGCGTGCGCTCGCGAAACCGGTCGTGCGCCAGGCGATAGCTGGCGAAGCGTTCGCCGAGATCGTAATGGAAGCACGCCTGGACGTGATACCAGGCATCCTTGCCCGGATCCCAGACATCCAGTGCAATCGCCTCGCCGCGCGAGACCATGACGTTGAAAACGAGCCTGGCTTGCGGCGCCACGAACCCACTGCTCACCAGCGCCTTGCGGACCAGGCTCAGCACGACCGACGCCCCCAATAGAAGAGGTGTGGCTCGAGAAAGCGGTTGAGGCCCAGTTCGACGACAGCCTTTCGCAAGAGGTATCCGGAACGGCTCAGGGAGTCGCGCGAAGACTCCAGCGCGTAGCGGAATGCCCGGCGCGAGGCTTCCACTTCGACCGCGGCAAGGGTGCTCGGAGCCTGTGGGTCCGGCCACAGGTTGCACACCTGGATGTCACGGAATCCTGCACCGAGCAGGACGCGCTGGCACGAAAGCACGTTCAGCGCCGCCACCTTTGGGGAACCCGACGCCACCGCCCGCCGGTGCCAATGCCAGCCGCGCGGGCTGCTGCCGTTGCGTCCGCAACCGGCGACCACCCCACCTGGCCTGAGAATCGACGCGATCCTGGCCAGCCACTCTTCGGCTACCTGGCGAGGGTGTCGCTGCGGCAAGGCTGCCGCCAGATCATCCAGGGTATGGTGCAGGATCACGAGATCGAAACTCGCAGCGGGGAAAGGCAGCGGCTCGTCGTAGGACGCCTCGCAGCCTTGCAGGCGGCCGATCATCGGCGTCGTGACCGGCGACCCACGGTCACCGCCAAACAGGCGACAACTCACCACCTGGCGGGCCGGCCACTCGCCGTCGACCACCCGTCCGTGATCCTGAAGGTACAACTCCAACACGCCTGCGCCGTCGACCATGGCCGGCAATTGGTAGATCGCCCGCAAGCGCGCGCTTGCCAGTTCGTAGGGTCGCAGAGCCGTGGTACCAGCTGGCTCATCGCAAGAACGCTGCTCCATCTCAGGCACGACGGCGAGCAACCAGTATGGTGTCGGGTGCCACCGGCGCCAGAAACCGATGGCCAAACATCGCCTCGCGGCGCAATGATCCACCATCCACGGTGCGTACTTGTCCCAGCATCCGTGAGCGGTAGAGCCAGGCACCGATCGGCAGGCTATTGACGACCTGAAAGCCGTGCTTGGCCAGCAGCTGCTGCAGCGCGTGGTGGGTCAGGTCCATCTCTGGTTTGCCGCCCGTCAGGCGATGGAAGAGTGCCGCCAGCGAGCGAGGATTGCGGTGATTGTTGAGGACCAGATAGCCTTCGGGCCTGACGAGATCGGCCAGCACCTGCAGCACCTGCTGCCGCAGCGTCGGCTGCGCATTGCCGAAGAAGCGAAACGCCGTCGCCAGATCGAAAGTACCCAGATCGATTGCTGCCCTGGTCAGGTCAGCCTCTACGAAACGGACACCCGGACACCTCTGACGCGCCGCAGCAAGCATGCTCGGCGATAGGTCGACCCCGATGGTCTCGCGCGCGAAAGGGGCGACGGTGTGAGTGATGCGAGCCGTGCCACAAGCAAAATCCAGGTAGCGGGCAATGCCGTCCGGAAAGAGCTGCGGCAGGATGCGCTGCAGATGAACGCGCTCCATGTCGCACATGTAGGCGTCGAACGGGTCCTTGGCCAGATTGCGGTCATAGTTCTCGCCGCGCTCGATGTGGCTCGTCCGGTAATCGCCAATCTGCGTCGATTCACTGTCACTCATCACTCAACACCCATTTTCCACTGTCGGCTTGACGACCGCTGCGGAACATACCGCCACCCGCAGCAACGTTTGGCAAGGTGCGGGATTCCCGTCGGCACAGGCACCTCCTCCGTTCCTGCCCATCGGCCGTCTAGCCGCGGCCAATTGCGCGCATTTCCCGCAGGGCGAACCAGTTGGTCACCGTGTAGATGCCGTTCCAGGTCAGTGAAAGACGATCGGAATCGCCGTAGATCTCGCGAATGTCTTGCGGCATCGCGGCAATCCCTCCGGCCTGCAGACGGGGGCCGAGAAGCTTGAACTCGTAGCCCCGGCGACCGTACCGCACCATGCGTCGCCAGTAGGCCCGGACATCGGCGAACCTCGATATGGTGAAGGACTCGAAGATGAACCCGGCATCCGCGCAGGGCGCGATCAGCAGGTCGTTCATCGGCTGTGACGGATTCAGATCCCATTTCACCAGTGCGCCCACCAGACCGTCGTCACCTTCGAGTCTGAGTGGGATTCTGACGCCGAGTTGCTGGCAACGGATCACGAAGGAGCCACGCAGCGCGTACAGGTTGGCCACCAGCCCGCGTTCACGCAGCAACTCCTCGCGGTCATGGCGCATGCTGCGCCCGGATGCCGGCGGCACGCCGACTGCCTGCGCCTGCGGTTCCGCCCGCAAGGCCCGTTCCATCGCCGAGAACGAGCCCGGAACGGCACGCGCGTCACCATCCATGAAGAAATATATTTCCTGCCCGGCGCAATGCTGGGGAACGGTCTCATGGATGAAGACGTTCCAGGCGTTGCACTTGTCACCGAGCGTGATCGAGACGAGATGAACGCGCGGATTCTTCCTGCCGTAGGCGCGGACGATTTCCTCGGTGCGGTCGGTACAGCCGTTGGCCATGACGAACACTTCGAAAGGACCGTCCGGGTCGGCCGCGAAGATGCTCTCGAGGCACGCATCGATATGCCGCTCCTCGTTGTGGGCGAGGACCATCACGGGCCAGATGGCACGCGACTGCGTCGCCGAGCCCGGTTCACTGCTATTGATAACATCGCTCATGATCATCTCCGTCCTGACGATTGGAAACACATTGTCGATACGCGGCCGCCACACGTCGCAGCCGCTGGCAGACCTCTGCGACATCCTTGGCAGTCATGTCCGCATAGGCCGGCAGTTCGATCAGGCGCGCGCCAGGGTCCGGCGACCCTCTGGCCGAACAGGATGCGGGGGAATGCGTCGCGTAGCCGCGCCGGGTGCATACGGACTCTCGCCGCAGTTGCCGCTGGCACTCATCGAGTTCGACACCGGGTGGCAGGGAGACCATCACCCGCGCCAGATACCGTCCGGGCGAAAACTGCGGCATCAGCCATGGGTCGCCGGGGGTCGCCAGCGCCGCCGCATAATGGCCGAGAATCCGGAGGCGCTGTTCGCGCCGCCGCGACAGCGATTTCAGCTGCTGCAGGGCGAGGCACGCATCGAGGTTCGCGATCCCAGCGGGCACGAGTCCGCGCGCTCTGGCGCCAAGAACCTGCTGCCGCAGGCGCTGCCAGCGATAGCTCAGCGCTGCGGTGTGCGCCTCCAACAGGTAGTTCCAGAAGAACGCAACCAGTGCCCGCAAGCGCCCTGCCGCCGGCGCCAGCCCTGCGACCCGCGCTTGCACGATGGGAGAGACTTCATTCTCATGGCAGATCAGGACGCCACCACCACCGCTCTCGCCAGTCACGACACACTTCGACTGGGCGAAACTGAGCACACCGAAATCGCCAAAGGTCCCCAACATGCGGCCACCCACCGATTCCCCGACGACCTGTGCCGCGTCATCCACCAGATACACCCTCGCCGCTTTGGCAATGGTCTCGAAGGCTTCGATCTTCGCCGGGCACCCGTACATATGGGCAACGATGATCGCCAGCGTCCGGCTGCCAATCCGCTGCTCACACGCGCCGGGATCCAGGTTGAGGTCGGCACCGACATCGGCGAGAACCGGCACCAACCCGAGCGAGTTGACAACCTCGACAACGGCCGGGCAGATGAACGCGGGGATGATCACCTCGTTGCGCCCCGGCCGCAACTGCATCAGGGCCTCGAGGCCGAGACGCAGTGCGGTACGGCCGGAATTGACCGGCAGGACATGCGGCACGGCCAACAACCCGGCGAGTGCGCCCGCCAGCTGCCTGGCAGCGGGGCCACGGCGTATCCGGCCGCAGAGCATGGCTGCCAGTACGGCCCGCAACTCGGCCCAGCCCCAATCGGCGTAGGGCAGACGTTGGTAAGACATCCCCTATCTCCGCCCCGTCAGCAGCGTCTGACAGCGTGCGCGCACTCTTTCCCAGGTCAGGACGCACCATGGCATCGGATCAGTCGCCCGCCAGTAGGCATCGACGACGTCTGCTGCAGGCAGGGCACCCGCACTCCCCTGTTCCTCGGCCGACCAGCGATCAACGATCGGATCGCGCCAGATCTTCGGTGGCTGCCGGTACTGCCCGGGCGGCAACGAAGCACCGGTTTCCGCGCAGTAGGCGGCGAACGGGATGTTCACGCCATTGACCGTGGCAACCTCCTCCTGAAAATCGGTACGCCCGACGGTAGGCTCCACCATGTAGAAGCGGCCATCGCGGCAATCCCGCTTGTACTCCATGCTGCCCATGCCGACGAAACCGACCTGGCGAAAGAAGAGCGATGTCATGTCGCTCAGTTCGTCATGGCATTCCGGAGCCGCAATGCAGCTCGCCGTGCCGCCAATCCGTGGTGGCCACGAGCGCAGCTTGCGGCCGACGAACGAGGCCGCCGGGCGCTGATCGGCGGTGACGTACTGCAGACAGAAATAGATTTCGGAGTCAGCGCCTTCAATCCATTCCTGGACGACGAGGTCGGCGAGCACCGGTGCAATCTCGCGATAGCGTGCCGCAGCTTCGGCAGCCGATGCGACCACATATGCCTTCTTGAAGCGGTCGCCATAGCCATAATGCTTGAACGCGGGCTTCAGAACGCAAGGGAAGCGCAACTCGCGAAGACGCTCGAGATCACGCTCCGTCTGCAAGCGGACGGCTGCCGGAACAGGACTCCCACAGTCGATCGCCAGTTTCTGGAACCCTTCCTTGTGCATCAGATTCGCCAGTGTCAGCTGGTCAGGCAGGGTGATCAGGTAGTCGGAGACAAGCTCCTGCCGGCGTTCCGAGACCGATGTGACCGATTTCTCTTCGGTCAGGAAGAGAACCGGTCTTGCCGGCAAGCTTGCGGCGATCGACTTGAGCGCGGCGATCAGGGCCTCACCTTCCGTCTCCCTGACGACATGGTGCCGCGGATATCGGCTGTTCCAGGCCGGGCCACTGCCGCTGCACACCAGAATCATTGGAACGTTCCGCTCGGCCAGGCTGCGCACGATCCCGAGGGCATTCAATCCGCCGCCAACGATCACCGCCGTCGCCGTTGCCTTCGTCATGACCGAGCCTCCCTGTCCGCGATTGATGGCTGCCGCTCCGGTCGCAGGAGAGCCAGCGCTTCGTCGATCCCGCGGCGGTTGAACAGCGAGCTCGCGGCCAGATAGGCGACGGCACCGAGCAGCGCGAGCAGCAGCAACATCGGCAGCGGCGGCAGAGCGAAGTGTTCACGAGCCAGAGCGACACAGCCGTACATGACACCACTGGCCAATGCCGATCTGCCCAGCGCGCCAATGACTTCGCCCAGATGCAGATCGAGGTGAGGCGCGGCACGCACCAGATTCGCCAGAAATACGCAGGGAAAGGCGAGCACCCAGGACAGGGCAAGGCCAACGAGGCCAAACTGGCAGCCGACGACGAAGGCCAGGCACATCACGACGGCGGTGACACACGTGTTCCGGAAGCTGACGTCGGCGCGACCCACCGACTGCAGCGCGGCGTGAACGATCGGCCCGAGGACGCGCAAGGGCATGATCAGGCAGAGCAGCATCAGGGGCAGGCGGGCACCATCCCAGTTGGCACCAAGGAGCCCACCAACGATTTCCGGGGCCACGCTCGACATGCCCCACATGACTGGAAAGCTGATCAGGCTGATGGCACGCATGCTCTTGAGAACATAGGGATTGACACTGCCGCCCTCACGCTTCACCTTGGACATCGCGGGAAAGGCCACCTGATTCAGGATGGATGCGAGTCGCGAGGTCGGCAACGACGCCAGATCCATCGAAACCGAGTAAAGGCCCAGATCGTGTCGTCCCAGCAGCTTGCCGACGATCAGGGAGTCAGCCTGTGAATAGAAATGATAAACCACCTGGTTGGCAGCGATATCACGCCCGAAGCGGACGATCCGGCCGCTGCCACTGAAGTCGAACAACGGCAGACCCTTGTACGGTCTGAGCAGATTGTAACCGGCAGCGCGCAGCGTCGCCATGAGCACGCCGCCCCAGGCCAGCGCCCAGACGCCGTGTGACGCATAGGCCAGACCGAGGGTGAGGAGCGAGCCGGCCAGACTGGACCCGAAGTCGACGAGACTGCGTCCACGGTAGGCCATCTCCCGATGCAACAACGCCCCCGGGATCACCGCAAAGATTGCCGGAATGAATTGCAACGCCACCACTTGAATGATCGTCTGCAGGCGCGGCTCACTGAAGAAGATCGCTGCCAGCGGTGCGATGACCAGCGCCAGCAGGGCGAATACCCCCAGGTTGGCGAGGACGGTGACGCCGAACACCTGGCGCATCTCGCGATCGGAGATAGCGCGCGTCTGGATCAGGCTGGAACTCAGGCCGAGTTCTGCGACCAGCGCCAACAGACTGGAAAAGATGGTCGCCATGGCCATCAGGCCGTAGTCGGCCGGCAACAGGAAGCGCATGACCAGGATGGTGATCGCCCAGGAGGCAATCTGGCTGGCAAAACGCCCGATCACCGTCCACCGCAGTGCGGCGAGCACCTGGCTGCGCAGGCTCATCGGCCGTCGCCCCGAGCCACTCGAGCACCGCTCCGGCAAACCGGCGAGAGAGCCGTCGTCGGCTCCTCGCGTGCGACCAGCAGCGGCTGGCCATCTGCCGGCCCGACGCGCAGGGCAAACCCGGGCAGCGATGCCACGAGCGTGCAGGCCTTCTGGTGGCACTCAGCGCTCATCGCCTGGACCGCGAGGAGGAACGTCCGCCGACGCTTCCAGCAACTGCGAATCGACGCAGAACTTGGCTGCCCAATTGAGATACTCGAATCGCCCGTAGTCCCCGTCTACGGGAAAGGAGCCGCGCACGCCGCCCACCACGTCGGGGTTGCCACTCAGGTAAACCGTTCGCCGCACGTAGCGGTTGGCGCGCCGCGCGGCATCGAGGTAAGCGGCCTTGCCGGTGATGCCGAACAGAAGAAGCCAGCAGGCGGCAATCTGGACATTGCCCGTCAGGCACACCCAATCGACCGTCGGCCGCCAGTTGCGGTCCAGCTTTCCGGGCAGGCGCCCGTCGTCCTCGATGACCTCGAGCAGCGCGTCGGCGGTCAGCGCGGCGGCTGCCAGCAGGTCCGCCTCGCCGGCGAACCGATAGGCCTCGATGACGCCACGCAAGACGTAGCCGATCGTGTGGGTATGTGGTTCCGCCGGCGATGACAGGCTGTTGCTTGCGAACCAGCCATTGTCCATCTGCTTGCCAATCGCCCAGCGCACCTGCTTCAGTCCAGCCTCGGCAAAGCCGAGACCGGGCTCGATCCGTGCCGCCTCGAACAAACCCCAGGAAACGTGTGTTTCGTAGGCCTTTTCTCCCGGGCTGGCGAAGGGCGTCGCGTGTTTCCGCCAGCATCCATCGGGATCCAGCGAATCACGCAGCCAGCTGCCGGCCAGCACCATCGGCCGCCGATAGGCCTCGCCAAAGCGCTGCACTCCGGCAGCCAGACCAAGCAGAATCTGGCCGGTGTTGAACGTCACCGGAACCCGCTCGGAAGCGTCCACCTTGCCTCCCTGGAAGCCTCCCTCGGGAAACTGGATCGACACCAGCCAGTCAAGCATCCGCTGTGCCCGGTCAGCCAGGGGCTGATCGTTGGTCCGCGCAGCAAAGTCGATCAAGGTCGGCACGATGTAACCGGACGTCTCCGGGTACGAACTGGCCCACCCTCGGAGCAGGCTGAAATCGCGCGCCGAGCCGCCATCCTGGCAGGCGGACTTGTCCTGCGAGCGTTTCAGCCACTCGATGCCCGCCTCGGCGACCGCCAGAGGGCCCGCGTCATGCTCCGGTAGCCCGGCACGATCACGCTGCAGCTGCTGTCGGGCCGCCTCGGGCAGACGGCGTTCGTCGATGTAGCGCGCTTTGAAATCAGAGGCGATCTTCTTCAGTGACATATTGGTTTGCAGCTCTCAAGAGTGATGAGGTTGAAGGGGCAGGCGACGCGACATCAGCCGGCACCTGGCGGCTCGACGGCGATCGGCCACCGCCTGGCCGCCGCGCGGCCGGCTGCGGAGGCCTGTGCGAGGACCCGGCAAGTCCATTGCCGCGTTGCCCGCCTGCTGCGATCCGGCCGGCACATCACGGGGCTCATGGCGCGCCACACTCAGCCGGCAAGCTGCATGCTCGCCCGCCGTGAGTCGTCGAGCAGGTTCCTGAGCAGTCTGAGCCCGAAGCGCAGGCGCGTACCATCCCAGGGGGTGAAGCGAGGCAGTTGCATGAGATCGCTGCCGGCATCGGCGACACCCCATGCGGTCGTCACGGCCGCATCGAAGCCAAGGGAACGAATGCACTCCGCATCTTCGGCGCGGTAGTCCATCGACGGTCGGCCGTTGGGGTAGGCGAACAGGCCGACCCGCTCCTGCAGGAGATCCTGCAGGAAGTCCCTGCTGGCGACCACTTCACGCCGCGCCTCGTCCGGGCCCAGGCGTGCGAGGATTGGATGCGTCGCGGTGTGGGCACCGATGAGCATCCCGGCGCGGCGCATCGCGCGCACCTGTTCCGAGGTCATCATCAGATCGGTGGGTAGGCGGCAGCCAGCGACTTGTGCCACGTGCTCCGCCGCCTGGCTGCGTTCGCCGGGAGGCCTGTACTTGAGGCCGTCGAGCACGACGGTTATCGTCCGACGCATGGCCGCCGGCGAACCGAGGTCATGGGTACCCAGCCCGATCCCTGACAGGTCAAGCGTTGCCTGACCGCAGCGTCTGACGGACTCGATGACCGTATCGTTCCACATGCGGCCACCGTCGAGGTAGCCGGTAGCGACGAAAAACGTGGCGGGAACACCCAATTGCTGCAGTATCGGCAGCGCGACATGATAGTTGTCGGCATACCCATCATCGAAGCTCACCGCGGCCGCCCGTGCGGGCAGGCATCGCTCGCGCAGCCGCTGAACGGCTTCGTCCAGTGGCAGAACGTGAAACCAGGTGCGCAGCCACCGCATCCTCTGCGCGAAGGCGATGGCATCCGGATTCCCGTCGAAAACCTCATCCCGCCGGGCAACGACGCGGTGGAAGATGAGGATGGAGAGGCGTCCGTTCTTTCCTGCTGGCGACAGCAGATTGGCCAGAGTCCTGATCATCACGACGTCACCTGTTGCGTCGCAGTCGATGGAAGCGGTCGCTGCTGGGCGCTCCCGGCAGTCGTCACGGTCCCGCCCGCCTTCTCTTTCCAGCCACCGGCATCCAGCCAGCGCTGGGTGACGACGAGGACGACGAGGATGTTGTACGGGAGATCGAAGTAGGCGAGTTGCAGGAACGCGCCACCGACAAAGTAGCCGACCAGCGATACCTGACACATTCCCACCAGATGAAAAACCCAGGCCAGCTCTGGTTTGCCCTTGCTGGCCTTGCGCAACCGTGCGGCCTGGCGCATCGCCAGCCACCAGAGCAGCAGGAAGAGGAACAGGCCGATGTAGCCGTGCTCACCCAGAACCGAGAAGTAGATGCTGTGCGCGACGTGCACGCTGCGCGCGCCGGGGGCCCCCCAGATCGCCAGGTTCTGGACATTGTAGATCGAGAAACCACCGCCAGTCAGCCGGTCAGCCGCCAGGTTGGCGCAGAACTGCCAGGTCTGGATGCGGCCCATTGCCGAGCCATCGCTCTCGTAGGTGCCAATCGTGCTCATGCGTTCCTCCCAGGCTGCCGGCATGAAGGCGATCAGGGCGACCCCGGTCACTGCCAGAATCACACCCGTCACCGCCTTGTTCGGTGCCCGCGCCCACAGCACCAAAGTCATGGCGGCAATCGCCAGCAGTGCTCCACGCGACTGCGACCCCAGGGCAGAGAACGCGCAAAACACCATCAGCGCGAGCAAACCGAGGCGCAGGTACTTGCCGGTGGCGACGGTACGCAGGTAGTTGAGCAACGGAATCACCATGATGACCGCCACCGCCAGATGATTGTTGTCGGCGATGAACGTCCCCGCCGGACCCCAGACCCTGCCGCCGCCGCCGCTGAGAACCGTGTAGAGCCCGCCCTTGAAACCATAGAAACCGATCGAGAGGGCGTTGACCCAGATGAAGAGCTCGATGTGCCTGCGCTCCTGCAAAGCCATCAGGGCAATGGCCGTCACCACCTGAATCTTCAGCACCTTGTTGAGCTGATTCCATGAATCCTCCGGACTGAGGGCGAAAGCCGTCGTGACGCACATCCAGAAGACGAACAGAAACAGCACGATGACCGGCGGCGACCAGGGCATCCGCAGCTTGTCGCGGCCGATGAACAGGGACAGGAAGATGACCCCGGCGGCGGCCGCCGCGAACGGCGCATCATAGGCAAAGCCGTAGGTCAGGCGGTGCGGATTCATCAGGCTCAGCCAGGTCCACAGGAGGACGCCGATCCAGGTGTTGCGCAGCGCGAACGGCAGGACGGCGAGAAAGATCCCGACCAGCAGCAGGTCACGCATGCGCAGCACCCCGGTCACCGCCAGGCGCCTTGACCCGGCTGACCACGTAGCGAAATTTCCCCGACGACTCGGCGGCGATCTCCGCCACACGTTCGACACGGATGGCGACTGCGTCGCCGAGCCGCGCCTTGAAATCGCGCACGATCCGCTCCTCGGCCGCACGGTCGAAAGCCGGTCCGGCGACGATGCGGACAACCGTCAGGTCGAGCGACATCTGCTCGATACGGAACCGCTCGACCCCGGGCAGATCCCTGACCGTGTAGATCAGCGCCAGCCCGTGCATCACCGTACCGTCGCGGGCGACGACGAAGTCGGTCGTCCGTCCCTGCACTTCCTCGAGTACCGGCAGACCGCGGCCGCAGGCGCAGGCCCGGCTGCCGAGAACGCCGACGTCACCCGTACGGTAGCGGACGAAGGGGAAATCCGCCGTCGCCATGTGCGTGACGACGATCTCACCGGCTTCCCCCGCTGCAGCCGGCTGACCATCCGGGCGCAGCGTCTCGACGACGATGTCCTCGGCGCTGATGTGCAGACTGCCGTGCGGGCACTGGTGAGCGATGAATCCGGCATCGCGGGCGCCGTAACCGTTGGCCACCGGACAGCCGAAAACTTCGCTGATCAGCCGTCGCTGTTCATCGTAGAGCTTCTCGGAGGTGACGAACGCAACCCGGATTCCGAGGCCGCGCAGGTCCCGTTGCCGCCTCTGCGCGTGCTGCGCGATCAGCGAGAGACTCGACGGATAGCCGAACAGCATGGCTGGACGGCAGTCGCCGATCGCTGCCACGAAACGGTCGAGATTCGCCTCCGACATCTCGAATGCCGGCAGGAGCGTGCTGCGCAGCAGCGCATCGCGCAGGCGGCGAACCCGGTCCTGGGCGCCGAGCTCGATCGGGCTGCCCCAGACCACCAACTCTCGGTCGCCGATGTCTACCCCCCACCAACGCGTGGCGCGCCACTTGGCGGCGACATCATGACTCTTGCGCTCCTTGCCCATGAAGAAGATCAATGGTTCGCCTGAGGAGCCACCGGTGTTGTAACGCGTCAGCGGCCCGTGTCCCGCCGCCTGCAGCCGCTCGAGGTTCGCCCGGATCTCGGGCTTGCCGAGCAGGGGCAAGGCGTGCAGGGCATCGGTCGAGCGCAATTCATTGGCATCGAAGCCGACAGTCCGGAAGAGGTCGCGGTAATACGGTACGTCGCGACCGATCCGTTGCAGGAACTCGCGCAGGCGCCGGGCCTGCAACTCCCCGAGTTGCTCGGCCGACCACCACTGGCTGGCCTCGAGCCGCTTGCGCCAGGCGACCGAATCGTGCCCCTTGAGACGCTCGTGCAAGGGAAAGAACAGGCCCGAACAGAGCGCGGTATACGGATTCATGATGCCACTCTCCCGCTGGCAACCCGGCTGTAGGCGGCCAGCCATCGTGCACGGATTTGCGGCCAGGCGTAGTGCTGCGCCTGCTCGAGTCCGGCCCGCCGCAGGGCGGCCGCCAACTCGGCATCCTGCAGCACGCGCAATGCCGCACGCGCCATGGCCCGGTCATCCCCGACCGCAACCAGCAGGCCGGAGACCCCGTGCTGAACGAGATCCGGGATGCCCCCGGCATCGGTGCTGACGACCGGAACGCCACTGGCGAAGCCCTCGAGGATCGATATCGGCATGTTGTCGACCGTACTCGGGTTGAGCAGGCAGTCGGCAGCAGCGTAGATCGCCGGCATGGCTGCGTTGGCAATCCGCCCGGCAAAACGGACGCTGTCGCGCAGGCCGAGTTCGTCGGCGAGAACCTGCAGACGCTCGCGTTCCGGGCCACTGCCGGCGACTGTCAGCTGCGCCTGCGGGAAAGCGTCACGGATGCGGGCAAAGGCACGCAGCGCTGTCGGCACATCGTAGATCTCCTCCAGGTTGCGTGTCACCACGAGATGGGGTGCACTGCCGAAGGAGCGTCGCGCAACCGGGGCAAAGCGCGCCAGGTCAACGATATTCGGAATCACCTCGGCGCTCAGCCCGTACTTGGCGAACACCCGCTGCAGGAAGGCTGAGGGTGTGACGCGCAACGACACGCAGGCCAACAGGCGTCGGACGTGCTCCGGAGCACTGGCCAGAAAGCTGTCTGCATTGCCTCCCCGGTAGTTGATGATCACCGGCGTGTTGCGCCAGCGGGCGACGACGATTGCCGGCACGGCAAAGAGGTGCCAGGCCCAGCCGGAGTTGGCCAGGACGTGCACCACGGCAGCCCTGCCGATCGCCCGCCAAAGCTGCAGGAGGTAGGGCAGCAGCCGGAATCCGGCGCGCAGCAGCGGTACGCCGCCGATCCAGTGCGGCCGATAGGGCGGGTTGGTGCGCACCAGTTCGACACTCACTCCGTCGGCACGCAGCAGGCGCAGCAGCTGTTCGCACTGGTTGGCCATGCCGCCGGATGGTGGCGGCAGCGGGCCGACGACGCACACCGCCGGCCAGTGTTCGCCGCCGCCGGTTGCCGCTTTGCCGGCATTCGTCACCTCAGTTCCTGCCGCCTGTCGTGAGCACCCGCCGCCCCGCTACCAGCAGAGCCCCTCGACCACCGCGCCGATCGCGTGCTGGCCGGGCAGGCCGACCAGATCGAGAACGATCTGGTCCGGGCGGCAACACCGCGCCAGTGCGTCAGCGACCTCCCGGCCGCCTAGGCCAAGCACCAGGACTTCGGACTCGGCGACCACCTCCTGCAGTTCCGAACGCATCATGTCGCCGATGTGTGGCAGGTGCCGTTCGATGAAGCTGCGGTTGGCGCCGAGCAGCCGTGCCAGGTGAACCTCCGGGTCGTAGATCGCCAGTTGCATGCCCTTGCCGATCAACTGTTCAGCGAGCGTCACCAACGGACTCTCGCGCAGGTCGTCGGTGCCGGTCTTGAAGGACAGCCCAATGAAGCCGATCTTCCGCCGCCCGATCGCCAGCAGCCTGCGCAAAGCGAGATCAAGGTGGTTCCGGTTCGACTGCATGATCCCGGCCAACATCGGGATTTCGACGTCATGCATCTTCGCCAGGTAGGTGGTGGCGCGCAGATCCTTCGGCAGGCAGGAACCGCCAAAGGCGAATCCGGGCCGCAGATAGGCGGTCGAAATGTTGAGCTGGGTATCCTGGCAGACCAGGTTCATGACCTCGAAGGGGTCGACGCCGAGGGCGTCACACAGGCGGGCGGTCTCGTTGGCAAAGGTGATCTTCAGGGCATGAAAGTTGTTGCAGCAGTACTTCATCATCTCCGCCGAGCGGACCGAGGTTTCGATGAAGCGACAGGGCAGCTTGCCGAACAGTTCGCGCAGACGATCGATCGGGTAGGCGTGGTTCGCCCCGACGACGGTGAACGGCGGCTTGTCATAGTCGCGAATCGACGACCCCTCGCGCAGGAACTCCGGCTGGAAGCAGAGAAAGAAGCCCTCGCCGTCCTTCTTGCCCGATTTCGCCTCGATGATCGGGCGCAGGACGTCTTCGACGGTCCCCGGGACCAGCGTCGACCGGAAGACGACGATGTGCGGCGTGCTCTTGCCGGCGATGGCGAGACCCATCTCTTCCGCCAGCCGCAGGATCGCGCCCTGGTCCTGGCTGCCGTTGGCCGCCGAAGGCGTGCCGACGCAGACCAGCGAGAGCTCGCTGTCGAGCACCGCGCGCTGCGCATCGGTGGTCACCGAGACACGGCCACTGCGCGCGGCAAGCGCCATCAGCTCGACCATGCCCTCCTCGACCACCGGCGTCTTGCCCGCGACGATCAGGTCGAGCTTGCTGGCGTCGATATCGACGCCGATCACCTCGTGGCCGTCGCGGGAGAGACAGGCAAGCGACACCGCGCCCACGTAACCGAGACCGAAGATGCTGATTTTCATGCGCTTGTTCCTTTGCTGTGCGAAAAATCCCTGAGGCAGCGCTCGATGATCCCGTCGAGCCGTGCCATCGAATGCGACCAGGCGTGGTTGCTGAGCATCCGCTGTCGACCGGCGACGGCCAATCGCTGCCTTTCGGCCGGGTTTTGCAGCACCCCCAGAATGGCCCCAGAATATTCCTCTGGCGTGTCGGCAACAAGGAAATGCGTCACGGGCTCGGCGTCCACGCCGCCCGCGGCAACCCGGCTGGTGACCACCGGCACACCCATCGCCATCGCCTCGAGGATCTTGTTCTGCGTGCCGCGGGCAATGTTCAGCGGCGCGACCATCAACGCCGATTGGCGGACGAATGGACGCACGTCGGGCACCGATCCGGTGACGGTCACACCGGGCAACTCGCCCAGGCGGCGCATTTCGGGCGACGGGTCGGCACCGATGATCAACAGCTTGAGCTGCGGGCGACGCTGGCGGAGCAGCGGCCAGATCTGCGCGCAGAAGCGCGCCATGCACTCCTGGTTCGGATAGTAGTCCATGCGGCCGATGAAACTCAGGGTGTCCGGATCATGGGCTTCCGCTGCCGGCGAGAAGAACGCGGCATCGACACCGTTGGGGAACCAGTCCGTTGCCACGCCCGTGCGATAGTCCTCGAGCGTCTGCCATTCGGCGCGTGTCGTCGCCGTGCACAGATCGAACGACGCGGCCAGACGCTTCTCGGCCGCGAGCATCTTGTTGCCTTCGAGTCGATAGCCGAGGGACAGCGGAAAAGGCTTGTAGTTGGCATACTCCAGCCACTTTTGCGAGTCCATGTCGCCAAAGTCGAGTATCTTCGGTACCGTCCGCACGCGCTCGACGTACTGTGCAACCGACGAGCAGTGTACGAAGATCAGGTCCCACTTCTCCGTCTGCAGCAAGCGATCGACGTGGCGCTGCAGCGCGGGCGAATGGAAGTAGCCCATCGACGAGGGCGTCGTCAACGGCAGACGCGCCACCATGCGCAACGTCTGCGTGGGCTCGGAGACGAGAGCCATCTCGAAGCGCGCGCAATGGGCGGCAATCCCTCGCCCCTCCTCGGCCTCCGCCGCTGAGCGGGCAAGCGAGCAGACGGTGACCCGATGTCCGCTCGCCGAGAGATGGCGAATCATGTTGAACGGACGAATCTTGCCGCCGCGCTTCGGCGGAAAGGGAAAGCGGTGGCAGAGGTAGAGAATGTTCATGCCACGTAGCTCCTGAGTTCTTCGGCAACGTCTGCCGGATCACGCCGGTCGAGGTAGATGCGACTCCACACCTCGAGATTCAGCAGCGCCAGCAGGATGTCGGTGCCATCGATCCGGTTGGCCTCATGGTCAGCAATCAGCCGTTCGACCAGCGGAGAATGGAACAAGGCACGCGCCTCGACCACTGACGGCGCCAGCAGACGGCGCAGCAGCGGCGCCAGCTCACGTTTCAGCCAGGCGCCCATCGGCGTGCCGAAACCGCGCTTCTGGCGATTGAGGATGTCGTCCGGCAGCAGGTCGGCCAGAGCCAGCTTCAGGAGGCTCTTCAGCCGCCCGTCGCGCACCTTGACGGCTGCCGGGATCGATGCCGCCAACTCGACGAGCTGGTGATCCAGCAACGGTACCCGGCACTCGAGCGACACCGCCATGCTCATCTTGTCGGTCAGCAGCAGCAGGTCGTCCGGCAGCTGCGTTTCCACATCGACGGCGAACATGCGGTTCAGCTCGTCACCATTGCCAGCGGCAGCGAAGGCACGGGTCAGCGGATCCGAGGCCTGGCCGCGTGGCTCGGTCAGCAACGCGGCGACCGCCTGCCGGTCCAGTACCTGCAGGTAACTGCGATAGCGTTCATCGGCGCTCATCTCGGCCGAGGCGATGAAGCCCTTCGCCAGACGCATCCGGTTGAGCAGACCCGCGTGCCGGTCTGCCGGCAGGCGCGCCGCAGCCAGACTTGCCAGGCTGCGCAGCCACCGCGGCAGGTTGCGATAGCGCTGGGCATAGTGCCCGCCGAGGTAGCGCCGGTAGCCGCCGAACAACTCGTCACCGCCGACCCCGGACAGGATCACCTTGACATCCTCGCGCGCGAACTCGGAGACGAGGAAGGTGGTGATGAAGGCGGTATCGGACAGTGGCTCGTCCATGTGCCAGAGCAACTTGGGCAACAGCGAAACCACATCCGGCCGGACGAGGATCTCACGGTGCTCGGTGGCAAAGAGCTCGGCCACCCGGCGCGCATGGGGCAGTTCGTTGTACAGCGTCTCCGCTTCGCCACCGGTGAAACCGATGGCGTAGGTTCGGATCGGCTGCTCGGAATGGCGAGCCATCAGCCCGACGACGGCGCTCGAATCGACGCCCCCCGACAGGAAAGCGCCGATCGGCACGTCACTGACCATCTGCATCCGCACCGACTCGTCGAGTTGCGCGCGCACCCGGTCACGCCACTCGCTCTCGGATACGCCCGGGATGCAGCGGTCGGGCAGGCGCCAGTAGCGCCACTCGCGGACCTCGCCCGCCTCGACCGCCAGCAGCGTCGCCGGTGGCAGCTTGCGGATGCCCTTGAAGATGCAACCGGGCGCGGCGACGTATCCGAGGTGCAGGTAGTCAGCCAGCACCTCGCGATCGAGCTCGGCGCTGATTCCTGGCAGGGCGAGCAAGGCCTTGGCTTCGCTGGCAAAAGCCAGCCGCTGCCAGTCATGCAGGACGTACAGGGGCTTCACGCCCAGCCGGTCACGCCCGATCAACAGGCGATGCCGGCGCGCGTCCCAGAGGGCGAAGTCGAACATCCCGTTCAGGCGCTGGATGAACTCGTCCCCTTCCGCGTCATAGAGATGGAGGAGCACTTCGCAGTCGGAACCGGTCTTGAAGCGGTATCCCTTGTCCTGCAACTCGCGACGCAACTCGCGATAGTTGTAGATCTCGCCATTGCAGACCAGCCACAGGCTGCCGTCGGCGTTCGACAGCGGCTGGTGACCACCGGCAAGATCGATGATCGACAGCCGCCGCATGGCGATGCCGCACGGGCCGTCGAGATGGCTGCCTTCGTCGTCGGGACCGCGATGCCGGGTGCGCTCACCCATGGCCGACAGAATCCCGGGCTCGACGCTCAACCCGTCAAAACGATAGATGCCGTGAATGCCACACACGCTGGAACCTCGCGCTCAGATTGATGGGCTGCGGCCGTAGCGGGCCAGAGCCCGCCGATAGACCTCGCGATAACGCGCCACGCTGCTCGCCCAGGTTCGCTCGACCTCGACGAAACGGCGTGCCTGCTGGCGAATTGCCGGCCATCGCTGGCGCTTGTTGAGCAGTTCGTCGATCGCCGCCGCCAGGGAAGCGACATCACCGGCACGAAAAAGGGAGCCTGTCTCGCCGTCTCGGATCAACTCGCGGTGGCCGCCGACGTCGGAGGCGACGAGCATGCGTCCCTGCGCCATCGCCTCGAGCGGCTTCAGCGGAGTGACCAGCTCGGTCAGTCGGATCGGCAGGCGCGGGTAGGCCAGGACGTCGATCACGCCATAGTAGCGTTGCACTTCGGCGTGCGGCACCCGACCGGTGAAGATGACGTACGGTGCGATGCCGGCGGCAGTCGCCTGCGCCCGCAAGCTGCTCTCCTGCGGCCCGCCACCGACGAGCAGCACGCGCAATTGTGGATGCCGGGGCAACAGAAGGCGGGCGGCTTCGAGGAGCAGGTCGAGCCCTTCATAGCCGTAGAACGAACCGGCAAAACCAATGACCGTCGCGCCATCGAGTCCGAGCGACTGCCGCAGTTCGACATCCGGATCTGCGTCGAGGCGAAAGCGCTCGACGTCGACCGCGTTCGGGATCACCGTGATGCGTTGCGCAGGGATGCCGCGCATCGCGATGTCGCCACGCAAGCCCTCACAGATCGTCGTCACCTGGTCGGCACGACGCAGGGCGTAGCTCTCCAGTGCCCGTGATGCGCGGTAGCGCAGGCTGCCGGCGCGCGTCGTCCCATGGTCGACCGCTGCATCCTCCCACGACGCGCGCATTTCGTAGACCACCGGCAGGCGCCGACGCCGGCCCACCCAAAGGCTCGGCAACGCGTTCAATACCGGCGAGTGGGCGTGGATCAGGTCTGGCTCGGTCGTGCTGACCAATTGCTGCAGGCGTGCCGCGGTCAGGCGCATCTGCTGCAACAGGCCGCAGCCGGCAGCGCTCGGCGTACGGTTGAAGAGCCAGCCGTCGACCTCCTCGTACAGGGCATCACCAGCGCCCTGTTTCGGTGTCGTCAGGTGCACCGTCTGCCAACCGAGCGCGTGCTGCTCGCGCAGGATGGCCAGCGTGCGGAAACTGTAGCCGCTGTGCAACGGCAACGAATGGTCGAGAACGTGCAGGATGCGCAGGCTCATGGCGCTGCGCCGGCCACTGCGACCGCGGCAGGATGCTCGGCAGGCGCGTCCATGACGTTGCGCAGAAAAGCCTCGAACATCAGTATCGTCCACAGGGGCGAACTGTAGTCTCTTGCCCCTGACTGGTGCGCGTCGATCAGATGCCGCAGGTAGGCGGCGTTGAACCAGCCCGTGGCCGCCAGGCGCGGCCCGAGCACGGCCTGCTGGACGCGTTCCCGCAGGGGGCCGCGGAACCAGCGTGCAAGCGGCACGGCGAAACCCATCTTCGGGCGGAACAGGACATCCTGCGGCAGCCGCGGCTTCATGGCTTCCTTCAGCAGGAACTTCCCCTCCTGGCCGCGCACCTTGAGCGACGAGGGCAGAGTCGCCATCCACTCGACCAGTTCGTGATCCATCAACGGCTCGCGGACCTCCAGCGAATGTGCCATGCTGGCGCGGTCCACCTTGGTGTTGATGTCGCCGACGAGGTAGGTCTTGAGATCGAGGTACTGGATCAGGGCAAGCGGATCGTCGGTACCGGCTCGCTGCGCGTGCCGGCGGAAGACCTCCTGCGCGCCGTAGTCACCTGCCTCGCGGCGAAAGCGGTCGCTGAACAGCTCACGGCGCATCGGATCACGCAGGATCGACATGGCGTGGAAATATCCGCCAACAGTCGTTCTGGCCATGCCCTCGAAAGTCGTCTTGGCACGAAACATGCGGGGCGCCCAATCGGCCTTCGGGTAGGCGCGGCCGAGCAGGCCGAAGAGCGGCCGCCGGACGCCATACGGCAGTGCCGCGCGCAGACGTTCTTCCATCAGGTGCAGACGGTAGCGGCGATAACCACCGAAGGTCTCATCGCCACCGTCGCCGGAAAGCGCCACCGTCACATGCTTGCGTGCGAGTTGACAGACGCGGTAGGTGGGAATCGCCGAGCTGTCGGCATACGGCTCGTCGTACAGCCGGGCCAGCGTATCGATCAGATCGAAGTCATCGCTGGCGACGAGGTCACAGTGATGATTGGTCCGGTAACGCTCGGCAACCTTCTGCGCAAAGGCAGCCTCGTTGAAGGCCGGATCGTCGAAAGCGATCGAGCAGGTGTTCACCGGTGCCGACGAAAGGCCCGCCATCAGGGCGACGACGGCGCTCGAATCGACCCCACCGGAGAGGAAGGCACCGAGTGGCACTTCGGCGATCATGCGCAGGCGGATCGACTCGCCAAGCCTCTCGTCGAGCTGTGCGCAGGCGTCAGCCAGCGAGATGCGGCTGTCGAGACTGAAGCGCACGTCCCAGTACTCCTTTGGCTCGGCCAGCGGCATTCCCCGCCGCAGCGTCAGCGTGTGCGCCGGTGGCAGCTTCCGCGCCTGGCTGAAGATCGTTCGTGGCTCGGCAACATAACCCAGGGCGAAGTATTCCTCGACCGCCAGCGGATCGATGTCACGAGCCAGTCCGCCATGCGCCAGCAGCGACTTGAGCTCGGAGCCGAAGAGGAAGGTTCCGTCGGGCAGGAGGGCATAGTACAGCGGCTTCACGGCGAGCCGGTCGCGCGCCAGGAAGAGCGTCTGCTGATTGCGATCCCAGAGCGCGAAGGCGAACATGCCGCGAAAGCGACGCACACAATCCTCGCCCCAGGACTCCCAGGCGTGCACGATCACCTCGGTGTCGCTGCGCGTGTGAAAGCGGTGACCAAGTGCCAGCAGCTCGGGGATCAACTCCTGGTAGTTGTAGATCTCGCCGTTGAACACCACGCAGACGCTCTGATCCTCGTTGTAGAGCGGCTGCTGCCCGGTCGACAGGTCGATGATCGACAGGCGCCGGTGACCAAGCCCAACCCCGGGCTCGATGTGCAGGCCACCCTCATCGGGGCCGCGATGGTGCTGCGATTCGTTCATCCGCGCCAGCACGGCACGCTCAACATGACGCTGGCTACGGGTATCGAAAATTCCGGTAATACCGCACATATCGAATATCTGTCTTTTCGTGGAAAGAAAACAAGCGATCGTCCGCAAGTCGCTGCAGCAATGACAGCGGCGCCTCAACCGCCCTCGGCCCGCCCGGCAGCGCAGTCCGACCGGCGGCTGGCCAGCGGTGTGCAAGCCTGCCCACTGCGATCACAGAACTCCTCATAGACCGACTGGTAGTTCGCCAGCATCGTTGCCAGACTGAAGCGGGCAACGGCGACTTCCCGCGCCGCACTCCCGTGTCGCTGACGCAGGCTCGAATCGGCGAGATAGCGTCGCAGCAGGTCGCCCAGTCCAGCAACGTCCCGCGGCTGGAAAAGGCGCCCGCTGACCTCATCGGCGACCAACTCGATGTTGCCGCCCGTGGCCGTCGCCAGCAGCGGCAGACCCGTCGCCATGGCCTCCAGAAGCGTGTTCGAAATCCCCTCCGCGAGCGACGGCAGGACGAAGAGGTCGAAAGCCTGCAGCAGCTCGCAAACGTTGCCGACCGCGCCGGGAAACCAGGTCAGAGATGAAATGCCGAGTTCGGCGGCGAGGCCGCGCAGTGACTCGCGCAACGGCCCATCGCCGACGACCACCAACCGTGCACGCGACGCGGCCACATCTCCGTCCGTGGCGACGCGGGCAAAGGCGCGAAGCAGCGTTGCCTGATCCTTGACAGCCTGCAGCCGTCCCACCGTTCCGATCACGACGCTGCCCGGAACGGCAAAGCCCTCGGGCAGCGACCGCCAGCGATCAGCATGGGTGGTCGGCGCGTAACGCTGGGTATCGACGCCGTTGATGATCTGCGTGACCCGGCGCGCCGAGATCCCGACACGCTCGACGAGGTAATTGCGCAACTCGGCCGACACCGTGATGTAGCGGTCGACCAGCGGCGCGTGCAGGCGGCGCAGCAGCGCCGGCTTGAGCCGCCGCCCGGCAAGATCGTCGACATCCCAGCCGTGCTCGCCATGAATGCAATACGGCACGCCCGCGAGCCTGGCCGGCAACAGCGCATCGAGTCCGGACTGGTTGCGCGAATGAACGACCGTCGGCTGCAATCGGCGACACAAATGGAACAGGTCGCGCCTGAGCCGCCAGACGCCGACGCGGGAACGATGCAGAGCAATCACCGGCGCGTCGGAACGCGTCAGGCGAAAGCGAAAGTCGGAAAAATCCTCGACGCACGCCACCGCATGGCGAAACCGGTTCTCCGGAAGATGGTTGATGAGGTTGACGAGACCGTTCTCCATGCCCCCGGTGACGAGGTGATGGATCACATGCAGGATCAGGGGCCGGCTCTCGGACATCAGGTCAGTCCGACGCACTGCAAGAGGAAGGCGCGGTCGGAGAACTCCCAGTTGATCCCCCGGCGGACCACGTTGAACGCGTCGACGCACCGCAGGTTGCTGCCACCATAGGCTGAAAGGCAACCCACATAACCTGCCTGCCGCACCAGATCAAGGCGCTCCGCGGTCATGTGCTGCCGACCACCATACGGATAGGCAAAGACGCAGTCCTGCACGGCCAGTTCGCGACGCAGGTCGGACAGTGAGCGGCACAACTCGTCCCAGACCACTTCTGCCGGCTCGCTGGCGCAGTCGATATGGCTGACGGTGTGCGAACCGATCGTGAATCCGGCCGCCCGCATCTGTCGCAGATGCTCCCATTGCATCACGGGAAGCGGCGGATTGCCACGCCGGATGTCGTGCGCGAAGCGTTGATCGCTATTGACGATGCCGGTGGCCACGAAGAAGGCTGCCGGCACCTGATGTCGCAGCAGACTGGGCACCGCGTTGACATAGTTGTCGAGGTAGCCGTCGTCGAAGGTGACGCAGACCAATGGCTTGGACGATCGCGGAATCGTCCGGCACGCCAGGACTTCAGCGAGGGAGATTACGCGGCAATGCTGCCGCAGCAACGACATCTGCCGCTCGAACTGCTCGATCCCGACACTGAGGTTGTCACGCACGGAGTCCGTCACCCGGTGGTAGAGGAGAACGGTGATCCTTGGCGGCAGAAGCGCGTACGCGCCGAGCTGCCAGCTGCGGCAAGCGGCAACACTGAAAGCGGCTTTGGCCAGGCGTCCAGCCAGTGACTCCCGGACGACATCCGTCGCGGCCAGCTTGCGTCGCAGTGCCGCCACCTGCGCCAGGGTCGGTTTGCGGTAGGTTCTGCCCCCCGCAGGCTGGGGCGTTGCCGGGCGACGTCCGGCAACGATTTCGCCGACGACGTCGCGCATAAGCTCGACACCGACCTCATCGAGGCGCAACTGCAGCCCACGCAAGCTCGAATGCTTCTCACGTTCGACCACCGCCGCGGCCGCCACCTCGCCGGTGTCGAGCTTGTCGTCGACCCAATGAACGGTACAACCGACCGCGTCTTCACCGTTCCACAGTTCCCAGAAAGCTGGCGGCATGCCGCGATAGTCCGGGACCTTCCCCTTGTGCAGATTGATGGTACCCGCCGTCGGAAGGGCAAAGAGCGCTCGCCGCAGAATCGGAGCAGCGAGTGACAACCCGACGTGTGGCGCGAAATCCCTGACCGCAGCCAGCGCTTCGCTGCCGTGGATGTCGGCCACGTGCAACACACGAACGTTCGGTCGCGCGGCCAGAGCCGACGCCGCGAACTCGTGTCCAGGAGCCGGCGGTACAACGGGGTTGCCGGCGGGTCGGAGCCGCTGCCAGATGTCCGCCAGCTGATACGGCAGCCAGCGCCAGCCGTTGCGTCGCAGGTTGCGCCACTGGCTGCGGCAGATTTGGCGGACGCTCTTCGCCGGGGCGTGAACGAGGATCAGCCAGGACAGACCCGCAAGGGAACGGTCGATCTCGACGATTCCCTTGCGCACCGAGTAAGCGAGGTTGCCGGTATAAACGACCAAGCGTCTCTGCTGATTGTCCATTGCCCCTGTCGATATCCCCAGTGATGTCACCGCAGCGGAAGGCCAGGAACCCGAGCCGCACCCCATGCCACAGCAAGCCGCCTGGCACTCGCTGCCGGCAGACAACACCATCGTCTCGTCTGTCCGCGGCGGCGACGCCCGGCCAGGCTCTCATCCCCTACGGGCTGGCCGCCGGCTGCACCGCTCGTTGCCGCCAGTCAGTGTGCAAATGATCGCTCGGCGCGCCGCCGGCTGCCGTGTCATTGTTCACGATCGGCAACAGCCGGACAGCAGCCGGCTGCAGGTGTTCAGCGCCCTCTCGCCGTCTGCCGCAAAGCGTTTCCGATCTCCCCTCCGGCGACTGCGGCGAAATCGCCCAGCGTCGCATCGCCAGCCCCAGGTCGGTCCTGCTGCGCGAACAGGATGACGACGGCGGAGTCGTCGCCTTGGCCAGTGAGGCGCGACAGCGCCGTGTAGGCTTTGGCGATGGCGTCACTGGAAGTCCAGCGGCCATTGATCCAGTACCATTGCCACACCAGCAGGCGCGAACTTTCGAGGCCACGCAATTCCGCGGTACGGACTCTGACTGGCTGCCCGTCGAATGAAATCTCCTTGACACCGCCCGCAACCCTTGCCCATACCGGATCGTCGCTCGCCACCAGGACATTGGTCGAGCTGACCAGCTTGCGCTGCTGGTCCTGGTTGCGGTAGTAGGCCACGAAGAGGCCGACGCGGCGGCCATCGTGCGCGAACACGGCCTGCTCGCGCGCGTCGGCGCCGGCAAACCGCGGCTGCCAGTCGTACGGGCTGACGGCGTCGCTCTTCTGCCAACCGGCGATAGAGCCGAGTGGCGCCAGGCTCCTCAGTTCGCGACCTGTGGCGTGGTCGAGTTGCCACAGTGCCAAGGGCCACAGTCCCGCCACCAGCACGGTTGCCACTCCTGCCGTCAGCAGCGCAGCCACTGACGCACGCGAACCCGATGCCGGTACGTCGACCGACGCCTGTGGCAGCACCTCATCCTCACGCCAGCGCGCGCCAATCCAGAACATCGCGAGAATGACGATGCCGAAGAACAGCCAGCCATAGACCAGGTGGTCGACGCCGACTGCCAGCTTGTTGCCGGAAAGGTGGCCGAGCATGACGATCATGTAGGCCCGTCCCCAGTTGGCAAGAACCGGCACGATGATCGAGACGAGGACGAACAGCAGTCGTCGCCAGAGCGATCGATAGGTGAGATAGGCGTACAGCGTGCCGACCGTGATCGAGGCGATGAGGTAGCGCACGCCACTGCAGGCCTCGACCACCGCCCAGTTGCCGCTCGGAATCACCAGATGCTGTCCCTCGCGGTAAACCGGGATGCCGCTGAGCCGCAATCCGGCAACCGTCGCATCGGCCGTCCACTCCATCAGCTTTGGTTGGGTGAAATCACCGAAGGGAACGGCGAAGAAGAGGAACAGCAGCGGAAACGCAAGCCAGCGCGCAACCTGCCAGCCGACCACCGCCGGTACTGCCAGGATCAGCATGGCGACCAGGGCAAACTGCGTGAGGGCGTTGACCGCGGCCACCTGCCCCAGCAACCAGCCAAAGCCGGCCGCTGCCAGCAGCAAGACGGCGAGGTAGCTCGGACGTGGCGTCAGCGCGGTGAGCCCCGCCCGGAGACGCCAGACCAGCCACAACGCGATGGGTGGCACGATCATTCCATGCGCATAGGTGTCGGAGCGCCACCAGATGCTCGCCATGTCCACCACCGTCTCCCGAAAGAGCGCCAGAATCAGCAGCAGAACCAGGAACAGGGCGGGTCCGGCCAGCCGCCAGGCAGGGTCGATCGCGGCGGTGGCGGAACTTGTTTCGCGGGCAATCATGTGAGGCTTTCAGCAGGCATGAGGTGCGGGAAGAAAGGAAACAGTTTGGGCCGGAAACAACATGGGATCACGCCCATGCTGGCTCAGCCGAGATTCCTGACGATGAACGGCCCGAGCCAGTTCGCCAGACCAATGGGCAGCCGCTGCCAGGTGTTGATCAACAGGCGGTACTTGGTGTTCGCCGGGTTGTTCTGCGGCACCGCCTCGCGGCGATAAAGGCAGTACTCATAGAACAGCGGCTCAGGCTCGAATCCCCAGTTCTTCTTGAACGAGTACGAGCCGGTATCCCGCTTGCTCCGTCCGTAGTCAAAAACCTTCAGGCCACGCTCACAGGCACGACGCAACAACTCCCAGTACTTGAAGTCGTTGGCTGCCAGATGACGCGCCGACGGCTCGTCGCCCGCGTAATAGGGCAGCACCTCGTCACGGAAGTAGAAGCTGAGAACACTGCTCACCGGGCGTCCGGCTGCATCGACCACGGTCATGATGTCGCAGCTGCCAGCGAAGACCTGCAGCAACTGCTCGAAGTAGCGCCGCGGCAAGGCGGGTGTGCCATGACGGTGGACGTTGTCCGCGTAGAGCGCAAAGAAGCGCCGGCTGTCGGAATCGATTTCGCTGCGCAGACCGCTTTTCATTCCCTTGCGGACCATCGCCCGCTGCTTGCGTGGAATCGCCAGCATGTTGGCTTCCAGTTCCGCGGCGATGCTTCGCCGAAACCGGACGTAGAGGTTCTGCTGCGGCCATTCCGGATGGCGCTGCTGCACGTTTCGCAGTTCCAGGTGGTCGACACCGAGGCGTCTCGCCAGCGCTTGCGCCTCCTCTTCAAGAACCCGGGCAGCCTGCTGGCTGCCGGCAGCGACCCCCCCGTACACGGCGAAGGGCAGCGACACCAATGCGTTGCCGAAAAGCAGGCTCTTGACGTGGGCCAGCGGCAGGACCGCCTCGACACACCCTGCCCGTTCGGCATAGAGAAAGTACGTCGGATGACGGAAGACGTCAGCGATGACTTGTTGCCAACCAGCACGATGGAAGAAGGTCGCTTGCGGACACTCTTCGACGAACGCTTCCCAACGCGCGACCGCGGCCACATCGCCCACCTGCAGGCGCCTGACCGCGAGCGGAGCCGTTGCCGCGGCAACGCCCGAGACTTCGTCGCCGCCCATCTTCATGCAGTCGCTCCGCCACTGCCGGCGCCGAGGAAGACCTCGTCCATGCGACCCCAGCGAAAGTCGGCCAGCAGTCGTCGCAACCGACCTTCGGTATGCTGCAGGTTCACGTAGTGGCGAAAACGCGTCTTGAAGCTGAGTCCCGGTATGCGCGGTTGCGCGGCGTCGATCTCCCACGGATGGAAGTAAAAGATCGCCGGCTGCCCATCGCGCTGGTTTACCTGCCGCAACAGCCAGCGCGACAACGCGTAGGGCAGTAGCCGGAAGTAGCCGCCGCCACTTGCCGGCCAGTTGCGATCCAGGAAGCGGGCAGTCGTCACCGGCAGCTCGAGCAGGCCGTGCTGCACGCGATGCGCGAAACGCGGCGCATCGGGCATGCCGTAGTGATCGTGGCGGATCGGATAGATGCTTGAACTGTACTGATGGCCTGCCTCGGCCAGGCACTCGAATGCCCACAGGTTGTCCGCCCCGATCGAAAAGCTCGGCGCCCGGTAGCCCCTGATCCGCTGGCCCGAAATATCCTCGAGAAGCAGCTTGGCCCGCCGGATGTCGGCGGCAAACGCAGCCCTGCTGAGATCACTGGCACGCTCGTGACCGAAGCCGTGGCTGGCGACTTCATGCCCGGCAGCAGCGATTCGCTTCACCAGTTGCGGATACCGCTCGGCAATCCAGCCGAGGGTGAAGAAGGTTGCCCGGACCCCGCTGTCGTCAAGCATCAGCAGAATCCGCTCGACGTTCCGTTCCACCCGGCAGGGGCGCTGCGGCCACTCGTGCCGTGGGATGTACGGGGCCAGGGCGGATACCTGGAAGTAGTCCTCGACATCGATCGTCAGGGCGTTGGTGATCGGCCGCACCGGCATCTTCCGCTCCCCGCCGCCTAGAGCGAAGGCTGCCGCTGCTGCCGCGCCAGTAGCCACGCGGCAAGGTCGGCAGCGATCCGCTCGGCCGCCCGGCCATCCCAGAACTCCGGGATCCTGCCGCTCTTGCCGGTTCCACCCAGAATCTCGTCGACGCCGGCGCGAATCGCGTCAGGGTTGCTGCCCACCAGCGTATTGGTTCCCTCGTCGACGGTGATCGGTCGCTCGGTGTTCTCACGCACCGTCAGGCAAGGCACGCCGAGGGCCGTACTTTCCTCCTGCAGGCCGCCGGAATCCGAGAGAACGAGCGTGGCCCCCTTGAGCAGGCCGAGCATCTCCAGATAGCCTTGTGGCGGCAGGATCACGATGCGCGGGCTGCGCAGCACATCCTGCAGGCCAAAACGATCGATATTGGCGCGCGTTCGCGGGTGCATGGCAAAGATCAGCGGCAGCCGCTCCGAAACCTCGCGCAAGACGCGCAACAGCGGCCGCAGCGACTCCGGCCGATCGACGTTCGACGGTCGATGCAGCGTCACGACGGCGTAACCGGGAGCGCCATCGACGATCCGCGCGTCCACACCCGCGAGTTGCAGCGTCTTCGTGACGGGTGGGGCGAACTCGCTGTTCGCCCGCAGGGAATCGATCATGACGTTGCCGACGAAGCACACGCGCTCGGCCGCCACCCCTTCGCGTTCGAGATTCAGGTGCGCAGCACGCTCGGTGGTGTAGAGCCGGTCGGCAATCTGGTCGGTCAGGAGCCGGTTGATCTCTTCCGGCATGCGGCGATCGTGGCTGCGCAGGCCGGCCTCGACGTGCACCACGGCCACATCCTTCTTGGCGCAGACGAGGGCACAGGCGAGGGTCGAGTTGACATCGCCGACAACGAGCACACAAGCCGGCCTGTGTGCGTCGAGCACCGGCTCGAAACGACGCATCACCTCAGCCGTCTGCACCGCATGCGTGCCGGAGCCGACTTCCAGATTGATATCAGGCCGCGGCAGCCGCAGATCGTCGAACAACCGATCATTCATGTCGCGATCGTAATGCTGGCCGGTGTGGACGAGCAACGACGGCAGTCGTGGGCGATGGGCTGCGAACGCACGCAGAATCGGTGCCATCTTCATGAAATTCGGCCGCGCCCCGACAATGCAGACGATCGGTCCGAGACCCGCAGGCCATGTTTCATCGACCACGATGATATCCTTTCATTGCTTGACCCGGACCGCCTCGACCAGTTGCTGCAGCAGCGACAGGATCGCTGCGTTGTTCCGCTCAAGGCGGAACATGCTGCGCTCGATGCGAATCAGACGCTGCTCCGACTGGCCGCTCTTCAGATCGGCGATGACGCGTGCAGCCTCGTCGGCAGTGTTGCGATCGAGAGCAACGCGCGACAGGTCGATGTCGAGGATGCCGCTGTCGGTCAGCTGCGGATGTGCCGCCGGTTGCACGGCGTCACCACTGCCGGCCACCGCCACGGTCGAGCCCGCCTGGGTCTCCTCACGCAGTTCACGCGCCACCTCTTCCACATCGCCACGGACAAACTCGCTCTTGCCGTTCAGGAAGCCGGCAAGCAACAGGCGGTCGCAGTGGGCATTGATCCGCCGCGGAACGCCACCGCTGGCTTCGAAGACGGCTTCAAAGGCGCCGGCATCGAAGCGTGGCGACCCCTTCGAGCCGGCACACTTCAGACGATGTTCGATGTAGGCCTGCGTCTCGTCCTGATCCATCGGGCCGATATGGCAGGCGGCGATCACGCGTTGCCGCAGCTGCTGCATCTGCGGACTCTGCATGATCTTGCGAAACTCCGGCTGGCCAATGAGAAAGCTCTGCAGCAGGGCCTGTGTGCCAAACTGAAAGTTGGACAGCATGCGCAGTTCCTCGACCGCGCGCGGCGTCAGGTTCTGTGCCTCATCGACGATCAGCAGGCAGCGTTTGCCCTGGCGAGTGACATCGACCAGAAACGCCTCGAGGGCGAGCAGAGTCTCCGACTTTCCCAGGTTCCTGCCACCGACACCAAATGCAGCCGCCACCATGCGCAGCGTGTCCTCGGCGTCAAGCTGTGTGCTCACCAACTGTGCGGCGACCACCTTCTCTGAATCGAGCTCATTCAGCAAGCCGCGAACGATCGTCGTCTTGCCAGCGCCCACCTCACCCGTGACGACGATGAATCCTTCGTTCTGATTGAGGCCATACTCCAGGTAGGCCATCGCACGTCGGTGCTGCTTGCTGGCGAAATAGAACGAAGGGTCCGGGTTGAGCTGGAACGGCTTGCTGCTCAAGCCATAGAATGATTCGTACATGCAGATCGATCAGAAGTTGTGCGATAGCGAGGCAGTCAGGGCACTTTCCGTATAGTCCGCGTTCACACCGCCATCGGAGATGACGTGCCGCGCGCCGACGTTGGCGTTCGTCCTGGGACCGAGCGAGGTGGTGTACAGCAGATAGGCCCCGGTCGTCTTCGAGTCGACAGCGCCCGTGCCTTTCGCCAGGCTGCGCTGCTGATTGAGCGACAGCGAAAGCGACGACAACCCGGTGAGCTGGTGCCCCCAGATCACGCCATAGCCGCGCTGCGTCACTTCGTTGGCCAGCGAATAGTCATCGGTCAGGCCACTGATCACACCCAGCGGCTGCTGCTGGCTCTCCGTCGCGTTGAACGTCAGCGTGTTGCGCACGCCGAGAAGCGCATAGGAAAGCTGTTGCGTGGTCTGCAGGCTTGGCCGGTTGGTCAGATAACCATTGACCACCGATCCATCCGCCGGCACGCCCCTGCCCTGCAGGATCTGGCTGACCTGCGTCCTGATCGCTTCTGGGGCGAGACCCGGATTGTTCGCCGCGACGATCGCATAGAAGGCATCGTAGTTGCTTCCCTGGCCGGTGTTCGTCACCCCGGCCGGCTGATAGGAAACATCACGGCTGGCAGAATAGTTGAAGGCAGACAGCGGCATGCGATGGCTGAAGGCAACGTTGTACCCGTTGCCGAAGAAACGTCGCGTCATGCGGGCATCCAGCTTCGTCCGCGGGCTTGGTGTCCACAGCAGACCGAATCCGGAGTCGTTGTTGGTCTCCTCCTGCAGGCTGACGAGGTTCGTCCTTTCGCGCCCGAAGATCGCCGAAACCTGCAGTTCCGGATTGAAACGGTACGCCAGCGTCAGACCGTAGCGTGTGTCCTCACGGTCACGGCCGACATCGTAGTTGGCACTGTTGCTGCTGTAGTCGATCGACCAACTGAGCGCGCTCCAGCGTGTATTGCCGTTGATGCGCCCCAGCCATTGACTCGTCGTCGTGTTCGACACCGCCGACGAGTCGGGGTTGGTGCCGCTGACCGTGTAGCGCAGCAGGTAGTCTGCGGACGAGAGCAGACGACCCCGGATGTACGGCGAAACTGAGTAATAGAAGGTCTCGGTGCGGTTCCGGTTGATGTTGACGTCGGACGGGGCGACCGGACCGAAAGCGGAGATGTACTGCTGCGAGATCGTTGAACTGGCGTCGACGAACAGCCAGTCCTCGACCGCCTCCAGCGTCCCGGCGGCAACGAGACTTTGCTGCCGGTTGTTCTCCGAAGACTCGCGCGCATAGATGTTCTGCGTGATCCCGTAGCCCAGTCGAAGATTGGCGCGTGCGCCCCGGCCGTCGATCGAAATACCAGGCGTGATCGAGGTCACCAGATCGCTGGTACGGTTCGTCGGTGTCAGGTACAGGTTGTTGGTCAGCGTCCCGCCGATCGCGATGCTCGGCGTGATGGTCCAGTTCTCCGCGTACGCCGGCAGCGCCAGCACGACGAGCATGCAGGCCAACGGCACGGGCATGCGCGCAGGCTGCAGGCAGGCGGAAGACGACGCCGCGGCAAGCCTCGCAGCTTCGCCGGGGCATGCCGCAAGCTCAAGCACCTTCTGAACCATAACCATAGCCATACCCATAGCCATAACCGTAGCCGTATCCGTCCTGCGCCACTGTCCGCGCCTGATTCAGCAGCATCAGCTTCACCGGGCACGACTCGATCGTCATCAGAGCATGCTTGACATCGCTACGGGCAGTGCTTGCGGCCTTCACCACCACCACCACCTGGCCCATGTGGCTGGCCAGGACCCGCGACTCCGTGGTCATCAACAGCGGCGGTGAGTCGAAAATGATGATCCGGTCCGGATAGCGACTGGCCATCTCGTCAAGCATCTGCGCCATCGTCGCGCTCGCCAGCAGTTCGGTTGCACGCGCGTGCTGCGTACCGCTCGGCAGGATGCTCAGCTTCTCGACGTTGGTGCGCAGCAGCACCTGCGAGAGTTCCACCGAGTGATCGGTCAGCACATCGAGCAGACCGCGCGCCGGCTCAACGCCCAGCATCTTCAACACCGAGGGCTTGGGTACATCGGCGTCGACCAACATCACCGTATTGTCGAGTTCCATGGCGATACTGATCGCCAGATTGATCGCCGAGAAGCTCTTGCCCTCACCTGACAGCGCGCTGGTCACCATGATCAGGTTGCCACGCTTCACAGGGGCAACTCCTCGGCCCATGGCGTTGGCGATCAGCGGCCGCTTGATGACGCGGAACTGGTCCGCCAGTTGCGAGCGTGGCGCATCGGGGCTCATCAGACCGCGGGCCGCGAGCGCCTGCAGGTCGATCTCGACGCGCCGCGACACTGGCGCAGGTACCGGTGGCGGCGCTGCGGCCGCAGCGGCGACCGGCGCCGCACCCCGGGTTGCCGCTGCGGCACTGACCACCGGAGCGGACGGGCCAGCCTCCAATGATGCGGCGGCGCTCGGCACGCGGGTCTCGGCACCCCCGTACCTTGGCGCCTGATCATCGTCCGATGTCGGACCATGTACGGCAACCCCAGCCTTGCGCAACTGCTCGAGACGTTTCGCCGCTTGTTCAATGAGGCTCATCGGTTTTCCTCAGGCAGTACGGACGGAAATGAGAAACAACGCCAGCAGACCAGCCCCATAGGCACCGATCAGCGTCAGGCAAGCTGCCGCGAAACGCAGCATGTCCTTCCTCTCGCGCTGCTTGCGCGCATCGTCGACCAGCAGCGTCACGGTTCCCAGCAACGGCAGGCCGCTCGTTTCGCGCAACGACCGCGCATCGAAGAAGACCGGGCGCAACTGACTCGCGGCAAAGGTGGCCGCGATGCCGGCGCCCAGGGCGAGCAGCAGGGTCAACGGCAGGAAGAGGGTCCGGTTTGGTGCCACCGGTTTCGGCGAGGCCCGCGGCGGATCGATCAGCCGGAAATCAACCCCTGCTGCGTTTTCCATCTCGCTGCCCATGCTGGCCGACTCACGCCGCTGCACCAGTTGTTCGTAGTTCTTCTTGTTGATCTCGTAGTCGCGATTGAGCTGGGCAAACTCGGCTTCGATCTGCGGCATCATCCTCGCTGACTCGGCGAGACGGTTGTAGCGTGTCTGATACTCGGCGACGCGGGTACGCAGGGCGGCTACGTTCGCATCGGCCTCGGAGAGCGTCAGCTTCAGTTGCTGCTGTGCCGGGTTGCCGCTCAGCGACGCCGCCGGGTTGGTCGCTGCCGCCTTGCGACGGGCAGCAACCTCCTGCCGCTTCTGGTCCTCCAGTTCCTTGACCAAGCGACGCGTACTGACGACATCGGGATGCTGGTCGGTGTAACGCTGCAGCAGCCCATCGAGATTCTTCTGCAATGCATCGATGCGCGCATCCAGTTCAGGAACCGAGATGCCGGCGATGGATTCCTGCGCCGGGTCCGGCATGAGCGAGGGCTCGTCACCGACGATGTGCCGCTTGAGCGTGTCGCGCGACTGCTCGGCCTCGCGCAACTGCAGTTTGCTCTGCTCGAGCAGCGCTCCAGCGGCAGTCAAGCGCGCGAAGTAGTCCTTGCCCTCGGCGCTCTGGGTCGCCATGTTGCGGATCTTGAACTCCTTCAGGCGCGCCTCCGCCTCCTCGAGCCTCTTCTCGTACTGCGTGATCTCCTTGTCGAGAAACTTCCTTGCCGACTCCGTGTCCTTGCGCGCATCACCCAGGTTCGACTCGACGAAGATCGACACCAGCGATTGCACGACCCGCTTCGCGCTCTCCGGATTGGTGTCCCGATAAGTGATCGTATAGATGTTGTCCCGCGACGTGTTGTTGATCTTCAGCGAGGACATCAGCCCTTCGATGAGACTTTCGCGATCCGACCGCGACTGGACCTTGAGATCGAGATCAGCCATTCTGATCAGCTTCTCGACGTTCGGGCGGGTGATCAGGGTGCGGCTCAGCATGTTCACCTGCTGGTCGATGTTGGGCTGTGTTACCAGACCCGACATCAGGGGTCGCAGGATGGACTGCGTGTCGACATAGACACGGGCCGACGCCTCATATTTGTCGGGAATGACAATCACCGCCACGACGCTGGCGAGACCCACGATCCAGGCGACGATGATCCCCAGCCAGCGGCGCTGCCACATTCCGCGCAGGACGGCGATAGCCTGTCGAAGCAGTTCATCCATCGGATTCAGACTTTATCAGTTAGCGGTTGCGGCCCCCGCCAGACAGCAGAGCGCGAGGGCACAGGATGGAAGCAGGATTTGAAACAGGACTGCCTGCCGTCCGTGGATCAGAACCAGCTCTGCGGGATGATCAGCACATCACCCGGTTTCATGTCGACGTTTGCCGAGACATCCCCCCGTCGAATCAGGTCGGTCAAGCGAACGCCATACTGCTGGCTTGGTCCTTCGGGGTTGACCCGCAGGACAGACGCGCGATTGCCATCGGCAAAGTCGGTCAGGCCACCAACGGCGATCATCACGTCAAGCAGGGTCATGTTCTGTCGGTAGGGAAGCGACTGCGGCTTGGCCGCCTCGCCGATGACCCGGATCTGTTCGGCCTGGGTACCGACAAAACCGGTGACGATGACGGTAACGATCGGATCGCGGATGAAGGTTCCGAGGGCCTTCTCCATGTCGCGCGCCAGCGCGGTCGGCGTCTTGCCCATCGCCTGCATGTCCTCGATCAATGGACCGGCAATGAGTCCATCTGGACGCACAGGCACCGACATCGAAAGTTCCGGATTGCGCCAGACGACGATATTGACGTTGTCGCCAGGACCGATGATGTAGCGATAGTCCGACGATGCTGCCGAGACCGGCGCCGGCGGGAACGGCGAGGCGCAACCGGCGACCAGGGCTGCGGTGACGGCCGGCACGAACCAACGAAGGACAACGCCAATGACGGCATTCAGGCGCTTGAGCATGGTTTTCTCCTATTCAAATCCCCAGCTTGGAAACGGTTCACCACAAGTGACTCGTGCCCGGGCAGGCGGCCCCCAACGGAGCGCGCCACAGTATAGTGGAATTGGCCCGGACGGCAAAAAAGGGCGCAGCGATCGAGCCCGCACAACATCGCCCGCAAGATTGTGAGCCCACGCTGCTTGCTACCCATACCGGACGCCTGCTCCCACGCACCGCAACGCCACGAGCGCCCTTCCTGGTCAGAGGCTGCCCGAAGGGCGTGGCAACGGTCGAAGGATACCGGCTGCAGAACCTCGCACAAGGGAAATAACGCACACTGCGCACCATTTCTTGAGCAATGGCGGCGAAAACAACAGACGATACGATAAGATGCTCATATAAGTACTCAACAGAAGGGTGACCGAACAGCGCAGGATCGCCATGAGGATCCGTCGCACCACCCCGTCGTCCGCCGATGAAGATTGCCAGCTGGAACGTCAATTCGCTCAAGGTCCGCCTGCCACAGCTCCTGGCATGGCTCGACAGCGGGCGCCCGGACATCGTCTGTCTCCAGGAGACGAAGCTCGAGGACCGCAGTTTTCCGAGGCTGGAACTCGAGGCCCATGGCTATCGCTGCGCGTTTGCCGGCCAGAAGACCTATAACGGTGTCGCCCTGCTGACCCGTGAGACCGCGTCGGAGGTGGTGATCGGCAATCCCCTGCGACCGGATGAGCAGATGCGCCTGTTGACGGCGACGATTCAGGGAACCCGTGTCGTCTGTGCCTACGTCCCGAATGGCCAGGCAGTCGGCAGTGACAAGTACCGGTACAAGCTTGCCTGGCTGGATGCTCTGCGGCGCTGGATCAGCGAACTCCTGAGCGACAATCCGCAGCTCATCGTCGCCGGCGACTTCAACATTGCGCCTGAAGACCGCGATGTGCACGATCCGATCGCCTGGGCCGGACAAGTCCTCTGCTCGGAGGCCGAGCGCCGGGCCTATCGGGCCCTGCTGGACCTTGGTCTGCACGACAGCTTTCGCCTGTTCGCGCAGGCCGAGAGGAGTTTCACATGGTGGGACTACCGCATGCTCGGCTTTCAGAAGAATCATGGATTGCGCATCGACCACATCCTCCTTTCCTCGCCACTGGCTGCCCGCTGCACCGCCGCAGGCATCGAACGCGAGATGCGAAAGCTCGAACGACCTTCGGACCATGCACCGGTCACCGCGGAGCTGATGGATTGATGGCCAAGCCAGCGGATCCGCAACAGGCGCTGTTTCTGCTCTACCCGGCACTGCGCACCTTGCCGGCAAGCCAACTGGCGGCATGGTGCCAAGCGGCGACCCTCCTGCAGTTGCCGGCTGGCGGTGAGGTGTTTGCCGAAGGACAGACGTGCAAGGGATTCCCGCTGATTCTCCACGGCACGATCAAGGTAGTGAAGATCTCGGCGGGCGGACGCGAGATACTGCTCTACCGGGTCCCGGCAGGTGATTCGTGCGTCATCACCTCGAGCTGCCTCCTCGCCGGCAGCCCGTACTCCGCGCGCGGCATCGCCGAGACGCCGGTCTCGCTGTTCCTCCTGCCAATCGCCGTCTTCGAGGAGTTGGTCGCCACCAACCGCCCCTTTCGCGACTTCGTCTTTCGACTCTTTGCCGAACGCATCGCCGAGCTGATGCAACTCGTCGAGGAGGTCGCCTTCCAGCGTCTCGACCAGAGACTCGCCAAGCTGCTGCTTGCCCGCGGCGATACCATCAACTGCACCCACCAGACCCTCGCTGAAGAGCTCGGAAGCGTTCGCGAGATCGTCAGTCGCCTGCTCAAGAACTTTGCTGCCGCCGGCTTCGTGTCGCTCGCGCGCGAGCAGATCGTCGTCGTCGATCGTGCGGGCCTCCGACAACTGGCCGACGCTGGGCGCTGAGCCTGCGGCATTTGGCGCCGAGTGGCCCGGGCAGCGCCGTACCCTCTGTGACCACGGTTACATACATCGCGGCGATCGCAGCCTATCCTGCAGCGATACTCAACAACCGCAAAACGGAGTTCATCATGAAAGCCAACGTCGGTGGAATCGACAAAGTACTGCGTATCGCAGTCGGAATTGCGCTCATTGCCATGGCCGCCCTAGGCATGATTGGCGCTTGGGGCTGGATCGGTGTCGTGCCCCTGCTGACCGGCATCTTCAGCGTCTGCCCTGCCTACACCTTACTGGGCATGAATACATGCCCAGTAAAGAAGAGTTCCTGAAGAGGATCCCTGCTGCCCGGCAGCGACTGGGAAGGTCCCGCAAGGTGGTCCGCCAGACCGCACGCGGGGCCTTCCAGCGTCTTGCGCAGCATGCGGCGTCGGGGATCCTCGTCGTGGCCATGGCCGTGGTTTTCGTCCTGCCTGATCCGATCAGTCAGGCATGCGACGTTCGCCATCGCGCCGACCACGCGAGCTAGCGGCCTTGCGTCGAGTTCGCCAAGCGAACGAAGTCGGCAACCGACAGTTCCTCAGCGCGGCAGCTCGAAGCAAGACCAAGCGCTACCAGTTGCGAACTCTCGACCAAACCGTCTAGGCTGTTGCGCAGCATCTTTCGCCGCTGCGCGAAGGCAGCCGCAACGAGTGCGGCGAAACGCGTCTCGTCGCTTGCGACCAGTTCCTCCGGTGGCCGCGGAAGCAGACGCACCACGGTTGACTCGACCCGCGGCGCCGGGTCAAAGGCCGTGGGCGGCACGTGCAGCAATGCTTCCATCTCGAAACGGTACTGCAGCATGACCGAGAGGCGGCCGAAGGCGCTGCAGCCCGGAACCGCGACCATGCGCTCGACGACTTCCCGTTGCAGCATGAAGTGCATGTCGCCGATCACGCGAGCGAAGTGTACGAGGTGGAAGAGAAGTGGCGTCGATATGTTGTACGGCAGGTTGCCGACGATCCGCAAGCGGGCGCCTGCCGCAGCGCCCAAGCAGCCAAAATCGAAGTCGAGAGCGTCGCCCGCGTGTATCGTCAGGCGATCTGGCGGGTACATTCGCTGCAGGCGTGTGATGATGTCGCGATCGATTTCGACCACGTGCAGGTGATCCAGACGCTGCAGCAATGGACCGGTCAGGGCTCCCAGACCGGGACCGATCTCCACCATCCGGTCGCCGCGCTGCAGCCGCAGGCAGCCGACAATGGTCGCAATGACCTCCTGATCAACCAGAAAATTCTGGCCAAAGCGCTTGCGCGCGCGATGCGGCCGCAGCCGATCAGCCGTTGCCGTCAGCGACACGCCATCTCGATGGCCTGTTCGATGGCGACGAACAGGCTGCCCGGATCGGCCTGACCGCTGCCTGCCAAGTCCAGGGCGGTACCATGGTCGACCGAAGTGCGGATGATCGGCAGCCCGAGGGTCACGTTGATGCCGTGACCGAAGCTCGCGTACTTCAGGACGGGCAGCCCTTGGTCGTGGTACATCGCCAGAACACAGTCACCGCGCGCCAGTACGGATCGTGAAAACATCGTGTCTGCCGGCAGCGGCCCGAGCAGGTTCATCCCTTCCTCCGCGCGCAGACGCTCGAGGACTGGAACGATGACATCAATCTCCTCGCGACCGAGGTAACCGCCCTCCCCGGCGTGCGGATTGAGCCCGGCAACCAGGATGCGAGGACGGCTGATGCCGTACTTGCGGCCCATCTCCCGGTGCAGGATGCGCAGAGTCTCTTCCAGCGCCGCAGGGGTCACGGCAGCCGGAACCTGCTTGAGAGGCACATGCGTCGTCACCAGCGCAACCCGCAGCCCACCGCCGGCAAGCATCATCACCACCCGCGGGGTGCCGGTCTGTTCGGCCAGGTACTCGGTATGCCCCGTGAACTGCATGCCGGCGTCGTTGATCACGCCCTTGTGTACCGGTGCGGTGACCATCGCCGCAAACTCGCCGGACCGGCAACCGGCCAGAGCGCGATCGAGCATGGCCAGGACCTGCGGCGCGTTGGCGGCGTTGAGGCGGCCGGCTGAGGCCCGTACGGCCAGGGGCAGATGCAGCACGTCCAGGGTGTCCGCACGCGGCGGCTGCGATGCTTCCCAGTCACGCAGGCTGACCGGCAGTCCCAACAATGCCGCGCGCTCGGCCAGCAGGAAGCGGTCGGCGAGGACGACGATACGGGCTGCAAAGGGCGCCTGGCGCACACGATCCAGCAAGCGCAGGCAGATGTCGGGGCCGATGCCCGCGGGCTCGCCAACGGTCACCGCGATCACCGGCAGGCGAGACACGACCTAACCCTCCTCCAGCCGGATTTCCACATAAGCACGGTCGCGTGCCTGCCGCAGCCAGTCCTGGTAAGCCTCGTCACGCTTGCGCTCGCGCAGCGTCTGACGGGCGGCCGCTCGCTGCCGCTCGCTCGACACATCCTGCACCCGCCGCTCAAGCACCTCGATCAGGTGGTAGCCGAAAGGCGACTGCACCGGCTGGCTGAGTTCGCCAGGTGCCAGTTGATTCATCGCCCGCTCGAACTCGGGAACCGTGTCGCCGGGATAGATCCAGCCGAGGTCGCCCCCCTTGGACGCCGATCCGTCCTGCGAGAAAAGCCGCGCCAGTTCGGCGAAGCGCTCGCCATGGCTGATCCGCTGCCGCAGACCCTCGATCTTGTGCCGCGCCTCGGGTTCGGAGACGATCTCGTTCACCTTGATGAGGATATGCCGGGCGTGCGTCTGCTCGACCGCCGCCACCGCGCCGCCGCCACGCTTGTCGAGCAGCTTGACCAGGTGAAAACCGTTGGAGCTGCGAAGAATCGGTGACACTTCACCCACCTTCAGTCTGCCACTGGCCTCGGCAAAGATCGCGGGCAGGCGATCGATCGGCCGCCAGCCGAGGTCACCACCCTTCATGCCGTCCGGAGCATCCGAGTAGCTTGCGGCCAGTTGGCCGAAGTCATCACCCTTTCGCAGCCGATCAAGCACCTGTTCGGCCTTGGCCCGCAGCTTCTGGATCTGCTCGGGGCTGGCGGACTCGGGCGCACGCAGGAGAATGTGCGCCAGCCGATACTCCTCGCCCGCTCCCCCCGGAGTCGACAGACCCGACAGATAGTTGTCGATCTCACCGTCCGAGATGAATATCTTGCTGTCGACTTCGCGCTCGCGCACGCGGGCGATGGTCATCTCGGCGCGGATTTCCTCGCGAAAGCTGGCAAAGGCGATGCCGTCCTTCTCCAGCGCTGCCCGGAACTGAGCAAGCGTCATGCGATTGCCGTTGGCGATGCGTTGCAATGCCTGCTCCAGCTGTGCGTCGTCAACACGCAAGCCCATGTCGCGCGCCAGTTGCAGCTGCACCCGGTCCACCACCAGCCGTTCCAAGACCTGCCGCTCGAGCACGTCCCTGGGCGGTGGCTGCATTCCCTGTCGTTTCAGCTGCGCCAATGCCGAGTCGAGACGCGCGCGCAAGTCATGCCGCGTGATCACCTCGTCATTGACCACGGCAATCACCCGGTCAACCGGTACAGGCTGGCTGCTGGGCCGCTGCTGCGCGACCGCTGCGCCGACGAGACAGCAGCCGACCAGAAAGCCGCGCAAGAGTAACGTGATCATCGACTTTACCACTGGGCGAGACCCTGGTCACTGCCTGTCAACCCACCCGCGTAGCCAGGAATGCGGCGTTGCAGGAGGCTCTGGGTGCTCGAACCCAGGCTCGACAGGCCATTGAGTTCCAATTGGACGAAAAACTGCGTCGTCGAATCGGCCTGCGCCGTCTGCAACCGGTGCGCCACCGTGCGCACGGCCCAGCAACCGGCATTGTATTCCAGGCCGCCAATGATCTCGATCGGCGTATTCTGCAGGAAGGAGTAGTTGTAGCGGCCCACCGCCTGCCAGCGACCAGTGATCGGCCAATATCCGGAAAGGTCGACCTGCTTGATGGGCACCGAGGCCTCGGTATTGAAAATGTAGCTCGCGTTGAGCGCTCTGCCTGGCGATGGATGGTAACGGGCACCAACGGCGTAGCGCTCGAACTGTGAGTCGCTCGGGTCATACTGCAAAGCCGCGTCCACGTACACCCTGGGCCAGACCTGGCCACTGAAAGCCGCCAGGAAATCCGACGACCCCCATTTGCGATTGGTGGTACCCGGCAACGCCACCTTGTCGTCCGTAAAGTAGAAGAGTTGGCCGATCATCGCGCGCATGACCTCGGCCCCGGTCACCGGATCGATCAGGCGTGAACTCAGCGCAGCGGTCAGCTGGTTGGCATTGTTGAAGCGATCCCAGCCGGAGAACTGGTTGTCGGCAAAGATCTGGGCGAAATTGAAGTCCGCCAGTGCGGTGTCGAAGATCGGTATGTCGTCCTGGTTCTTGTAGGGAATGTTGAGGTAGAACAGACGCGGCTCGAGCGTTTGCGTGTACTCGCGGTCGAACCAGATGCTCGACCTTTCGAAAGTCATTCCCGAATCGACACTGAAGATCGGCAAGGTACGGCTGATCGATTCCGGGCGCAGAACGCTGCCGGCAGGATAAGAAAGGTCGTAGTGGGTGATGTTGACGCCCACTCTCGGGGTGACGTACCACCCTGGGGTCACGAACGGAACCGAAATCTGCGGCTGCAGGACAATCCTCTGCCCTTCCACCAGCGCCTTCTCGGGATGGACGAACGAGGTGTACTGACCGTAGAAGGAACTGTCAGTGGAGAACAGATCCGGCTGCCGGGCATTGACGGTGATCTGTGGCAGCAGACGATACGGCTTCGTGACCGGATTCTTCGGGTCCGGCTCCAGGGTCTGGAAAGACTGGAGGTTGGCCGTCGCCGTCCACCAGCCACCGCCGCTATAGGTGACGGTCCCCTGCTGCAGGAGTTGTACGCGCGACGTATCGGTGATGCGGCTCGACAGGTCGGTGTAATAGTCGTTGTCCGACACCCGGTTGTAGTTCACCGTTCCGCTGAAGCCGCTCGCCGTCGCCTGCGAATACTGCAGACCAACGCCCCAGCGATCCCGGTCCGCCAGCCGGTCATGTGGCAGATACTCGGCCAGCGCCTCACCGCGGTAGATGCCGCCAAACGCCTCGTTGAGGTAGCGAAACTGGCTGCCGAGTTGCACGCCACGCTTGGTCAACAGCCGCGGTTCGAAGGTGGCGTCCATGTTCGGCGCGATGTTCCAGTAGTAGGGCACGGTCACTTCGATACCGCTGCTGTTGCTGGAACCATAGCTCGGGGTCAGGAAACCCGACTTGCGCTCATTGTTCAACGGGAACGACAGCCATGGCGAGTGGAGAATCGGCACGTCGAAGAAGCGGACGGTGGCGTCGCTTCCCGTTCCCTCCTCGTTGTCGTAATCCAGCCTCAGGTCGGCGACGGTCAGATACCAGTCTTCGCTGCCTGGCTTGCAGGTGGTGTAGGTCGCGCTGGTCAGGCGGAACTGATTCTCGCCTTCCAGATCGATGCGCCCGGCCTCGCCCCGCGCCTCGGTCAACTCGCTGGCCGGCTTCGGCGCCGCCTTGACCTTGCTCTGACCCGGCTTGATGGCGATCACCCGCGGCGCAGCGAAACCTGTCGTCTGCTCAACGTCGGCGGCTGGCACGACCTTCGGTTGCCGCTTGATGAAGTAGGACGCCTGGTCGACGAAGCCGACCTGATCCTCGAGCTTGAGGCGTGCCTGCGCGCCCGAAATGCGGTCTTCGGCCTGCCGCAACTCGACGTTGCCTGTTGCCTCGACCTCGTCCTCGACCGGCGAATAGGTCATCCGGTCGGCGGTGAGGACGGTGCCCGCCTTGCGCAGCTCGGCATCCTCTTCGGCGACGACCTCGCGATCGAGAACGCCGGAAAGGCTGCGCGCACTCAGAAACACCGGTCGCGGCACATCGCTGTCCGGCGGTGACGACTGCACGGCAGTAGCTGCCTGCAACGCCAGCGGTGGTCCAGCCACGGGTCGGGTCGTCGGTGCGGCAACCGACGCCGGTACCGGCGGCGCTGCCGGCAGCTGGCCACCACCGCCGATTGCCGGGCTGCTGGCGACCGCCGCCGGCGCAACCCGTGGCGAGCCGGCCGCAGCGCGGGAAGCCGGAAGCGGCGGCGCGGCTTCTACGACCGTGCTCTCCACCGCTGCTGGCGGTGTCGTCGCTGCTGCCGGTGTCGTCGCTGCTGGCGGTGTCGTCGCTGCTGCCGGGGTCGCCGCCGAAGCAGGGACTCGCCGCGCTGCTTCCGCAGCTGCAGCTGGTGCCGTTCTGGCTGCCGACGGTGCGGTCGCCGTTTCGCCACGCGAACCGGAATCGCCTGTTGCCGTGGGGGCCGCTGCGGCGGCAGGCGACCCGGGCAACGGGCGCGCCTCCACCACCGGCTGCTCGACCGCTCTCGCGTCGGCCGCAGACCGCTCCGCTTGAGCGTCGACAGCCGGTCGTGCAGGTGCAGCGGGCGGCAAGCCGAGCAGCCGCGGGTCGACCCGGAAGGGTACCGTGCCCTGCGCCCGCGCAGCGGTGGCGAAGCCACCAGCCAACGCTCCGGCGACAGCACAACAGAAGATCAAGGTCGTCGGCTTGCGCCGAAAAGGAAGCTTCATTCCGCTGCGTGGCAATTGATGGGAGGGCGAGTCGTCGGTCGTCGGCACATGGGGCGCGCAGGCGGATGCTAGAATCGCCGAATTCTAGCATCATCGTCAAAGGAGAGGCGGCATGCCGCGCACAACGCTGCTGCAGCAATGGGTACAGACTTTGTTCGCGGAGCAGTTCCCAGGCCAGCCCATCCCGGTGGAGCCGGCTTCGGCCGATGCCAGCTTCCGGAGGTACTTCCGACTCACCCTGCCCGATGCGAGCACCCGGATCGTCATGGATGCGCCCCCGGACAAGGAGGATTGCCGTCCGTTCCTGCGGATCGCGACGCTCTTCCGGCGTGCCGGCGCGCATGTCCCCGAGGTCCACGCAGAGAACCTCGAACACGGTTTCCTGCTCCTCTCGGATCTGGGCAGCACGACCTATCTGCAGGCGCTGGCGGACCGGAGTGCCGCCGCACCACTCTACCGCGACGCCAACAGGGCGCTCATCGCCATCCAACTTGCCAGCCAGCCGGGCCAGCTGCCGGAATACGACGTTGTGCTGCTCGGTCGTGAACTGGCCCTGTTCCCCGAATGGTACCTGCGGCGACACCTCGGCCTGACCATCGACGCCGCGCTCGACCGTGATCTGCACACGGTCTTCGCCGCCGTTCTGGCGAACAATCTGCGACAGCCGCGGGTCTTCGTCCATCGCGACTATCATTCGCGCAACCTGATGCTGGTTGGCGATGGATCTGCAGCCTTTCCAGCCAACCCGGGCATCCTCGATTTCCAGGACGCGGTGCATGGCCCACTGACCTACGACCTCGTCTCGCTCTATCGCGATGCCTACATCGACTGGCCGGAGGAGCAGGAACTCGATTTCGTGATCCGCTACTGGGAAGCGGCGCGCCGCGCCGGGCTGCCGGTTCAGGACGATTTCCATGACTTCTACCGCGACTATGAGTGGATGGGCGTGCAGCGTCAGCTCAAGGTCCTGGGGATCTTCGCCCGTCTCTGCCATCGCGACGGCAAGAGCGACTACCTGCAGGACATGCCAAGGGTCATGGCCTACCTCCGCCGCACCTGTGAGCGCTATGGCGAACTCGGGACGCTCGCCAAGTTGTGTGAACGCGTCGCTGGGCAGCGGCCTGGCGTCGCCTTCGGCTTCTGATGAAGGCCATGATCCTGGCGGCGGGGCGCGGTGAACGGCTGCGCCCGCTGACCGACACGACGCCAAAGCCGTTGCTTCGCGCCGGCGGACGGCCGCTGATCGTCTGGCACCTGCAGCGCCTCGCGGCAGCCGGCTGGCGCGAGGTGGTCATCAACCACGCCCACCTCGGCCAACAGATCGTGGCAACGCTCGGCAATGGCGCCGAGTTCGGCCTGTCGATCAGCTACTCGCCCGAACCACCGGGCGCGCTCGAAACCGCGGGCGGAATGGCCGCAGCCCTGCCGTTGCTCGGCGCGGACCCCTTCCTGGCGATCAACGGCGACATCTGGTGCGACTGGGATGTCGGCCGCGCCCGGCAGGTGGTCGAGAGCAGGAACTGCCGACAACGCGGCGCGCACCTCGTCCTCGTCGACAACCCGCCGCATCATCCAAGGGGAGATTTCAAGCTGGCTGGCAACGAGGTCCTGGCTGCCAGCCCGTCCACCGACGAGGACACATTGACCTACGCCGGAATCGGCGTCTTCTGGCCCGAGTTCTTTGCCGGCGTCGCGCCCGGCGCCGTCATGAAGCTGCGCCCCCTGCTGGACGCCGGAGTCCACCGCCGGCTCGTCAGCGGCGAACGGCACGCGGGCCGCTGGGTCGACGTAGGAACCAGCGAAAGGCTCGCGCTGCTGGACTTGGAGCTTGCACACAGCGAATGAATCACCAACCCTATTCTCGCCGCCGCGAGATCGTCCTTGAACGTCTGGGGGACGGGGTGGCCATCGTCCCGACCGCACCAGAGAAGCTGCGCAACCGCGACGCCCATTATCCCTACCGCTTCGACAGCTACTTCTGGTACCTCAGCGGCTTCCCCGAACCCGAGGCGGCGATCGTACTGGTTGGCGGCAAGGAAGCCAGATCGATTCTCTTCTGCCGCGAAAGGGACGAGGCGCGCGAAGTCTGGGATGGCTTCCGCTACGGGCCGGAGACCGCCGCCGAAGCCTTCGGCTTCAGCGAAGCGCACCCGATCGGGACCCTGGAGGAGAAGCTGCCGGACCTGATTGCCAATCGTGGCAGCCTGTGGCACTCGCTTGGCCATGAACCGGCATGGGACCGCCGAATCGCCGCAGCGCTCAACACGGTTCGTGCGAACAGCCGCAGCGGCGCGCGTGCGCCCGGCGAGATCCGTGATCTGCGGGCACTGCTCGACGAGATGCGGCTGATCAAGGACGCGCACGAGATCGACCTCATGCGGCGGGCTGCCGACATCGCCTCGGCCGGCCACGCACGCGCCATGCATGCCTGCCGGCCTGGAATGGCCGAACATGAGCTGGAGGCCGAACTGGGTTACGAGTTCCGCCGCCGCGGTGCCGATGGACACGCCTATCCACCCATCGTCGCGGGGGGGTCGAACGCCTGTATCCTGCATTACGTGGCGAACAACAGACTGCTGGCGGGAAGTTCCCTGGTCCTGATCGACGCCGGCTGCGAGTTGGCGGGCTACGCCTCCGACATCACCCGAACCTTCCCGATCAACGGCCGCTTCAGTGCCGAACAGCGGACGGTCTACGAGATCGTCCTCGCCGCTCAGGAGGCAGCGATCGCCGCCATTGTTCCCGGTGCATCATTCATGGATTACCACCACGCCGCACTTCGCGTTCTCGTCCAGGGGCTGATCGACCTCGGTCTGCTCAGTGGCAGTGTCGACGGAGCAATCGAGAGTGATGCGTACAAACCCTGGTACATGCACCGGACTGGCCACTGGCTCGGACTCGACGTGCACGACGTCGGCGATTACCGCAGCGGCAACGGCAACGAGGAGTGGACCCGACTCGCTCCCGGCATGACCCTCACTGTCGAACCTGGTCTCTACTTCCGCCCCGGAGCGAACGTGCCAGACCACCTGCATGGCATTGGCGTGCGCATCGAGGATGACGTGCTGGTCAGCGAAGGAGGCTGCCGGGTTTATACCAGCGCCCCGAAAACCGTCGCCGAGATCGAAGAGGTCATGCGCCATGACTGAGCACCGGGACTCGGTCGACATCGCGATCATCGGCGCCGGCCCGGTGGGAATGACGCTCGCGCTGGCACTTGCCGGCGGCCCGCATCGCCTGCGCCTGATCGACGCGCGGCGGCGCGGCGCCTGGCGCAGCGACCCGCGGGCGCTTGCCCTGGCGCACGGCACGCGACAGGTTCTGGAAGGGCTGCAGGCGTGGAACCTCAACGCAGCAACCGCCATTTCGTCGATTCACGTCTCGCAGCACGCCGGCTTCGGTCGCACCCTGATCGACGCCAGTGACTACGGATTGCCGGCTCTGGGCTATGTGATGCGTTACCGCGAACTTGCTGCAGCCCTTGATGCACGCCTGGAAGATTCCGTGTTGCTCGACAAATGCAGTGTGCTGGGAGTCGACAGCGACGGACAGCGTGCCGAGCTCACACTGGCTCGCCCTGACGAAACCTGGCGCATCAAGGCGCAGCTCGTCGTCCATGCCGAGGGCACCCCGGGCAATGACGGCGCCGTCCGCGTCTGCGACTATCGCCAACACGCCGTGGTCGCCGAGGTCAAGCCGACAGCGGCGCACGATCATCGCGCCTGGGAGCGGTTTACCAGCGACGGACCGATCGCCCTGTTGCCACTGGGCCCTGACTACTCGCTGGTGTTCACGGTGCCCGCGACGAGGGCCCGTGAGTTGCTCGACCTCGACGAAGGCGCCTTCCTCGGCGCTCTCCGGATACCCTTCGCGCATCGCCTCGACTTCATCGCCTGCGGGCCGCGCGCGAGCTTTCCGCTGGCGCTGCGCATGCGTCGGCAACTCACACTCGGACGGCAGGTGTGGATTGGCAACGCCGCGCAGACGCTGCATCCGGTCTCCGGCCAGGGCTTCAACCTCGGCCTGCGCGACGCCTGGGAACTCGCCGACACGCTGCGCGGCTGTGCCGGCGGCGATGCCGGCGACGCTGCAGGCCTCGCGTCGTACGGCCGCCGGCGGTGGATCGACCGCAGTGGCAGCGCCGCTTTCACCGACGGCATCGTGCGCGCCTTCTCGAACGATCTGGCGCCGTTGCGCCACGCACGCGGACTCGGCCTGCTGGCGCTCGAGTTGCTGCCGCCGCTGCGTCACTTCGTCGCCCGGAGAATGATCTGGGGTGCGCGCGCCTGGCCGTAGCCACATCCCCTGTCGCACGCACCCCGCCAGCGACGCGACCGCAGCCAGATGAGGCCCGCGATGTTCCGCTTTCTCGCCGATTGGGCTAGACTTGCTCGCCTGCCCACTCCAGCCGAGCACGCCCGACGATCTCATGCAGCGCACAGACAGGATTCCTCAGCCCATCGAATTCAAGGGTACTACCCTGCCGGTAGTCGTCGTCACCCTGCGTTCGCTGCAAGCGGACGAACTGGCGCGCGCAGCCACGGCACTGTTTGGTGGAAACGACTTCTTTGACGGCGATGCCGCCGTGCTCGACCTGGCGCAGCTGGTCGAGGTTCCCGAGCCAGACTGGCGACGGCTGAAACAGGTGTTCAAGGCGCACGGCCTGAACGTCATTGGTGTTCGCGGCGGCAGCGAGGAGTTGCGTTATGGAGCCGCCTTCGCCGGCTTGCCAACCTATGCGTTCAACGATCGTCCGGCCACCACGGCCGCGCGGGCGGCGACAGCGAATCCCCCACCTCCCGTCGAGGCGAAACCCGCCATCTCGGTGGATCCGGCACCGCCGCCAGCCCCGACTTCCACCAGGCCGCCAACGCTGTTCATCAATCGGCCTTTGCGTTCCGGGCAACAGGTGTACGCCCGGGGCGGAGACCTGGTCGTGCTGGCAGCAGTCAATGCGGGTGCCGAGGTGATTGCCGATGGCAGCATCCACATCTACGCGCCCTTGCGTGGGCGCGCACTGGCCGGCGCAAACGGTGCGGCGGAGGCGCGCATCCTCTGCACGCGCTTCGACGCCGAACTCGTTTCGGTGGCTGGACTCTATCGGACGTTCGACGGCGGCGTGCCAAAGGAACTGGCTGGCCGAGCGGTCCAGGTGCGACTGGCGGAGCGTGCCGACGGTGACACCAACCAGTTGCTCGTCGAGGCACTGAGCACCGACTGACGCCACCGTGGCGAGGTGGCTTGGCACGCCACCGAGCCAGCCAGGGCAATCGCATGAATGCCATCGTCGTAGACCCTCAAAAATAATCGTTTAC
>ERZ761602.330-NODE-330-length-107295-cov-28.720440_pt1 | contig 107295 bp, 83 predicted proteins | sample MGYA00512165_ERZ761602 | MGnify/ENA primary metagenome ERZ761602 (study PRJEB28899, sample SAMN02445085) | bioreactor sludge metagenome | biome: EBPR sludge; isolation source: Thorneside wastewater treatment plant | place: Australia: Brisbane, Thorneside...
TCCACCCCGTCAGACTGCGTCTGCCACCCCTCAATGAGGGGAATTTTGAAATTCATTGCGTCATGGAATCGCAAAAGGATGGAATGATAATAGAAAAAACAATCCGATAAGTCTTACCGTCCGGTGAGTGTTTGTGCCACATGGGTTAATAAAGGCACTAAGCGCGGATAATTCATACGTCGTGGTCCGATAATGCCGAGAGAGCCCTTGGCATCGCCGAATTTATAATGCGATACAATAACGCTATAATCATTGAGCAATTCCGATCCCATTTCGGAGCCAATCATCACAAAAGGTTTATTATCGCCTGTGTCTTGTCTGTCAAGGATATGAACAATTAAATCTTCATTTTCTATGAGTTCTATGACACCTTTTATTCTGTCACGTGACTCAAATTCGGGATATTCGAGCAGATTTTGCGTGCCGGCAATATGCACTGCCTCATCGGGTGAAGTATAATCAGCAAATAATGTTTCCACCGAGTCAATAAATAATCGCAAATAGGCATTGACTTCGGCGGGTAAACGGTCACGAATAATTACCGTAAAATTATCACGGAGAAAAGAAACAGGTCTGCCGCTGATTTTTTCATTGAGCAATCGCGCAATTTCATCTAATGCCTGATAATCAATTTCAAAATTAGCTTCGAGAGTGACTGTGCGGACAATATCGGATTGCAATTCGACCACAACGAGTAAGCGCGTGGAGGAAAGAGCAATCAAACGCAGACGTTGTAATATGACATCCGATAAATTGGGTAAAACCACAATGCCAAGATAATGTGATAAAGAGCTGAGTATTTTCGAGGCATCGCGCAAGACATGTTCCCGCGAGGAATTCTGAAGATTCTCTTGGACAAATGTGGCAATTTGATTTGTGACATGCTCTGTTTTCATAAGCGAATCCACATAGAGCCGATAGCCCTTATCGGTGGGGATACGCCCTGCGGATGTGTGAGGATGGGCAATAAATCCCATATCTTCCAAATCACTCATAATATTGCGTATGGTGGCGGGACTGAGCTTATAATGCTCTTCCAGATATTTTGATAAAAAGCGCGAGCCGATTGGTTCAGCCGACAAAATATACATTTGTATAATTGCCCGCAAAATATCCTTTTCCCTTTCGGTTAATTCCCTGTCACGGTGATGATATGGAAGAAAATCTGCTTTCATACTTAGTCTTTTACATACTTCGTTGAGTGATTATTGTTTAATTTCCCAATAAAGATTTGCGCGTAATTCTTTTATCCATTCTTCAAACATACGAGATTGTTTGAAGTTTACTGCCATTTTTTCAATTTGTTTATCATCCGTTTCTAAGGTGAACTTGTGTTCTGCGATAGTTCTTTTTTTCCAAACAATATGAAATGCCGGCTTTGTTGGGTCGGAAGCATACGGTAACGGATCTGTCACTCCTCCATCGGGTAAGCCATCAAGAACAGATTTTAGATCCGCGCCAAGGCGAGAAGCATCCATTGACCCCATTGCACCGCCAAATCCTTGGGTTTCTTTTTCTTCGGAATAACGACGCGCCATTTCATCGAAAGGAGCACCGGCAACAATTTTTTGTTTCAATGCAAGCAAAGTATCTTTCACACGCTGATTATCATCATTAGAGCCGCCAAGTTTAAAAAGAATATGGCGGGTATTGCAAGCGTTCATGCGTTTATCATTTAATTGAATAACATGATAGCCAAAGGGCGATTCCACCGGCATAGAAATCTCACCGGGCTGCAAAGAATATGCTGCTTTTTCATATTCGGCAACAAATTTTCCTTTTTCTACCCATCCCACTTCTCCGCCCATTACGGCAGACGCAGCATCGGCACTGTAGCGTTTAGCAAAATCGGCAAAATCACCGCCTTTGACAATAGAATCACGGATTTTAATAGCTTTTTGACGAATTTCTTCGCGAATTTCTGCCGATGGTTTGACATAAATAACTATATGGGATAATTCCAACTGTGCAGGCGCAACAGGTAATGAATCTTTATAGCGTTGATAAAATTCTTCTACTTCACGCGGAGTACATTTGACAGCGAAGAATTTTTGTTGTTGCAAACGTTCCGCCATCATTTGTTTACGCATATCATCACGGAAATTACGTTTTAATCTGTCAATAGACATACCGTAAAGGTCTTCAACACGACGTTCACTGCCATATTGTTGTATAAGATTCTGTATGGTATAATCCAAACGTTGATTTACTTCTTCGGGCGCGACTTCCACACTGTCTTCAATGGCTTTGGTAATAATAAGTTTTTCATTAACCAAATCATTTAATATTTGTTTTTTGAACTGCGGATTATTAGGATCGAGTTTTTTTTGCTGTGCAAACATAGCAGCGCGCCCTTCCACATCGGAGGCAAACACAACTTCTTTTCCGACAATGGCAACAATTTTATCTAATTGCTTTGTGTCCGACATTTGGGCGTACATGGTCAAATAAGGGAAAAAAAGTAATCCGATTATTGTCGTAACAATGAGCATTAATCCGTTTTTCATAATCCAAAGAATAGTATTGAGGTGATGAAGTGGCTTTGTAATAATTCAATCCGGTGCATACTTGATTGAATGAATACACACCGGATGATTATTGATTTCGATTATTTTTTGATAAGGAGTTTATCTATATTTTTCTGATTCAAAGCAACTTTGAATTTATTTTTTAGGCGTTTTATCCATTCTTCGGTCAAACGTTTTTGGGTCATATCCTGAAAAGCCGGTGCAAAATCGGGTATGGCTTCTTGGAATGTTTTGACACGCGGCTGCTGAATATCATTCACACTGACAATAACCCATCCTTTATCATGTGCCAATGGACCGAATGTAGTGCCGCTTTTTTGAGGATTAAATTGTTCTAAAATTGCTTTTGCCAATTTATTTGTTTTTGTTGAAACAAGCCCAAGAGCGCCTTTTTTCTCTTTTAAAGTACGACGTTCTGTAAATTCTTTGGCTAAATCACCAATTACTTCGCCTGCATCAATGCGTTTGCGTAATGATTTTGCAAGAGAATCATTGGTTGTATAAATTTCTGTCATATCGTACGATAAATCGGTATTATAGGAATTTTTCTTTGGCTCCCAGAATTGACGTGCCTGCGTGGAATCAAATTTCAATTTACTCCACACTTCATTTTCTTCGACTTTGAATAACATAATACCATCACGAAATTCTTTCATCAGAATAGCAAAATCAGCATATTCATTTTCAAGTCCCGAAGTCATTTTTTCAATTACCGGCTGATCGAACATTTTATAAATTGCATTTTTAATACCGGCAGTATTGAGGAATGTTCCGCGTAAATCTTTACGAGAGCGCAAAGAATCAGCAATTGCTCCAACAGAATATTTCACAGAAGGCGTAGTATAAAGCGGTAAAGCACGCAATGCAGTACCTACATTTTTTAACCATGTTGTGTCACTTGCTGTTTTTGTTGTATCAATAGTGCGCAATAATGAAGAAAAGCTCTGTGTATTTAACACATAACCAAATGCTTTGCGAACAGAATCAAGATGACGCTCTTTGTCTGCTTGGAAAAATAAACGTTTATATTCTTTTTTGACAAAATCTCTTTCTTTTTCGACATCAGGAATGATGGTGGAATCGCGTCGAATAATGTGACAACCGAAATCTGTCCATACTTTATCGGAGAAAGTACCGTCTTTAAGAGCGAAAAGTGCACGTTCAAATTCGGGGACAACCGTTTCGCGAATACTTTCCAATCCCTCGGAACGTGTATAATACGCTCCCATATATCCGCCTTTTTGTGCAGTGGAGGGATCATTGGAATTTTCTTTTGCCAATTGTTCGAAGGAAGCACCTTTTTTCAATAATGCAAGCACACTATCGGCTTTTTGGGATGCTGTGACAGAATCCATTTTACCGTTCGTACTGAAAAGAATATGGCTTGCACGCACTTTAAGCCGCGGTTCATTTTTCACTAATTTCACCACAAAATACCCAACACGGGTTCTTACAAGAGAGGGATACAATTCACCAATTTTGGAACTGTATGCGGCATCTTCAACCTCACGCAGTACACGTGCGCTTGTGAAGAATGGCAACATACCGCCTTTACGACCGGTTTCTGTATCTTCCGATGAATCCTTAGCCACTTGGGCAAAATCACGACCATTTTTAACAAGGTTGAAACAATTCTTAGCACGATTGTATGCACGAATGGTATCGCCTTTATCGTTTTTCTGGAACAAAAAGACCATAATTTGAGCTTGGAGTTCACGCTTGCGACGCTCTAACAACATACCCACTGTAGGGTCAACAACTTTTTTATCGAAGTAATATGTTTCACTCAACATACGACGATTATTGCCAATGTCGGTTTTTACAGCACTGTCTTGATCGAATTTACGGTCAAATGCATCCTGTACCTTAAGGCGATAACGCGTATATAACTCTATAAAATCCATCACACTATCACGTGGAATCTCTGCAAAACGTGTGGCACGACGTGACATGTTTTTCTGGAAAGCTCTCTCAAGTTCTCCATAGGTGATATTCTCTTTACCGACTGCGACGAGAACAATATCGGCATCCGATGTTTTAACTTTTTTGCCGGCTTTCTGTGCTTTGGTGAGCGGTGCAGACATAGCCGATAAAGCCATCAATGCTGCCGTCAGACATACAAATGTCTTCATTCCCTACAACTCCAATTAATTAAACATACATAGTTATTTGCTCAACATGAAAAACCTCACGTGCGGTCATAAAACAACCCGTGAGATAATTTTAAGAATACAAAAATCCGAAAACGGACTCACATATTCAACGAAATGTTGCTTAAAGACGAGATTTTAGTGTATTTATGACTGAATCAATGCTAAAAACAGACTCTATGGCTTATCATAATGCTGTAGTTAGAGCTTCATTGGACGCAATCATACCTACAAAATAAAAGAATCCATAATCTACATGACTATGGATTCCCCTAATATGTGCATATGAACTATGCGGTGTATGTATCGGTGGTAGTTTGTAGTACCACATAGCTCATACTATGGTTCTATTATCGTTTAAGCTGATTGATTTCACCAAGGAACTGGTCACTTATAGTCACTGTACGCGATGCGGCTTCAAAAGCTCTTTGCGTAGTGATAAGATCGGTAAACTGTTCGGTCAAATCAACATTAGACTCTTCCAATGCGGTTGAGTTTATACGGGTGGAAGGGAAAATTTCCACAGCCGTTCCCACTGTGGGCAATCCACTATTAGGAGATATGGAGAAGAAGTTACCGCCTTCTTTCATCAATCCGCCCGGATTGGTAAAGCGTGCAAGCACTACTTGACCCAATAGCTCTGACTGACCATTGGTAAATGCTCCAAGTATCTTACCTGTCTGATCAACCGAAATTCTTGAAAGTTCACCGGAAGTATATCCATCTTGTTCGCGAGCTGTTACTGTATTCAAACCGGCGAACTGAGTTAAACCGCCTAATAAATTATCGGGCGTGGCTAAAGTTATAGTCACATCCTTGGGTGTATCCTGATCAAATGCATTCGATGTACTGACAGCATTTAATGCACTTGCGGCTAAAGTAAAGTTTAATGGAGTTTGAAGTGTACCGTCAGAATTAAAATTGATGGATGTGGGTGCTCCGGCAATAGGTGTAGAATTACCATCCATTGTCGCCACTAAACCAAAGGTGTTTGGAGCAGTTTTCGTGAAAGCTAAATTCAAAACGCGAGGCGCACCCTGCGTATCATAAATAGTGATACTTGTATTAAACTCATCGCCTGTATTTGCATCACCACGTAAATTACCTGTAATCTGTACACTTTGAGTTTGGCGCGGTGCAGATTTAAATGTTGGCGATATTTGTACATTTGTTACTTTACGATTTAATTGATTGGTGCCACTTGAATCTTTCAACACACGACCTGAACTATCTGTTTCAAGATTATAGCCCTGCACATAAGAGCCGGAAGAACTATCCACAAGATTACCACGGGAATCTAAGGAGAATGCTCCTGCACGTGAATATAATGTTTGACCATTTTGCTTAAACACAAAAAGTCCATCGCCTTGCAAAGCCAAATCAAGTGCACGAGTTGTATTTTGTATAGATCCTTGATTTAAATCTAATTTAATTGCACCGAGGCGAACGCCTAAACCAATTTGAACCGGATCGCCACCACCGATACCGCCCGCGGCTATATTACTTGGTGAAGAACCTGAACCAAATGTTTGTGAAAATTGCTCGGCAAATGTTGTGCGGCTTCCTTTAAACCCTATAGTATTAACATTTGCGATATTATTAGAAATAACATCAAGACGTTGTTGATGCGCACGCAGGGAACTTGTGCCTGCCGATAAAGAACGAATAAGTGCCATAATGAATGACCTCCAATAAGAAAAAAAATATTTCAAAAAAACATCAAATCATCAGTCAGTCAGATTTGATTTGGAGGGATTTCCTGCCATAGCAATGGCGAGGTCCTATCCCTGATTATTTATGCGAAAACAGCGGAATCAATATTCGTAAAGACCGTTGGCTCGCTTTCATTTTTTTGCATTGCCGTGATGACCGTTTTATTGGGTACGCTAACCACAAAAGCCATATCTCGTAACATTACTAATGTTTCCGTTCCGCCTTTATCTTGTACTCTTTGAATTGCAGTATCAATCCTCTGTAAATCTTCATCCGATAATTGCACATCACGACTTGTCAAACGACTTTGCGCATGTGCTGAAAAACGCAATTTATTAATTTCCTGTTCAAATAAATCACCAAATGAGACTTTGGGTTGCTCAGTTTGAACCGGAACGGATTGACGTTTTAACTCACGAATACCACCCACAGGAATAAAAGGCAAAGAAACATTATGTATTTCAGACATTCATATCACCTCCTTAGAGTCAAAAAGGATTAAAAAATATTATGGAATAATTTCAACAATATCCGCCAATGGCATTTCACCACCATTAACAACAAGCATTGTACCTTCTTGTTTAAATCTCAAGCCACTTACGGTACCGCGCACAAATGTTTTTGCTTCAACGGGTGATGAACCCGCTGTAGCAACAACTTCGATGCGATAATTATCTTTTCCCAACATCTGACCCCGATTATTTTTTCCGTCAAACATCAGGGTATGACGGCCATTTTTCAAATTTGCGCCCTCAAGTGGAATGCTTCTTACAACGGCACCTGCTTCCGTTTTAATTTGTAAAACACCCTCTGATGCAGACTGCGGTAAATCGTATGCAATTGTCACAGGATTAGCACCGTCAAATGCCAAATAATCTGTTTGAGCTTCGACATTTTTACCGATGAGTGCAGGCGCACTTGCATTTGTTACGGATGCCGCAAGTACTTTATTACCCTCTAATTGATTTTCCAGTAATTTACTGATATTTGTTAATTGTTCTAACGATGAAAATTGTGCTAACTGCGAAGCAAACTCTTGGCCTTCTTGCGGTTTTAATGGGTTCTGAGATTTCATTTGTTGTGTTAATAATTTTAGAAACTCTTCTTTACCCAGTTCTTTCTTTGGAGCTGTACCTGTTTTTCGTAAATCCTCAAATACATTACTCGTATTCGATGTATTATTTACTGATGTTGTTGCCATATATAACTCCCGTATTTACTTATCGCTGTGATTGAAAAATTCTATTAAATGCACTGGTAGTATAATTTACCGTTGTTTGTGATTTTCGTGCATCGGCAGCATATTTAAACGATCGAGTAAATTGTTGACGACTCTCTTGTTCTTGCTGCGATTGACCTTGGCGATTATGCGAAGAATATTGTGAATTATGGGACATTTCTTCCTCTTTTTTTCGCACAGTCACTTCCACGCTATCAAGTTGCATGCCTTGTTTACCAAATTGATCTTTTAATTGAGGAAGCTGTGACTCAATTATCTGTTTCGTTTGCTGTGAATCAACTTGTATTTGTAATTGTGTATCAGAATTTAAAGTGGAATATCGCACAATGACTGTACCTAACTCTTCAGGTTGCAATACCATACGTACTGTTCCATTTCCTTGTGTTTTTGAGGAAATATATTCATGAGCCTTATCCGCAAAATGCTGTACCGGTAATAATTCCATTATTTCCATAGATGCAACCTTTTTTATAGTAGGTATGCCGACTTTTTGGACTGGCTGAATATGAACATTGTGAGGAATAATGATAGAATCTTGAGAAGGGAAATTACTATTTTCAGTCAAGACAAAATTTTGAGAACTATCTGCTACTCCTAAAGATTGATTTGAGATTGGTGATAATGTCGTTTGTATTTCATTTTCTACATCAATATTATCACTTTTTGACTTAATACTTGAGTTTTGCTGCAATAGATTGCTTTGATTATTAATATTATTCGTTATCTCCCCTCTTGGTACTACTCGCTCAGAAGTAGAGGTAATGAACATATTATTAAAAGTATTGTTTTTTTCTACATTCTGATTCGCAACTGCATTTTTTAACGAAGAACGATAGTGTGATAATTCTTTTTTGAGTAAACTATTATCTTGGTTTGTTGAATTTTGTTGAGTTAGATTTTCGGACTTTTTAATTATACCATCATTAAAAACGACTGTTTTTTCATATTCAACAAAAGACAAACCTTTCTTTACTTCAGATTTTTTTTCTACCTCACCGGATATTTGCTTAGAAACAAAACTTCTTTGTATTTTTTCCGAACCATCGTTTGTTTCCAACGAATTCAAAACGTTCATTTTAACTTCATTGGGAATAGTCTCGACTGATTTTTCAAGGTGGATCTTTTTTGTATTTCGAGAATCAACTTGAGTGTTCTGTATTATAGCGTCAGATGGAGAAGTAGCACTATCATTATAGCGAATCTTAAAGACAATATTTTTAACCGGAACACCGACTGACGACGCCTTTTCAATAATGGAATGAAGTGCCATTACCGTATTCGGAATAACTTGATGAGAAGTTTGTATATCAGAAGGTGGAGTTACAACAATTGCTGAATTATCATGGGTTTTGTTCTTTAAGACATAGAGTGCACCATCGCTGGTTTGTAATGGCTCATGAACAGTACGATCAAAAGCCGAAGTATTAAGTATTTTCACAGCTTTAGAATCAGTATCATCATTGATTGTTAATTCTTCATCATTCTCAATAACTTCCTGTTCATCTAAGTTCTCCGGAACAATTGATTCATAGGTATTCTTTAGTGTATGAACTAATATTGTATCTGTCGGTTGTATAATTGATTTTGATTTGTCATCATTTTGTTTAATAGTATGTTGATTGGTTTTCGATGCAATACTTACATTGTCATCAATTCTACTATCCGTTCTTTCTGTAAAAGGAATATTTGACAAAGTGTTAAGTTGTATATTCTCCTTGGTTTTTTTACTGAGATTATGTACACCTTTATTTTTCAAAGATTCCTGTTTAGATAAAGATACTATTTGTGGACTATTGTCATTTTTCACCATTACATTGTCATCAACAATACCAGCATCACCATTAAATGTATCATTTTTTGAAACTTGATAAACATTGTTATCTAATTGAGTTGATTTTTTTATCTCAGTAACAACATTCTCTTTCGAGGACAATGCAACAGTATTAGTTTCTTGACTTTTACCTATAGTAACTCGATCATAAGTAAGCGACTCCGAAGATGTCACGGTAGCATTTAACTTGTTGTCATTTATAACAGCATTGTCTTCAGCTTCCGTAAGAATCGCATTATTATGAGTATTTGTTGTATTATGAGTAATAGTATTTTTCGATTTTTGATTAAGTTCTGTCAATAAAGTACTATTACTTTTATCACTGTACAGTAATCCGGCATCAGTTTCTTGTACTTCGTCAACGACAGGTTTAGGCGGAACCTTATATATTACCTCTGATTTGAAAACTTTATCGTGTTTGACAGTATCTAAGTTATTATCTGAAAATGTATTCTTTTTCTGATTCTGATGTACTTTCGGTGTATTTCCTACAGCATTCGATTCTCCCTTAGATGCACTACTTTCAACTGAATTAAGATTATTGATAGTTTTTAATAAAATTGCTTCTTCTTCTGGAGAATATTCAACAGACGGAATATCACGCTTTTTAAATTTCATATTGTTGTCATCTGAATCAAAAACACCATAATCAGATGTATTTTTCACAGTCGAATCATCGTTTGAGATAATGTCAGAAATTAATTTTATATCCTGCTTGGAAGTATTTCGAGTACCATTATCAATTGATTCATGAATTATTTGCTCAGTAGATGTATTATTTACAACACTATTATAGACCGAGTCTTTTTTAGTCTTATTTACAACAATATTATTGACATTGTTTAAGCCAATATCTTTTAGGCTAATGCTATAAGAATCATTATTTTCTAAAGCAGATATCTGCTCAGAATAAACCATATGATTATTTGACTTTTTTTTGTCTGATAAAACATTTAATTCATTTACAGTGCTATTTTCTTTATAATTTAAGGTATCTGATGAATGTACTTTTTGTTGTCCGTCTATATCATAGTCTTTTAATCTATTACGGGACAGCCTGTCAACAGTATATCCTTGCACAGTCTGATTTTTATTCTCTTTTGTATGAAGATCTGAAATATTACTTTCATGCGGTGATCTATACATGATATTATCACTCGAATCAACAGATATTTCTTCTTGAGAATTGTCTAATATAAGATTTACACGATGTTCTGAACTGTTTTTCTCACCACCGTCTGCTGTCTGACGTGCACCTACTTTATCCGATATAACTGCGTTTGTAGCAGATTTCACTTTTGCAAATGATAATCTTTCTAATGGTTTTGCACTTTTTTCTTGTATTCCTGATGTTGCTTTGGATTTACTATTACCTTTCAACAACTCAATTTCTGAACGAACTGTAACAGATTTAGCGGAAAAATCTAATTTCGCCGATGATTCCTCCGAAGAATTATCTATGACAATACTGTGTTCAGTAAGATTTTTCTTATCACCGTCTGTCTGATGTACACCCAATTTATCAGATGTATCGTTTTCTAATTTTGCAAATAATGATTTCTCTAATGGTTTTGTACTTTGTTCTTGTATTCCTGCTACTACTTTGGATTTACTATTACCTTCCAATGACTCAATTTCTGAACGAACAATAACAGATTTAGCGGAAAAATCTAATTTCGCCGATGATTCCTCCGAAGAATTACCTGTTACAAGAGCAACATTACTTTCTGAAAGATTTTTCTCACCACCATCTGTCTGATGTACACTCAATTTATCAAATGTATCGTTTTCTGATTTTGTAAATGATGATTTCTCTAATGGTTTTGTACTTTGTTCTTGTATTCGTGCTACTGCTTTGGATTTACTATTACCTTCCATTGACTCAATTTCTGAACGAACAATAACAGATTTAGCGGAAAAATCTAATTTCGCCGATAATTCTTCCGAAGAATTATCTGTTACAAGAGCAACATTATGTTCTGAAAGATTTTTCTCACCACCGTCTGCTTGATTTACTCCTAAATTATTAGTAAAAACTTCGATTATTTCTTTATCGTCAATAGATTTTGTACTTGATGTTTTATGAGTAAACGTATTTGCATACGTTTTAGAGTTATCTCTAGTACTTTCAATAGGAATAGAATTCTCAGTATTGCTTCCGTTTGTGATTTCTTTTATTGATTCAGAAAAGAAATGTCCGGATGTTTTTTGAATTATCTTTTCAATACTTCTTTCTGATTCTTCGACATCAATAGTACGATTTGATTGTTTTGATTTTATTGAAGAAAATTTATCATAATCGCTTTCATTATATTCCGTACCTGTATGTATTTCTACGTTTTCACCTGTTCTTAATACATCTTGAAAAGAAATTTTGGAGTTTTTTGCATTACCTTGATCTATTGTCTGATCAATAATAGAGTCTTTAGCATATTGCCTAACAGTTTGCTGTTGTTCTAGCGAAATGCTCTTTGCAACAAGATTTTTCTCATTATGTTCATTTTGTGATGTTTCACTATATGTTATTTTTTGATTGTTTGCTTGTTGAGATGTATCTGGCATTGACATGACTTTAGATTCAGGTCTTTTTTCCTCATTTTGATTATATGATAGATGATTTTCAATCTGAGGATGGTTTATATCCGCGTCAATATCATCATTATAAATATTGTTTTGCGATGATTTTATTGTTTGAATGATTGAGGTCTTAGTACGGATAGTGCTGTTTTCAATATTTACTGATTTATCATCTTCCTTCAATGTATTCACATACATTCCTATAGCAGGTGCTTTTTCAGATGATAGTATTTTTGATGTCGTATTTTCAAATTGTGCCACTGTGTTTACTTCATTATTAGTCTTCTTCACTCCGGCATTCTTAATTTTTGCTTCTGCATCACTATTATATGCGATGATATTTTCTCTATCGTTCTGACTTTTCAATTCAGACTTATCATGAATAAGCTGTTCATTGACTATGTCTGTTTTTTCCAATGTATTTCTCGAATTGCTTGAATTGTTGTATTTATTTGCATTCGATATCGGTTGAAATTTTTCTGTTAATTGTGCATGCTTTTCATTATTTCTATGAAACTCAAGACTATTTTCTTCAGGAAATAATTTTTCAATGTATTCTTCAATAGCAGCATTCTGCAAACTCGGATCTACCGTTGTTATTGATATTGATTTCCTTGTATTTTTATTATCTATATTATCTGTATTGGAATTTTCATCTCCAACAGGCTGATTAATTTTGTTTTGTTGTTCATCACCTATATTATCTAAATTGGAATTTTCATTTCCAACAAGTTGGTTAATCTTGTTTTGTGATATATATGTGTCTTTAGCTCGACTTTTATTTACTACATTTTCTTGCAATGAATCACTCCCATGATAACTCATTGCTTTATCTTTATACGGGAATGTATTATTCTTTACGGCTTTGTCTGATTCACTATTATTTACATTTTGTTGAGACTGCAGGACTCCACCTTTGATAGTATCATTATAAAACCTCATTGGTATATTCTGTTCTTCATTTGTACCATTTTGAAGCGGTAATGATGTATTTGATGCTTTATTTGACCCTTGAGGTAGATTTAAGTTCTTATTAGCAGTTATACTTTCATTTGTCGAAGTTATTGTATCAGGATTTGATATAGACTCAGCATGATTATTTAGATTTACGACTTTAGTATGCTGTGGAAGTACAGTTTTCTCTTGTAAACCATTATTAACCGGTTTATGATATACTGATCCAAATACTTGTTCAAAGCTTACTTCCGTATTTTGATTGTTGTACTTTACAGTCACTTGATCTTTACTAAAGGAACTCTCCAACGGTTGTGATTTTTGTTGCATGGGTATCCATAAATTTTGGATTACCATATCAATAATGTGCGGTATTTCCTCCTGTGATGTTGTCGAAATATCAACACGTACTTGAATATCCTCATTATGTGAGGAAAGTAAATTGATTTGAACTTTACTTTTATTGTGCACCTTCATTGAATCACTAAAATCTCGTATCATGGATTCAATTTCTGAAGATTTTTCCTTATTTTTCGATTGTGTATTTGATAGAACAATATCTGTGGCACTATCATTTTTTTGTCTGTAAGAATCCGTCTTTTTACTATCAATGTTTATAGCATCAACTAATCCACCTACATTCGAGTTTTCTTTTGTTTTCTGAATCTCTGTATCGGTAGTGACTTGCTTTGCAAGAGTGGGATTATTGGCATCGAACAGTTGGGATTGTTTTTTCACTTTTTGATTATCCAGACCTTGAAACAACGATAGCTCTTCTCCCTCCGAATCGTTTGAGGATTGGGATTTCACCACTATATCATATACATATTCCCATTGGTTATCTATATCTGTCGTTGGTTGAAATATTCTAGCTGTATTTGATTGTACAACTTGCTCATTTTGTGTATAAGACGAATTTTCTTTTAATAAAGTAACAGGTACTGTGATATTGTTACGTGTGCTTTTAGCATCAATCGTTGATTGAAGCAGATTTGAAAAGGCAAATATTGGTGGAGAATAATCACCATCTGGCGATTTAGACACAGAGGCATCCGTAAGATTTCCGGATGAGTTTGTGAGAAAATGTATGTCTATTTTCATTGTTGCGTCCTGCAAAATTCATCGAATTGATGAAAGGGTTTATCCTTACCCTTTGTTCTTTTCTACATTTTTTTAGTCATACATATTGCGTACAACTACTGTAAAACAATCATTCGTTTGTCTAAATTTACTCTTGAGTTGCACTTAAAACCAGAATTGATGCAGCAAGCTCAGGTTTAATATTTTCAAGGACTTTTGCAGCATTCTTTGGTTTCATTTTTTTCAAAATAAATGCTGCATCTCTTTCATCTAACTCACTAATGATTTTAGCTACGTCTTCGGGGTTTGCTTTATCATACATTTGTGCAAACACAGTATAATTAGTCCTAATCAGTGAATCTCTTTTCCTTGTAAGTTCCTGCTCAATCTTTGCGTTTTCAAGTTTTAAATACTCATTCGTTTTCTTAGCTTCATTGCCAATAGAACGAACTTTCATTAGTGAATCAGAAATTTGTGCCAACTTTTTCTCTAGTGAATCATTTTTTTTCTTAATCTTATTGAGGTCACTCTTTTTAATTTTTACTGAATCAATGACAGACTTAGCTTTCTTCATTTGTGCTAATAATGCAACACTGTCAATCTTGGGCGGAGGAAAACCGAGGAATGTCGGATCGTATGTGTAAACGCCAAATAGTGTAGCCAGAAACACCAAAAAGAATACGGCAGTCCCTATGATTACTTTGAATATCATATTCTATCGTTTCCGCTCTATTGATTGTCGGATGTTCATACCATTGGCTATTTCATCCAAAAATTGTTGTTCCTCAGCATTCATTTTTTTCTCATACTCCATTTTTTTTCTTTCACGGAGTTTTTCTATTACTTTTTTTTCTTGTAATTTTTTATTTAACTCATTACGCCGAATGTTTTCCAGCTCTTGTAATTTTTTGATTTCATTTTTTAATATTTCAACCTCTTCTCGTACAGCAGTCCTGTGATGTGCATTCATCTGCAAATCAGTAATGATTGTCTTTTCATGATCTTGCTTCATACTTTGAAGATAATTTACTTTTTCATCAATTCTTTTTTCCATGGATTCTCGCGCGATTATAACCTCACCCAATGCAATTTTTGCCTGTGATACTTCATATTCGCGTAAATGTAAAACACTTTGTAATTGAAATGTAAATATTTTTCCCATACTATCTTCTCAATTACTGCACAATTGTTTTCATCCATTCTATTGTATCAACAAACTCTGTTGGATCTTCTACTTTCTGCTGAAGAAAATTACGTATTTCCCCTTGTAATCGTAATGATTTATCCACTAATGGATTCGATCCGTGATTATAAGCGCCGACAGTTATCATATCTTCATTTTCCCGATACGCTGAAAGTAATATCCTCAGCAGTTGTGCCGCTTCTTTATGGTCAGATTGTGACACTTCCTTCATTAATCGGCTGATACTTTCCAATACATCTATGGCGGGAAAATGCCCCATGGCGGCTAATCTGCGTGAGAGCACAAAGTGACCATCAAGAATACCGCGCGCCGTGTCGGCAATCGGTTCATTCATGTCATCACCCTCGACTAATACTGTATAAAGTCCTGTAATTGAACCGATGTCGGATGTGCCCGCTCTTTCCATTAATTTGGGCATCATCGTGAATACTGATGGCGGATACCCTTTTGTCGTCGGCGGTTCACCGATAGTTAGACCAATTTCTCTTTGTGCCATTGAAAGACGTGTTACCGAATCCATCATCAACATGACGTCAAGTCCCTGATCGCGGAAAAATTCAGCAATCGTTGTGGCTATCAAAGGTGCTTTTACACGCACCAAAGGTGGCATATCACTCGTGGCAACAATCACCACCGAACGTCTCATACCATCTTCGCCTAAGGATTCTTCAATGAAATCCCTTACCTCTCTCCCGCGTTCACCTATAAGTGCAATAACATTCACGTCCGCTGTGGTATAACGTGCTATCATACCCATCAATGTTGATTTTCCAACACCCGAACCAGCGAATATACCGACTCTTTGTCCCTTACCGATTGTTAATGTCCCGTCAATGGCTCTCACTCCTGTAATCAAGGGCTCTGTGATGCGCCGACGCATGAGCGGATTAGGTGGTTGTGCATATACGGAACGCTGCACCACACCCGTAAGCCGTCCTTTATTATCTAAAGGTTCACCCAAACCATCCAATACTCTTCCCAATAAATTTTCTCCAACTGATACCGTCAATTTAGTACCTGTGGCAATAATTTCCATACCCGGTTCAATATCGTGCAAATCACCGAGAACCATAGATAATATGCGTGAATCCCTAAATCCGATAATTTCAGAACGACATACTTCATTGCCCGCCCTATCACGCAAACTACACACTTCACCGACAGGTGCCTGTGGTCCTTCACTTTCAATAACCAACCCCACAACCTGCACCACCCTTCCGACTGCACGCACAGATTTGGTGTTACGAATAATAGGCGAATATTTATCAAGTAAAGAGCTTGTCATGAGTATTTATTCGGATAATCGTGCTGCATGTAATTGTCGGCGAATTTCTTGTAATTGTGTCGTAATCTGAGCATCCACTGCCCCAATATCGGATTCGACAATACAACCGCCTCGAGAAATGCTTGAATCGGCAATAATAGTAATATCGGGGTTACGCATTGTATCGCCAATTAATGTATTTTTAACTTGCTCTATCGCCTCATATTCATGAGGATTAATTCTCACACGTAATGTCTGTGCATTGCGATAACCGTCAATTGCTTTTCGTGCCTGCCTTATTACCATTGAGGCATCATGACTAATTGTATCGGCAATAATCGTTTCCGCTATCTCCACAGCAATATTTAAGGATAACTCTTCCATTTGTTTGGTGATTTTCTGAAATTCTCCATGCAAACGAAGTATCATCTTTTCAAAATGATTGCGGATTTCTTGTTGCTCTTGTATTTCTACGGTCATTGTTGCTGCTGTCACTTGCTTACCATCATCAAAGCCGCGATCATAGGCGTCTTGTATCATCTGCTGAGCTTCGGCATAAGAAATTGGCTCGGGCAAATCACTTTCCTGTAATAATTCATCACCGTCCGGAAAATCATTTTCGTCAAATTCAGCAAAATTTGCCGCAAGAATAGATTCATCCTCATACGATGGAATTATTTTCAATCGTGAATGACCCGGCGAAGGAATTTCTATCGTTAATACTTTACTCATAATGCTTATACAAATACATCCTCGGAACCGCGACCGCTAATAACAATTTCATCACGTTCTTCAAGCACTTTAATAACATCAACAATGCGTACTTGTGCCGCTTCGACATCTTTGAGCTTCACAGGTCCCATAAATTCCAATTCTTCGCGAATAACTTCGGCTGCCCTTTCGGACATATTTTTGAAAATCTTGGTCTGGATTTTTTCATCGGCAACTTTTAATGCCATTGCCAAATCTCGTTTGTCAACTTCACGAAGAATACGCTGAATGCCTTTATCATCTATCATGATTATATCTTCAAACAAGAACATCAAGCGTTTAATTTCTCCCGATAATCCGGGATTGCGTTCTTCAATGGATTCCAAAAGACTTTTTGCAGTGGCATTATTCGTTTTATTCAAAATTGCAGCAACTAATTGCGCACCACCTGTTGCTGCAAGATTTTGTGAAAGCACTGCATCACCTATTTGGTCAACAACTGCCTCTACTTCTGCAATAATAGAAGGCGACACCTTTCCTAAAGTCGCAATACGCACCAAAGTATCGGCGCGTAATTCATCCGTAAATTCACTCAATAAATCCGAACTTTGATCGGGTGTTAAATGCGATAAAATAAGTGCTATGGTTTGTGGATGTTCTTTCGATAAAAAGCTGGCTAATTGTTGCGGATCGGCTTTCCGTAATATATCGAAGCCACGTATGGTAGTTAGGATTTTTATTTTGTCGAGAATTTCCTTAGCGCGCTCCGGACCAAAAGATTTTTGCAATAATGTGAGGGCATAATCAAGACCACCATCCAAATAATAGCCGTGCGCTGTCATTAATTCAAAAAATTCTTCATTAACCTTATGGATTATATCTTTCGATACACCCTTAAGTGTCGTAATCTCTACGGCTATGGATTCTACATCCTTGGGATCAAGTTGGGAATATATTTTTGCTGCATTATCCACATCTAATGTCATAAGCAAAATTGCTACTTTTTGTTTGCCATTCAATCGCTCATAGGTCAGATGTCTTGATATTTCTAATTCTTTAGCCATAGTAAGTCGGTTATATATATTATTTTTTCATATAATCTTGCTGCATTACCAATTTAAGCAATCTTGACGCATCAGCCGGTTTTTCCAGTAAATAATTCTTCACACGATTGCCTATCTCCTCTTTCATGAAATCATCCTCAGTCAATTCGCCAAGCGTTTGCTCATCAAGTCGTCTGCGAGCTAATTCCGCCAGATTTTCTCGCTCAGCATTAGGATCATAAGGCTCAAGACGGCTTACAGAACTCGAAGCAACATTACTGCCCGGTAATAATAACAATGGATCATCCCCACGTATTGTGGCTAATAATGCCGCATCAACGGCGGGCGGCTCACCCAATACCCATTCTATACGACTGCGTACTTGCGGCGACATAATCAACTTGCGTATCATCCAAATGGCTAATAACATCGCCAACACTATCAATACTTTCTCAATTATCTCCTCTGTGGTCAATGGCAAATCAGTACCGCGCAATCGCTCAAGTTCTTCTTGCTCCGACGTGATGTCAAATTGGATATTTTCTACCGTCACTTGATCGCTACGGGTCGGATTGTAACCCACTGAATTTTTTATTATCTGATTTAATTGCAACATTTGTTCTTGCGGGCGCGGCGTATATTCCAGCGTGGGTGCGCCGTCTTTCTCCACTACCTTCGTGGTGCCATTTATCAATGCCGCTACCGTCATCCTTTTGATGCCGCCACCATTATTTATGATTTTCTCCACTGTCTTGGATATTTCATAATTCGTAATTTTGTTCCGGTTCTCGCTATTAGAATTTGTGGCAGGGTAATTTAATGAATCTACTGCCGCACTACGCCCTTCTAATTGCTGCTCGCTGCGAACTACCTGCTCATCCGGGTTAAATTTCTCTTCTGTTTTCTCTATTTGCTGAAAATCAAGCTCCGTGGTTGCACGCACCACCGCATTGCCAACACCCAAAACGCCATCCAACAAACTCTGAACTTTTGAAGTAAGATACTGATCAACTTTTTGCTGCAATTCATACTGCGTATCGCTCATCGCTGCCAAAGAATTCTTATCCCTTTGCGGTTCTGACAATATCTGACCCTTCTGATCAACAACCGTTACTGCCCCGGCATCCAAACCTTCTATGCTGCTCGCAACCAAGTTCTGTATGCCCTCCACATTTAACTTATTGATACTCTTCGTGCCCTTCAATTGCAAGACAACAGATGCCGTCGCTTGCTTCTGGTCTTTGTCGAACAATGCCTTTTCCGGTATTACTATATGCACACGGGCTTTCTTAACCTCGCCTATAGAACCTATAGTACGCGCTAATTCACCCTCCAATGCACGACGATAATTTAACTTCTGCACAAAATCCGACATACCCAAATTGGTCTTATCGAACAATTCATAACCAACAACGCTCGATTCTGGCAAGCCCTCCGATGCCAATGACAATCGTGTATCATGCAACACTTCCTGCGGTATCAATATCGTGCTGCCATTGTTCGACAACTCATACGGTATATTACGCTCTCGCAATTTATCAGTTATCGTCGCCGCATCCTTTGCCTCCAACTCACTGAACAATACCGACATCTGGGTCTTATTTGCCATCCCTATTATCATCACTATAGCAGCAATCGCCGCTACCACCGCCCCACCGATGAATATTTTCTGCGTACGAGTCAATCTGTTCGCAAAATTGCGTAATTGTCCCGCCAAACTCTGTCCCGATTGCAATTGCTGAAGCTCTGCCATAATCCTCTTTCCTGTTCTGTACTAACTTCTTATACCTGTATCCTGATAAGTTCCCTATATGTATCTAAGGACTTATTACGCAATTCCATCAATAACTGAAACGTAGTCTTTGCCTTCTCTGCCGAAATCATAACATCATGCAAATCAATTGGCTCCCCCTTCACAAATTTTGCCGTGTTCTCTGCCGATTCTTGCTGCGATTGATTAACATCGCCTATCAAACCCTTCAAAGAATCAACAAATGATTCCTTACCGGCTTCCGTGCTGCCCGATGAATCTTTCTCACCCAATTCATGACGCTGCAACTCTATCGGCTTATACAAACGCTTCAGCGGATTTGTCTCATTCACTACCATTGCTCTTCTCCCGTTTAAGCGCGACCATCAAACAATGTGCCTTTGGTCGCCTGTTCTTCCTGTAAAGAACCGTTCTTCGTAAATACTGTATATGATTCTTTCTGTACTGATTCCTGTCCATAAGCACGCATCACATAATGGCGGGCGGCTATGCCCTGACCGCTACTCGATTGCCCTGCTGCTTCGCTAACTTTCGCCCGTGATGGCTCCGAAACTGCCGTATCAAAACTGTCAGTGATGCGCTCGCGCCGGCGAACAGGCAAACTTGGACGGCTGCCCGATGCTTGCGAATATGCTTTCACTGCTTGGATATTCATTACTGCTGCCTATATCATATTTCCAATGACTCGCGCGCCATATTCTTCGCCGATGTTATCACCGACGTATTCGCCTCAAATGAACGCTGCGCGCTTATCATCTCAACCATCTCGGTCACTATATTCACATTCGGCATAGATACATAACCCTCCTCATTCGCATCAGGATGCGATGGGTCATATACTTTCCTTGCCGGAGAATTATCATTCACAACACGAGCCGTCACTGCCTTCGCATCCTTGCCATACACATCCTCATTAAGATTCGGCGCATGGTACTTGCTCGTCCCTTGCAACGCAATCTGATCTTCTAATGTCTTAAAAAAAGGTGCGCGAGGATTCGCTTGAGCTATCACAACCTCACGCTTATATACTTCCCCCCGCTCGCCGCGTGTCGTGTTTGCATTGGCTATATTTTTTGCCACCGCACTCAATCTTTGACGCTGCACGCCCAATCCTTGACTGCTTATATTCAATGATGTAAACAAATTCTCAGCCATAATCATACTCCCTATTGATTAGCACCGCGTATCGCGTTCTGCATACCCTGAAAAAATCGCTGCGTCATTCGCGAAGCGAAGCGAAAACGTATCTGGTTCTGTGCCAATTCTGACATCTCCTTATCCACATTCACATGACTCTCTCCGCTAAATAATCGCTCCGGCTCCGGAATAGCCGCCGACTCGCCCTCACCGCGTATCTCACCATCTTGCAATGAACCTATAGGCAAATGACGACTATCACCACGCGCCCCACTCAATACCGTTTGCTGCTTTTGGAACTCCTCCTCAAACTTAACACGCTGCGGGCGATACACAGGAGATGTCGCATTCGTCATATTAGTCGCTATCGTTTGCTGACGCATCGCATAAGCATCCAATGCCCGATTCATCAATGGCAAACGACCCTTCGTAAACAAATGATCATGTATCATACTTACTTTTCCTCGACAATTACTTCTCGCAACACTTCCGCTCCCAAGTTCAATGCCAATCAATGCTCATAAACTATCACATAACACAAAGCAATCCGAAACCTTGATTTCGCTACACTTACCAAAACATAACCACATAATTCACCCTCATAAACAAAGGACAATACCATCCATCTGAACAATAATAACCATCACAAACAATCAAACAATCAGCAAATAATTACGAATGGTCAATTATCAATTACGAATGGTCAATTATCAATTACGGATGGTTAATGGTCAATTACGGATGGTTAATGGTCAATTACGGATGGTCAATGGTCAATTACGGATGGTTAATGGTCAATTACGGATGGTTAATGGTCAATTACGAATGGTTAAGTATCAATTACGAATGGTTAAGTATCAACAATAATCAGGCACGCAATAACTGATTCAGCATACGGTCGGACATATCCAAAAGGGCATTGGAACTCGCAAAAAGGGCTTCCGTCTCACGCAGCAACACAACAGAACGCGACAATAACTCCGACGATTCCTCCAATAGCTTCGCCGACTCCAACAATAAAGCGTCGGACTCCTGCAAAAGCCCATCAGAGCTATATAATAATTGCTCGGACTTGCTCACAAGAGCTTCCGAATGACTCACTAACCAATGAACTTGCTGCATACGTTCTCTATGGTGACAATGAAGTACTAACGAAATTATCAAATTCTTGGAATATAATAGACCTTATATTCAATAACACATTTCTTTTTCCATGAAACATGCACTCTATACCCCAAAAATAATCCAGTCAGTCCCGAAATAACGACATGATTCCATAAACTGTTTCATACTGTCCAAGAACTCATGTCCATGCCCAATGAAATGGGGCAAAACTATGCCAAACACCAAATATTCCCCCATCAATGGCGATTAATAGCCATTATATCCCATCCCTTCTACAACAAGCCCTTCCCCTTGCGGGGCAATCCACACACAATCTAATGCGGTGGACATCTGTTCCCACACAGAGATTATCACGTGATATATATACCATGAAAAAAGGCATCCATACCATGCTTCATACATCCCTAAACAAGACAAGCACCATACTAAACAAAAACAACGATATATGAACTGATTTGCTCAATATATTTACCACAACTCATCATAATTATACCTCCTCTCATATCATATATACCACTTCTCATTATTGGCGGACTTCTTCAAAAGCTTGGCAGACTTGTTCAAAAGCTTGGCAGACTTCCTCAAAAGTCTTACGGACTGCCTCAAAAGTCTTACGGACTTCTTCAAAAGCTTGGCGGACTTCTTCAAAAGCTTGGCGGACTACTTCAAAATCTTGGCGGACTACTTCAAAATCTTGGCGGACTACTTCAAAAGCTTGGCGGACTACTTCAAAAGCTTGGCGGACTGCCTCAAAAGTCTTACGGACTGCCTCAAAAGTCTTACGGACTACCTCAAAAGTCTTACGGACTTCTTCAAAAGCTTGGCGGACTGCCTCAAAAGTCTTACGGACTGCCTCAAAAGTCTTACGGACTGCCTCAAAAGTCTTACGGACTGCCCTCGCGATACTCATTTTTCTCTTCAAATATCATACAACATTGTTCACATAGCTTTTATCATGATTCAAATATCATCCGCCCCCCTCCAATATAGCGTCAATATGCCCCAAAACAATGCGGACATTGTCCAAAAATCGCTATCTATTCCCCATTATTCTCAAAATCCGCTTCATGAATATCAATATCCATTCCTCAACATAATCGCCGAAGTTCGCACAGCAAAAGAAAGAGTTCGCACAGCATAAAACATAGTCTCCATCAAAGAAGAAACATATTGAAACAGAAATACTTATATTTGCGTAGGTGATGATGCGCTTATGCATGCCATAGTACCTTTTCATCTGCTCAATGATGAAGTCCGGAAAGCGCGAATCGCCCCCTAATTATGTACAATACTGTTTCACATAGACATATTTTCATTCAATCAAAGACAAGAAGCAACTCAAACCTGTAAAAAGGTTGTTTTTTATTTATTATTCATATATCAAAAGGAGCCAGACCATGCCGGGTAGTCTCTTTTCAATGTCCGCCGAGCAAATGATAGCCAAAGCGCGGAGCGTGAAATCTGCTATGGAGCGAGATTTGACGGAATTAACTGTTTATGGGGTTACAGCCCCCGAAATTGCGGCGTTCAATAGCCAAATTGACGATGCCGATGCCCTTCCGAATGATGATATATTGCAATGGCATTGGACAGAAGCCATAGCGGCGCGTGAAGCCAAGGAAGTGCAAATCCGCACCGTGCTTGAGGGCATGGTGGCGAGGGTCGAGAACCGCTACGGAGCGCAAACGTCTTTGGTCAAGGTAATGCGATGCAATGATTTGTCACGCAAGAATGCCGAAGCCCTCAAAGAATCATGTCAAAATGCTATTGTGGTGCTGACCGAACGATTGGCGGAGCTTTCCGGCGAGGGCTTGACCCAAGCCATGATTGACAATATCGAAACCTTGCGCGATGAGTTATTGGTATTGATGGATGATGTGACGGACAAAGCACGATTGCGCACGGAAGGAACGGTCACGCGCACGGATGTACTGAATGCGGTCTATAATAAAATGGTCGGGTATTGCAAATATGGCAAATTGATCTGGGAAAAAGTCAATGAGTCCAAGTATGCCGACTATCTGATTTATGACGATGGCGATGCGCCGCAAACTCCGCCGGCTGCGGTAGAGAATTTGATGATTGTGAACTCTATTGCTTCGTGGTATCCGTCGCCGACGGCAACAAGTTACCGTGTGGCAATGAGTGTGGAGCCGTCGCAAGGTGTATGGGAGCAAATCTATGCGGGGGAATCAACCCAAGTGCCCGTTCCTCTGCCCCAAACGGGTGGTGTGCATGTGCGAGTGCAAGCCCATAATAATGCAGGGTTGAGCGATCCGACCTTTGTGACGAAGGTAATCAGCTTGGAAACACCCGCGAATTTGTCCTATGGCAGCGGTGAGCTTTCCTGGGGTCTGGTGGATTGGGCAAATGGCTATGAGGTGGAGGAATCGGAGAATCAATCGGATTGGACATTGATTTGGAATCAGAATACAAGTTCCATGCCCTTGACGGTGCAAAGCGGCACATGGTTCTATCGTGTTCGTTCAATGTATGGGAATGTCTTTTCGGCTTACAGCGATGTGTTGGAGATTGATGGCAATCAAGTGGGCGGCTAAATTTTGATTGCTTTCATCTTCGGAGAATATCGGGAAATCCCTATTGCGCAGCAGTAGGGATTTTTTTGTGGAAAATCATCGGTGATAATAGATAATTGACAATTGACCATTCGTAATTGACAATTGATAATTCGTAATTGACAATTGATAATTCGTAATTGACAATTGATAATTCGTAATTTTTCGTCACGGAGCTTTGATAAATTTCTTAGCCCGTTTCATTTCCCATGGATTGGGTTCTTGTCGTCGTAAATGTGGGTATGGATGTTTTTCATTATCGGGTACGGCATCTGTGGGGGGTGGCGGAGGTTCTATGGCAATGGTGGGGAAGAGTTCGGTGGGGATATTGGGTTCAAAAGCCCATTCTTTGTGATTATAGGCGCACACGGGCAAACATGCGGAGCAATAGTGATGCGTTCCGAAATAGGGAAAACATTTTCCGGTATCAACGGTGTAGCGATCATTGCCCAGATGATCTTTTCCGGCGAGGGGGTTTCGTTCATCGGGAATGGCATCGGCAGGGCAATATATCCTGCATGCTTTGCAGTTATCGCAAAATTGGGCTATGCCGGCATTGATGGGAGCATCGAGAGCTAAGGGCATAGATGTGAGAATGCAGCCGATACGAAAGAGAGGTCCGATGCGAGGATTGATGATGGAGCCATGTCTTCCGAGTTCGCCGAATCCTGCTTTGAGTGCGATGGGTATATGTAAGACATTGGTGTCGCCGATGGGATGCTCGACGGTGCAATGCCAGCCGAGTGCGCGTATATGTTCGGCAAGTTTGAGTACTATATCGCCAAGGGAATGATAGATGCGTAAACATTCGATGGCAGCTTCGTCGGAGGGCACGGTTTGGAAGGGTTGCCAGCGCATTTTTTGCCCAAGTGCTATGGCATAATGTTCATTGACTTGTTTTCCTTGATAGATGTCTTGTGGTTCTATGGCGCAAATGCCTACGAGGTCTGCGCCAAGTTGCAAAGCTTTTTCTTTGATGGATTGTGCTGCGATGTCGGGCGGTAGTATTTGTTGAACGGGTGCGGGTATTCCTTCCATAGCGGGATATTGTTCATTGAAGATGGCGTGGAGATAGTGCTGCACTTCGGGTATAGTGATTGATCTGCCTCCTATGCTTTTATACCATTGTTCCCATTGGAAAGGCGGTGGTGATTGTTCATGGGCGAGTATGGGTAATTCAAGGTTCATGGGTTATTGTAGATGAGTGATGATTACCATATCAAATCATTTGCGGCGGCAAGAGCTTGTTGGAGCACAGTGTCCGTATCATGCCCGACGACGGTGAGATGTCCCATTTTGCGTCCTTTGCGAGAGTCTTTTTTGCCATAGAGATGAAAGGCGGTTTCGGGATGTCGTAAGAGAGGTGTGATGCTGTCGGGTACGCCGCTTCCGGGTCTTTCGCCGAGTATATTGACCATAACGGCGGCTTTTGTGAGCATTGCGGGCGAGCCCAGCGGCAAATTGTTCACTGCTCTGACGGCATTTTCAAATTGCGAGCAATGGCATGCTTCGATAGTATAGTGCCCGCTATTGTGCGGACGTGGTGCGATTTCATTGAAGAGCACATTGCCGGATTCGGTGAGGAACATTTCGACGCCAAAGACTCCCACGCCTTTGATAGCTTCCACACAGGCAAGGGCGATTTGTTGTGCTTTGGTGTGAATATCGGTTGAGCATCGTGCCGGCGCAATCACCACGCGGCATATATGATTTTCTTGGATGGTTTCCACGCAAGGGTATATGACATGTTCGCCTCGTCGGTTGCGTGCCACCATGACGGCAAGCTCGGCAGTGAATCGGACGAATTGTTCCGCCATGACTTGGCGGGGTTCTTCGGATTGGGTGAACGTATTATATCCTGCGATGGCTTCTTGTTCGGAGCGGACGGTGATATTGCCATAGCCGTCATAGCCCAATGTTCTTGTTTTGATGATATAGGGGAATCCGTGCTTTTTCCCAAAATCCGCTGCTTGCTCCGGTGAGTTCAATTCCTCGAATGTAGTCATCGGTATGCCTGCGGCGGTGAACGTTTTCTTTTGGGTGAGTTTATCTTGCACCAAAGCGACGGTGTCGGCATTGGGAAAAACCAATCGTCTTTCGGCAATAGTGCGCAATATGTCGGGATTAACGAACTCGTTTTCGAGCGTGATGATGTCGCTGATGTCAATGAAACGTTGTAGCTCGTCGGGGTCAGTCCATCCATTGGTAAATTCATGTTTAGTCATAGTCCCTGCGGGAGAATCCGCGCCATGTTCAATGACAGCGATGCCCAGCCCAAGACGATAGGCAGCTTGTGCGGTCATTTTTGCTAATTGCCCACCGCCGATAATGCCCAGCACAACGGGACGTGAGGTATGGAGAGAATAAGGAGAAGCCAGCATTATATTGATTGGATTTCAAAGTGAAAGAATGATGCAAAATTAAGGGCTAAGAGCGTTGAGCAAGGTTTTGATAGGCGTTTTCGATGAGTGCATTGATGTCTTTATCGGGCAAAACAATCTGAATTTGCTTTCCTGTGGCTATGGTATGTGCCCCGCAGAGTATGGTAATATCGCAGATGATTTTTTTACCTTTTACTTCGTTGACAGCAGCATTGACGGTAAGTTCCGCACCGACGGGAGCGGGTTGTATATGCTTGATTTCGACCAAAGCACCGATAGCGTTTTCGTTTGGCTCGAAGTATGGCTCTATAGCACGTCTTGCGGCGACTTCCGCGAAATAACAGAGGGAGTACGTGGAGCAAACTTTGTGGATAGTTTTGCCTTCGAGCATGGCTGTCATGTCTTGTGTGACGGTAAAAGTGATAGAGCCGACGGCAGAGTGTACATCATTGTTCATAGTAAGTGCCGAGAAAAGATTGATGGAAGAAAAACGGTCATTGCAGGGCGAAAAGACGGAATCAGCCACGATAAAATTAGGTCTATGATAATATTGGGCGTGATAAGCGGTAATTTTGCAAATAATAATAGACAGAGAAATGACTATGCGAGTGAGCTTTTATACATTAGGATGCAAGCTGAATTATGCCGAGAGCGCGGAGTTGCGCCACAGATTTGAGTCATCGGGTCATACGGTGGTTGAGTTTGGTGATATGGCGGACGCAGTGATTATCAACACATGCACGGTGACGGAAAATGCGGACACGGAATGTCGTAAGATCATTCGTCGGGCATTGAGAAGTTCCCCGGAGGCGTATATCGGCGTGACGGGCTGTTATGCGCAGCTTCAGCCGGAGGAAATAGCGTCTATTGAGGGTGTGGATGGTGTATTTGGGAGCAAAGAGAAATTCCGTATTCATGAATTAGCGGGCGATTTCCATAAAGTGGATGTTCCGCAGGTATTTGTGAGCGATTTGGAGGATGTGGGATTTGAGGAATCGCAATCGGGCGAGGGCGACAGCCGCACCAGAGCCCATTTGAAATTGCAAGACGGTTGTAATTACAATTGCAGCTTTTGTACGATACCCTTAGCACGAGGCAAAAGCCGCAGCATGGATTTTGGGTTGATTTCCGCCAAGGTTGAGTCATTGGTCGCCGAGGGTTATCATGAGGTAATCTTGTCGGGGATTAACTTAGGGGACTATGTTTCGGAGTCCGGAGAGCGATTTACGGACATAGTGCGTTTGATGGAGCAAACCAGACCGCAAGCGCGTATTCGTATAGGATCAATAGAGCCGAATTTATTGAAGCGAGAGATTATAGATATGGTAGCGCAATCGTCGGTGATAGTGCCGCATTTCCATATACCATTGCAGAGCGGTTCAGCGGAGATGCTGCGATTGATGCGACGTCGTTACAAAGCGGACTATTATCGCGAGTTGATATTGACCATCAAACAGCAGATTCCCGATTGTTGTATTGGTGTTGATGTGATTGTAGGTTTTCCGGGCGAAACGGAAGAGCATTTTTCAGAGACCTTCGGGATGTTGGAAGCATTGCCAGTGTCATATTTGCATGTGTTTACCTATTCGGAACGTGAGAATACGCCGGCGGCAGTGTATGATGGTAAGGTTCCGGTGCATGTTAGGAAAGCGCGGACGAATCGTTTGCGTGCTTTGTCGGAGCAAAAGCGCCGTGAGTTTTATCGTTCGCAATTGGGCAAAGAATGGCGTGTTATACCCGAGACATATCATCCCGAGCGCGGGACATGGTCGGGCTGGTCAGATAATTATGTGCGTGTTGAATTTGCGGGAGCGATGACCTTATTGCAGCAACCATTGCAAGTTCGCCTTATATCATTCAATAATGACATAATGACAGGCGAGGTTATATCCACTGTGGAAGAGCATCAATGGCAGGGCTATATTCCTCTGATGGTGTAACGCATTGGTAGCAATGTCATTTTTGCAAATTCACTATGAACGAGGTATATATAATGTGGTCTGCGATACTATGTTTTTTGAGCATACTTTGCTCAAGTATGGGTGTTATTGCTTCAAATGCTCAGTGTTTTAGTTGTGCGCAAGCCCCGCCGGGTACAGTATGGTGCGATGATTTTGAGGACGGAAAAAAACTTGAGGATAAATATTTCGAATATGATTCCGATGAGCAAGATTGCCGCGTTGATAAGAATATCGGACGTGATAATAGCCAAGGGTTGCGGATAGTTTGGCAAAAGGATGAAGTGTCGGCAGGTGGGTTGAAAAAATCCATCGGCAAAACACCGTCCGCCTATATCGGTAAAAATGCAGCATATCCCGATTCGGTATTTACGGAAATATATTGGCGCATGGATGTACGTCATCAAAAGGGCTGGAAAGGAAATGGACCTGCCAAGTTATCACGGGCTTTGTGTTTAGCGAATAATTCTTGGTCAACCGGCATGATGGCGCATTTATGGTCGGGAGGTGAAGATAATACATACCTTGGCATGGATCCCGCAAGTGGCATCAGCACTGACGGAAAATTACAGACCACGCGATATAATGATTTTCCCAACTTACGATGGCTCGGATTTAAATCCGGCAGCACTCCCCTCTTCTCCGATAATAACAGCGACACTTGGTATTGCGTTGAGGGTCATGTAAAATTAAATACGCCCGGTAAAAATGATGGAATATTTGAATTTTGGATAAATGATACGCTTCAAGCGCAATCCTCGGCATTAAATTGGCATGGCACTTGGAATTCTGACCCCAAAGCGATGGCAATAAATGCAGTATTTTTTGAGAATTATTGGAATGATGCTTCTCCCGTACAGCAGGAACGTTATTTTGACAATCTTGTAATCTCGACGCAAAGGATTGGTTGCGAATGTCAGAGCATAAGTGAAGCTGCTATTCCCGCATTACCCGTTACGGACAGCGTTATTACCTGTTTCCCTGATACGAGTGGCTATCGGACAATCACAGTCGGAGCAATGGGAAGAGATTATACCGATTTACAAAAAGCAATAGATAATGCGGAATTAGGAAGTATTATTCGCATTGATGCCGGGATGACATTACGAGGAAGTTATATTCTTCGCAATAAAAAGAATGGTAAAGGATGGATTATCATTACAACATCGCATCAAGAATTATTACCGCATCAAAGAATAGATCCGCAAGGATTAACAAATAATAAGGATTATCCGACGCAAGCCTCCGTAATGCCAAAGATAATAACAGTGAATCCGGCGGGTGTACCTTGTTTTACCACGGAGCCGCAATCACATCATTACCGTTTGGTTGGACTTGAAATCACTGCCGATACTACGGTCAAAGAAAGTTATGGTTTAGTGAATCTGGGTGATGTCTCACAAAAGCAAAATTCACTGCAAAGTATGCCTCATCATTATATTGTTGATCGCTGTTATATTCATGGACACAGTAAAGGGACAATTATGAAATATGGTGTCGGTTTACATTGTGCAAATGCCGCTATTATTGATTCCTATATTTCTGATTTTCACAGTATTGGTTTTGATGCGCAGGCAATATCGGGCATTAATGGAACGGGACCATTTAAAATCATCAACAATTATCTTGAAGCATCGGGGGAAAATATTATGTTCGGCGGAGCTGCTCCTGCAATTGCCGGCTTGGTACCATCGGATATTGAAATACGTAATAATTATCTCTACAAACCTTTGCGATGGCGAACGACATCACCTTTGTATGAAGGAAAGCATTGGACAATTAAAAATCTTTTTGAGCTAAAAACGGGAAGACGTGTTCTACTCGAAGGAAATATTCTTGAAAATTCATGGGCTGATTTACCGATAGGACAAAGTGGTTATGCAATACTCTTGACAGTAAGAACAGAAAACGGAAAAGCCATGCAAGCCGATGTGAGCGATATTACGATACAACATAATATCATTAAAAATTGTGGCGCAGGCATTACTTTATCAGGTAAAGATGATAATAGTCAAGGAAATCAATCAAAAAGAATATTAATTCAGAGTAATATCTTTGAAAATATAAATGGTGCTGAATTTGGTGATAATAATATCAATGGTCCTAATGATGGTACATTTATAAAAATGGGCGAGCCGCAGGATGTAATAATCCGATACAATACAATATTACAATCAGGACCGGTCACGTGGGTAATAAAACCCGTCAAAGGATTTACGTTTACGGATAATATTGTTCAATCGTATAAAACGAAAGCTGGATACCAAGGGATTTATGGTCCGGGATATGCGCAAGGTAATGCTACAATTGCTCATTATTTTCCAGACATTACAGACGCAAGTAAACGCATTCATCGTAATGTATTTATTGGCGGTGATTCTTTGCGCTATATATCTGTCATAAGTCAAAATTATTTCCCAAAAGAAAGAGCGATGGTTGGTTTTAGTGATGGTATTTTTACCGATTATCGGAAATATACTCTTTCTGCTCAAAGTCCCTATTCTAAAGGTTCTACCGAAGGTAAGAATATTGGAGCAGACATAAATGCGATAGATTCTGCTCTCAAATTTACTATTATATGTCCCTCGGCTGGTAGCATTGCTGTAAGCGGCTTCACGATTCTTCAAGATAGTGTGACAATAAACAGAGATGATACTCTTTCTCTCACGGGTATTATTACTCCGATTAATGCAGATAATAAAAATATTGTGTGGAAATCGGGTGATAATAACGTTGTTACAATAGATAATAATGGTATGATAACAGCTCTTTCGGCGGGGTCAACATTTGTCTCTGGTACAACTCTCGATGGCGGTTATCGTGATTCTTGTTTTGTGAGAGTAAGAATTCCTTCGTCAATAACAGAGTCTGAGGCAGAATTAATGGATACTATTATTGTGCACAACGATATATTATATATCCCGGATTGTCTTATAGGCGCAAAGATTTCTATTGTTGATATTTTGGGTCATTATCATAGTATTGATGTGATGACAAACTCTGTAAGTATTGCCTCGCTACCATCAGGTGTGTACAGTGCTTTTTTCTCTTGTCATCATAATATACAGATGTATCGTTTCGTTAAAATGTGAATTAGTACATTTTTTCAATGTGATGTTTGACAATATTGATTGATCAACAGTTTATGTAATAGAACTGATTGTCATTCATTATTTTGCCTTTTTTTAATAATTTTCTGCATTCATTGAAAATAAAGTTCGAAGATGTCAACATCATGCTTGATTTTATCTTGCAAATATTTACGGAATCTCAAGTCACGCGTTTCTACATACATCTCTGTTAAATCTCGGGACCATTGTTTCAGTTTCAGCGTGGTTAGTTGTACTTTTTGATATAACTCTTCGGTTTTTACTATAAGAGTGCTAAAGTAATGTAGATTTATGATTGAGAAACATACATTTGAGAGCTTACATGTGTTATTATTACATTATTCATTGATTTTCCTTTTACAAAATTCTGTCCAAGTTTCATTACCGGGGTCAGAATACAGCAATGGATTTTTTCCATAATAGGAGATATTTTTAACACCTACAGCATCAGCTCTTTGTTTGAGTGCTCTTGCATGAAATGCGTGATGGGAGGGTATGTCGGCAATAAAAGGATTATAGGGATTGACAACATCTCTTAAAGTATTATTTATCCAAAGTTCCGGGTCATCAGACGACAATAATGATAACATATCAACTTCATTTCTATAGGCATCAATTGCGGGTGATTCGTATTGAGCAAGTGAAGAAACGCCATACAGTTTTTGAATATTACCTGTTTCATTAGCTAATATTTGTGACCATGTCAGATTATAATCAGGAAAAACATCCTTTGCCCAGCGACCTTCAATATCATAGCTTGATTGAGTTTCTCTGGCAACAACACCTTTTACTCTGGTCGATTGTCTTAATACAGGATCACTATTTTCGGAATCGGCAAAGTCATTATGCAAGGCAATCCACAGAGATGTACCTGCTCCCGCAGAATTACCAGCTACAATGATATTATCTTTATTGATATTAAAATCGCTTGCTCTGTATCTGATATATTGCAGTGCCCTTCGTACATCGGACATAGGTTTCTTTATGCCCTCTTTTTCTCCTGTTGGATTTAAGAGAGTATAACGAACGGTTGCTACTGCTATATTGTTTTTCAGTAAAAATCTAATATCAGATGGAAAATCCCAAGCACCGCCGGACTGAACAGAATAGACAAAATCTTTATCACCACTTGTAAAGCCACCACCGTGTACATAGATTACCAAACCTGTGGGTGTGTTTGAATTTGGTAGCCATATATCAAACTGTGTTCTTTCCTTTGTGTCATAAATAATATCTTTGGCAAATTTTGCATTGATTCCTTGCAAATCAAAAGGTGAACTCGAAAATGTAATATTGGGAGTTGATGTTACCTGCGTCTCATCAGTATTGTTACAACCGAATGTACATACAATGGCAAGTAAAAAAGCAATGGATTGTTTTTTATATATTTTCATAGTAGTGTATGTAAAAAATATCTACATGTTTTATGTTGATTTATTATACTGTTATTCCCCAAATCTACAAAACTTTGGCTATACATCCAAACTTATGCGAGGGAATCATTTCACTGATAATGCTCGACACTGATGAATGACACAAAAGAGAGATCTCCCAATGTCCGTGCAAAGGAAATTAAAAATATGTTCTCCAATGCAGACGAATATTGGTGCCGGGTTCCGGAAAAATTGATTTAATTCTTGAAAGATGATTTCTGTATATGGTGTTGAAAAGATTATCGGCTGTCACAGTAACGGCATTGATAAATGTCCCCACAGAAAATCGAGTTTGTAAATATGCCCCACAAATCGTATATCCATTCGTTATTTCTTCAAAAGTATCGGTTCGTAATTGTGAGGCGGCAGTTTCTACTCGTATTCCTGCATTCCAATTTTCTTTTGTGTATTGTAATTCGACCAATACTTTGAGAGGCGGAATCATAGGAAGCGGTCTTTGCTCATCCATATTATCTCCAACAGTAAAACTGCCTGTTATTTCTGTGGAAAGTCCATAGCCCAAACGTTGCGTAATTTTTGTTTCCACACCCCATATACGTGCGGCTAATGTTGATGTAGAAAATATTGGCAAAAATGTTGCATAATTCGTATCACCTGTATTTCGAGGAGTAATAAACGATGAATAATTCATCAAAAAACCGGTAGCACTCACCGTTGTTGAAGTATCTTTGTAATGTATAAATAGTTCAGAACCGTAACCGAGTTCATTGGGCAAATCAGGGTTTCCTGTTTCGAATGAATAAGCGGCTAAATGAGGACCGAGCGAAAATAATTCTTCGGCAGTTGGTGGTCTATTGGAGCGAGTAAATGTTCCGCCAAGTGCAATATTGTCCGATAAAGGATGCAGTATAGAAATAGAAGCCGATAAAGAAGCAAAATCTTTTCTTTCGATACGTCCTATACGTGTATCTTTCTCCACATCGGGACTAATAGACAGATAATTAAAACGGAGAGCAGTTTGAAATTCTGTTTTTCCCCAATGCCATTCTTCAAAAATATATGGCGCATATTCAAGAACTGTATTTGCCGGGGTAAAGACAAATCCGCCATAACTGTAATATTTCAGAGAAAAATATGCACCGATAGTACCATTGTCGAACAATGGATTACTATGTTGGATAATATCAAAATTTCCGGCATATGTCGTCACAAAAAATTCTGCACCTACAGCACCATTCGATTCTTTTTCAGTGTGATGATAAAAAGTACGTGAAAGATTGACACGAATATCATCTGCAAAATCACCGTGAATATGAAAAGCTGTGCGCGTATTCACAGTACGTTTCAGCATTTCGATGCGTACACCTTTAGGATGAGCACCTATAAATCCGCCGGGTATTCCATATTGTGTTGTAAACTGTGCGAATGAAGCTCCGGCATCCGCATCTTCGTCAATATATCCACCGCCGAATGACAAATGCGATGTTGTGATATCGGTATTTGACAAAATACCTGTGGGTGCTGATATATTCTGCGTTGAACGAAGTCCGCCCATAGTTTTGAATGCAAAGGGTCCGATGGGAATTTCTGCTGAAGCAAGAGCAGAACCTCCTTGCAATACAGATTCATAGCCGCCGGCTACGGAAAACAAGGCATCATGTAAAAGGATGCGCGGAATGTCATCACGTATGGCATTGACAACGCCTCCCATCCCTGACGGAGAGTACAGCAAAGTCTTCGGTCCTCTGATAATTTCAATTTGCTCCATCATAGCAGGGTCTATGGCAACGGCGTGGTCGGGAGATGTTGCCGATAAATCCGCAGCGGGTACGCCATCTTCATTTATCTGGACGCGATTACCGCTTAGTCCGCGAATAACAGGTCGTGCAGGAGCAGGTCCCATAGAACGCACAGCAAGCCCGGCTTCATTGCGTAAGGTAGCCGCTAATGTTTGCCCAAGCTCTCTTTGTAATTCATTACCATGGAGAATATGGTCATGTTCCATGAGTTCGGTTAATTTTGACGATGATGATGCCCTGTCTGTCACCACAACAGCCGGAGCTTCAATTGGTAATGGACTCAATGTGATGGCAATAGCAGCAGATACTGGCAGAGTAATATCAATATGGTCGGAACGATAGCCAATAGCTCTGATATCGAGATGATAACTGCCATTTGGAAGATTTTTGATAACAAACTTCCCTTCTTCATTGGCAGAATATGATTTCTGAAGTCGTTGAATAGTTATAACTGCATAAGGAATACCTTTGTTGGTATGCGCATCAAGGATAGTTCCTTGTACTGTTGTTTCTTGAGCAAATACGGCAGAAGTGATTGTGAAAAAACACAAACAATAGAAGAAAAAGCGCATAAAGTAAAATTACAAACCAAGAATCATTCACACAGACGCAAACAAACGTATTTTATGGATGCCAGACGAAATTATCAATAAGGCGTGTGGTGCCAAGGCGTATTGCCACAAGAAAGACAATGCTGTTATCATCAGAAAAATCAAGGGTTTCCATAAGAGTATCGGCATGCACTGCTTGTGCATATTCAATATGAACATGGGGGATTGTCATAAGAATTTTCTGCATGATTGCTTGCAAACTATGAGCGTTTTTTTCTCCTTGTTGTCTGGCATCAACGGCTGCTGTCAGGGCTTTGTAAATCAATGATGCATTTTCACGATCATGTTCCGAAAGATAGACATTTCTTGAACTTCGAGCTAAACCATTGAGTTCCCTTTCTGTGGGTGCAATGATGATACGAATATCGAAGTCAAGATCTTTGACTAAGCGTTTAATGACTAAAGTTTGTTGATAATCTTTTTGACCGAATACGGCAATATGAGGCTTTACGGCATTGAAGAGTTTAGCAACAACGGTCACGACACCATTAAAATGCCCGGGACGAGATACACCGTCAAATACTTGGGATTCTTTACCTGCCAAAACCATGGATGAATATCCGTTTGGGTACATTTCTTCAACCGTGGGAGCATACATAATAGCAGCACCTGCCTCTTCCGCAACATGACAATCTCTTTCAAAATCACGAGGATAACGAGAAAAATCCTCATTGGGTCCAAATTGCGTAGGATTAACGAATACCGACACAATGGTAATATCCGCTTCAAGGCATGAATGTCTGATAAGAGCAGCGTGTCCTTCATGGAGATACCCCATAGTGGGCACAAAGCCAATAGTTTTTCCTTTTGCACGCAGAACTGAGGAATAATTCTGCATTTCCTCAACGGATGTGATAATCTGTAATGGCATTGTTTTTTGATTAACAGTAAAGATAAGCAGCGAAAATAGTCATTTATAGCGACTGAGCGTTTTTAATCTTCGATTTGATTACGATAAAACGGAGAGGGTTATATGGCGGTTAGGGTAAAAAGTGATTATATCAGCACAACAATTCGACAGAGGACAAGGAAATACAATCGAAGAGATAGGCATAAAAAAAGTCCTTAACTTTAGAGAGTTAAGGACTTATGAACGAGCCAGCTATCGGATTTGAACCCATGACCTGCTGATTACAAATCAGCTGCTCTACCCCTGAGCTAAGCTGGCAAGCGCGCCAAAAGCGTCCGCAAAATTAAGAACTTTTTTAGAAATGACAAAATCTGTTGCAACTTTTTTAGGAGTTTCAATAAAATATTAAGAAATTTTTGCCCAAAGTGTTCCTTTTTTTGCGCAATCCTTCTATATTTGCGTTTATGGCAAAGCATTGTGTGTCAACAAAGTTATAATTAGGTGGTAAATGTTCGAGCCGACGAAAAAGTATTTTTCCATTAGTGAGGTCGGAAAACTCATTGACGAACAGCAACATGTTCTGCGATACTGGGAGCGTGAGTTTGGTGAGTTACGTCCCAAAAAGAATAGTGCCGGCAATAGGATTTACACTCAAAAAGATCTTGATTTATTGAAAGTTATCAAGATTATGCTGCGCAAAAAACGATTATCGGTCATTGATGCAAAGCTACAGTTAAAATCAACGGATATCAACGAGTTTCTTGCTCAAAACCCTTTTGATTTTATGACGGCGGCATCCGATACACAAGAAGAAACTCAAGCAAACACAGACACTCATGGTTCTGCCCACGATGGTACAAACAACGACGATTCGGTCAGAATACCTCGTGCAGAATTCAAGGCTATCTATGCAATGCTTAAAGACATTGAACAATTATTACGAACTGTATAATTCAATTACATTTACTCATTAAAGGGTTCTCTATGGTGAAATCATTACGAGCGTTCATCTCCGCTGTTCCCTTGTTCTTTTTAGTTGTTATGCCCACACTGGCACAGCAGAGAACATACAGCATTGAGACAGTAGGAAAGCATGATGATGAAGTGTTAGGCGTATTCGTTAACGAAGCCGATACACGATTTGCAACATGCAGTGTTGATGAAACAATTAAAATTTGGAGCTTGCCTGATGGTAAAGAACTCCGTACCCTCAAAGGGCATCTTGGTCAAGTAAACAATCTGTCATTCTCAGGTAATGACAAAATGCTTGCGAGCGGAAGCAGTGATCGCACCGTTCGTATATGGGACGTAGAATCCGGTAAACAGATTAACGTTCTCAAAGGTCATACTGCCGAAGTAATCGGGGTATATTTCAGCCAAGATGATACCAGTGGATATTTAGCAAGCACAAGTTTTGACAGAACTGTCAAGTTGTGGGATGTCAAAAATGGTGTAGAAGTGAAAACTTTACGCGGACATTCCTTACAAACAAATAATGTCGCATACAGCTATGACGGAAAATTTCTTGCCAGTTGCAGTGATGACAGAACAATCAAAATATGGTCAACTGACCCTAATTCTCGTGAGCCAATCATGAGTCTGGAAGGGCACAATGCTTCAGTATTAACCGTTCTGTTTAGTATGGATTCCAAAAATCTCTTTTCTGCCGATCAAGAGGGAATCATCAAAGTGTGGAGCATGCCGTCAGGTGAATTAGTTCGCACCATCGTTGCCCACAGCGATTTGATTCAAGATGTATCCATAGCATCCGACAACAAAACATTAGTAAGCGGTAGCTTGGATAAATCCGTGAAAATGTGGGATATTTCAACAGGTGAGAATATTATGAAAATGGACATTGGAACTGAAGTATGGAGCGTGGATTTAGTCAGCGATGCCTCCACTATTGTTATCGGTTGTGCCGATGGTAGCGTTCGTTTGCTCAAACAAACTAATACTACAATAAAGAAAGGCGGTAAATAAACATGAAAAAAATTCTTACTTTAGTGTTGACCTTATCTTCATTGTTTTTTTCACACTCCTTATTTGCACAAATTAACGTTGTGGTAAGTGTGACAGGCACTGTATTAAAAGCGAATGATCGTAACCCTGCAAGTGTGAATATTACTTTTTATGATTCCAATAATAAGCGCGTAGGATCAAGCAGAAGCAATGCCAAAGATGGCTATTATCTTGTAACCGGATTGAAGCCCGGTGAAACCTATAAAGTAAAAATCGAACATCCCGATTTTTTCCAAGAAGAAGTAACAGTATCAACCCCAAGAACTTCAAAATACTCCGAATTATCGCGTGACTTTTTGGTGAAACCTTTAATTTCCGGTATTCGCTTACCTTTACCTGTCACGCCTTTTGAACTCAATAAATCGAAGTTGCGTGTCGGTTCTGAGGAATTTCTTGCCGAAACTGTAGAAGCTTTACTTATGAACCCTTCTGTCAAAGTACAGATTTCTTCTTACCCCGATGAAATGGAAAGCAAAGAGGCAAATATTAAATTGACACGTGAACGCTGCGAAACATTAAAAGCATTTTTTGTTGCAAAAGGTGTAAGTGCAGATAGAATTTCTATAGTTCCATCTGAAAATGCAGATCCAATTAATCCTCCACCGATGAAAAAAGCGGCAAAAGGTAAACGATATATCGGCTCAACTTATATTGTGGTAACAAAAATCTAATATTGCACCTTATCGGATTATTTCTTTCCAAAGACTGCTCAGAGTAATGGGCAGTCTTTTTTTTATGGACAAATGAGTGATATCTTTATCATACGACAGGTAATTCAACAATAAACGTAGTACCGCTCCCTTTACCTTTACTTTCTGCCCATATTTTTCCATTATGTAACTCAACAATATGCTTGACAATATGTAAGCCCAACCCCGTAGAATGTTCTCCCCCCGTAGGTAATGATGAAAGTTTTTGAAATTGGCCGAATAATTTATCTACATCATCATCAGATAGACCTTGACCTTGATCATGAATGCTTACACGAAGAGTATTATCTATACGCTCAGAAAGTACTGTAATAAATGTATGATTATATGAATATTTAGAAGCATTACTCAAAATATTTTCAAAGACTTGAAATAATCTTTTTTCATCACCTTGTACATGGTCATCATTACATACCGACAGAGAAACGATTTGTTCTTTGCGCATGAATAATGGCTCACATTGTTTATGAACAGCACGAAGTATTTCTCCAACGCTGCAAATATCCTTCTTAATTTCAATACTCCCCAATGCTGCGGCTGATGACTCAAGTAAATCTTTGATTAACTCACTCATTCTTCGAGCTGATTCTTCGATTACTTCCAGCCATTCAAGAACAGAATCCTGATTGCTACTATCTTCACGAATAATACCCGTTGCACCAAGAATATTTCCTAAAGGATTTTTTAAGTCATGCGCTGCTATTCCCAATAATTTTGTTTTAAAAATATTTGCCTGTTCTAATGCATTATTTCGTTCAAGAAGTAAATTCCTTTCTCGCTCCTTGAAAGCATATTCACGCTCGCGAATAAATCGCTCAGATTCTCTTCTTACATCTTCATTTTGAATATCATACTTAATCTCGAAGTATTTTTCTAAATGAAAAGCATAGTTTTCCCATTTATGAATATGTTTATATAAAGCAGCTAAATCCTTATGACACTCATACTGCTCTTTTTTTATTCCTATTTCTTCAAACAAATGTATAGCTTTTGTTAAGTACTGTTCTGCAAGTACAGGGTTATACACAGGATATATAGGTTTTGACAGCAAAAATCCTAAACAAGCAATATTAAACGCAATTCCGGCAACCTCCCCTATGGTTTCAGACATGGATTGTGCTTTTTTATGACATTGGAATGCCATCTGATAATCTTCAAGTAAGGTATAAGTTAAGCCCATATTTCCCAATATTGTTGAAATATCATGCTTATGTCCACTTATTTCCGCAAGTGCTAATGCTTTTTCATAATACTGCAATGCCTCTTTGCCTTTTTTTCGGTTCATATATACATTGCCGATATTTGTGTACACTAACGATGGAAGTTGTTTGTCAGATATATCATCCAGCATTGATTGTGCTTTTTCCAAATATGTCAAAGAATTATCATAATCTTCCATGTTAAAATAAATATTACCGATATTGGCTATTTCTCTGGCAATATCTTCTACTATTCCCAACTCTTCGTGTATAGCCAATGCTTGTTTGTGACAAGATATGGCTTGTGAAAAATCAGACAAATAAGTATAGCAATTTCCGATATTTCCAAGAACTTTTGCATATTCATTTCTTCGTGATAATTCATCAAAATACGGCAATGCTTGAGTATAATACTCTAATGCAAGTTTATATTCACTTACTATCAAATAAGCAGTCCCTATGCTGCCAAGTGCTTTGCCATACAACCATTTCAGACGATGTCCTTGCGATAGTGTCTGAGCTTTTTTGTAATATTCTACTGATGAAGAGATGTCGCCATAACGGTATGAGATATGTCCACGCAATATTAAGCACTGCGCATGATAGAATATCCCATTTCTCTCTATATCAGGAGAATAATATTCTTCAGTTTGTTCAATACTGTAAACATAACGTTCTATGATAAACAGTATTTCTTTAATTTCTTCATACTTATTCTGTGAGAATAAATGCTGTGCATCAGCCAACATCCGGTAACATTTTTCTAAATTCATTTTTTTTATTTTTTTATAGAGAGATTTTTACCTTCGATTTGGGGCATCGTAATTTCCAACAGTGCACCAAGTGTTGGAGCTATGTCAATAGGCGCTGCCTGTTCTTCCGATTTTTTTTTGAGGATGTCACCACCAAAAAACACAATAGGCACATGAGTATCATAATCATACGGTGTGCCATGAGAAGCGGGATTTGACCCATATATCCAATATTGCTTCGGATAAAAAACAATATCACCGGAACGTTGTATATGCGTGCTGTTTTTTATTCTTGAGAAAATTATATCGTCCCAACCTTGTGTGTTTTTTCCTTGAACTATATCTTCTGTATATCCGACAAACTTCAGTCCATTATAATTTGTTAAAAAATCTACACATAACTTTTTAGCTTTTATATATGCATCATTATCGGTAAAGTAATCTTTATTAAGAAACAATGTAGGAGGTTGCATACTTGCTATCGGTTCTACGGTATTTTTACCGGGGAAAATACTACGCAATTCAGATGACAAGATTCTTTTTACTGTCGTTATTGATAAACGTCCCGCATCATATCCTACCGGCTTGGCATTGGCTATAAGCTCCGGAATAGGTCCCACACCATGATCTGAGCATAGAGCAATTACATAATGTTCTCTGCCAATGGAGGTATCTAAATATTCAATAAAATTAGCTAATGTGGTATCGCAATGAAAATATAATTCTTGTGTTTCTCGACTGTCGGGTCCAAAGATATGTCCTACTAAATCTGTTGTTGAAATTCCGAGATAAATAATATCCGGTTGAGAATCTTTTCCCATATTTTCTTGTTCGATGGCATATCGTGCTGTTTGAAATAAATACGACACCGAATATGGAGTGCAAGCGAAAGCATACACAGCATTGCTGCCACTATCGGGAATAGTATGAGGAAACACATTGTCGCCGCCGGGCATTTTCCCTTCATACGCCACAGTATCTGCAAAACCTACATAATTATCAAGCACAGTATTCCATGTTTTACCAAAAAATGAATATACCGGGTTGTCTCTATGCCAATCGTCCATCCATGCCGGCATTTCATAATAGTCAGATGTGGTAAATCTGCCGATTTTATCGTCTAACCACATAACATGGCGCGCTTTTTTACCCGCCATTAAAATAGCTGCTCTATCTTTAATTGCTATTGCTACTTGTTTGGAATCAGGATATTTTTCTTTTACATAATCACCGAGAGTCGGTACTAATAACAATGTCGGAGCAGGCTTTTTCTCATGGTTATGTGCAGAATCTGGTTCTTCGGCACAATAGCATGCACACTGAGTCTCGGGGTCAAAGAAGTCATTACTTACTATGCCTGTTTTTGAGGGGTTGCAACCGGTCATCAATACTGCGTGACCCGCACATGTCACATTCGAAGCATGCCCATAATGGGCATTGGAGAAATAAGCACCCTCATCGGCAAGTCGCACAAATCCATTCTTGGAAAATACCGGGCGAAAACGCTCTATATAGTCGCCTCTCATTTGATCATACGAAAGGACAATGACTAACTTCGGTGAGGTAGCATAGATTTCTTTATGATGCCATAACTGAATACATACCGAAATGAGAATGTAAAAAATGAATCTGTTCATATCATGTTTGAGTCAAGTGAGAAGGAATATATATCACCATTGTTGTGCTTGAATGCAAAACTTTCGTAAAAATACGGTACTTTTACCATTATTTCACTTCATGTTATCATTAAAGTATGAATGCAACAGCCAAAGACTTTTATCTTGAAAAAGAAATGGATTTTTTGAACAATGGCTCTTTCGGGGCTTGCCCCAAAAGCGTGATTGCCGTGCAGAGACAATGGCAAGAACTTATGGAATCTCAACTTATACGGTTTTTCATGAAAGAGTTACCCGCCGCAATACGCACAAGTGCACAAGCATTAGCTCCAATGATTGGTGCAAATCCTAAAGATATTGCCTTTGTAGATAATGCCACTTCGGGATGCAATGCCGTTATACGTTCGCTTATGCCGACTTGGTCCTCAAAAGATACCGTTCTTACAACGAATCATTGTTATGGTGCTGTGCTCAATACTTTGCGCTATGCCCAAGATTGTACAAATATCAATATTGTGTGTGCCGAAGTACCTTTCCCTTTGTACGATAAGAGCCAAGTTACAGAAGCGGTCATACATCAACTGAATGACGGTGTCAAACTTGTAGTACTCGACCATATTACCTCCGCTACGGGAATAATTTTTCCTGTGGAAGATATTATCCAAGAATGTCGGAAACGAGGAATTCCCATTCTCATTGACGGAGCACATGCCCCCGGTATGCTGGATTTATCATTACAGGATTTAGCGCCGGATTGGTACACAGGTAATTGTCATAAATGGCTTTTCGCACCCAAAGGTTGTGCTTTTTTGTGGACTAACCCCGCACGCCAAGCCGAAACGCATCCTACAGTAATTTCACATGGTTATGAAATGGGTTATGCGCAAGAATTTGATTTTGTCGGCACAAAAGATTATTCCCCATTTTTAACATTACCTGCGGCTATCGAATATTACAATCAATGGGGCTTCCATACAATCTATGACCATAATCATTCATTAATGCTGCAAATGCGTGATTATTTGTGTCAAGAATGGGAAATTGAACCTCCTGCGCCAAGTTCAATGCTGGGCTATATGGCAACATTACCATGCCCAATAGAAGGTGAAGCCACTTTAGAAAATGTATTCAGAATCCATGATAATCTTTGGAACGAACATCGCATCGAAATACCTATTATCCCTTTCAATGGGAAATTGTGGTGGCGCATTTCTGCACAAATATTTAATTCTCCGGAAGATTATGAAAAATTATGTAGAATTGGAAAGCAACACTTTATGAAAATACGTAAGAGATAATATTCACAACACAAATATGACATATAGTATTGAAAAGGTTTGATTACTATATGTTGACTGTTATGCAATATTTGATACTTACTTGAATAAAGCTTTCAAGAAATAATATAACAATAAATATCAATATAAATAATCATACAAAATACTCACAATTCATTATGAAAAACCAATACATGTCAAAAAATTGAAAGAAATAACCCGGACTATAGACGGAAAAATATAGTACTCACATTATGTTAATTGCGCATTGAATACAGAGCATTATTACAGTGATTATTGATAATTTCATGGTTGATTTTTTAGATTTGTAATGATTCGAAGCACTGAAAACTCCGCAACTTCATAATTTCGGGTATAAGGGATTTAAGAAACTCCCATAAGTCTCTTCAACAAGCATGAGAATCAACAAGTACTATTAAAGAAGCAATGACTCAGCCAAAGAGCGTAAGTGAGTCTGCTGCTAAGGCGGATGTACATAGGATAAAGAATCTCTTGACAGGTTTTGTCGAACACACCCCATTGCTGTGAATCCATTAGCACGCTTTGGCGTTTTTTTGAAGAAAAAGACGTATTTTAGAGTTAGGAAGTCAAGTAGAACCATTACAAACAATCATTTATTCAAACGAAAGGATTAGATATGGAGCAACATGCAGCAGCAAACACATCTGACACAATTCTTCAACTTGTCAGTTTTAACATCGGTGATGAGGAGTTTGGTGTTGATATCCTGGGTGTGCAAGAAATCAATCGCATGACTGAAGTCACTCGTGTGCCTAATGCACCATCGTATGTGGAGGGCGTCATCAATTTACGCGGCAAAGTGATACCGGTTATTGACTTACGGAAACGGCTCATGATGAATGCTCGCGGGCATGACCAAGATACGCGCATCATAGTTGTCGAAATTGAGAACAAAGTGATTGGGTTTGTCGTTGATAAAGTGAATGAAGTCTTGCGAATTCCGCAAAGTGTTACTGAAGCTCCTCCTTCTATGGTCTCGGGCATTAAAAGTGATTATATAACGGCAATCGGTAAATTAACTGACCGACTGATTATTCTGCTTGATTTAGACAAAATACTTTCTGATGATGAGAAAGCTCAAATTTCACAGACCGCTGCATAATTTTTTACAAAAGCTTCGCAACATTATTTTTACACAGTCGTTACACACCCGTCGCCTTTGACGGGTTTTTTTTTATAACAACAATGAAACATCGTTTACTTTTTATACTTAGTGCATTATGTCTGATTACGGCTCAGATGTCAGCCCAAACAACGGGTGCCCCTATTGAATACTCATTAGAAGATTGCTTGCGTATAGCATCGGAAAAAAACTTGGATATCCTCGGTGCCCAAGCACAATTACAATCGCAAACAGCCAATTTAACAGCAGCTTTTGGTTCTTATTTACCAACTATTGGCGCATCATTCGGCTATCAACGCCGACTCAATATTGATGGTGGTCAGCAGGTCAATGTTCTCGGATTTGCCCCACCGCCCAATAATTACTCCCTCAGCGCAATAGCAAATTATACTATTTTCGACGGATTTCAACGAGAATCTCAGTTCTCTAATGCAGAAAAAACAATTGCAGCCCAAGAACTTGGTATTAAGCGTATCGAAGCACAAATTCGCTGGAATATTTCACAACAATATATTGCTGTTTTACGTGCGGCACAAATTGTAAAAATACGTCAAGAAAATATCAAAATAGGAAAAAATGAATTAGATAGAATCAAAGCTCGTTTTGAAGCCGGAGTTGCACCGATTTCCGCCGTTTATTCACAAGAAGCCGATTTAGGGCAAAGAGAATTACTCGCAGTTCAAGCAGAAAATCAAATGAATATTGCAAAAGCACAATTGCTGACAATTATGGGATTGGATCCGGCAAGTGAAGCCAGTTTTTCAGAAAACAGTATTCCCAGTACAATACAAAATGAAGAGATTCAGATATTTGAAAAAAAAGTCGGCAGCTTAAAAGATGCCGTGCAGCGTTCTATGACTCAAAGAATTGATATAACGGATGTACATGCAAGAAAAGATGCCGCACAAACACAAGTCACCTCGGCAAAATCGGGCTATATGCCAACAATTACCGCAAATGGCGGTTGGTCATGGTCTAATTCACAATTTCAGGATTTTGAACTATTTGGTCAATCATTTCTTGGATTAAATGTTCGCGTACCCATTTTTGATAATTTTACCACTAATGCTAATATAGAGAGAGCAAAATTAAGCGTCACCCAATTATCTTTTGAAGAAAGACAAATTGAACAAACGATACGTTCACAAGTGCAACAGGCATTTTTAAATATATCAGCCGCCAAAAAACAAATTGAAATTTCAGAGCGTTCTCTCAAATCTGCGGAAATGAATTATGAAAGTGCAAAAGAACGCTTCGCCGTCGGTGCAGGAAGTATCACCGATTATTTACTTGCAAACTCTCAAGTCGTGACAGCAAAAATTGATAGAATATCAGCCATTTACACTTATTTCGAGTCTAAAATGCAAATGCAATTTGCGCTTGGTGAATTACGATAAACAATTTTAAGATAATTATATTAATTGCGGTACTTTATATGACACAGAAAAAGAAATCGAAAAAAATTTTCATCATTGCTATAGCTTTGCTTATGGTTGGGCTTGGGGGATTTGTTGTGTACAAACTCATCAATAAAGAAGATGGTATAAAAGTAACAACAGAAAAAGTTTCCCGAAAAACAATTACCCAAACCGTGAGCGCAATCGGGAAAATTCAACCGGAAACAGAGGTAAAAATATCTTCGGAAGCTAGTGGAGAAATCATGTTTCTCGGTATAAAAGACGGTCAGCAAGTAAATGCTAATCAATTACTTGTACGTATTCAACCGGACATCATCACTTCGCAGGTTGAGCAATTTGAAGCATCAACAGAAGCCGCAAAAGTTGCTATTGACGCAGTAAAAGCTGAGCGCGAACGTGCCAAAGCTGATTTGGAGAGAATCACAAAATTATTCCAAAAAGAATTTGCATCACGTGAAGAATTAGATAGAGCAAAAGCTACTTTTGAGGGCGCTGAAAGTCGTTATCAATCCACTCTCAGCGAATATCAACGTGCATTATCGGCATTACGTCAAATCAAAGCGCAGGCATCCCGAACAGCTATTTATTCACCTATTGCAGGCACAGTTACTTCCTTAAGTGTTGAGCAGGGTGAAAAAGTTGTGGGAACAGCACAAATGCAAGGTACCGAAATGATGCGTATTGCAGATTTATCAGTGATGAATGCTTTAGTAGATGTGGACGAAAATGATATTGTTTATGTTAAAATCGGCGATACGGCAACAATCAATGTAGATGCCTTGCCCAATGAACAAATCAAAGGTACGGTCGTCGAAATAGCTCATTCTGCAAAAATGTCTAATACGGGAACACAAGAAGAAGTAACAAATTTTCAGGTAAAAATTCGCGTTATTAATCCCGAAAAACGTTTAAGACCGGGCATGAGTTGTAATGTGGAAATTGCAACCGAAACACATCATAATGTCATTGCTGTTCCTTTGCAATCCGTGACAGTGCGTCAATCAGAAGAAAAATCTGATAATGATACACCTAAAGATATGACAGCCGAGAAAAAGTCAGCAAATGAAAAGAACAAACGTCCACCCACAATAGTTTTTCTTAATATTAACAATAAAGCCAAACAAACTAAAGTAGAAACAGGACTTAGTGACCAAGGATATATAGAAATCACAAGCGGTATAAAAGAAGGTGATGAAATAATAAGCGGTAATTTTCAAGCAATCAATAAATTATTGAATGACAATGATAAGATTATCATAGACAATTCTTCTGAGAAGAAAAAGAAATAATGTCCGTACTTTTTAATAATGAACAATATGAATAATGATATAATAATCAATATAGAGGATGTTGCAAAAACCTATCAAATGGGCGCGGAGACAGTTCATGCTTTGCGTAGTGTATCCTTGCAAATTCGTAAAAATGAATACATTGCCATAATGGGACCATCCGGCTCCGGAAAATCAACAATGATGAATATTGTGGGATGTCTCGATACTCCTACAAAAGGTACATATTTATTTGAGAATGAAAATGTTGCCACCATGAATGATAATGAATTAGCAGATATTAGAAACCGAAAAATAGGTTTTGTTTTTCAGACATTTAATTTATTGGCACGGGCATCAACTCTTAAAAATGTAGAATTACCTTTGGTTTATGCCGGCGTAAAAAAAGATGAGCGTCAACAAAGAGCTTTTGCGGCATTGGAATCTGTTGGATTGCAAGATCGCACGCATCATAAACCCAATGAATTATCGGGTGGACAAAGGCAACGTGTTGCTATTGCACGTGCTTTGGTTACCAAGCCATCCATTATCTTAGCTGATGAGCCAACAGGAAATTTAGACTCGAAAACCGGTGTAGAAATTATGCGTTTATTCGGTGAATTATGGAAAAATGGAAATACCGTTATTCTTGTCACCCATGAAGAAGATATAGCACGTCATGCACATCGTATTGTCCGTATTCGAGACGGTATGATAGAGTCTGATACGATTAATCCATCACCTGCCGAAGTATAGTGCTATGATGGGTATAAGCGAATATTTTGAATCAGCGCGTATTGCATATCAAGCAATCATTGCCAATAAAACCCGTGCATTTTTGACATCTCTCGGTATTGTCATCGGAATATTTTTCGTTATTATGATGGGATGGTTCCTTGATGGTTTAGACAATGCCTTTGATAAAACTATTAATGCCATTGGCACGGATATGCTCTATGTGGATAAATGGAGCTGGGGAGGAAGCGACGATTGGCGTTCTGTGCAAAAACGCAAGCCTATTTCATATCAACAAGCATTGGAAGCATCAAAGAAAATGACTACGGCAGAATTAGTCGCACCACATGCTTCAAAATGGGGTGGGAAAATTACCTATCAAGGCAATACATTGGGGAGCGTGAGTATTGTTGGTGTAACAGCTCCTTTTGTGAATACACCTATTGGAAATTTGAAAGAAGGACGCTTTTTTTCCGAAACAGAAGATGTTCATAGTGTTGAAGTAGTTATTCTCGGTTATAAAGTTGCCAATGCATTTTTTCCGGATCGCTCCCCTCTTGGTGAAATTATGCGTATAAATGGCAGGAAATTTTTAGTTATTGGTGTGGTCAATAAACGTGGCACTATTATTACCGATTTTATAGATAATCAGGTCTTTATTCCTATTCAAACATTTATGGGAATGTTCGGTACTGCTCGGCGTGGCGTTCAAATTGCAGTCAAAGCCGGTTCGCAAGAATTATTGGATGAAGTGCGGGAAGAAACACGTGTAATTGCAAGACAAGTGCGTAATTTACAGCCCGGTGAAGAAGATGATTTTACCATTAATGAATCACAAATGTTTCGTGATGAAATCAGTACATTACGTCTTTATGTGTGGGGTATAGGCATAGGACTGACAGGTTTATCTTTTTTTGTCGGTATTATCGGTATTATGAATATTATGTTTGTTTCCGTCACAGAGCGTACAAAGGAAATTGGTATTCGTAAAGCATTGGGAGCAAAAAACCGCTCTATTATGTGGCAATTCCTTGTCGAATCGAGTACGCTGTGCTTATTCGGAGCTTTTATTGGTTTTCTTTTATGTGCTACTGTAATTTTTGCTATCACATCAGCTTTTCCGGATGTTGATTTTCTGACACCGTATGTTCCTTTACATTTACTGTTCATCGCTTCCATAGTTTCTATTATCGTTGGCATTTTTGCCGGTTTAATTCCGGCATATCGCGCCTCTCGATTAGATCCCGTTGAGGCATTACGCTATGAATAACCATGAATATTTTTGAAAGTGTTATCTTGGCAATTGATGCCGTTCGTTCCCATAAATTGCGTTCATCGCTCACTCTTTTCAGTATTGCGATAGGTATTTTTGCAATTATTGGTTCAGGCACTGCTGTTACTTCTTTAAATGAAACAGTCACGAAACAAATGGCTGAAATGGGAGAAGGAGTTTTTGTCCTACAGAAATTTCCGCCTGTGATGTCCAATGATATGTGGAAAAAATTACGAGGCAGAAAAGATATTAATTTTCAGCAAGCAAAATTATTTCAACAAAAAATGATAGAAAATGCTGAAGCTGTTGGAATAGAAAATTCGACAGGAGGTATAAAAGTGAAATATGGTAATCTTTCCACCGATCAAAATGTTTCCGTTGCAGGTGGTGATGATGCTTATTTTATTACGACCAATATTATGATTGAATATGGTCGCCCGCTTAATTCTGAAGATGTGTCCATGAATCGTCGTGTTGTGGTTATTGGCGATGACCTAGTGAAAAAATTATTTCCCGTCGGTTCGCCCTTAGGAAAAATCATTACCATAAAAAAACAAAATTTTACGGTTATTGGTACAATTAAGCGTCGTGGTTCGGTATTAGGTCAGAGTTTAGATAATCGCGTCATTATTCCGATTACGGTATTTATGAAATATATTGCAGATGAATGGGATGTTTCTGTGGCAATTTCCGTGAAAGCACTTTCCCTTGATAAAGTGGATGAAACAATGGATGAAGCTATCGGTATTATGCGTGGTATTCGCGGAGATCAGCCATGGATGGAAAGTTCTTTTGCTTATTATACGAATAATACATTGAGTGAGCAATTTGAGGGATTCACAAAATATGTGGGATTTTTTGGCATAGGTGCAGGAATTGTTGCCTTAGTGGTTGCCGGTGTGGGTATTATGAATATTATGCTTGTAACGGTAAAAGAACGAACACGTGAAATCGGTGTACGTAAAGCCCTTGGTGCAAAAAGACGCTGGATTTTGCAGCAATTTATTATTGAAGCCATAACTCTTTGTCAATTAGGCGGTGGCATAGGCATTATCTTGGGGTTAATGGGCGGTGTGTTTTTATCGCTGATATTAGGAACTGTCGTTGCCGTACCTCTTCATTGGATTGGCATCAGTATTGGTGTTTGCACTTTTCTTGGAGTATTTTTTGGTGCATATCCGGCATGGAAAGCATCAAAATTAGACCCGATAGAAGCATTGCGTTATGAATAATAACAAAGGCATTATTCCACAAGAGGAGTAATGCCTTTTTCTTTTATTGGTAGCCGTTACGCTATAGAATATTATTTATCCGAAGATTATTTTTTCAATGCGAGAATATACTTCTTCAACTTCGGCATTGCCGTCTATGGACTGTAATTTACCGCGTTCCTGAAAAAATGCAAGCAGCGGTGCTGTTTCATTATTATAAATCGCCAAACGATCTGCAATCACTTCACGTGTATCATCCTTGCGTCCGCGTAAAAGCATACGGTTGATAATTTCATCATTATCAACATCAATATTGACGACAATATCAACATCTGTGCCTTGCTTTTCGAGAATTTCTTGCAAAGCATGTGCTTGCGATGCTGTTCTCGGATAGCCGTCCAATATATATCCCTCTGCATACTCCGGCTTGGCTATAGTTTCAGCAACGATGCCTGTAACGATTTCATCGGGAACTAAACGCCCGCTTTCCACATATTCTTGAGCAGTTTTTCCCATGGCAGTACCTTCACGAATTGCTGCACGGAATGCTTCACCGGTTGACAAATGCTTAATATTTTTTCTTTCTGCCAAAAGAGCAGCTTGAGTTCCTTTTCCCACCCCGGGAGCACCGAAGAGTATAATCACCATAATGCCATCGCAATGATTTGTGAGTAAAATACATATACCGAAACATTGATGTAATCGAAAGCAGGAAAAAAATTTGCCTGTTCCACCAAAGTACATGACTCAATGTCTAATATAAACATAGCCCTAAAGCCAAGGTTTGATACCTGTATATGATAAACTTTTCTACAAAGATACGTTAGTAGGACGGACATTCAAAAATCTGAAACCGAAAAGCGGCTGCCTGACAGACGATAGGCTATCATTATGGCATAGAAATTTCTCACTAAAACTTACAAAACATAGCGTATTGATAGATGTAATATGAATATCCGTACTTATACTTATCCATTGATTCGCAAAAAAGTACAATTTTTGTAGTGTTATGAATGCAGCATATACTCAACTACAAGTCATCGAAGCTGAATTACAATCTCGGTATTTAGCAGCAATAGCATCCGGCAATCGTAAAATTGACCTTGAAGGTGTCGAGGAAAAAGTGCGTGTACTCTTTTCTCATAATGTTACCCTTTTGCGGTCAGTGATGGGGTTCCGTATGCAATCTTTGCCATTGTCTCAGGCGGATTTAGCAGAATTGATGGGCTTATCTTTACCCACTGTCAATAAATGGGAAAATGCCGTTGCCTTACCGAATCGTTCAGTACTGATACGGCTTGTGGGACATATAAATTCAATCCTTGTACCACGACCTCCTGTACAAGAAGCCGATGTGCTCTTTACATCTTTATTGCGTACCTTTATACCGGCTGCCTTACATCAAAAGACACCATCATTTGTCCCTGAACCGCAATTTGGCACCAATACCTGCTTTCTTGAATGCACCTTCACAGACTCCGATATACTCTTTCATCAAAGAACAACAGCATCTCTTGCAAAATTCTCATTATCTGATATTGTCTGGGAAACTGAGTGGAATGATTTCTCACATCCAATAGAATATGTCTTGCAGTCCGGTATTGCTACATCTGCATTTTTCTCGGTTACCATAGATAATCATAAGCAATTCTTCGATGTTATGCTTTATCCGAACACCCATGAATCAACAATAGACTGTATTGGAATGGAAGTCACGAGCCGTCACAACAGATACCGCGTATTCAAACATAATCTTGATAAAGCGACATTGCGCATTGCAGATATGACTATAGATTATCAACAGCAAAAACTGCGAGCACATGAGTCACAAAAAGCCAAGGAACGTTCAGATAATCGTTGTGATATTCTTCGTTCGATGGCGGACAATGCGGTAAATTGTCTTTTAGTCGTTGATAAAAAAGGAATTGTCCTTGAAGCAAACATAAGAAGCATAGCGGAACTTTCTGCTGATTTCGATATTATAGGTCATTCGTTTTTCAACCTTAGTACACCAATACACGGCATAAACGACCATAGCGACACATTACTGGAACAGATTATCAGTCAAGGCACATTACGCATATCATTACAGGTGCAAGAAAAAGAAATGATTGCCACTTTTTCGCCGATTTGGGCAGGGGGAATAGAGTACTATATTGTCACTTTGGAGCGTGCCACTACCATCAAACAATGAAAAAAACAGGGGTAAATCATTGTCCACACATTGTTTCTGTATTGTCAATAACTTTTTTTTCTCTAATTTTGCAAGCTAAATTTTTACAATCAAAAGAAAAGCCGGAGACAAAGAATGCTTACACAAGAGCGTAAAGCGGAAATCGTTGCTAAATTTGGTGGTTCTGCTGCGAATACGGGTTTACCCGAGGTGCAGATAGCCCTTTTAACCGAGCATATCGGCGATTTGTCCAAACATATCGAACAGAATCCCAAAGATCATCACAATCGTCGTGGTCTTATCAAGATGGTAAGTAAACGACGCAAATTGCTTGATTATCTCACACACACAGACATTAAGCGTTATCGTGCAGTAATTGCCGCACTCAACATACGTAAATAATTATCCCCCAACGGCACAGTTTACTGTGCCGTTGCTATTTGTAAACCGCGCAGTACATAAGACTTAACTGTTTAACAAGCACAAATACAATGAAGATAACGTTACTCTGAGTGAAGAGCAGAACCGTAAGACAAACCGGATTTACTCTCCGCTCAGAACTTCGACATTTTCCTTGTTGTATGCTTACCGCTGCGCATATATATTTTTCTATTTATGATGCATACAGTAACAATGCAACTCAATGGCAAAGACTATTCCTTTGAAACAGGACGTTTTGCCAAACAAGCCAATGCCTCCGTCATGGTGCGCTATGGCGACACAATGGTTTTGGTCACAGCAACATGTGGTCATACCCCCAAAGATCTTGATTTTTTACCGCTGACCGTTGAGTATCGCGAGAAACTCGGCTCGGCAGGTAAAATCCCCGGAGGATTTTTCAAACGCGAAGGCAGACCCTCCGAAAAGGAAATACTTAGCGCAAGATTGATTGACAGACCTGCTCGACCACTCTTCCCGAAAGAATGGCGGCATGAAACACAAATTGTGGCTACCGTCTATTCTTTTGACAGTGAACATGATGCAGATACACTTGCGGCAACAGCAGCTTCTGCAGCATTGATGATTTCGGATATACCTTTCAAAGGTCCATACTCCGAAGTAACCGTAGCGCGTGTGGATGGTGAATTTATTTGCAATCCTACATTCGCACAATTAGAACTCTCCGATCTTGAAATGACAGTCGCCGGCACGGATACAGCACTTAATATGGTTGAAGGAAGTTCCAAAGAAATTTCCGAAGATGATTTCCTTGCGGCTCTGGAATTTGCTCATGATAATATTCGTGCTCTCAATAACTTGCAAAGAGAATTGATGGCTTTGACAAGTAAAGAGAAAATTGCTATCAATGCAGAAGAAGTCAATGAAGAACTTGTTGAAATCATTAAACAAACAATCTCAGACAAAGTTCGCACTCAGATACGTACCGAATCCGGTAAAGAAGAGCGATCGGCTTTCCGTGTTGCCATAGAAGAAGAAGCAAACAATGCTGTCAATGAAAAAATGCCTCTTGAAGATGAAAAGGAACTCGCTCTTCGTAAAAGTAAAATTGCCAAGATTGTTTCTAAAATTGAAAAATCGGAAATGCGCCGCATGATTATTGACGAAAATCGTCGTCTTGATGGTCGCAATACCACACAAATTCGCCCCATTTCTGTTGAAACAAGTGTTTTGCCACGTGCTCATGGTTCGGCACTGTTTACTCGCGGAGAAACACAAAGTCTTACCACTGTCACTCTCGGCACAAAGCTGGATGAACAAATGGTGGATGGACTTTTACCTACCGCTTATCGCCGCTTTATGCTTCATTATAATTTTCCTCCATTCAGCACAGGTGAAGTTGGAAGAATGACCGGCACAAGTCGTCGCGAAATCGGGCATGGTAATTTAGCTGAACGTGCTTTACGCATGGTGGCTCCTAAAGAAGAGGATTTCCCTTATGTTCTTCGTATAGTGTCGGATGTTCTCGAATCGAACGGTTCATCATCTATGGCAACGGTATGCGCAGGCAGCTTGGCAATGTTCGATGCCGGTGTACCATTCAAAAAAGCTGTTGCGGGTATAGCAATGGGATTGATTAAAGAAGATGATGGCGTGGCAATTTTATCTGATATTCTCGGTGATGAAGATTTTCTTGGTGACATGGACTTCAAGGTTGCCGGTACTTCCGATGGAATCACAGCTTGCCAAATGGATATTAAAATCGAGGGCTTAACCATTGATATTATGCGTAATGCCTTGCTTCAAGCGCGTGAAGGCAGACTCCATATTCTTGGTAAAATGAATGAAGGACTTGCAGAACATCGCAATGAATTATCTGATTATGCGCCTCGCTTAACAACAATGTATATTCCCGTGGAAGCTATTGGGGCTGTTATTGGTTCCGGTGGTGAAACCATTCGCTCAATTTGTGCTGATACAGGTACGGAAATTAATATTGAACAAGACGGTAAAGTGGTTATTGCGGCGCGCTCCAATGAAGCAGCCCAAAAAGCGATGAGCCGTATCGAGGATATTGTCAGACCTCCTGAAGTTGGACGTGTCTATGCCGCTTCGATTAAAGAAGTTCGTGAGGGCTTAGGACTTATCGTAGAATTTTTACCGAAAACAAAAGGGCTTGTCCATATTTCACAAATCGGCTATGAAGACTATGAAAATCTTGCCGATGGCTTCAAAAATGGTCAGCAAATAGAAGTCAAATTACTTGAAATTCAGCAAGACGGTAAATTCCGACTCAGCCGTAAAGCTCTGCAAGAAAAGCCCGAGGGCTATGAAGAGCGTCGTCGTCCACCACGTGAAGATCGCGGTGATCGCGGTAATGACCGTCGTTATGATGATCGTCGCCATGATGATAGAAGAGGTGGTGGTGACCGCCGTCATGATGATAGAAGAGATGACCGTCGCCATGATGATAGAAGAGGTGGTGGTGACCGCCGCCATGATGATAGAAGAGATGATCGCGGAAATCGCCACTAAGCTTGACATTACATAACAAATAAAAAAAGCCGTTCTTGATAGAACGGCTTTTTTTATTTCGATGGGAATAAGACTCGGACAAAGAATGGAATCTATCGGAATACAATCAAAGATATAGTTCTATAATTAGTACCATCAAAAAATGTGCAATAATATACACCATTAGGAAGTAGTGATATATCAATTGTATGATGATAATTCCCTACTTCATGATTATCCATATCCACTATAGTATCAATTTTACGACCTAAAGCATCTGAAAGAGATATATGTACATTCCCTTCCTTTTCAACATAATAATAAATATTGGTCGTATTATGAGAAGGATTGGGAATTGCTTCAAACATAGCAGACGACGCATATTCTGATGTCTTTTTTTGTACAGGAAGATACGCAAATCGACGATTTTTCATATATGTATTCGAATTGCAATCATTGACTGTAATTGTTTTCGGGCTGACAGACGTAGTACACGTAAAAGGAAGTCCAATTTTTAATTCAACATTTTCCGGTATTTCTACATCAGGATCTACCTCAATAGAGTAACCCGCCATAACTACAATATGAGATTTTTTATCAAATTTAGTTCCTTTTTTAATTTTAACTGTTCGCCAAGCCAATCTATCATTTGTAATAGAATCTTTTTCGGTAAATGAGCTTAATACAACATCTTTCTTAATTCCCGGAATTGTTGTCGGTATATTAAAATAATTAATCATTGAAGTATGATTGGTATAATCATATTCTTGTTCTTTAAATTTATAGACTCCTTCCCAAACTACCTTTTGCTTTGAAGAATCATGATCTTTTCTTTTTAGTAATGCTACTATTTTTAGATAATATCTTGGAGAAATTTGCATCTGAGGATTGTTTGACTCACATGGCGTATAAAATTTCGGATTTATTTCTTTAATACATCCGATTGGAAAAAATGGTGTTGATGCAACTCTTTCATTTTCCCAGTGAAAAAATTCACTATACGGATACGCAAATGTAACACCGTCAATAGGCGTACCTTCATTACAATCTAATTCATCTTTACCAAAATCAATGACTAAGGATGCCGAGATATCAAGATCAGACGGACTCATAGAAAGTCCTGCCGCAGGATTAATCACATATTCAAGATCATCAAGTATTTTAGTGTAATATAAAACGCCATAATTCGGACCCATTGTATGGTGATAATATTTATGAGTTTCAATCCTTGGCGTTTTCCAAAGATTCATTACTCCCATAGTATGATTATAGTATGGATATTCATAATTCACATTATTTAAATTTGGAATATTTGATCCGGGATTCCATAGTGTAAGAATTTTTTGTATCTCCGATGATGTAATTTCTCCCTCCAAACTAATATTGTCGTTCATTGCTATCGGACTGACAGAAACCCTTTGAGGTGTGAGAGATGGTACAGAAGATGATCCGCCACAAGAAAAAAAATCAAGTGTTGAAAAAGCTGTTCCGATATAAGGGTAAGTATGCAAAATACTTCCTGTATTATGCAGAGTGCCTCCACTATAACTCATCGCATAGTTCAACCTTCGTAAGTTTTCCTGGGCAATTTCTTTATTTTTATTTACTTCTTCTTTCATTGCAACCGACACATTCGATCCAACATAAAAGTGAGATTCAAAACGATTACTTGTTGCATTCGTAAAACTATTGACAGAAGAATAGGTTTGTGTTGCTTTTTCAGCTACTTTTACTCCGGCACTCCAATTTTCGCCAATTGAATATGTAGAGTTTGCATCTTGTGGCAGCATTTTAACGGTTTTACCATCATTATTATCTGTTTTATCAATCAATTCACCATTGATGCTTCCCTTTAAGCTAATTTTTGCCGATTTCACTATCTCAACTTCAAGATACAGTTTTGATTCTTTAAAACAAGTACATGGATCATACATAACAGGAAAGTCAGCATAACACCAATTAGGTGCAATTCCACCAAATTCAGACCAACCACTTATTCGTGCTTGCTTCGCTACACTATTTTCCCCGCGAAAATCATCCAAAGCATTCAGTGGTTGTATTTCCGTTGCATACGCCATATCCAATAATGATGTTTGAATAAACATCTGTCCCGTGTTAAATTCTAAACGCATTTTTGCCGTATTACCACTTATACCGGCAAAGTTTACAAAAACTCTCAACTGACCGCGAAAACGATTATACAAAACAATATGAGGATATCCGACTTTCTCACCCGGTGTGGGTGACGCACCTCGGGGCATTCCATTATCCGTATATCCAAAGTCCTGATGTATCAATTCCCAACCATCTTCGGGTAAATTGTCAATTCTACTGTTTTTTACCCATTGATTTCTAAAAATTTCCATCCTTGGATTATTATATTCCCAAAATGGAGAAGATAGTACTTGATTGTTGATAAGTAGAGATGAATTAAGCGGGAATGCCGGACCATTTTCGGTATCAGCAGTCCAATTAAAAATCGCTCCATTATGGGGCTGTGTACTATTTTTATCTACACCATTCTTTTTCGAGGGTTTTTCTGTATTTTCAGGATTACTCGGATCTGTACGAATAACTTTATATTCATCACAATCCGACTGAGAAAACAGGACAGTGGTATCACAAAAGATACATAAGACCAAAATAAGATATAATTTCAATGTTGCACTCCTGTCTTAATATGTTTTTTTTAAATGACTTAAAGTAATGTCAGATAACATAATTTCCTAATAAACTCAGTTAATATAAGAAAATTTTCATCAGTCAACCTTGTGTTATGAAAACTTAATATTGGAATTGATTGTTCACTCTCAAAACTCACAGTAACACTTCAAATCGTTTCAATGCAACAATATCACATTATTCATCAATACCGATACTATGCGCTATATATTCTACATGGTATTTCCAGTCTATATCTTTGGCAAGGTCATTTTTTTCAAAGTGCGTATTCAGAGATGGTTGTGCCGCCCATAATTTTCTTGATGGTTTAAACACGATGTGAAGTAACGAAAAAAGATATAATTTTACAAGAATTCGCTTATGCATGGAATCCTTGAATGCAGCGAACAAGAACGATGATGACCAAAGACCCTTTTGAGTAATTGCTAACCACATACTTGCATCATAGTTTTTTTTCTTATATGTTAAAAAAATACTTTTTACATACTCTAATTGGTTTTTGGTAGTTAAAAATGTTAAACATGTTGCATTAACAGTTTTCCATATTTGATTACACATCTGACGATATTCACTTTTATGTTGATGGAGTGGTAATGTATAATAATTAGGATGATCATAGGGTGTAACAAAATGAGCATCCTTCATACCACAGAGACATTCAAGGGATAATCGGATAGAATCCCGTAAATAGAAATAATCATCTTCGGCAAACATAATATTGTCTGAAAAATTTTGTTGTTCCAATATGAGTATCTGCTGCTCGAATGTCAGTGCATTGCCAATTCCTTTATAATGGAGGAATGTCATGGACTCCGCTTTACAATGACGTAAACACATCGCTTCATATTCATTAGGACAATTATCAAACAGAACCCAAATATGATATTCCAATCCTTCCAGTGCTTGTATGAACGATGCGAAACATACTTCAGCCATTTTCATTTTATTATCCGAGAAAAATGCCGGCGTTTTGGAGATTCCCGGATATATTCTATAAGCGATTGCTATTGTGTGAGACATAATTCATCAATAAATGGACGGAGTGAAAGCCAAATTTCCTTAGAAGTTTTGTAATAAAGAAACTTCTTGTGAAAAATATCTTTTTTGGTAATGAGAAATAGTAACTTAAACAATACTGATTTTAGATGTGCAAATGTTATTTCCCAATTTTGTATTTTGACTAATGTTTTATACGAGGAATATTGTGATGCGCAGCGCAACATTCCGGAATAAAGATTCTTGAGAAAAAACACATTTGCGCCGCCTGCATTTTGTGAACTTTTGCCGCGGTAATGAATCACAGTCGTTGTAGGGACAATATAACACTTGCGATGTGCTTGCGCTTGAACACGGCGACAGAAATCAGTTTCTTCTCCATAAAAAAAATACCGTTCATCGAATCCATGAAGTTCATCAAAGACACTTTTACGTATCAGCATAACAGCACCATCCACATATTGAACGGGAAAAGGTTTTGTTGGACGTAAAAACGTATGACGTAATGCAAGCCACTTATGATATAGTGTAACAAGAAACAAACCATCGGCAAAAGTGTGTTTGAGCGAAGGGAAAGAACCATAACTGCGCTGCCATGAATAATCGTGATAGAGTTGCTGCATCCCCCATACACCTCCGTCCGGTAACGTTTGTGCACTATGAACAAGCAATCGAATACTGTCCGGCAAAAAACGAGTATCTGCATTGATAAGCAACATATACTCAGAATCCAACAATGATGCTGCAACATTAACAGCATAAGCATATCCTTTGTTTTCTTGGAGAATATGCAATGTGATTGACGGATACTCTTTGTGCATCATCTCATGGGTGGTATCGGTTGAACAGGAATCAACAACAACTATATGTTCATGGGGAACATGGTTTGTTTCAATCAAGGATTGAAGACACTGACGCAATAAATCTGCAGTGTTGTATGATATAATACCCACTCCGAGTACAGTTCCAGCTTTTGTTTTTATATCCACAAAGATAGAGAATGGGAAAAACAAAAAAAGCCGCTTACAATCATGAAACGGCTTTCATTACTAAAGTTTCGTCGGGGTGAGAGGATTCGAACCTCCGACCTCCTCGTCCCGAACGAGGCGCTCTACCGGGCTGAGCCACACCCCGAAACTTGAAGTGCAAAAATAACCTATTCTTCTAATTTTGACAAAACTACCACACCTCAAGCCGCAGAGGTTCTCACAAAATTATAAACAATGAACAACTTTTCACGTACCGATAATTGTGGATTCAGAAAAAAAACGCGATATTGCGAATCTGAGAAAGACTACTTTCAAGTAAGTTCCATATATTTAAAGGAAACACAATGTCACTTTTCAAATCAAAATCAATGCGTTTGTCTGTTTCGATAGCATCCGTATTGTTACTGATGAGTTTTGTGTTCTCTAATAAAGTGAGTATATCTGCTCATGATATTTCGACACATAATGATATTGTTCCGACGAGAACCGAACCATTATTTACTGATGCTGAACACGACTTTATTCAACAAGGCGAAGCATCATGGTATGGGGCGGAATTTCACAATCGCACTACTGCAAGCGGTGAGATATTCGACATGAATGGCTTGACCGCTGCTCATAAAACATTACCCTTCGGAAGCTTAGTCGTTGTTACCAATAGTGTTACAGGTAATTCAGTCTTAGTAAAGATTAATGACAGAGGTCCTTTTGTACGCAAACGAATCATAGATCTTTCACAAAAAGCAGCGGCAATTCTTGGTGGATCCCTTTATAAAATACAAATTGAAGCTTACACTCCGGGCTCATTCGCCACTGCAGACGAAGATGGCAAAGTACTTGTTTTCTCCGATAAGTCAGAAGCACTTATCGTGAAAAACTCATCAACACGCGATGTCGAAACACATGCGAATTTCGGTACGGCAATGTCAAGACTTACACAATTATCCAAAGCAAATGAGCACAAGAAGTATTCACTAAAGCCAATGTGGCAAGAAAATGGCTCACGTGATGTTATTCGATATGTCATTACGACAATTGAAACCTCGCAACCGACATTACCGGATTTGTTCTAACACACGTATTTTCAAACAAAAAGGGGTACCACTTATAGTGAGTACCCTTTTCTTTTAGTCGTATGTCTGAACGATACTCTTTCTTCATACGTTTCTAATTTTTTCGTAATTTGCATTTTCATTCAACCCACATTTAAAGTTTCATGAAAATTTCATCCATACGTACAATTCTGCTTGGCGCGGTACTTTGCACCTTGACTTTATTGCAAAGTTTTCAATGTGCCTCACCCAATATGACCAATGGTCGTGAGTCATATCGTAAAAAAGATTACTCCAATACTATCAAACTCATGCAACTTGAGGTAGAAAAAAATCCTCAAAATGCTGAGGCATGGTACTATCTCGGTGCTGCCCAAAGAAACATTAATGACTATCAGAGCGCTGTCACCTCCATGACCAAAGCTCTTGATAATGCACAGGATTTACCTATTAAAAAAGATATTCTTATTGAGCAGTACAATTTATGGGTAGCAATATATAATGAAGCGGCAAGTTTAACAACTTCCATACAACTCGGTAAATCCAAAGATGCCAAACAACTCAGTAACCTTGTGAATATGTGCGTCACTCTTCGTCCTGAAGATTATAGCGTATATTCGTGGCTCGGAGGGGCTTATGAAATGATTGCCGACACAACAACTGCTTTAACGACATACGCTAAATTTATGGATGCCGATGCTGCTGCTTTGCAATTTGCAAAGTCAAAATCAATATATATGAAACAATCACGCGAAGATGTTTTGTCAAAATTAGGTAAACCAATTAAAACAAAAGGTTTTAAGTCGGGAAAAGACTCAATTATCTATGATTTATTCACTGTCGGCAATGACAAAGTTCATATACTCAGTGAAGAACAAAAGAACAAAACCTTCGCCGTGCAGGGCTGGAGAATCAATCTTCCGACAAATCGCGCCGAAGGCGAAGCAGAAAGAGCTTATACGATGGATTTAGCTCCTTATACGGCGACAACCAATATCTATTATAGAAAAAAAGATTATAATAAAGCTTTGGAATTTATCGAAAAAGCTACGATTCTCACCCCTGATGACCCACAAATAAGTAATTTCAAATTACAGATTTATGATAATTTGGGACGTAGTAATGAAGTACTCAAAACTTTAGAAGAGTTGGTCAAAGCCGAGCCAAACAATAAAGTAGTTCTTACCCAATACGCTTCCGGTTTGTCGAAAGCAAAAAAACAAGATGAAGCAATCAAATACTATGAGAAAGCATTAAGCATAGACCCTAATTATGATATCGCTTTATATAATATTGCAGCCGAATACAAGAATAAAGCGAGTGAAATACAAAAAACAGAAAAAGAAAAGCGTGAAAAAGATGCTAAATACAAAGAAAATGAAAGTTTATACTTCCCTATCTTAGCCAAATCTGCAGAATACTTCTCACGCTATAAAAATCTGCCGGAACATCGTCGTGATTTCTCGCTATTAGTTCAATTATCTAATATTTATGAAGTTACACGTGACATAACGAAGCTTAAACTTACAATAGCTGATCTTGAATCAATTGAACCCGAGCACAAAACCAATCCTACATATTATGAAGTTATGGGCGGTATCTATTTGCGTCAAGGTCAAAAAGACAAATCGAAAAACGCTTATGATACTGCCGATAAGATACGCGGCAAATAATTTTCCTTATTTATTTTTTTGGAGCACAACACTCATGGCTGACAACATGGACCAGCAAGAACAAACACAACAAATCAGTATTGAACTCGGAGACCGTGAAGCAGAGGGTATCTATTCTAATCTTGCTATCATTTCTCATTCACCGGCTGAATTCGTCATTGATTTTACTCGTATTTTACCCAATGTACCGAAAGCAAAAGTATATTCTCGTATCATCATGACTCCGCAACATGCTAAAATGCTCATGAATGCTTTATCGGAAAATATCCGTCGTTTTGAAGCTCAAAACGGTGCAATTGCTGACGGTAATGACCCACTTTATGCGGCAGCGTCAAATAGTATTCACTAATATTTGATTCAACCTTGTAGTTTTGTAGCCATATCGTCGAAACGGTATGGCTTTTTTTATGCTCAAACAAAAGTTTTGTTAAGTAGTACAATCAGCTATATCGTTGAAAATCGAGATAATCAATCCGGTAAATCCGGATAATCACTTAATCTTGGTATATTTTGAAGGGTGAACAGTATGCATGCAGGTAATTTTGTTTTGACTTTACACACTCATCTGCCGTATGTGTTGAATCACGGTGTATGGCCCCATGGCAGTGATTGGTTATGCGAGGCAGTCGCAGAATGTTACATTCCTTTACTCAATGCCGTCCAAGATTTGGCGCATGAGGGCATCGCTGCCAATATCACCTTCGATATTTCGCCGGTAAATTGCGAACAGTTGGCTGACCCTGCTTTCCGTACTTTATTTGAAGACTATTGTCGCAATAAACAAAAACTTGCGCGTGAAGATGCCGCTTACTTTCTTAAACACAGACATGAAGCTCATCAAATATATCTGGCACAATATTGGGAACAATGGTATGGGCAAAGACTCAAAGATTTTAACGAACGCCATTACTCCAATATGATTACCTCAATGAAAACATTGCAGGACAATGGTTTGATTGAAATTATTACTTGCGGTGCAACTCATGGCTATTTTGCTTTAATCGGTGACGACCGCTATATTCGCTTACAAATAAAAGCTGCTATCGAAAATTATGAAAAACACTTCGGTAAAAAACCTCGCGGTATCTGGTTGCCCGAATGTGCATACAGACCTGCTTACCATTGGCAAACATTTATACCCTCTTCTAATGAATATAATCAACCTCGCCACAGACCGGGTATTGAAGAGATTGTTGCAGAATTTGGATTAGAATATTTCTTTGCAGATCAGCATCTGGCTCAACATCAAGCACCGCTTGGGGTGCTCGATAATAATGATCAATTCATATCACTTTCATCACCCGAAATACATCATCATCGTCCCTATTTTAGCAGAAGCCCAATGCAGCCGATTCATATTCAATCAGTATCAACATTATCAGGAAAAACAGCGGTAATGTATGCACGTCATCAAAAAGTGGCTATGCAAGTTTGGAGTGGCGATTCCGGCTATCCCGGAGATCCTGCGTATTTAGACTTTCACAAAAAACATTGGTCATCCGGCTTACGATATTGGCGCGTAACAGATAATAAAGCCGATATGATGTATAAATTGCTCTATGTGCCCGAGTGGATTGAAAAAAAAGCCGAAATGCATGCCTTCCACTTTGTCAAATCAGTAGAACAAACAGTAACATCATGGGCGGCAACAACAGGAAAATTTGCTACACTTTGTACACCATTCGACACAGAATTATTCGGACACTGGTGGTTCGAAGGACCACAATTTCTTAAAGCTGTTTTACGGGGCTTACATTATTCACCTTATGTGAACACGACAACTGCATCACAACAATTAGACCTTGTTCGACCACGATCGGTTTCAGCCACAATCGAAGGAAGTTGGGGCAGAAATGGCAACCATGAAGTGTGGATGGGCAATGATACAAAATGGACATGGGAGATAATATATCGTGATGAAATTGCTTTGTCAGCTCTCATGGATAAAGTGAAATCTTCTCCTAAAAATGCAGCACTCGAAAGAATAGTAAAACAAGCCATACGGGAATTAATGCTATTGCACTCATCCGATTGGCAATTCCTAATTTCAACAGTGTCTGCAAAAGATTATGCAGAAATGCGTTTTTCTTTTCATCATTCCGATTTTACTCTCTTATGTGAAATGGCTGAGAAATATATTGGTACAAAAAAACGCTTATCCAAAGCCGATAAAGAATTTATTGAAGATATAGAAAAGAAAAACAATGTGTTTCAGGAAATATCTCTTGATTGGGTCTAAAATATTTCTTGAATAACATTTTGTGAGGATAAAAGTAAACAAAACATGACATTTCGTAAAATATTATATATAGATTTAGACGGGACTTTAATTCATACCGACACTTTATGGGAGTCGGCATTATTACATTGGAAGCTGACTATTTTTGCACCTTTACTGTGGATATATTGGCTCAGAAAAGGCAAATCATATCTCAAATATAAAATAGCAGAAAATGCCACACCTGACGCATCTGTATTGCCTTACAATAATGAGGTAATAAGTGTAATCAATAATCATAAAAGTAATGGTGGCTTAGTCTATTTGGCAACAGCAGCCAATCACAAAGTGGCACAAACAATCGCCGAGTATCTGGAAATATTTGACGGGGTCTTGGCTTCATCTCCCCATCACAATCTTTCACGTCATAATAAAGCGGATGAATTATTGAGCCATGCTCACGGAGAGTTTGATTATATCGGCAATAGTAGCGATGATATTCCTGTATGGGAAAAATCAGGAAGAATTGCTTTGGTGGGTAAAAAATCTCTCATTCCTTCTTCACATTCACATATTCCTATAATTTTTCATGCAGATAATTCCGTATCATCGTTTCATGCAATCATAAAAGCATTAAGAGTCTATCAATGGGTAAAAAATCTCTTATTATTTTTACCATTAATCTTGGCACATCGTTTTGGGGATATACCACTTTTTATTCAGGGTGTTATTGCTTTTTTCTGCTTTTCATTTTGCGCCTCATCAATTTATATTCTTAATGACCTTCTTGACATCGAAAATGACCGACATCATATTCGAAAAAAGAATAGACCATTTGCAGCGGGCACACTTTCTATCCCCTTGGGGCTTTTTTTAATTCCCCTCTTACTTAGTTCTGCATTGTTTTTTGCCATATACTTTCTTCCGATTGGTTTTGTCTTTGCATTGCTATGTTATCTCTTGATAACAATTACATATTCATTCGGCTTAAAAAAAATACCGGTATTGGATGTCATAATTTTAGCGGGGCTTTATACATTTAGAGTACTTTCCGGCGGTATTGCCTTAAATATCCGCATTAGCCCTTGGTTACTCATGTTATCAATATTTTTATTTTTAAGCTTAGCTTTTGTAAAACGTTATGCTGAAATCATAAGTATGGAAAAAAAAGAGCAGCATCAAGCAAAAGGTCGTGGCTACCGCGTAGAAGATAAACCTATATTGGGCATGACCGGCGTTGCGTCGGGCATCGTTTCTGTGCTGGTATTTGTACAATATCTTCGAAGCAATGAAGTAGTGCATCTTTACCATAATTCTCATTTACTGTGGCTTGTTCCGCCATTGTTTCTGTATTGGATTGCACATGTATGGTTTATTGCAAATCGTAATCAAATGCATGATGACCCTATTATTTTTGCAGCAAAAGATAAAACAAGTTATTTGGTTTTTGGTATTATTTCTATAATTATTCTTTTGGCAATGTCTCATCTAAATATTCCACGTCCATGGTAAATTTTTCTTCTTGGGGTAATTATCCTATTGTGGAACATTCATCCATACAATCCTATATATGGAGACATGACATTCCATCATTCGCCGATTCCGGTACATATCTTCCCTATGGTTTGGGCAGAAGTTATGGCGATAGCTGCCTCAATGACAATAATATACTTATCCACACTGTTCAACTGAATAAATTTATTTCCTTTGATGCAACAACAGGTATATTACATTGTGAATCGGGAGTATCTTTAGAACATATATTACAAGAATTTGCGCCACGGGGTTGGTTTTTACCCGTTACACCGGGAACCAAATATATAACCGTCGGAGGTGCTGTTGCCAATGATGTGCATGGAAAAAATCATCATCGCCGAGGTACATTCGGTGCTCATGTGAAAGCTTTGACACTTCTTCGTTCCGATGGCAAACAATATTATTGTACACCCACTGAAAATAAAGAATTATTTTCTGCAACAATAGGTGGCATGGGACTGACAGGACTTATCACGGATATTGCATTTCAATTGCTGCCGATTGAAAGTACATATATTGATAATCATTCCACAAAATTTTCATGCGTGGATGATTTTTTTGAATTGTGCGAAGATGCGGAAGATGAATTTGAATACACAGTAGCGTGGATTGATTGTCTTGCTACAGGAAAAAATTTGGGCAGAGGACATTATTATCGCGGTAATCATTCCAAAAAGAAAAGAAAAAATATTGCAAAAAAACCTATTGGCATTATACCATTTTTTGCTCCGGAATTTGTGCTTAATCCATTATCAATAAGAGCTTTTAATACTGCCTATTACAATAAACAATTCGGCACAACTATAAAAAACACTGTGCATTATGAACCATTCTTTTATCCCTTGGATATTGTGCATCAGTGGAATAAATTGTATGGCAGACGCGGTTTTTTACAATATCAATGTGTTGTTCCATTAGCTGACGGTTCTGATGCGATTAAAGAAATGTTAGCACGTGTGGCAGCGAGCGGCACCGGTTCATTCCTTGCCGTATTAAAAAAATTCGGCAATATTTCCTCTCCCGGACTTATGTCATTTCCCATTGAAGGATATACACTCACATTAGACTTTGCAATGCGGGGCGATTCAACATTGCAATTATTACAGACACTTGACGACGTTGTAAAAAAAACAGGCGGCAGATTATATCCCGCAAAAGATGCAAGAATGTCTGCGGAAATATTCCGGAACGGCTATCCGCAATGGCAGGAATTTTCACAATATATTGACCCCAAATTTTCATCCACTTTTTGGCGACGAGTTACAAAGGAATCTTTATGAATATAGTAATTATTGGTGCAACGAGCGCTATTGCGCATGGAGTTGCAAAAAAGTATTGCTCGCAAAAAAATTCAGTATTTTACCTTGTGGGGCGATCACAAGATAAACTAAGTGCTATTGCCGACGACCTTCGTGTTCGCGGTGCACAACAGGTTTATACCGACGCTTGTCTTTTTACTGATGTGAAGCAATATCAAACGCTGTTTTCTCGTATTCTTGCATCAATGAAAACACTTGATATAGTACTCATTGCACATGGTTCACTCACTCATCAAGAAAGAGCCGAACAAGACGCTCTTTATACTTTTGATGAGCTTCATACGAATTTTACTAGTGTTGTCGGACTTGGTGTTGTAGCAGCCGAACAATGTAAAAAACAAAGAAGCGGGACCATTGCAATTATCGGTTCTGTAGCCGGTGAAAGAGGCAGACAAAGCAATTATTTGTATGGTGCAGCTAAGGCGGGGGTCACAGCCTTTTGTTCAGGTTTACGGAATCGGCTGATGCCCTTTAATGTCCACGTACTTACTATTTTACCCGGCTTCGTGGATACGCCGATGACAGCGGAAATCCCTAAAAATTTCCTTTTTGCCAAAGCTGATGATGTGGGAGCCGCTATCGTTAATGCTATCGAAAAGAAAAAAAATGTTTTATATACGCCTTTCTTTTGGTTATATATAATGACAATTGTCAAAATTATTCCGGAATTTATATATAAGCGACTCAAAACATAAGATACCAATTGAGTTATTTTAATATGTTCACTCTAGATTTGCTTTCATTGATATAAAATAGAAAGAACCGGAAGTCCATATACTACACAAATATTAATGTGTTTATTTTTAAAAAACTAACTTACTACTATTAAACAATATTATGATCACATTGAGATTAGCAGCAATATACAATATCATTTGGGGGATATGGGTTATTGCCTTTCCACAGCACTTTTTTTCATTAGCCGGAATGGATGCTATAAATCATCCTATGGTCTGGCAAGGTATGGGTATGGTCATAGGTGTTTATGGCTTGGGCTATTGGTGGGCAAGTTACAATCCATATAAACATTGGCCCATAGTTGCTGTCGGTTTTTTAGGAAAGATTTTCGGACCAATTGGTTTCTTGTTCAATTACCTTAGAGGCGATGCTCCAATGACATTTGGCTATACAATTATTACCAATGATTTAATGTGGTGGATTCCTTTTTTTCTCATTCTAAAGAAAGTACATACCGACTATAAATGGGCATTGAAATGATAAAAAAGTCTATTATTATGTTTATGGGTTTATTCTATGTTTTTGCAGGAGTAAATCATTTTATCAATCCCGAATTTTATAAACCTTTGATTCCCGATTATCTTCCACGGAATGATATACTCAATGTTATTTCCGGGCTTTTAGAATCTGTCTTTGGTATGGGGATTTTATTTAAGAAAACAAGAAAAATATCTTCTTATGGAATAATTACATTACTATTTCTTTTTATTCCATCACATATTTATTTTATTCAAATCGGCGCTTGCATACCTGATGGCTTATGTGTACCGATGTGGATTGCATGGGTTCGCTTAATTATTATTCATCCCATTCTTATATATTGGGCATATTATGTGTCAAAAAAACAATAAGTTGTGAAAACACATGGTGATTAAGGTGATTATTGAGTATGATTTATGCTTGATCTTCTTGATTTACATGGAATAGAATTAGTATAAATTTCAAACCTACTCATTTCGGAAACTCCTTCGATGTTATTGTAAGAATCTCTTGACAAGATATTACAGAATCAGATAGTAGATAAAGATGTATCAGAATGTGAGAAGCCATACTATAATTGTTAATATGTATTCCTCAATTTTTCTAACCGAATATTGAATATTAAAAACTTAATCGTATATGCTTACAAAAAATCCATTTAATTTTGACTATTCGTATTTATCTTTACCCGATAAGTTTTATAGTTTAACGAAAGCAAGTTCACTCACAGCACCTAATCTTTATATACTCAATAGTCAGTTATGTGACGATGTAAATATTCCCCCTCAAGAGTTTAAAAATTGGCTACCATTTATCGGCAACGAAAACATGGCATTACAATCATTTTCCCAAGCGTATGCAGGTCACCAATTCGGTCATTTTACGCTTTTAGGAGATGGTAGAGCAGTTGTATTAGGCGAACATATCACAAACAATAATCGTTTTGATATTCAAATCAAAGGCAGTGGACGAACGCCATATTCACGAGGAGGCGATGGCAAAGCCACTCTTAAAGCTATGCTGAGAGAATATATTATTAGTGAATCTATGTTTTATTTACGTATTCCCACATCAAGAAGTTTATGTGTCATTAAAACAGGGCAGACTGTTCATCGCGAAACCGCACATACAGGAGCAGCTCTTTTAAGAGTAATGAAAAGCCATATCAGAGTTGGAACTTTTGAATATGCCGCACGCTTTGGGAAAAATGATGATGTAAGAGCATTGCTACACTATACAATTAATAGATTGTATCCGGCAATCGTACATGATGAAAACCCTGCTTTATGTTTACTCAATACCGTTATAGAAAATCAAATCGAATTAGTAACTCATTGGATGCGTGTAGGTTTTATTCATGGGGTTATGAATACTGACAATACAGCAATAAGTGGTGAAACATTTGATTATGGACCTTGTGCTTTCATGAATATCTATAATCCTAACACAGTTTTTAGTTCTATTGACTATAATGGCAGATATGCCTTTGGTAATCAATACAAGATTATTGCATGGAATTTAGTACGATTTGCTGAATCCTTATTACCTGTTTTAGACCCCAATCTAAAAAAATCAGTAGAACTTGCTCAAACGGCTCTTGATAGATTTGAAGAAATTTGGAGAGAAAAATATTATACCGTCATGCTCAAGAAAATTGGTATTGATTGTAATAATCCTGAGTTATATTTTTTAGTTGATGAACTTCTATCATTAATGAAAACACAAAAAATGGATTATACAAATACCTTCTGTGATTTATCCAATAGCATTAATGATGAGGAAGTACAGCATACCAACCCCACGATGAAACTCTGGTTAGAAAAGTGGAAAAATCATATTGAGCACTCAAGCAGTACAACTCATGCAAAAAAAGTAATGCAACAAAACAATCCTGTAATTATACCAAGGAACCATCTCGTTGAGCAAGCACTTGACGATGCAATAATCGGAGATTTGACATTATTCGAAAGTCTTTTAGACGCATTATCCCAAACCTATCAATATGAACATAAGAGATTGGAATATATGAAATCATCAAATCTTGCTTTTGAACAATCATATCAAACGTTTTGCGGAACATAATACTCATTCAGAAAAAGTTGTAAGCTTGTTACAATATATGCTGTCCACATTTCTGTATATTAATTTTACACAGTAAAATCAACTTCATATATATATTTACGCCTAATTTTCCGAAGCGTGAACATCTATGTTAGATACGTGTTATTGATAGAAAAAAAAAGCGACATTTCTGTCGCTTACATTTCTTCTTATGTAGAGGTACTTATACGCTTTCGGCACTCGCTGCCGGAGCAGGTGCAGGAGCCGATGTCGGTGAACCGGAACCTTTTTTCACATAATCAGTTAAATAGAAGCCTGAACCATTAAAAATAAGCCCCGCACCACCTCCTATTTTTCTTGTGACATTGCCTTGCCCTTTTACCTTCCCTGCACATTGCATTTCCGGACATTTCTCTAAAGGCTGTGCTGACATTGGTTGAAAATACTCAAATACCGCCCCACATGTAGAGCATTGATAATCATAAGTCGGCATATCAAATACACCATTTGTTGAACAAAAAAAGTAGGGAGCAATGCACGATTGATAGTAGAGATTATTGTACAGAAACACTATACTCCATCCCCTTTACAAATATCTATTGTCAGATGAAAAAGTTTTACTAATTTTGAATTTAGCTTAAACTAAAAATTTATTTTATGTTATCTCAATCCATTGAAGACTATATAAAAGCAATATATTTATTGCAACAGAACAAAGAATCGGTGACAACCAATGATGTGGCGGGTCGCATGGGGGTTTCTGCGGCTTCCGCAACAAATATGGTGAAGAAATTAGCGGAGATGAATCTTGCGCAACATGTTTCATATAAAGGAGTTCGGCTCACGGATTCGGGTATCAAAGTAGCATTGGAGATCTTGCGACATCATCGTTTGTTAGAGCTCTATTTGCATCAAGCATTGGGTTACAGTTGGGACAAAGTGCATGATGAAGCCGAGCATTTGGAACATCATATCTCCGAAGAGTTTGAAGATCGGATTAACTCACTTTTGGGCAATCCACAATATGACCCGCATGGAGCACCCATACCTTCGCGAGATGGTTTTATCCCCGCAATAAGTCATGACAGCTTGGCTCATGCCGAACCTGCATTTGAATATATCATACAAAGAGTGGACGATGAAAGAGCAGAATTTTTACGATACATCGGCGAATTAGGATTATTTCCCAATGTACGATTTCATTTGATTGCAAAAGAACCCTTCAAAGGTCCTCTCACACTCATGATTGGCAATACGACAAAAATTATCGGCTATGAATCGGCTGAAAAACTATTTATTCTACGACCTTAATTTTATAGGATAGTAAATGGAGTCGTCAGTATCATTATCGGAGGTACATCGCACCGTACCTATTAATCAATCACCTAATGCACTTAAACGGTTATTGGCTTTTTTAGGACCGGCATATTTAGTCAGTGTCGGATACATGGATCCGGGAAATTGGGCAACAGATATACAAGGGGGCGCTCAATTCGGATACTCATTACTGTGGGTATTATTGATGTCAAATCTTATGGCTGTATTATTGCAAACATTATCTGCTCGATTGGGTATTGTCACAGGCAGAGACCTTGCACAATCATGCCGCGATAATTATCCGCGTCCTTTAGCAATTATATTATGGCTATTGTGCGAAATTGCTATTGCTGCTTGTGATTTAGCCGAATTATTGGGTACTGCAATAGGTTTGAATTTACTTTTTGGCATTCCGCTTATATGGGGCGTACTTATTACGGCTTTTGATACCATTATTTTATTAACCATACAAAATCTTGGTATGAGAAAATTCGAGGCATTTATCATAACCTTAGTATTTACCATTGGTTTATGTTTTGTCATTGAATTATTTCTTGCAGGACCATCCATACCGGGAATAATCGGCGGATTCTCACCCTCATTACCCGATGGTGCTTTATTAGTTGCTATTGGAATTATTGGTGCAACAGTCATGCCGCATAATTTATACTTGCATTCTGCATTAGTCCAAACACGAGCTTTTGATACAAGCACAGAAGGTAAAAAGAAAGCGTGTAAATATAATTTTATTGATTCTGTTATTGCTTTGAATGGTGCGTTTTTCGTTAATGCTGCAATTCTCATTATGGCTGCTGCCGTATTTTATGAAAACGGAAAAATGGTTGCGGAAATAGAAGAAGCACATGCTTTACTGACACCATTATTGGGCACAACAATAGCAGGAACAGCATTTGCTTTGGCTTTACTTGCAGCAGGACAATCATCAACATTAACGGGAACATTAGCCGGACAAATTGTGATGGAAGGATTTTTAAATTTCAAAATGCGTCCGGTATTGCGTAGGATTCTTACTCGTATGATTGCTATTGTGCCGGCTGTTATCACACTACTTCAAACAGGCGAAAAAGGTACGATGGATTTACTTATTATCAGCCAAGTCATTCTTAGTTTACAATTACCTTTCGCCATTATCCCACTTATACATTTTACCTCCAATAAAAAAAGTATGGGCACATTCGCCAATAAAACATGGGTAAAAATATTAGCATGGATTTCAGCGGCAATTATTGTCGGATTAAATATTAATTTGGTTATTGAAACCGTAAGTGAATGGATTGCCAATGCCTCAAATCCAATGATTATGAGTATGGTCACCATTCCATTCGCCACCGGAATGGGAATATTATTACTGTATGTCACGTTCCAACCTTTCTTAAAATCACGTAAGGTAATCGAACATCCTTCATGGCAATCAGTCATGGATAAAGTGCGTTCTTCCATTACGGATGAGTCCGCACCGCAATACTCTACCATTGCGGCTGCCATAGCACATGATGACACTGACGTTGCAGTATTACATAATGCTGTGGCACTTGCACGTAAACATAATGCCTCTTTGGTTTTATTACATGTGGTAGAAGGTGCTGTCGGAACGGTGTACGGACAATCCACTTATGATGCAGAAACACGTTCAGATGAAGAATATCTTATGGCGGTGTCCAATGAATTACAACAATTTTCCATCTCGGTAAGCGTTCACTTGGGCTATGGTAATGTTCCCAAAGAAATTGTACGTATGGTTAATGAACTTCATTGTGATTTACTCATTATGGGCGGACATGGCCACAAAGGCATAAAAGACCTTATTTTTGGAGCAACAATATCGCCTGTGCGGCATGAAGTCACTATTCCGGTGCTTATAGTACAGTAATGTTTTTACTATAGACAAGAGCCATTGCGCATGAAAATGAAACGCTGCATCTTATACTTTTTTATCGTTCTTCATTGTATGTGGATTTTCCCACATATATGCAATGGTGCGCAATCGCAATTATCTATACGACTTCCCGCAGGTAATAATGTAATGTTACCTGTGTATGAAATTGGTAAAAATTCTTATATACAATTAGCAGATTTTGCCACAAAAATTTTTCCCGGTAGCAGTTATGATACATATCGTCATGAGATTTTATTTAAAAATGAAATAATACGATTCGCACCAACATCATTTTTTGTTTCTCGATTTAATAATTATGAGGAGAATGTTGCACAAATGCCATTACCGTCCATTACAATACGTAATACGGTATATGTACCTACGCCCCATGTTTTTACAATATTAGAAACATTAAAACTTTTTGCCGTTGATGTATTCCCGGAAAATATTACATTACATCATACTGCATATATGCAAAAGGAAAATGTGGATGAAATAAAAGTGGTAGAAGAAAATATACGTTTTGCTCAAACAGGCAAACCACAGGAAGAATCGCTACACAGTTCATTGCAAGACAACAACAGCAATAAGCCTGGAGTATATAAATTACCGAGCGATTTAGCCATTCCTTCAAAAGACAAATTACTATATGCCGATAATATTATACAACAACGTTCCACTGTTGTGTCACCATTAATACACTCGATAACATTCAGTCGTGGAGAAAACAACATAGTATGTATTATACAAGCGGATAAAACAATTCCATCTTTCCAAAAGCCGGAAATTATACAGGGCAAATCCATTAAATTTCGTATTCCATCAGCAGCTTTTTCTCTAAAGCCCAAAGACATTGTCTATCCAAAAGAAATTGAGGCGGTGCAAACAGAAATAATTCGTGATATTGCAGTGATTACTATAGTGCTGAAAAAAGACATCGAGAATGCGCAAGCCACACGTGCCGGTAATTCGACACTTAATATCACCATACCATTCAATCATACACCTTCCGGTTCTTTATCCTCAGAGTTGAAAGATATACACATTATTTTAGATCCCGGACATGGGGGCGAGGATGTGGGTGCAATCGGTGTCAGTGGTGTCTATGAAAAAGATATTACCCTTGCGATTGCAAAAAAAGCAAAGCGAATTATTGAGGAATCCGTACCTGAAGCAATAGTCCACCTTACACGAGATAAAGATGTCTTTGTCGGATTAAAGCAACGCACAGATTTTGCTAATAAACAACAGGGCACATTGTTTATTAGTATTCATTGCAATGCAGCTCCATCCAAACCACACACTGCCAATGGTTTTGAAGTCTATGTATTACGTCCCGGAAAAACTAAAGATGCCATTCGTGTTGCAGAGCGAGAAAATGCCTCTTTAGCGCTTGAAAAAAACAAAGATGCACAAAAGAAACTCACTGAGGAGCAGCTTATTCTCGCAACCATGGCACAATCAACATTTATGAAATTAAGCGATAAATATGCTGCAACATTACAAAAGAAAATCCAAAAAAAATCCACCCTTGCCGATAGAGGTATCGCTCAGGCGGGTTTTTATGTCCTTGTGGGTGCTTCTATGCCTAACGTTTTACTTGAAACGGCATTTATCACCAATAATAAAGATGAAGAATATATAACCTCAGAAAGAGGACAGCGCGCTATGGCTGAAGCAATAGCAGAATCCGTAAAAGACTATATTTCTTCAATAAAGGAAAAGAAATAAATCAATATAGTTATTTCTTTGCCGGTCTGTCGTATTGGCAGCATGTATGTAATGAAGAATATGCTTCATCACTTGCTCTGATATCTTCCATATCATAACCACTGTCGGCGATTGATTTCTTAATGGCTGCAAGTGATATATGTGTATCATCGAATGTTACTGATAGTTTTTTTGTTTTTTTACTCCATGAAACTGTCTTGACTCCCTCTAATGTATTGACGGCTTTTTCGATAGTTTTTTTGCACATTTTGCAATTACCATAGACGGTAAATGATTCGGTTTTTTCAGCAGCAAACGCGGTCATTATCTGCATAATACCAACTGAAAGATAGATAAGGATTCTTTTCATGATATACCCTCTTGAATTATGATTTTTCTGAACTGATTATATAGTTATTTCACATGCACTGAGAATATGGTCGCCTATTTCTTTTTCTATGCTTTTGCCTTTGTCTTGCGCATACCATTTATGTAATTGCAATTGATTATCAGATTTAGCCATACCTTCAGCTTTTCTTTGGATAAATTCTTGTGCTGCATGCGCCGGTCGCGGTCCCCATGTCCAGATTTCTTCTTCCGATTGTGTATCAAAAGCAATGATTTTAGGAATACTTCTTGTTCCATTTGTCAAATATTTATCCATTATCTCAGGAAAAGAATCGCGCAGTAAAAAACGAACAGTAATATGAGGAGATAATTTTGCAATAGAGAGAATATACGGTACTATTTGTGAAGAATCGCCGCACCAATCTTCTGTAATTATCAGCCATGTCTGAGGTGCTTCTATTTTTTCAACGATTTTTATGATTTCGGGAGAAGGTGTGTAGGTTTTTTCAATTCGTGCTGACCGCTGTTTATTCAAAAGGACATACTGTAAATGGTCGTCTTGACTTTGTGACGATGGGTCAGAAGCTAAATGCGCTCTTTGTGAAAAATATTGATTGTATTCATCGGGTGATAAACCACTTGAATACGCTGTTTGCAATACAGATGTATTCATAAATTTTCTCTAAAAATGTAAACTGATGCCCTTTAGACGGAGCATCAAGAGTTTTCATTGATACAGTACTTACTCTGAAATTACAGACAGGCTTGTCGTTTATTTATCGTTGATTTGAAATCGCCGGATGCAATGTACGGTAGTAATCGGATGTTTCTAATTTTTTTGCCGCTGTATCAATGGTAATATCGTCATATACTGAGCGTTGGATTCTTTGTCTTTTTGGTTCAAAACGCGCCCAGATTTCCTTTTCAAGTAATTTGACGAATAATGGATATTTATCAAAACCTTTACTTTTTTGTTCTTTTTCAAGCAATTTTTCAATTTGCTCTATTTGTGCAATCACTTTGGATGAATAACCATCTTTTTCTGCGGATGAACGTAATTTTTTTACGGTATTCATTGCACCATAGCTATATTTATCATTGGCAGCAATATATTCCTCAAATTCTTTCAGAACCTTTTTATTCACTGTAAAATCTTGCGGTAAATCATTGATTTTTGCCGCATATTCATTTGCAAATTTAGTAAAAAGCGATGATTTTACTATACGAGCTATATCTGACGGTAATTGTTCTTGTTGAATCTCAATATCGGGCGTAATACCTTTTTTATCACGCATAGGTCTTCCATTATTTGTGTAAAATATGGCACCCGAATCTGCTATTTGACTTAATCCACGATACTTACGAGCAAAATCAAATTTTTGAATTAATCGTCCCGAAGGTGTATAATATTTTGAGGTTGTCATTTTTAATGTGGAATTATATGGCAAAGGTACTATTGTTTGTACCAAGCCCTTACCGAAAGAATTTTCACCGACAATAATGCCTCTGTCTAAATCTTGTATAGCACCGGCTAATACTTCGCTCGCACTTGCACTGTTGCCATTAATCAGTACTGCCAAACGAACATTCGGCTCCATAGGATTTATTAGGGAACGATATATTTTGTTTTCGCGGAACTCACGTCCTTTTGTTGTAACAATAGTGCTGCCTGTGGGTACAAATATTTTTGCAATTTCTATGGCTGATTCGAGCAATCCGCCGGGATTATCGCGCAAATCCAAAATCACTCCTGCCAAAGGTCTTTGTTCTTGCAAACGAATCAATGCCTCACGCACTTCATCTGCACTTTTTCTGGAAAATCTCTCCAAGCGCACATATCCAATACTGTCATGAACAAAACCACTGTAGGAAACGTTTTGTACTGTGATATTTTGTCGTGTCAAAACAACGCGCACCATATCACTCATGCCCTCGCGTGAGATTGTGAACACAGCCGTTGTACCTTCTTTACCGCGAGTATATTTGCGCAAGCCGACAGTAGTTTCATTTTGTATAAATGCTGTGTCAATTTTTATGAGTCTGTCGCCTATACGCAGCCCATTTCTTTCTGCGGATGTACCTTCATAAATATCCGTTATGGTTAAAATACTGTCACGAACAGCAGCATTAAAACCAAAACCAATATATGTTCCTGTGGTGAGAATATCTATATCATCACTTTCGCCTTCTTCATAAAGCTTTGTGTATGGATCCAATTCCGTCAGCATATTCTCTATGCCAAGTTTAACAAATTTCTCAGGGTCAATTTCATCCACATAGTTTTGGCTCACCTCACGAAACAATGTACCGAAAATTTCCAATGACCGATTAATTTTATGATAATCGGCATCACTTTTCTTCGGAACCACTGCACTAAGCGAAGAAGTACAGAAAAGAACTGCTATGATGGAAAAATAAAGTCGCATTTCCCTGATGTAAATAAAAAAAATTTGAACAAGTACCGTGCCGTTAGAATTTTTTGGCTATTATTAGCCATGCTTTATTGTAAGGTATTGTTTTTTATTCAAGCAAAACAACGCAATAATGAGGAGTTAATGCTACGTGAATATACGCATGAGAGTAGAGTTCGACCTTTTTATGGCTTTCGTTGATGCATGGCAATGATATAAAAAAGGGACATTCATTGTGATGAACATCCCTTTGAGGTCTATGCTGCATGCCTTGGTTAATAACCAAATCGTTTTGATAAATGTTCTATTGCTGTTTGCACTGTCTTATCGGTTTTTAAGTAATTTTCAATCATTTCGCAAGAATGTAACACGGTTGTATGGTCACGTCCTCCAAAATTCGCCCCTATACTTTTCAGCGATAATTGTGTCATCTGTTTCGTTAAATACATGGCAACTTGGCGTGCCAGCACAATTTCATGCTTTCTGGTTTTGCCCTCAAGTGCTTCCAAAGTAAACTTAAAATATGAAGCCACAGCTTTTTTAATATCATCAATGGTTAATGATTGCTGAGGAATGGTTTGGGAATATCCTTTCACCACTTCTTGAGCAAGCTGCAATGACATTTCCCTATTGTCCAAAGATACCTTAGCCAATACGCTAATAAGAGCACCTTCCAATTCTCTCACACTTGAGCCGATATTACGAGCAAGGTATTCGGCAACAGGTGCAGAAACTTCAAACCCTTCATCTGCACTTTTACGCTGAATAATTGCTAATCGTGTTTCATAATCAGGTGGTTGAATATCCACCGTTAACCCCCACTGAAAGCGTGAGAGCAAACGTTCATCCACACCACGCAACTCTTTGGGCGGTTTATCGCTTGAAAGTATAATTTGCTTACCGGATTGATAGAGCGCATTAAATGTATGGAAGAAATTATCTTGTGTTTTTTCTTTACCACTGAAAAATTGAATATCATCCACGATGAGTACATCAATGCTGCGGTAAAAATTAGTAAATTCATTCACCTTGTTATTTTGGATTGCATTCACATATTCGATGGTAAAACGCTCGGAATTGGTATAGAATACACGCAAATTGCGGTTATTTTGCACAATATGGTTACCTATCGCCTGTATAAGGTGCGTTTTTCCCAAACCTGTGCCGCCATAAATACATAATGGATTGAATTTTGTTTTCCCCGGCGAGTCGGACACAGCAAGCGCCGCCGATACAGCAAGTTGATTGCTGTCGCCACGTATAAAATTATCAAAAATATAGCGCGGATTAAGATATGTCGGATAATGCTGAACCGCTTGAGGAGTATTAATGAATGGCAAAGCTGCCTGACCGGATGTCGGTGCCGGCGGATTGCGCAATGCCGGTAAAGTAATGGCACGATCTTCCAAGGAACTTTTGCCCTTATCAACGACGACTTGATATTGTAAACGTGCTTTTGACCCTAAAACTTGACTCACTACTTTGCGTAACAAAGTAAAGTAATGCTCTTCAATCCACTCACAAAAGAACTGACTTGGAACAGATATAACAAGCACATCTTCCTGCCAGCGAAGTGCTTTTGTGGGAGCAAACCATGTTTTGAACATCTGGTCGCCAATATTATCTTTAATCAACTGAAGACAGACATCCCAAAGCTCTATAGCTTTGGGGTCATCAGTTAATTCAACTGTATCTATTGTATGTTTTTTTATTGGTTTTTTTATTTCCGCCAAAGACGGGAACAAATTAAATGTCTCTAAAGCTTTTCCCAAGCTTACCTCCGTTGATGTTTCCCCCCTATTTGAAAATTACTCACAGAACGTTACCTAATGTTCCTCACATTCATAATCACAGACAATCAGCCATGCCGAATGATTGCTTCAGCCATGACTTATGTGACTTCTTTGTGTTTTGTAGTAGGTAGCGTATGCCCTCCTTAAATGCTGCTTTATAGCATACGCCGTGGTGTAGTATGAAGTTGTGAAATGCGAACGAGTGTGGAACACTTGCTCTTATTTCGAGTGCGAAAATGCGGATAAATCAGCCATATTTCCAAATCTGGACGCAGATATTTTTTTTCAAAAACCACTTGCATATCTGGAACTCTGTTTGAGATGTCCGTTTTATGCACGTTTCACGTAAAGAGTAAGTGGAAAACTACATGGAAGATATTGATAAAAAACAACTTACACAACGATAAAAAAAACGGGGTCGCCCCCGTTTCACGCATAATACTATGATTTTTTTGAACTTGCGATTGAGTGTCACCAAGCGACCATCTCATAACTTTTTTGCAAGAAACTTTATTTTCCCAACAGTACAGACAGCCCGGCAGGAAGACGACTGATTCCTATCATAATGAAAACGATGAACCCCAAAGTCATGAACAAGGTATTGCGGAAGCGTATGCTGTCCTCCGCAGTACGCCATTTGGCAGCCAAATGCAATAAACCAACACCAATCAGATTGGTGATTGCATGCTCCATACGCAAACGATCGAAACCTACCTCAATGGTCATCATGGTAAACAAAACAAGTCCCATCAAGGTCTGTATATCAGCCGAAGAGGTTAGCACAATACCCAAGATTCTGTCAAGTTTGCCGAATTTCGATTTCATCAACCAACTCAAGGTATATTTTACCAGCACAAGGGCTGTGGCTAAAAAAACAATATTGCGCCAATGAGAATGGGCAATCAAAAGTATATCCATAAAATCCTCCGAAAAACTGAAGGTGTGAGAAAAAAATATGTGTTAGGTTAATATATCTTTTTTCAACATGATGCCCAAAGAGGCAGCATAGAAGACGATACAATGCCCCACCAGAATTGTTGCCGACATGAGAATCCTCGATGTTTCCGGCGGATTATCAAATATCATACGCCATCCCACCAAATGATTGGTGAAAAACAGCGGACGCACGACATCTAATGATTCCGCATCAAGTGATGAGATGATGGTAAAGACAATAATGATTGCCATTGTCCCCACGATAGGTCCGATGGCATTTTCGACCAATGCCGAGAATAGAAAAGCCAATGATGCGACTGTGGTCATGCTCAAGGAAGCATACATATAGCTCAGACCAAAACGCCATAGAATATCACTTTCCTGCAATATCGTAATCTTACTGCCTATGATAAGCAATTCCCCTTTGCCGAAAAATAGGACGCTCAAGCCCAAACTCAATACACTCATCCATAGAATTAATGCATTCACATAGATAAGAGCTGCAAAGAACTTGGCTGTGACCACACTAAAGCGCGACACAGGACGAGTCAATATCATCCTATATGTGCCTGCAGTTGCTTCACCCGCCAACATATCGCCCGCAACAAGCGATATAAGCAATGGAATATGAACAAATAAGCTGTTCAACACAATAAATGCAATTAAGTATCCATTCGTTAAATCGCCCGAAAACTCAAACATTTGGCGCAATGACTGTGTGAACAATGCAAAGTATTGCTCACCCTCCGAGTACATTGCCACCTGAATAATGGGCACCAAAATCCCCACTGCAATAAAACCTATATAACTTCGCCACTTAGAAAAAATCTTTATCAACTCGATATGTAAAATTGTCAGCATATTCTCCCCTTTTGGCTTATCCGTGACCGGAATGTTTTGTGATGGATAAAAAGTATTCTTCCAATGATCGCTTGGCTTCAATACCAAGTACGGCAATGCCATTATTCACTAAGTACTCATTAATGGCTGCGGTATCATTGTGCTCCATATCGAGCATGATGTCCGCATTATCTGTCATGGTGATAAATTTGCTCCATGGCGATTGGCGTAAAAGTTCAAGAGCTTTATCCGGTTCTGAAGTGGTAAAACGTACCACAGAATGACCCTGCAACAAAAGCTGACGCACTTCGCCCTCCACCACAGTTTTGCCTTTATTGATAATCGCCATTCGATTGGCTATCATCTCCACTTCGGGAAGTATATGGGAAGATAAAAAGATGGTTTTCTCTTGTTCATTGGCAAGCATCAAGATCAGATCGCGCATTTCCTTCACGCCCACAGGATCCAGACCATTCGTTGGTTCATCAAGAATAATTAATTGAGGATTATGGAGCAATGCCTGCGCTATGCCCAAACGTTGTTTCATTCCATAGGAAAAGGTTTTTACTTTACTCTCGGCACGCTCATGCAAATTCACCAATTCCAATACCTTCATAATATTGCTTCGTGAAGTATCGGCACCGGACAATCTGCCCAATAATTCCATGTTTTTAAAAGCACTCAGATATAAGTAAAAATCCGGCTTTTCAACTATCGCACCGATATTGCGCAATATCTCATTACGATGCGTAAACAGCGAATGACCAAATACGCTGATGCTGCCGGAAGTCGGGCGGATTAAGGTCATCAACATACGGATGGTGGTACTTTTTCCGGCACCATTCGGACCCAAAAAGCCGAAGATATCACCCCGATAGACCGTCAAATCAAGATTATCTACTGCACGAAAATTGCCAAAATCTTTCGTCAAACCCCGTATCTCTATCACGGGTTGAGCATGAGTCATACTATGTCCCAAATTGGTAACGATATGCTTTCAACCTTGCAATACTCCCCTGTCTCTATGTTCCACAGCATATCAAAAAAACTCATATCACGTATGACATTGCGAATTGTTGGAGTCAATAAATCCAAAAAACTATGTACTTTTCACAGTTGAACGTGAGAAAACTATAATCACTTGCATAATGCATCAAAAGAAAACAACTAATTTTGATACCATCATTTGAGTGCATTCAGTATGGAACGAAAAGAATTTTTACGATTAGCAGCACTTTTACCATTTGTTGGAGCAGGTATGAATATCAAAGCACTTTCAACATTAGCAGAACATTTTCCCGCAACCGACACAATGCCTGCATTGTTTTTAGGACATGGCAGCCCCATGAATGCTATTGAAGAAAATGAATTTGTTGCAGGGTTCCGCACTATTGCCAAAACCATACCGCGTCCCAAAGCTATTCTTTGTGTGTCTGCCCATTGGGAAACAAAAGGAACATATGTGACTGCAATGGAACAGCCGCGCACAATTCATGATTTTGGCGGTTTTCCCCAAGCATTATTCGATGTGCAATATCCCGCGCCGGGCAGCCCAGCCTTAGCCGAAGAAACAAAAGCATTAATTACCAAAACAACAATCCTTTCCGATCATGAATGGGGCTTAGATCATGGCACTTGGAGTGTGGTCAAACATCTCTACCCCAATGCCGATATACCCATTATTCAATTAAGTCTTGATTATTCCCAACCGCCCCAATATCATTATGAACTTGCACAACAATTGCAGCAATTACGCAATAAAGGAATATTACTTATTGGCAGCGGAAATATGGTGCATAATTTACGATTATTGGATTGGAGAAAATTATCCGTCACTAATTACGCTTTTGACTGGGCTAAAGAAGCACAAGAAAAAATGACTTCCTATATTCTTTCCGATAATCATGACCAATTAATTCACTATGCAAAACACGGTAAAGCATTTGAGCTTGCCATCCCAACGCCCGAACATTATTTGCCATTATTATACATCTTAGCTCTCAAAAAAAAGAATGAACATCCTCAATTATTCAACAATCACTATGTGGCGGGTTCATTAACAATGACTTCTGTCATTATTGCATAATCCTTGATACAATCCTTAGAGAAAATACTCTGTCAATATTCATCGGAGCTTTCCATGAAAAAATTCCTTATTCTCATCATGCTGGTTTGCGGCATCAATGCAATGGCGCAAGAAAATGCCGCCTCTCTGCCCGAATTACAAGAATGGTATTCGTTGAAAAACACAGGATATGGAATATATTCTCTTAATCATTTACCTAATTTTTCATTACCTGAAGGCAAAAATACTCTTTCTTTGGACGGGAAACATATTATTTATAACCGATTTCCCTTCGATACAACTAATCAATATCCTCTACCAAATTTTAATGGTATTTGGCTTGATGTCGGCGATTTTAATGGTGACGGGATACAAGATGTTATTGCACAAGGGAATAGAATCTACTTTGGTGTCGAAAATGGGAAAGAGCCACCAACAGAAAAACCGCTTATCGTTCAAGGTAGTATGTTACCGTATGTAGGCGATTATAATGGTGATGGATATGATGACTTTTTCAGTGATGAGCAAACTTTGATTCTTGGCAATAAAGAACGTAGCAAGTTCCAATCTGTTCACATACCATATAATGACACCGCTTTCTCACCCTATAACAAAAACATAAGGATGATATTATATCCTTATGGTCAGAATGAAAGCCGTGAACTTCATTTTGCTATTTACCATGATATGCTCACCGGTACAGGAAGATATGTACTGTATTATGCACGTATTCAGTTTGAAGAGCTACAGCCCGATAGCATTATTGCCAAAGGAACATTACTTGATAGTCTAGAATATGTCTATGATGCCAATCATGAAAATGGATTTTACCCACAGTCAAGTGTTGTGCAACATATCAATGGAGAAACACGATTCGCATTGCAAGACTTGACATCAACACGTTTTTTTTATTTAACGAATACATTTGAGGAGTTTAGAACTTGGGAACATACTTCGGTTTATAAATATGTATTAAAACATAGTATTGATGGTGATACTATACCTGATTGGTGTGAGTACAAAGGAAATTTTAATGGAAGTTTTTTGAAAATGTATCATGGACCATTAGGCAATGATACAATCCCCTTTGCAGAGTTTAATTTTCAAGGATCCGGGTTAAAATCTGTTGTTTCTTTGTTTGATGTCAATAATGATAATATCAACGATATTGCTTTTACACAAGAATATGGAAACAATAGCCGTTTTTCTATCTATCTTGGTCTTGATTGGCGGAAAGTGAGTGTGAATGAAGTCGCTGAATACGATTCTTTCAAAATTCATCAAAATATTCCTAACCCTGTTCAAAAAGACAGAAAAACTCTTTTGCCTGTGTCGCTCAAACAACAAGGTAATTATTCGATAGTGCTGTATTCTTTGCAAGGCAGCAAAATAAAAGACCTTTTCAATGGTGAATTATCCGAAGGTGAGCATAATATTCCTCTTGATCTTATGGACTTATCCGCCGGAATGTATATCGTCAAAATGAGCACCGGTTCTGTTTCTCGAGAACGTGCTATCATGATTGGAGAGTGAGTTAAATTCTATTCTTTTTTTGCCCCATCCCGTCAATAGTCCCGAATGAATGACATGATAACGGAAAAAATACGTCCACCCCGTCAGACTACGTCTGCCAACCCTCAATGAGAACCCACCCCGTCCTGCGGACACCCCTCCGATGGTGGGGATGAAATTCAATCCCAAAGGGATGATAGGTTTATAGGATTATGATGTTAATTTTTTGCCCCATCCTATCCTTCCCCGCGGGGAAGGCATAATAAAATTCTCCCCGACGGGGAGCAAAAAGAGGGGCTCATTTTTATGATTCAATCCCAACGGGATTATACGTTTATAGAAAAAACAATCCACCCCTTCCATTTCCACCAGTGTGCCACACCTCAAGATGAGAATTTTTCAGATTGTGCTACTAAAGACTATTCCATCCCTTGCCTTTTGCTTCTACTGAGAGTCAAAATGGGGAAAATGAAGCAATCAAGAACATGAAAGCTGTATATTCATTTGGCTATGATGTATAAAGTACGTATGTTTGCGCGTGAGTTGATGTTTGCCACGGCAAATTGAAATGTACAGATGAAGCACATAAACGAACCAAAGAGATACAAACACCAATTCATGATAATGTTTAAGAAACTATTCTGATTGTCTTATAGACGTTTACTACTGATTATCATAATTTATAACCTTAGCCGATATGCACACCATATTGGTCTATGGTATTTATCAGAATAGAACAATCACTATATAGGATAACATCATGAAAACACTCTTTATAAGTGCGCTTGCTCTCTTTCTATCCTCCCAACTCTTTGCGCAGCAATGGGAAAAAATACAATATCCTGAAATCTATTATACATCGAAAAAACAAAATATTCGTAATCCTACATTAGTGGTACATAATAATATTATTATTGCTTTGCCAATTAACTCATTACCACTTTATACTTCCAAAGATAATGGCAGTACATGGCAAATGTGCGATACGAATGCTCTGAAAAATTTAGGTCTTGTGCGTGGGGATTCACTTAATTGGAGTATGCAATCAATAGATTTTACAAAATCGGCTGCATTTGCTAGGATAAGTACCCATAATGGTAAAGTTTCACGAAATTTTCTCGGTCGTTCACGCGATAATGGACAAACATGGCAATTCATTGATTTATCCACAATTTCTCAGAATGCTATTGATTCTAATGTGTATAGTGTAACTGCTGATGATAGGACGGTTATTGTAAGTACAGGAGATTCTTACAATACAAATCTCTTTATTTCCACCGATGAGGGCGATACATGGAAAGAAATGGCTTTGCCGAGAAATACCGTCAATACTAATGGTAAAATTGCATTATTTCAAAATTCCTTCATGTATGAAGGGCGGTTTTATGATGGCAAAGAATTTATTAGTACAGGAGGAGCATATAACGGGCGGTTTTTACTTTTTCAAGACATCAATAATCTCGTGTCGCAAAAACTTTCTGATTTCCCCAAATGGGCTGATTTATCCCAAAAAAAAGAATATTATCTGCAATGTGATCGCTTAGCGATTGCAGGGCAATATTTTACATGTAACGCATATGTATCGTATATTGAAAATTCTTGGGGCTACGCAGAATCTAAAATAGAATTTACCCCTGACTTAATGAAAGATATTGACTATAATAAAACATCCGGCATTAGTATTAATCCATTCAATGTACATTATGATACTCCGGGAGCTATGTATTTTACTTTAGTTGTAAGAACAATGAAAGATAGTGCTACAGTCCATCGTTATGTGAAAGTGTCACCTACTCATGACGGGAATGTTGAAATACTTGCAGATGATTTTATTGTATCCAACTCGAACAACAATTATTATACGCCATTAATTGCTGTTACCGATAATGCAGTATTGATTGTAAATAATGGTGGTGAATTATACCGTTTTCAAAAGTCTTCAGTATCTGTCGAAGAGCAAGTTTTTGATGCAACTAGAACCTTAACTTTGCAGCCCAATCCCGCCAAAGAACAAATACATATTTCTTTTGATACACCCGTGAGCGGCATCTATACTTGTGAATTGCATGATATGATGGGAGCAAGTATTGCATCTCTTGGCTCTGCCACGCTCGACAAAGGACAGCAATGGAATTTCGACCATGATATTCATACTCTACCCAATGGATATTATCGCCTCATAATCAAACATCAATCCCAAGTCTTTTCTGTACCTTGTATTATTCATAAATAAGGAGAATAAATATGAAAACACTCTTTATAAGTGCGCTTGCACTCTTTCTATCCTCCCAACTCTTTGCGCAGCAATGGGAAAAAATACAATATCCTGAGTTGTTAATGAAAAATATTAATCTATCTCAACCAAAGTTGATCGTTAACAACAATATTTTGTATGCTATACCACGTTTTCCATATCCCCCTTATTTTTCTAAAGATAATGGAACCACTTGGTATGTAACTGATACAAACAACTTGAAATCCATAGCTCGAAATGTCAAAAGTGTTAGCAGAATTGCATTTACAAATTCATCAATGGTAATAACGATTCCCGGTGGTCTTGCTCGCTCATTTGATAATGGACAAACATGGCAAAAAATTGATTTTTTTTCCTTTGTCAATAATACCATAGACACAAATATTTTAGCATTAACGGCATACGATAGAACAGTAATAGTGAAAACGGGTGTACAGGATAATGTTAATGCTTATATATCCACTGATGAGGGAAATACATGGAAAGAAATGGCTTTGCCCAAAAATACTTTCGATGGACAACTATTCAAGCTATATCAAAATTCAATAATGTATGAGGGTCAATTTTATGATGGCAAAACATTAGTTCGAAGACCAGGACAAGTTAATACTACTAGAATGCGTTTTTATCTCATTCCTGATATTCATAATCCTCTTTCGCAGGCAACAACTGAATTCCCCGTATTCATTGATTTTGCTGATAAAGATGAAGAATATGATGATTGTAGTCGTTTGGGAATTGTAGGCAACAATTTCACCTGTAATGGCGACTTGACTTATCTTGATGGGAAATGGCAATACAGAGCAACCATCACACCAAACCCTATGACTGTAGTAAAAGATATTGATTTTTACAATGTGCCATATCAGTACGTATATTTTGCTGAAGAGAGATTTCCTAACTATTATGATATACTTGGTTCATATTATGATACACCCGGAAATATTTTTTATGGCATTATTGTACGGAGAAAAAGTGACAGTGCTGTAGTCCATCGTTATGTGAAACAATCTTCTCCATATAATGGGAATTTTGAAATACTTGCAGATGACTTTGTTCTACCGAAAGATCCAATAAAATCTTATAATTATATGTTCCTTTCTGCCGTGACCGATAATGCTGTAATTATTAGAAATAACAATAATGAATTATACCGTTTTCAAAAGTCTTCAGTATCTGTCGAAGAGCAAGTTTTTGATGCAACTAGAACCTTAACTTTGCAGCCCAATCCCGCCAAAGAACAAATACATATTTCTTTTGATACACCCGTGAGCGGCATCTATACTTGTGAATTGCATGATATGATGGGAGCAAGTATTGCATCTCTTGGCTCTGCCACGCTCGACAAAGGACAGCAATGGAATTTCGACCATGATATTCATACTCTACCCAATGGATATTATCGCCTCATAATCAAACATCAATCCCAAGTCTTTTCTGTACCTTGTATTATTCATAAATAATCAGCATGAAAATAAATCAAATCACAAAATTCTTGTATATCGCTATCCTCATTGTATTCACGACTTTTTCCGCCTCTGCACAATGGCAAAGTTGTACGCCTTTATACGGAGGATATTATTTTTCCTTGCTTCAAGTCTCTGATAATATCATTATCGCAGGAAGCGGCGGTTATGGTACATTCCGTTCAACGGATAATGGTAGTACTTGGAACCGCGTCATTAATAGTAAAGATGGTTTAGCAATAACACAAAGCGGCACCTCGCTCTATGTGGCAAATGAGGAAGGCGTATATCATTCAATGGACAGCGGTGCAACATGGACAAAAACGCAGCAAGAAGGATTACCAAAAAACCTTACGATAACAACTGTAAAAGCCGTTGATAATCAACTATTTCTCGGAGCTATTGAAGGTGCTTATCGTTCACAGGACGGAGGAGCAACATGGTCACAACTTACGACGATAGGCGATAAAGAAGTATGGAGTTTTCTTTCAGATAATGGAAAAATCTATGCAGGAACGGGAGGACAAGGATTGTATTTGTCAACAGATAATGGCAATACATGGAACTTTGCAGGTATGGATGGAATGACAATCTTTTCTCTTTATATGCACGATGCACGGATTATCGCCGGGACGAATGATGGAATATTCATGTCAGAAAATGGCGGTAATTGGATTTCATCCGGCTTAACAGGGCTTTCCATTGCGGCAATTCATTATCATAATTCGAAGTATCTTGCAGGCACAAGCACCGGAATATATTATTCGGATGATGGAGGAAAAACATGGGGAAATACAGAATTAGAAGGATATTCGATAACATCATTTGCCATATCAAATTCTGTACTCTTTACATCAACAAACAATGGTATTTTCAAAAATAATAATGGCAAATGGCTTATTACCGGGGCACATTCCTTTGGTAATAGTGTCTCAAGTATGACAACGCTCAATGGACGTATTTTTGCAGGTACGCAAAGAGGATTATATATTTCTGATAATGGAGGGATAAATTGGAATACTGTTCAATATGACGGGAGCAATATTACTACCTTAGAAGTCTTTGGAAATACATTACTTTTCGGTACTGATAAAGGTCGTTCATTTCGTTCCGATGATAATGGTAATACGTGGTCAGCATTACGACTTTTACCTCTTGCCGGATATATTTATACTTTTGCTGTCCGTGATAATTGGGTAATCGTCGGTACAAATGCCGGTATTTTCAGATCAAGTACGAATGGACAAATATGGGAACAAAGTAATACTCCGGCAAATCTTAAATCTTGTCGCACTATCATCTACGATAATGATATACTCTATGCAGGTGCAAACAATGGTGTGTACAGCTCAACCGATAATGGCGGAAGTTGGCAATTGCGGGCTGCTATCCAAACCGAAGTACGTTCTATGAAAAAAATAGAGAATCGTTTTTATGCGGGTACATCGGGCAATGGGCTTTTTTTCTCGGATGATGGTACACAATGGGCTAAAATAACAAATGGTTTTCCGGGTTCTACGGTAAATGCTTTATCATCGCTTCCTCAGGGATTGTTCGTTGCCGCATCGGAGGGTTTATTCTATCGGGATAATCAAGGTATGAAATGGAAAACTGTGAGTACACCGTATATAACTATTCAAGATTTCACCGTTCTCAATGATTCATTGCTCTATATCACCAATGGACAAAATATATCTTTTGCATCTCTTCAAGCAATTACTGATAATACTGTTGGGATATCAACAAACGCATCCTTAGAGGGTTTATCATTATCCATAACACCACATCCTGTTATTTCAGAAGGAAAAATTGTCTTTTCCGGTGATCAATCATTACTTCTTGCTCTTGAAGTATATAATGTTCAGGGTGAAATGATATATAAACATATCCCCAACGATAGTATGGACAATACTCAGTCCATCAAACTTCCGCCCCTCTCATCAGGTTTATATATTGTAAAAGCACATACGCAAAACGGTATTGTCACACTTCCTTTCATTGCACAATAATATGTACATCAAAAAAAAGAATTAACAATGCCTATGAAATAGAATAATACTGATTTTTGAAATTTTATTCTCATCAGCAGAAAGTTAGTCACAATGATTCGAATACTTATTGCAGTTTTTGCATTATGTCTCATAACGGATATTTCCTTACTGAGCCAAGATTTTGCGAAAGACACACTGTGGTCAGCAACAGTTCCGCATAATGGAACTATTTCAGCGAAGTTGATGTTTCATCCCGATGGGAATACCCTCTTTGCCACATCCGATCATTATTTGTATGAATATCGTACCGAAAATGGTTTATTGCTCAAGACACGTATGACCCAAAGCGGCAGTGCCATTATTGATTATCAGATAAGCCGCGACACACAGACCATTTTTCTTTTGACAAGACAATATATTGAAATTTGGGATATAAAAGCAGGATTTACAAAAAAAATTCCCCTGAAAAATCAAGGTGTTACCTCCTTCGCTGTTTCATCGGACAACACTATTGCTTTTATTGGATATTATAATCGCGGATTAGAAAAAATGTCATTAATCAACGGTGAAGTCCTTGCCTCAACGCTTGACGTAGGGTATGAAATATCGCTCAAACCGGATGAGAGTGAAATTGTCTGCTTTTATGCACCCATGACCCATAGAACAAGCATTGTCAATACTGATGATTTCAAAATAATTCATACATTACCTCCAACCACACATACGCCGCAATACTCTGCCGATGGAAAATATATTATTGGCATTGCCAGCAATAATTCCGTTTCTATTTATGACAGAACAGAAAATAAACACTATACCCTTTCGGGTCATAAAGGAAAAATAACAGGAATTTGTTTTGCACAGCAAGGAAAATACATCTTTACCTCCTCGGTCTATGAACCGAAAGAAAATCATGGGTATCGCATATGGGACATAGAAAAAAAACAATTATACAAAGCGGGACCCGCACAACTCAATGCGCAAAAAATCACCCATTCACGGCATCAATCACTTTTTGCATTGAGTTCCGGCGATACAGGAAAAATTATTCTGTGTAAACATGAGGATTTACCATAATCTTGTGTACATCATTATTCGCTGACCGTCCACTTTTTTCTTATAACTATTTTTTCATTTTAGTGATTTTTCGATGATGAATACCATGAGATATACCATAACTTTGCTTGTAAGCATCATAATACCATTGCTTTGTCAAGGGCAGACCTTACTTCCCGACACTATACAATTTTCTCAATTACGTCATACACTTCTCGATCAAAAGCGTGTACTCTTCAGCGATACGAATTATAGTAACGGAAAATTATTTTCCATGTGGAATTATAGTGACGGTACACCGACTGCAATCCATAATTACTATAATATGCAAGGCGGTTTATTGGTTGAGCCACAATCCGAAATACGATATCCGGCAGTATGTTCCACCGACACAAATTTTCTTATTGTTGTGAGCAGTGTGGTTAATTCTTTGATTGATTCTATTCCGCTGTCATCATTATCGGGCAGACATGATTATAAAAACCCATTATTCGGGCTTTCGCTGCATTATGATGTATGTGCACCATCACGAGTAAAACATATAGCCGGTACAACGCGCTCTTATCACGAAACATTTCCTGATTGGTCCGATAAATCCGGTGGCGCATTCGGCTTTATATCACGCACAGGTGGTGTTGACTCCGTTTTTGCCGATGGAAATAAACGACGTGTGTATTTTCCGGAAAACATTACTGCTCCAACTACCATTCTTTCCCATCCTTATCCGAATGATGAATTTGTCGGTGAACATAAAGTAACCCATAATGTGATTCATCAAAAAATATTTGATAAAATTTATGGACGTGAAGTCTATATCTCTGTTCATCTACGCCGTTTGGATACCATAACAACGCAACCCGACGATACCGTGGCAATAGTCCGTATCCCTTACACAACGAAGCCGGGAATGGGAATACTCAATACTCCAACGCATTATATAACCTTCGACAGTGTGCCACGCCGTGATGTCTCCCCTCTTCCCATGCGCGCAACTCTTCCGCCATTTGAACGTGGTCTTACGTTGCCGCTTCACAAAACAATACGTAAAGATTTTGTCATCACACGTTCTATGTTGCCTCCACAGAAAGATATAACGTTGACAGCACATTTTCGCTTAAAAGGTGATGAAAGTTTACCTCGTAATATTATACTTGACGGCTCCGAAAATCATCGTCTTTGGGCACCGAATTTACCGGCACATGACACATCCACCGCTGCGGATGGTACCATAAAAAGGATGGAACCCGAAATACTATATATGGGAAAAAGTCCCGTCGCAATTGATTGGGTTCGCTTGGAAACACCAATGGCACAAAGACTTCTGCGAGGAGAATTTGATCATGTCATTCAATCCTCTTTACTCCACACACTCGACAGTATGCACCATGGCAGATTTGTCCGCAATGATGCATGGCAAGGAGCATACACAGGAAAAATTCGCTGGCATAGAATATGGTTACCGGAAGAAGAACCGCCACGTTCATTCCATGCTCTGGGATATGTCAATCATATTTTACAAGGACGTGGCATGACAGAAACGAATTATACTACACAATGGCTTTTCCGCGAATTTGATGAAAATGGCAATGGCATTGACGGTGTTGACCCGCAGAATCTCTATCGCGCCACTCAAGTGCGACATTATTCAGAACATTTTGCACGAGAAGCAAATACAAAAGAAAATTGGCGAGGCGATACCTATAGTCTCATCGCACATAATGCAGTACCTTTTTCATGGTATTCCCGCGGCGGCATCCAAGAAAAAAATCTCGGAATATTTAATGGCTATTTTTCTCCCGATAAAAAAGAACAATATACTTTTGGGAATGTACCTGTGTCGCAAATGCACAATGAAATTTTTTATCGCTTTTTACCGCAATATCATCCATCATCATTAATTACAATCGAAGGATATATTGCAAAATATGCCACCGATCCATTTATGCTCTTCGACACAAAGCACTCGTGGCTGGCAAGTATGTGGTGGTCTCCGCGTATTCAAATGTTCAATTATAGTTACAACGATTACAAAACATGTACACCCGGCATTACGTGTCCGCGTACTGCACGCATTGATGGCGTAAGAATGAACTCCGGCGAAGAATTACGGTTTAGTCTTTGGCTTCAATGTGTTTTAGGTATGAAAGGATTTGCAGTCTGGACATCACGTTCAAAAATCCTTTCCGATATGTGGGATGAAACTTCTAATTTACCGGATACTTCAGGATTTGAATTTAATGAAAGAAAAATGGGATTTATTTCCCCTCATCAATTTACAATCAGCCATGCATTTCTTCCCAAAAATCCCGATAATCACGCATGGCACCATAATGATATTCTTGGCAGCGATTATGTGCAAATCAATGATCCGATGAGGATTGATATTTATGCTCAACCCTTAGATACCATTGCCGCATATCAGGGAGTACAGAAAAATAAAATATATCTTGGCAGAAAAAGTATGCGCCATGAATTAAAAAAATTCCAAGATAAAATGACTTCGATACAAACCGTTCTCGCTCGTTTGCGCTTAGATTCTTGGTATGCAAAAGGATACAAAACATATTCTCTCCATCGCGATACAACCACGCAAATGTTTTTTGAGAACTATTTTGATATTCCATCAAGTACCACACAAAAATTATCATACGATGCTACGACAAAGTCCGTGGTTTATGAAAAACCGGAAGCAGCCGACAGCAGCTTTTTTGATATGACCATACTCAGAGACAGTCAAGACTCAACATCACTTTATATAGGCATACTCAATCGTCGCCTTGATCCCGTATTTACTATATTACCCCAAGAATCTCTCAGCTTCGGCACTACATTATTCGACCCCGAAATAAGTACAAAAGAGAAATTTTGTTCACTGCCAACGCCCGAATTTGATTCTTTACTCAATATGCAAAACACAAATCTTACAACATTTCATCCTTATTGCCAAAAAGGCAGCCGCCATATAATCATTCCCTTTGATTTTTCTTCTTTACCGATAAAACCGACAAAAATTGTATTACAAGAACTTGGTAACAGTGAAAATGCAACAATTCAACATCAAGATAAAATAGCAGTAACCTTATTGCCCGGTGAAGGAAAAATACTACGATTAACGTTTCTGACAACGTCGCAGAATCCCGAACCGGAAGAATCAACAGACATCACTATCGCACCCAATCCTGCAAATGAGGAGCTTACTATTTCCTATCCAGCACAAAATGGTGTGCTGACAATAGCAGAATTAACAGGCAATATTATAATCAATGAACCATTCACTAACTCACATACTCTCTCAGTAAAAGAATTACCGATAGGAATGTATATTGTGAAAATAACAACATCACAGAAGACAGTCTATGGTAAAGTAATGATTCACCATTAAAAATGGCATAATAAAATTAAAAAACAATCCGAACATTCCCCTCATTGAGGGGTGGCAGACGGAGTCTGACGGGGTGGAAAAATTGCCGCGATTATGTATCATTCGTACTATTCTATGAATATATCGCTCCTTCGGAGCTTAAATGAAATTACATCCCGTCGGGATGACACGTTTATAGTACGTATAAATTCATCCACCCCGTCCTTTCCATTCCTTAAACCTATAAGGTTTGAAGCCCCATCCCGTCCTTCCCCGCGGGCAAGGCATAAAAGACTTCTCCCCAACGGGGAGAAAAAAAGAGGGGCTCATTTTTATAATTCAATCCCAACGGGATTATAGGATTATCAGGATACATTTTTATCTACTTTCTCGAAAATAATTGCACCATCAATGACATGAATGAATTAATCGTGCTCTTCATGTGCAGACAGTCTTCATGAAAGTATTGATTAAATCCACAGCAATTCGATAGTAGCCCATTGAATGATTGAGCAAAATTTTTTTATATAAAAGAAAGTATATTGTGAGCTATGTCTTATGTCTCGATTTTCATCCGAGTCACTTTAACGATAATGGTAAAAAATACCTTTATCGAAGGGTGTCCACAAAGCAGCTTTTTGTCCCGATTTTTTCAAGGCAGAATTTGTCCATGTATTGCAAGTGAACAATAAAGAATATGTGCGATGGGCATCATAAAAAGCATCATTATTTCCATAATTAGCTGTGGTGTGAATATGGAGCGGTTTATTATTGTGGGTCTGAAAACTTTCACGAATATATGCACATAATTGCCGATATTCTTGCTCGGTCACATATATTTTTTTCATTGATTCATTGGTGTCGGGTCTATTCTCAAACCATGTGACATGCATTGCAGAAGTGCTTAAACCGAAGGCAGCTTTATAGGCGGTGGAAAATGTCAAATCTGACCAAGTGGGCGTATCAAGATAAAATCCCTTGTCGCCCCATCCGAAGGAAATATATGATGCATTATGTTGAGGTATAACACAATGGGAAGCATCAAGAAAAGAAGACCAATTGCACAGAGGATGATGCACCGGAACAACAATATCCGTATGCACACCATTGGTGGAAAGAAATATAAGAATGTCACCGCACGAATACTCTTTTTCGTCATTGATGGTAATGCGCGAAAAAACAAATGCAATCACTAAATAGCATAATATAAAAGCAAGAAAAAATGTACAGAAAGCTACACCGATTTTCGCCAATATTATCATAGTTTGATTGAACATTATTCTGCTTTTCCATATCCCTTAAATCGGTCGAATTTTGCACTGTACAAAACAATATTTAAGGATTCGTCGCGCAAAGTGCCACCTGAAGGCGACAAATAAAATATGGCTTTATGGTCTGTCGGTTCTTTAGCAAGTCGTCCTTGTGCATCCACATAGAAATTGAGGGTATGATATCCTAAATGGAGCGGAGCAGTATGCAGTTGCGCTAATAAATTATCGGGTGTGTAAACAAAAATATCCGGCATCATACAATATGGTAAGTACTAAAATTAATGAACTACAGCTTCTGTTTTATATTTTTTTCGCAGCATTTTCGCAGCAGTATTTGCTTCGTCTTGAGTCGCATATCCCCAAAGCTTAACAATATATCCGGGATTTTTATCAATCACAATACGTTCATAATATGCTTTGACGCCGCGCTGCTCCCATTGTTCGGTTTGTTTGAGGGCATCTTCTTCGGAAAGTGATGTCCCCACTTCAATTTCATAAGGCAATAATGTGGGGTCAAGCCATCGCACTTCCACACGTCTATTGATTGTTTTATGGCGTTCTTCGCGCTCAATCATATATATAGGTTTTTTATTTGATAAAGAGCGTGTGCGAATTTGATCGGGATTTGCTCCTGATTTTATGAGTTTTCTTCGTACAGATTGCGCTCTCAATAAAGCAATAGCAGTGGCATCATCACCCTTTTCTTGTAATTCTGTATGACCAACTAATTCAATAATTTTTGTTGGATTTTTTTGTAGTGTTTCTGCCAATAATTGTAAAGAAGACGAATATTCATCATCAATTTCGGCATTGGGTGCTTTAAATTGCACAAGCATTTGCGTTGCGGGTTGCTCCCATTCACTGTCCGGATAAATCATAAATTCATCTTCGATTGTTTTTGTCGGCACAATCAAAGCCCCTGTCAGCACGGAGGAAGCGCATTTTTCGGCATAATTATCAATTTTGGGAACGGTAATTTCATAATATGCTTTTTGGGCAATGGCTATTTCTGTTAATATTTCGGGCAAATGTTGGATGGATTGTTTATCTAAGGAATAATATTTTCCGCCGGTAGCAGCAGCAATATAGCGCAATTTGAATTGCTCGGGGGAAGTTTCATCCAAAGAAATCACATAGATTGCCGTACCTGATTGCAGTGCCTGTGATGCAATATCGCTGCCCGAGAGAAACAAAGAACTATTATCTGCACCGGCAGTAATAAGTACCACTACTTTCGATATATCCGCATTGCTGACAGCCGCATCAAGATTGGCAATGCCTCGCGAACAAGCCCTATAGACAGCCGATAAGCCGCTCGGTTTGGGTGTTTGCACATACGTAAAAAAGTCACGTGCATAGCCCGCATCCGTATATGCAATGGTTTGGGTTAATGTCTGATTAAAAGCAATAAGATTGACATAGTCTGTAGAAGGAAGCGAAGTCACAAAAGCGCGTGTCCCTTGAAATGCTTGATCCATTATGCCCTCCATATTTTCCGATCTGTCCAGGCAAAGTGACATAGCCACAGCACGATTATTCGTTTCGGGGTCAAATTGGGTCACGGATTCGGTCATTATCTCTTTCGCTGTGCCATCGCAGCCTACTTTGATTTTCCATTCAAGTAAGTTATCGCCATTTTTTCCCAAGCCGCCAACGAATGTGCCATTGTCATCCATGACTACGGCACGCAAGATATGTTTATTGCCGGAAACGCGCGATTTGACAATACGCATTGCATGGGGATTGCCCTTTTTGTCGGTTGCTGCACGCATTTGACGCAAATAGGTCTTTGCAGCACTATCATGGTTATGTGTGAGAAATGATTCGGGCGCTGTAACAGCCACTTTATGATCTTGTCCTTGCGGTAAAGAGCCGGCATAGACATTCACCGTCCATTCTTGAGCCAAGGAATCACCGGAACTATTATAACCGACAATTCTATATGTCGTCGTTTTCTCGGGCGATAAAGACACCTTGTCTGTAGGAGCGAATTTTGAAGAAAAGCCACTGATGATTACGCTATCGGCATGTTTGAACGACCAATAGATTTCGGCTTTCTCGCCTTTCGGAATATCCGATCTGCCTCCGAAATTTTCTAAAGAAATTCCATTGGAAGCACATCCGGCGGAATACATCGCCACTGTACACAGCAAAATCGGTAACAATTGTTTCATGCAGTTTACTATCAAAATATTGCAGAATGAGTTTGAAGTGACGGAGCGTCTTCTACCATCAGCAGTAAAACTTCCGGCACAGATTACTGTACTTTTTCAGAGAATCGAAGAAAATGTACACATCACATTCAGCGAAATTACTTCGATTCCCGCAAAATATCGGCGGATGTAAACATTATTTGACCATTTTCTTTGACCATCACCCTTATTGTATCTCCCGCACCGAACTCTCCGGCAAGTATTTTAAGGGCTAAAGGATCGGCTATGGAACGTTGAATTGCCCTTTTCAGCGGGCGAGCCCCATATTGCGGATCATAACCGATTTTGCCTACCCACTCGATTGCCTCATCATCAAATTCAAGGGTAATATTGTTATCAGCCAAACGTTTGGCAAGCAAATGACATTGAAGGCGCGAGATAGAAAATATCTCATTTTGTGTTAATGGCTTAAACAATACTATCTCATCAATTCTGTTCAAGAACTCGGGGCGCATTTTCTTTTTCAACAATTCAATGATTTGCGTACGTATGCCACTCAATATACCGTCGCGATTCTCATCGTTAATATCATTGATTTTATCTTGTATCACCTCTGTCCCCAAGTTAGAGGTCATGATAATAATTGTGTTTTTAAAATTGACCATTCTGCCTTTGCTATCGGTAAGCCGCCCATCATCAAGCACTTGGAGCAGCACATTAAAAACATCCGTATGGGCTTTTTCGATTTCATCAAGCAAGACCACACTGTAAGGATGATTACGCACGGCTTCGGTTAACTGCCCGCCTTCTTCATAGCCGACATATCCCGGGGGTGCGCCAATAAGCCGAGAGACAGAAAATTTCTCCATATACTCGCTCATATCAATACGAATCATCGCATTTTCATCATCGAAAAGGAATTCTGCCAAAGCACGTGCAAGCTCGGTTTTCCCTACGCCTGTTGTACCCAAAAAGATAAATGATCCAATAGGACGATTGGCATCTTGCAAGCCCGCTCTTGAACGTCGTATCGCATTGCTCACAGCGCGTATGGCTTCGGTTTGTGCTATCACCCGCTGCTTCAAACGCTCCTCCATAGTGATAAGCTTGGTACGCTCTGCTTCCAACATACGCTGCACAGGAATACCTGTCCATTTAGCAACAATTTCTGCTATATCTTCTGCATCAACCACTTCTTTGAGCATTTTACTGTTCGATTGCAAAGCGATTAACTCTTCATTGGCTGCACTCAATTTTTTTTGCAATTCGATAATAGTGCCATAGCGTATCTCGGCAACTTTACCATAGTCGCCATTACGCTCATATTCCGCTGCCTGCTGTTTTGCTTTTTCTATCTCCGATTTCAAGGAACGCAAAGCAGCAATCGAACTTTTCTCATTGCGCCAATGCGCCTGCAATTCATTGCGCTTTTCTCGCAAATTTGCCAGCTCTTGTTCGATATCAAGTAAACGGCGCTTCGTTCTTTCGGTTTGTGAGTCTATCATAATTATTTCTGTAAAAAGTAATAATAATATTGCCGCAACACAGGTCATCACTACACAGTAATGGAGCAGCGCGGCACGGTAAAAGTATCATGTAACCATCTTTTAACCATAGCCAAAGACGATTCTATAACTTATAGATTTTCTATAAACATATAAACAACTCTATACCCCTCAGTCCAATCCCTTTACCCCACCCATAACAGCATTTGTTATGCTGTCATGACTATTTTCTCTAATTTCGCATGGCAATAATTTCTCTTTCACCGCCAAGAGTCAATGATGTACTTATAGAAACCGCGAGTGAAAAGTTAGAATTATCACAAAAAAACTTTCTATCCTTTATCAAAAGGTGATTGCTATGGATCCCGTTTTACGTCTTGGTATTATCGTCATTCTGAGTTATCTGCTCGGCTCCATCCCCACAGGTGTATGGATAAGCCGTGCCCTCTTCGGGTTTGATATTCGCTCCAAAGGCAGTGGCAATATGGGAAGTACAAATATATTCCGTGTCTTGGGATGGAAATGGGGAATTATCGTTCAACTCATTGACATCATGAAAGGGTTAAGCGCAGTGCTTTTCGTAAGCCATCTCTTCGGCGGTCAAATGCCCTTTAATAACAATACCCCCTTCGAAGACGAAACCGTCGTCAAACTCATCGCTGGGGCTGCTGCTGTCCTTGGGCATATCTTTTCCTTATTTGTCAATTTTCGCGGAGGCAAAGGCATCAACACAGCCGCCGGTATGTTAGTTGCTCTCGCACCCGTTGATGTCGGTATCGCCGCTGCCGGATTTCTTATCGCTGTCACTCTCTCCGGCTATATCTCGCTTGGCTCCATCATCGCCGCCATCACAATTCCATTAGCTATGATATTCCGCTACAATATTCTCCATGTCAATATACCCGGCTACCATACTATGGTTTATTTTGCTGCGGCAATAGCACTTATCGTCATCTATACCCACAGAGGGAATATCCGAAGATTAGCTTCAGGAACAGAAAATCGTTTTGCTAAACTCCAAATATTTAAGCACAAACACTAACACCTCGCCATCAATTCATAAAATTTTATAGACAAGGCGAACTTCATGTTCGCCTTTTTTCGTTTATTTGCATTCAAATACTATCGGAAATGAACATTGGCAGTGCTATAACAATACCAATAAGCAATATCAATACGCACAATACCAATCGCTCATCTTCCCTTACTATTATGCACATAACTGTCCTTACTTTTTTTCATACTAAGACATTATCACACAACAATGAATATAGGTATTATAGGCGCAGGCGGCTGGGGAACGGCACTTGCTACCGTACTTGCAGCAAATAACCATACTATCACACTCTGGACACATGAAAAATCCGTCTCCGATGACATCAATCTCAATCGGACGAATCATACATTCTTGCCCGGTGTAACCTTACCCGACAATATAACAGCAACTCACAATCCCCAACAACTCGAAAACAATGCCGACATCTTCCTTATTACCGTACCAACACAATACATACGCTCTGTCATGACACACTATGGCTTCCGATGCCAAGACCGCATCGTCGTCAGCGGAGCAAAAGGAATAGAAAATGGTACTCTCATGCGAGTTTCACAAATAATGCACGATGTCTGCAACATACAACCCGAAAATTTTGTCGTCCTCACAGGACCAAGCCATGCCGAAGAAGTTGGCAAAGCAATACCAACAACCGTCGTTGCAGCATCGGTCAGCAACTCTGCAAGCACCCTTGTACAGCAATGCTTTTCCACACCATGGTTCAGAGTCTATAGCTCCGATGACATCATCGGCTGCGAACTCGGAGGCGCACTCAAAAATGTTATTGCCATTGCAGCAGGTATCATTGACGGACTCAATATGGGAGATAACACCAAAGCCGCACTCATCACTCGCGGGCTGGCAGAAATGATGCGCATAGGAGCTTCATATGGAGCTGACAAAATGACCTTCTCCGGCTTATCAGGGCTCGGCGATCTCTTCGTCACATGCAACTCACGACACAGCCGCAACCGCTACGTAGGTGAACAAATAGGCAAAGGGCGACAACTCCAAGACATTCTCGCTGAAATGAAAATGGTTGCAGAAGGAGTAAGCACAACCAAATCCGTCCATCAACTCCTACAACATCGCGACATTGAAATGCCAATAGCAGAGCAAATGTACTCCATACTCTTCGACAATAAATCACCAAGCCAAGCAATCAATGAACTCATGATACGACAAACACGACCCGAACACTGGTAAACCATCCCACTCATTTATCACCTATTCCCATACTGACCATGAAATATCTTTATGCAATCGCCGCCACAGCACTATTATTGCTTCTAACCCTGCAACTCAAGGCACAAGACGGCTCCGCCATTATCACCACACCATTGCAAACCCAAACCGCACCCGATATTGCGCCAGAAATATATGGCGCATTTCTCGAAGTAATCTACGATGCCTACACCGGTCCCTTCGGATTCTGTGCGGAAGAATTACTCAATCGAGGATTTGATTTCGTCAAAAAGGAAAATCAAGCAGAACCCAGACAATGGACATCCGAAACGTATTCCAATGGGCAATGCTCACTCAAACAAGACGGATACAATAAACGTGGCAAATACAACCTTACTATTGAAAAATACAATAACTCACCCGAAAAAGTCGGCATATCTCAAATGTTCTATACCACACCGAACACAGCAATGGACTTCTATCTCTATGCCCGTTCCGAAAACTACAAAGGCACTCTAAGACTCGCAATACGACCCCACGGCTCCACCACCATACTCATAGATACCATCTTAGGAACAACAAATAATGAATGGAAAAAATTAGCAACAACTTTCACACTACCCCCCACCATACACAAAGCAAATGTGCTTATATACATTGACAGTGCCGGAACAGTAGAAATTGACGAAGCATCACTCATGCCCAAAAACAATATATTCGGCGCAAGAAAAGAACAATACGAACTCTACAAACAATGGGGCACAACCATCATACGATTCCCCGGAGGAGGCATCGCCGATGAAAGACAAGCTAAATGGCAAGGAAATGTCGGCGACAGAGACCAAAGAACAACAGACACCGACAACCCACAATACTCCGACGAATACTTCCGATTCGAAGTCGGATATGATGAGTTCATACAATTCTGCGACACCCTCAAAGCAAAGCCACAACTCACAGCAAATTACGGAAGCGGAACCCCCGAAGAAGCTGCTGCATGGGTCGAATACACCAATGGCGACCAATCAACACACTATGGCTCCATCAGAAGCAACAATGGATTCACCAAACCCTTCAATGTCAAATACTGGGAAGTCGGCAATGAACAATATGGAATTTGGGAAACAGGACATACCACCGCAGAAAACTATGCCGCCCGATACAATCAATTCCATACTCTCATGAAGCAAAAAGACCCAACAATCAAACTTATGCCAACAGGCGACACATGGACTGACGATTGGAACAAAAGAATGCTGCCAATCAATGCACAAAACATTGACATCTATAGCGTACACTGGGGCATAGGACTCAATATAAACCCCACAATATTCGGCGACAGCTTACACAAAATCGCCGTCCGAGACGGATACTTCTGCGACTACTGGTACGATTCCTTCATCAAAGGATTACAACAATACGGACTACCCATCTATATACCCTTAGCAAAAACAGAAAATGTCTTTACTTATGGCAGCTTCGGCACATATAAAAACACCCGAACAGCAAGCATGCAACACGGACTATGGTCGGCTATGCACATGAACACACTCATCAAAAACTGCACATTCATGAAACTCAACAATGCAACTGTCTTTGCTGGAATAATAAGAGCAGGAGAACACCCAATCACAGGACAAAGAATCATCTATGGCGGAGCTTCATACCATGTCAATGCTCTTTATCGCAATACAATGAAAAAATACTATCTGCCCCTCGAAATTCAATCACCTACCTATGAATTCAATGTATTCAAAGACTACAAATGGATTGACGGCGTAGCAACTTTTGACGAAGACTCCATAGCTATTGCACTGCTCAACACCCATCCGCGCAATGACATGACCATCACAACATCCTTCCCCTTCCCACAAGATGCCGTCGGCACACTCTATCGCATCAGCCCCCCATCTGTGGAAAGCTACAACTCACCCGAAAACCCCAACCTTGTCTCCGCAAAAGCACAAAAAACATCCATAAACAACTCAATCACCTTGCCCGCCCACTCGCTTACTGTTATTGTCATGCCCAGAGCAACAAATTCAACCATCAATGACTCAACATATACCAATCAATCCCTTAATGCAACCATAGTACCCAATCCCGCACAAGACCTTGCCCAACTTATCATCCACACCGATAGCAATGGCACAACACTCACCATAGAACTAAAAAACACTCTCGGGCAAACAATTATCCCCGCCTTTCAATGGATAGCCGACACCGACCGAGCATTTATACCTGTCAATACATCCGTGCTTGCCGCCGGACACTATTATTGGACTATCAAAAACCCACAAGGCAATCAAATAATCAAAACAATGCACATAGTCCGATAACTCCATACACTGCGCCGAGTGCTTCATCGCTCGCTTCGTTTCCCTTTCATAACGGATGATACTATACATACAATAACTCCATTCCAAAGTTATAGAGCTTATCAATAAAGCCATGATGATGGTCTATATCGTTCACTGTTCTATCAACAAAGTATATCCATTGGCATTACAAAGCCGTGCAACACAATAGCAATGTCAGCCGGATACTGTACCGTATCATATACAATCTATACTGATTGTACTCAATAGCTCTATTGTATCACGCAGCGCATATACTACATACTCCAACAAACTATCATAATGTTTCAACATTATATCATCATAATAAAACAAAGTATTATCATAAAC